>PPYE01275231.1_pt1 | contig 56153 bp, 66 predicted proteins | sample 1559881 | NCBI WGS metagenome assembly PPYE01 (sample SAMN08240022, study PRJNA423297) | Human gut metagenome, whole genome shotgun sequencing project.
CTTCGATGGAGCTGTATGATATTCAAGATTCCGTGGATAATTTTTAAATTTTTGTGTCCAGTTTTTGTTGACTAGTGCACTGTTCATCATAGCGATCAGGTTGGGGGGGTTATAGTTTTACCGCAAAAAAATCGACGCACCCTAAAAGGGAAGAGAGGTTTAAAACTCCCTGCGTCGATTTTCCGCTGTCAAAACGGCACGGCTCCCACACAGCCGTCTATGCTATTGGATACAATATATCATAAATTTTTTTCTGCCATCAATAGTTACTTGATGGGTACTATATATGCAAAAAGTGCGTATTTTCCTTTGGGAACTTAGTTGCTATAATGAAGAAAAGAAGCGCAGACCAAAAGACATCGAAAGTTTGGTGATAAATATGAAACAGGAAAGAATGTACTACTGCCCTGTAGATGCCGTTTTGGGGGTGATTGGCGGCAAGTATAAGCCGATCATTCTCTATCATCTGATCGACCAGACGCTTCGCTTCAGCGAACTGCGTCGATATCTTCCGCAAGCCACGCCGAAGATGCTCACCCAGCAGCTCCGTGAACTGGAGGCAGACGACATCATACATCGGGAGATATATCCTGTCGTTCCGCCTAAGACCGAATACAGCTTAACAGAATTTGGCCGAACCATAACGCCAGTACTCACCGCCATGTGCGATTGGGGGAAGGAATACCTGTCCGACAAGATTCGGCAGGATTCGGTATAAACTTTCAGGACATATGTTCAGCCGTCATGCTGAGCAACATCTCTGCTTTTGCATCCGTTTCCTGCGATGCCATCATCAGGACGTCACGCTGTACATATGTCCATTTTGGCATTTGGAATCTCTCTTTTTCTTGTACCGATCAGAGATAGGTGATCGTATCTGCTGCTGATTTTTTGGGTACATAGTAATCTCTGTTTTCGTCTATATAGTAGTTGAGACTATCCTCTGTTCCTGCTTCCACAATGGTACTCTTGTGATCGGGATAACCAAGAGCCAAGACCATACATACATCAAAACCTGTGGGGATTTTTACGGCTTCGCTCAAAGTTTTCCTGTTTATCGATCCCAGAATACAACTTCCGATGCCATGCGACCAAGCCGTGATAGCCATAGCGTCAAGGGCAATGCCTGCATCAATATCAGCGAAAGGATGGGTTTTTTCCGGTTTTAATACAACGATATAGGCTGTGGGCTGATGCTTTTCTGTTGGAGTACCAATTTCCTTGGGGAGTTTCGCAGCCCAACGAAAGCAGGACTGCAGTTTCTTTACGATATCAGGAGAACTAATCACCAGATATCTCAACACCTGACCATTCAAGGCGCATGAGCGCATACGAGCAGTGTCTGCAATTTCTTGCAAAACTTCCTGTGGGATAGATTCTTGCCTAAAGCGTCGATAGGATCGGCAGCCGGTGTATAGTTTGTGCAAGTCTATCTTCATGATCTGTACCTTCCTTTCGAAACAGCCTCGTTTATTTTTCTTCATTGCATTTGTACTTTGCTGATGATTAAATCATAACGTACAGAATATATTTTGTAAAGAATGCGCTTATAAGCTGTATTGCTGCCTAAGGAGTGATTTCCCCAAAAAATTTCATACCAGAGAGATTCCATTTGTCAATTCGGTGTTTGGAATCTCTTTTTCTTTGCAAAGACTCATTAGCCATCTTCTCCTATCCTGTGTTATAATTTTCTTATATTTGAAACATGGGAGGGAAGACCGTTGTTTGCAAAGACCTATGGTGCGACGACCCTCGGGATTGACGGACGGATTATCGACGTTGAGGTGGATGTATCGCCCGGGCTGCCGGGCTTTGAGCTGGTGGGGCTTCCCGATACGTCAGTGAAGGAATCGAAGGAGCGGGTACGGACGACGAGATTCTCATTAATTTCGTGATTCTACTTTGATAGGAGGTTGTATGTCCAAAGTCGCCATGACACCAAAGGAGAATCCGCTTGGTGTCGCACCTGTCGGGGGACTGATTCAGAAATTTGCCCTTCCTGCAATCGTCAGTATGCTCGTCAATACGATTTACAACATCTCAGATCAGATTTTTATTGGCCATATGGTCGGAATGCTCGGAAATGCAGCGACAAATGCTGCATTTCCCATTGTGATTCTGTCCACGGGATTGGCGCAGCTTGTGGGGATCGGAACAGCAGCAAATTTCAATATTTGCATGGGTGCAAAGGATAATGAAGCGGCAAGACGCTATGTTGGGACTGGTCTTATCATATCGCTTATTCTCGGTATTGCTCTTGGCTGTTTTGTTTTCACGTTTCAGACCCCCATACTTCTCCTTTGTGGTGCAACGAAGAATGTTCTGCCGTTTGCGGAAAGCTATCTCGGAATCACTGCGCTCGGACTGCCGTTTTTGCTCTTCTTTACGGCAAATAATATGCTTGTTCGCGCGGATGGCAGCCCTGCCTATGCAATGCTCTGTATTGTCAGCGGCGCGATACTCAATATATTTTTGGATGCCCTCTTTATGATCGGATTTGGGTGGGAGATTGAGGGGGCGGCACTCGCCACAGTCGTCGCCCAAATTATATCGTTTCTCATTTGCTTTCGCTATTTCTTCCGCTTTCATGCTTTTACAATAACGCGTCTCACGTTGCGAATACAAGCGCACGAGATGATTGGCATCGCTAAATTAGGTTTGTCGAACTTTCTGAATCAGATCATCATGATGGTCGTCAGTGTAGTCCTCAATAACACACTGACATATTATGGAGCTATGAGCATATATGGTGAGGATATCCCACTTGCCGTGGCGGGGATTGTGACGAAACTCAACAGTGTTCTCATTGCTTTTACGGTCGGTCTAGCGCAGGGGTGTCAGCCGATCTTCAGCTTCAACATGGGTGCGGGGGACTACGGACGCATCAAGGAGACCTATCGCAAAGCCCTCGTCACCGCGCTTCTTTTGAGCGTTGCCATCTTTTTTGTCTTTCAGCTCTTTCCCCGGCAGATCACAGCTATTTTTGGCGGCGGATCGGAGCTTTACTTTGTATTTGCGGAGGAGTATCTACGGATCTATTTGATGATGGTCTGCATCAGCGGTGTGCAGCCGCTTACTGTCAACTATTTCACGGCGGTCGGGAATGTGCGTACGGGACTCATGCTTTCACTCTCACGGCAGGGACTGTTCCTCCTTCCGCTACTCGTCCTGCTTCCTTGTCTCTTTGGTTTGGATGGCGTGCTCTACGCGGGCCCCATCGCGGAAATTCTTGCATTTATCCTTGCAATGTCGACAATGTATCGGCATTGGCAGGAGTTGACACATATGAAGCAAGATGTTCCTACTTAGGAGATTCACGGATAAAATAAAGTCTATCAGACTTGGTGCTGAGTTTATTAGTGCTACACAAACTCACACATCAGAGATTTCATTCGTCAACTTGACGTTTGGAATCTCTTTTTCTTTGCAAAGAATGTAGGTTTGTCAATCCTATGTTACACTGAGCCAAATGCTTTCCCAAACATTCGTTTGGTGAATCCCAGCAAAGTGGACGCATCGGGAATACATGTATTGTAAACCTACACAACCAGTTATGGGTTTGGCGGAAATAACGCTTTACAAAACGATTTTCCGTATGCTATACTAGGTACTGTTCTGAGCGCAGAGCTTGGATATTAAGACCAATGGAGAGGTGTCCGAGTGGTCGAAGGTGCTTGACTCGAAATCAAGTGCAGTGATGAGCTGCCGTGGGTTCGAATCCCACCCTCTCTGCCAGTAAAATCAAGGCTTCCGAGCATTTTGCTTGGAAGCCTTTTTCTGTTCTATTTTTATTTTTGACATCATTTTTGACATCATGGCATTTATCGACCGTATTTCTCTTCACACTTGACCACTTTTTCTGTTACACCCTCCTGCATCTGCTCTGTGTTGTGCACATATCTATCCATCGTGAAGGAGGCTGATGCGTGGCCGAGGCGCACCTGTATCTTCTTCGCGCTGATTTCTTGTTCTGCAAGGAGTGTCGCGTGGGTATGGCGGAACGAGTGAAAGCGCAGATTCGCTGGTAGGTTCAACCGCTTCTTGAGGTTGGCGAAGAGATGCGTCACCGCCGCTAGCGTGATTGGCTGCGTCTCGTCGCGCAGAGAGCGGAAAATGTAGCTGTCCTTTGTGAGAGGGACACCCTGCCGTAGGAGGATCGCCGTGAGCGCCTTCCTCCACGCGAGGAGATTCTGCACGGCAGCAGGGGAGAGCGTGACCGTGCGGGTGCTGTATGCCGTCTTGGTTGTGCCCTCGTACTCTTCTGCGGCGCGCTTGCGTGCCTTTGAGACGCGGATCGTCGCTGCCTTTTCGTCAAAATCCGACCAGCGCAGCGCGACGATCTCACCCCGACGCAGGCCTGTATCCCATGCAAACTTAAAGAGATGTTCGGTCTGTGATCCGCGGATCGCGTCGAGGAGCGCGTGATATATCTCCGGCGTGACAATCCCCGCAGCCGTCGCCTTGTGCTTCGGCTTTCGGATGTACTCCATCGGATTGTTCTCGATCAGCCGCTCAAATTTTGCCGCACGAAAGATTGACTGCAGCAGCGTATAGACCGCCTGCCTCGTCCGATCACCGTCGATCTGCGCGAGGATATGCTTCAGCAGAGCGGGCTTTACATCGGCGATCTTCATGGACGGTGGGATCTGTGGCAGAATGTGACGATTGAGAAAGCCTTGGTAGGTGGAGAGTGTCGATGCCTCAAGTTTGTCCACGTCGCGCTTCATGGCGAGGAACTCGTCGGCGAAGCGGTGAAACGTTTCGACCTGCAGGAAGTCCGAGATGTTCGCATTCATGATGCGCCGCCGCTCAGCCTCAAGTTCCTGCGGCGTGTAGGCGTAGAAATAGCGCCGCTCCTTCTCACCCGTGATCGGGTTCTCAAGAATGACACTTGATTGATAGCGTCCGTCTTTGCGTTTTGTTGGCATGGCTACACCTCCCTGATAATCAGAAAACATATGTTCTTTAGCTTGTTGTAAGAAAGCGGCGAATCCGATGCAGTGGGTTCGCCGCTTTTGTGCTGTTCGATGAATGGAGATGATTTGTCGGCGATGACAAATCATTGAGCAGTAAAGCATCTCTTTACAACTGCGCACTTTACTTTTTGTAGAAAAGCGTGTATTTACTTGACAAAATAAGTCAAGCATAAGTACATAAATCGGGAGAAAAGTAAAGTAGGAAATATGTTGATTGGATAAAGGTGTTTGTCGGTCACCTTTATTTTTCGCGCTGATTTAACCCCGTCGAAGTCCAGTATCTCCATAGAGCATCCTTTCTTTTACCGCCTACGGGCGGTCTTTTTTTATGCCATTTTTGTGGCGGAGGTGATAGACCAAAATTATGCACGCAAATCTTTTTTATGGTATACTGTCATCATAAGATACCGTGTACTGAAATGGGGGGTGATCGTTTTGAAAAACATAAGACCTGCACCAATGCCTATGTTTGGTACTCCTGAGTAGCTTAGCCCGGTGATCCGTTATATGATTGCCGGGCTATTTCTTTTTCAATGATCGGCTTAAAATCCATAAGACGCTCGGATTTTATAACGATTCCTAAATTTATTGGCATAGAAGTAAGCAAAACAGGTTCTTGCCTTGCCGGGATTTCACAAATTCGAATTTTCCCTTGTTGTTCTCGCTCAAAGCCTGCAAAAAGTATGCCCAGGAGAATTATACGCTCACCACAATACACATTTCCGCGATGATCGGTATATGTATTCGAATTGTAAAGGAACACAGGCGATCCGCTCGACCCGGGATAGATGGCAGCATCAATTAAAAATTGTTTCTTCCCGGCATAGTCTACCTGTGGCGGTGTTGCTGCAATTCCTTTTCGGCATATTGGCAGATTGTTTTCAGGATCAATCAAGGAATTTGGATAGCCAATCATGATGATGTCATCCATCGCAAAAATGTCTTTTATATTTTTTTCCGTAGGAAGAAGCGATTCGTCAAGGTGCTGGGTAAATGCGTTCACATGTTTTAACAGCGGTGCTATTGGAAGCACTGCCAAGTCCACATCATCATCCGGGTGGGGAATAAAACTCTTTTCAAAATTTGGTATATAAAACTCTCGCTTATTTCCAATTTCCGGACTGCCGTCTTCGTTCCTCGTAGTGAGGATCAAACGTCCGTCCTTTGAGCCGCTAATTACATGCTTATTCGTTACGAGCAGAGGGACGTTTCCATCAGCTAATTTCATATCAAAGAAAAAGCCTGTTCCTGTAGATAACTGTCCGTTTTCATCGAAACACTCTATACGAGTTGTTGTATGTAGTAGTCGGTCAGCAATAATAAAATTGTTGTCACTCATGAAATACTCCTTTTATCCCAGTCGTCCCGTTGGGGCGGCGTTTTCAATGTCAGAGTTCTCGTTTTGGAGGTAGAAAAAATAATTTTTCAGCCATTTTTCTACTGCATCTCCTTGTTCCGGATTTGTGGATTTGATAGCGCGAAGTGCGCTGTTTAGATCCATACTGCTCATCTGTGAAGCCTCTCTTTCTTAAAACGGGCTATATGTCCACTTCAGCTTCACAAACTCCTGTGGAACACCATAGGAAGCCACAAGGTGATAGATGGAATACCCTTCATACTCACGCAGTAACTCATCCGGCAACAGCAGTTCAACGGCGAACGCGTTTGCCTGCATCTCGAATTTGTCCCGCGAAAACATGGTATAGCGTGTGAGTTTTGGGACGTTGAGATCGGCGTGGAGAATGGAGTGCCCGAGTTCATGGGCACAGACGAAGCGCTGCATCCCTTCTGGCAGAGCATCGTTTAGAATGATGTTCTGGATTCGGCGATACCGTACATAAAAGCCGAGGGTCGTTTTCAGCGGCTGGTGCAGAATCCTGATGTTGCGCTCACGAGCAATCTCAAAGGGATTGTTCGTGTCGTAGCGAGCCGCAGTCTCAATGGCAACTTGTCGCGGATTCATAGCTTAACCCTCTCGGCGGTATTTCTTTGGCGTGAACTTCTTTTTGGCGATCCGCTTTGAGAGTGTCATGGCTTGCAAAAGTGCGGCTTTCAGCATCTCGCGATCTTCCTCGTCTTCCGGATCGTCGCTCATCGCTGCGGCGCCGTTGAGCGTATCGACGATATTCTCCAAGTCCTTTGCAATCTGGCGCTCATCTTTGGGGGTGAGGGCAGGGAGTGGATCTTTTTGAGGAGGTTGGTTATCAAGAAGATAGTCAATCGATACATCAAACAAAACAGATAGCTTCTTAAGTGTTTCGTAGTCTGGTGATGTTTGACCTCGTTCCCATCGCCCTACAGCCTGCTGCGTAACATCGAGTTTTTGAGCAAGTTCAGCTTGCGTTATGTCTGCTTTTTCGCGAAGGTATTTTAACCTTAATGGAAAAAGGCTGTTATTATGTGTAGTAGAAATGGAATCATCACCTGCCTTATGTAGCAAAGCAGACAAAGACATATTTGTTGCTTTAGCGATTAGTTCCAGTGTTGAAAGACTAGGATTATATCTATCCTTTTCAATATCCCCAATGTAGGAACGAGATAAGCGTGTTTTTTCCGCAAGTTCGACTTGCGTCAATCTAGCAGCCTTTCGCGCCTCTCGAATTTTACTACCGATACTCATAAGAACGTCCTTTCATGTGCGGTCATTCCGTCTTTTGTTCAATTATATAATATTTTTGTCGGAAATACTATTGACATAATGACGGAAATACCGTAATATATAAATAAAGACGGGAATACAAGTTGTTCAAGGGGGTGGTTATAGGTGGGAGACATTGAAACCGTCATTAAGAAAGCGAGAAAAAAAGCCGGAATGACACAGTATCAGGTTGCTGACGCAGTAGGTGTTTCGAGAGCATACTATGCAGATGTAGAGCGCGGGCATTATACCCCGAGTCTCAAACTACTCTCGCGTCTTGCTGTGCTCCTGGACATTGACCTTAATTTTTTGAAGCAAAATGACGGAAATACAAGTACTTGTTAAGCGGATAGAGAACCCGCCCCAACGAGTACCGCGAGGAGGAAGCCGTGAGCGGGACAGAGAGGAGGTGGTGAGAGGTGGATATATCAGAGATGAAAGAGGTTCGCGAAGTCTTTGGAGCAGACGCCGCGAACGAACTCTTACAGCAAGGATGGGTTCTTCTTTACGTTCTATCGAAGAACTTCGCGTATGGAGAAGGCGGATTTTCGTATTTGCTCGGGTCTGCGGTGGGGTCTGATGTACCAAGAGAATAATAGACGTTCTCTTGCGGATATGGACCACCATAAGAATCAAACTTAGATACTGCCAATAACACCCAACCATCATCGAGCATTTTGTTTACGATTTCCAAATCACGTGTTTCTGTAACTCTTTTAATCTCATGTAGTTCCATGATGACACCTCTTTCTTTTGGCAAGAAACGCTTTTCTCATGAAGCCTCAGTTCATGTCATCGGGGAATACTTTGATTTTACCGTATGCGCTTTCATGTTTGGCGATGGCTTCCTCAATGAGGTATTCAATCTGCATCGCCATAGAGCGTTTGTTCATGGCAGCAATTACTTTGATTTTGTCGAAGTTCTTTGGCTGCATTCGCATTGTGAATTGACGCTTTTCGGTAGACACGGCAATAGCCTCCTATCGGTTCACCTCCGGGTTATCGGTTCTGCCGACGAGGTAGTCAAGCGATACGTCGAAGTAGTCCGCGAGGGCGATGAGCAAAGGGGCGGTTGGTTCTCGTTCACCTTTCTCATAGCGATAGTAGGCGACACGAGAAAGCCCGACGGCGGTATAGACATCCTGCTTGGTTACATTCTTTCGTTGTTGGAGGTCGGTCAAGCGTTCTGCAAAGGTCATAATAAAACCTCCTAAAAAGTGCTTGACGTTTCCAAACGGGAACATTATAATACAAGTGAGATGTTTCCGGATGGGAACACTTAATTTAAGAAATGAGGTGGTGATTATGGAAACGGAACTGAAAAAGCAACGGCAAAGAGCCGGACTGACACAGCAGGAAGTTATCAGGCGTTCTGGTATATCGCGCATCAGTTATCACCGTTACGAGAACGGCGAGCGAATCCCCGATGCACAGACGGCTTCTCTGATCGCTCGTGCGGTAGGAAGCACGGTAGAGGCACTCTGGTCGCCGTAATGCTTTCATCCTCTTGCAGTAGACGCAGTGATAGTCCTAATGAATTCTGTATGAATTCATTATAAAGGCTATAGGAGAAGAAATCAAAACATATTTTGACTTTACTGTAAAAAAAGGAGGTGAATTCATTGGATTCACTAAAAAGAAAGGAATTGCTTTCACTGAGGATTCCGCCGGAACTCAACAGACAGCTTGCGAACCACGTCAAGCCAATGGGGCTTTCCAAGAACGCCTTTATTCTCGGGCTTGTCAATCGCGAGTTAGAGCAGAGCACGGGAGCGACGGACACCGCGAGGAAGCCGTGAGCGGGGCAACACCACAGCCCAGAGAGAGGAGGTGAGACTATGGAAATCATCATCAAAGGCGAGGAGCGCAACAACGACGGCAAACGTGTAAGAAATCCTTACAAGTTCATTGTAAGGGATGGGAGGGATGAAGAACATGACTAAGATTGCACCGTCTACGGCGGTCAATCGGTACTATTTAGCCCGTAGGACGGCGGCAGAGCGCAATGAGCGTATGAGCAGCCGCGAGGGCGCGAGCGAGGAGACGGGCATTGACCGCAAGAGGCTTCAGCGCATCGAGATCGGGACGCTGAACCCGTACCCCGAGGAAGTTCTGCTGATGGCGGAGGCGTACCATGCACCGGAGCTCCTCAACTATCACTGCTCACACTGTTGCCCGATCGGACAGCGCACCGTCCCACAGGCGGAGCTGAACGAGCTCGACCGCATCACAGTGAAGTTTCTGAACGCGCTCGATGCGATCAGGGATTCCGATAAGGAGCTCCTGCGGATCGTGCAGGACGGCACGCTCTCGGCAGAGGAAGTGCCGCAGATGGAGCACCTGTTGAGCGGCATTCAGCGGATCGCCACAGTAGCACTTGAGATTCAGATCTATCTCGACAAACGCAGGTAAGGAGGAGAGACAATGACGGACGAGGTCAGCACCAAGGAGAAGGACGCCCTTCTCGAGATTGCCCGGAAAACGCTTGCCGGGCTGGAGACGAGGGAGGACTTCGAGCCGCAGAATAGCGACAGCCTCGATTTCATCGAGGTCTCCGTCTGGGGGCTCGAGAAGGCACTCACGGCAGCCTACCTTCTGGGGAAGGCGAGCGCGAAGTGAGGAGGTGACCAAATGGAACGAGACCTGATCCCGACATGGGAAAAGGCGGTGCTCAACGTCGAGGAGGCATCCGCCTACATGGGCATCGGCGTGGAGCAAATCCGCGCCCTTGCACACGCGGCACGGCACGGCATGGGCGACTTTCCCGCCTTTTGGGTGGGGAAGGCGATCAAGGTGTCGCGTCGGGCACTCCTGCAGTGGCTCGATGATGTGGCAGTATCGCATCGCGACCTGACCAAAGCAGCGGCGATGGTCGAGAACGCGAAGCAGATGAGCGAGGCACGCGGGCGTGGTCGTCCGCGCAAGAGAAGGGAGGCGGTCGCATGAGCGGCAAGAAGGTGATTGCGGGATGCTGCATCGCGGGCGCGGCGATCCTGCTCGCTGGGGCTTGCAGACCTCAGCCCGATAGACGGAACGCCGTCCTCGCCGAGGAGATATATGTCGTTAAGTCGGGTGACACACTTTGGGACATCGCGGAGACATATCTCCGCAAAAACACAGGTACTCGAAGATATATCCTCGAGTACAAGAGCGGCATCGAGGAAAACAATCCTTGGCTGCTCGAGCGCGCCGGGATGATCTATCCCGGCGATGAGATCAAGGTGACCTATTGGGTCAAGGGTGAGGAGGCGCAGGAATGAACAGCTATGAAGAGCGGCAGGAAGCACGCCGTGAGCGGTATTTGGAGCGTGCCGAAAAGGCGCGTACTGAATCCCGTGAAGGTTGGCAGCGGGCAAGGGAGATGAGCGAGGTCATCCCGCTCGGACAGCCGGTTCACGTTGGGCACTACTCTGAGAAACGGGATCGCGCCTATCGGGCACGCATTCGGGCAACGTCTGAAAAGGCGTTCCGCTTGGATGAAAAAGCCGATTACTATGAACAGAAAGCGGCAAGCGTCGGTAAGGGAGGCATCAGCTCGGACGATCCCGATGCCATCGAGAAACTCAAAGAGGAACTTGCACGTCTCAAAAAAAAGCAAGAGTACATGAAAGAGACAAACCGCGCCATTCGTCTGAAGGATACGGCGAAGGGTGATGCAAAACTCACAGCGATGGGCTATCGTGCAGAAATAATTGCAAAGATGCGTAAACCTGACTACGGGCGCATTGGCATCCCTGCTTACATGATCACGAATAACGGTGCGAACATCCGCCGTATCGAAGCCCGCATCAAGGAGTTGGAATAGCGTTCCGCACGAGAACCCGAGCACATCGTGACCGATCTATATGAACTGAAAGTTGAAGACAACCGTGTGCAGTTTGTCTTTGATGGAAAGCCGGATGAGGACGTGCGGAGTATCTTGAAGCGGCACGCGTTCAAATGGTCACCGTCAAGAGGCGCGTGGGTACGCCAGGCATCGGGGAACGGGCTTTTTGCCGCACGGCAGGTAAGGCGACAGTTGGATAAGATGGAGGAGAAGGAATGAAATGGGAAGTCTGCCGCGAGATTGTCGGCGGGATTCTTCCGATGTGGCGCGTTCGGCGCATCGACACAGGCGAACTTGATCTGCATGTATACGGCGTGCAGAGCGACGCAATCGCCCGTATGCACAAGCTGAACGCATGGGAGGAGAAAGCGTGACGAAGGAAGATTTTATCAATGCCTCCGTTGGATTCAAGAACAGTAAGTTCTTCCTCTATGCGGCGGAGGTCGACGGTGGGATGTGCACGGTGGCGCATGGTGAAATCGAGGACATCGTTCTCGGGGCATTAAACGTCATCGAGACAGCCGCAAAACGCAAGAGCAACAATCCTCGTTATGTGCGCTACTTGCTTTACACGGCACTGATTCTGCTCTCCAACGAGGAAGCGGAAAAAGAAAAAGCGCCCGAGGCGGCGGCTACCGCACAGGGCGCAGAAAGGTAAATCATCTGTGCTTATTGTAGCACAAGGAGGAAAAAATGGCAAAACTGATCATGACCGTCGCCGAGATGGCGGACGAAAAGAAGTGGCTGGAAGCACGCCGCGCAGGCATCGGCGGCAGCGACGCCTCCATCATCGTCGGGCTGAACCGCTGGAAGTCGCCCTTCCAGCTTTGGCTCGAGAAGATGGGGAAGGCAGAGCCGGAAGACCTCAGCGGAAACGAGTACGTCTATTGGGGCAAGGTGCTTGAGGAAGCGGTCGCGGACCGCTTCTGCGAACTCACGGGGAAGAAGGTGCAGCGGCGCGGGCTCCTGCAGATGGACGACTACTCCTACATACGCGCCAGCGTTGACCGCATGGTCGCCGGCGAGAACGCAGGACTGGAATGCAAGACCTGTAACGGATTCTCCGCCAAGGAGTGGGAGGACGACGAAGTACCCGCCGCCTACTACGTGCAATGCCAGCACTACATGATGGTGACAGGCTGCGAGCGGTGGTACATCGCGGTGCTCATCGGCGGAAACCATTTCGTCTGGAAAGAGATCCCGCGCAATGACCATGAGATTGATCTCCTGCTTCAGGCGGAGATCGACTTCTGGCACAAGGTAGAAGCGGGCATCATGCCAGAGGTCGATGGCAGCGAGAGCTGCAAGGACGCTCTTGCGGCAGAGTTCCGAGGGGGCAACGCAGAGCCGCTGACGCTTCCCGATGCGGCCGAGGTGATCATCGAGCGCATCCGAGCACTCGACGACGCGAAGAAGAGCACGGAGGAAGACCTCGAGCACCACAAGAACCAGCTCCGCCGGCTGATGGGCGATTACGAGCTCGGCTACGCAGGTGACTACAAAGTCACTTGGAAGACGCAGGCAGGGCGCACAACCATTGACATCAAGGCTCTTAAAGCGAAAGAGCCGATAATTTACGCTAAGTATGCCAAGCAGGGAAAGCCGACCCGCGTCCTGCGGATCAGCTGACACATAGAGAAAGGAGACCATCATGGCAAGTGTAAAAGGCGGCGCGATCCAAAAAGCACAGGAACAGAAGACCGTGGCGGCACAGCGGCAGAAGTCAATCAAAGGCCTCATCGTTTCGATGGAGGGGCAGATTGCAAAGGCGCTGTCCTCCGTCCTCACCCCGGAGCGCTTCATGCGCATGGTACTCACGGCGCTCAGTACAAACCCGAAGCTCCGCGAGTGTACGCCAAAGAGCTTCCTCGGTGCGATGATGCAGGCTGCGCAGCTCGGCGTCGAACCGAACACGCCGCTCGGGCAGGCGTACCTCATCCCGTACAAAAACAAAGGGATTCTTGAGTGCCAGTTCCAGCTCGGATACAAGGGGCTTCTTGACCTCGCGTATCGCAGCGGAGAGGTCACCATCATCCAGGCGCACGAGGTCTACGAGAACGACGTATTCGAATACGAGCTCGGGCTTGAGCCAAAGCTCCGGCACGTACCTGCGACGGGCAAGAAGGGGGCGGTCACGCACTACTACGCCATGTTCAAGACCAAGAGTGGCGGCTATGGATTCCACGTCATGAGCCGCGCAGAGGTGGACTCCTTCGCCCGGAAATACAGCCAGGCATACAAGAAGGGCTACAGTACGCCATGGACAACGAATTTTGACGAGATGGCGAAGAAGACCGTCCTCAAAGCGTGCCTCAAGTACGCGCCGATCAAGACAGAATTCACGCGCGCGCTGAGCACCGATGAGACGATCAAGACAGAGATCGCGGCAGACATGACGGCTGCTGCAGATGAGACAGGCTACATCGAGGCAGAGGCGGTCGAGGTAGACGATGCAGATGCACCACAGGCAGAGGCCGCCGCGCCGCAGCCGAACAAGTTCATGAGCGTGGCGCAGGACGATGTGCCGCCCAATGTGGATCCAGAGACAGGGGAGATCACGGGCTGACAAGGGGCCGGCAGGGAGGCGCAGCGCATACACGCCTCCCTTTACCGGCGTAAATAGATACAGAACATAAGGAGGATCATCATGGACATCGCTATCAAGAAGATCAAGGCGGCAAAAGGGAAGCTCGTCTTTGAGTACGACAAGAAGGCGGATGGGAACACTCCTATCAGCACGCACAAATCAACGTTTAAGGAATATCCGGAGCCATCGTTCTGGTCGGCATTCGGGTATCTTCGCGCTGATGTGTGCCGGATTCTCGAGGTAGACCCAAGGCAGTACGCTAGGCACATCGTGCCGACGGGCGTCAGCTACTCCACGGGCACTGACGGCTACGATGGAGCGATCATTACCTGCGAGTACCACATGCCAAAGTCCGGAACGATGACCACGATCAACACGCCGCTCCTCCGATTCCCACAGGCAGATGAGCAGGTGGGGCGGCCGAGCTACTTCAACGAGGAGACCGAGGAACACCTGCGGAACCTCATCCACGAAGCGGTACGTTATCTCGAGGGGCATCGCGGGCGGGGCGGACTGTTTGACGATGATGGGCAGGATCCGCGCAACGTAACGCCCGAGGATTCACCTGTGTGCCTTGCAGCGATGGGGCAGAGCAGCACGGATATTCGACAGATCGTGGGGTAAGGAAATGGCAGAACGTAACGAGGAGACACGGAAGGAAGGAGAGCAGCATGGCTGACAAGCGGTACTACTGGATCAAGATCAAGTCCGACTTCTTCGATCTCCCGACCATCGACTGGCTGCAAGACCAGAAGAACGGCTGTGAGTATATCGTCCTTTACCAGAAGCTCTGCCTCCTCTCTGCGAACAGCGACGGTGAACTGGTGCGCAAGGTCGGCGATATGATCATCCCATACGACGTCAAGAAGATCGCCGAGGTCACGCGCTTCAAGTTCGACACGGTGGCCGTTGCGATGGGGCTTTACAAGAAGATCGGGCTGATCGTGGAACGCGAGGATGGCGTGTTCGTTGTCGCAGGCATCGGTGAGATGGTCGGCAGCGAGACAAAGTGGGCAGAGAAAAAGAGACTACAGCGGGACAAAGGAAGGGACAATGTCCTCCGATTGTCTCAAAAATTCGAGGACAAAAAAGGACAAGTCGAGGACAATGTCCCCCGTCATGTCCCTCCCGATGTCCCCAAAAGTGTGGGGACAAATGAGAGGACAGAAGGAAGGACACAGCAAGGGACAAGTGCGCCTACTTTGTCCGGGAAGAGTATAGAGATCAGAGATCAGAGTATAGAGCTCAGAGAAAAGAGAATAAATAATGCAGCAGCTGCCGCGCGCACACACACGCACACACACGTGCGCGAGGCTCCTACCGGAGAAGACCGTGCGGAGATCGTACAGGCATTCTGCGACAATCTTCAGCCCGGAGCAGGGAGCATGGTGATTGAGCAGCTGCACGATCTCATCGACACCTACGGAGGGAAATGGTGCATGGAGGCGATCCGCGAGGCAGCTGGAAGTGGCGGCAGGTCGATCCAGTATGTGCTCCGCATTCTCCAGCGGTGGGAACGCGACGGATTCAAGGCGCAGCGCAAGAAAGGCGGCGGAAATTATGGCTCTGACATCGGTACGGGAAACGTGGAGGGAACTGGCACGGAGAAGTCCGCGTATGCAGCATACCTTGACGGAGACACGGTCAAGAGAAGCCCGTATGATTTGGGCGGCACGCCTGAAGAGGGCGGAGATTCTGCGGACGATTGGAGCACCGCAAGAGACGATCCGTACGCCGCAGGGGCTTCTTCAGGCGGCACAGGCGGCAGAGACCAAAAGAGCACATGATGCCGCGTGCGCAGGGTGCCCGTACACCGTGGACACCTGCCATGAGTGCCGCTACAATGGGCGAGAGTTCCGAAACGAGCGATACTGTAACCCGCTCCTTTCCTGCATCCCGCCATGTGCCAAGTACAAGACGCAGCAGACGCAGAAACGGATCACACGGCTCATGGGAGACGGCGGTGTCGGAGAGAGGTTCCGTTCACGCAGCTTCGCGACGTTCCGGGAGACACCTGCGACCAAGCCAGCGGTCGATCTGTGCAAGCGGTTCTGCGCGGCGGTAAAGCGCGATCCCAAAGTGCCGGGCCTGCTGCTCAAGGGAAACTGCGGGACGGGAAAAACGCATTTGGCCGTCTCCATCCTGCGCGAGACGGCGGAGGCGGGTATTCCGGGGATGTTCGTGGTCGTCCCTGACCTTCTCGCGAAAATGCTGGCAAGTTTTGATGCGAAGGACGGCAAGGCAGGGGAACTCGTCGAGACGGCAAAGAGCGTGCCGCTCCTGGTTCTCGATGATCTTGGCGCGGGGAACCCTAAGCCGTGGGTAGTGGAGCTGGTCTACGTGCTCATCAACCATCGCTACGAGCATATGCTCCCGACGATCATCACGACGAACTACGACGGCAAACAGCTGGACGCCGTATTCGGGCGGCGGATCGTAAGCCGCCTCACGGAAATGACCGTGCCCGTAAACATTCGAGCAGAGGATTATCGCATGAGAGGAGTGACAGCATGATCATGCACTATCTGTCCCATCCGTTCAGCGGGGATGAGGGGAAGAACAGGGCAGCGGCAGAGGCAATTCAGAGAGAGCTGCAGGAACGATCCAAGCACGTGTTCTACGTCAATCCGCTGGCAAATTTCAAGGCGCTGGCGGGGATGTCTTACGGGAAAATCATGGACTATTGCCTTGAACTTTTGATGCGGTGTGATGGGGTCACGATGGCGGGAAACTACCGCGCCAGCAAGGGATGCGTAATCGAACTCACATGTGCACGGCACAATGGCATCCCCGTGTTTTTCTACGACGCACAGAAGCATGATTACGTGGAGGAGCGGGAGATTATCGCATGAGAGGAGCGTGCTGAGATGGAGTTTAAATGGATAATGCAGATGGCAGAAATGGTACATGAACTGGAAGAGGAGAACAAGCGCTTGAAAGGCTTGTTGGAAGAACGCGACAACAGGCAAGAGCTCGATATGACGAAGCCGCAGCCGTGTACGAAATTTGCGAACGCAGCTGTGGAAGAGTGGGTCGCGAAACTGAACGAAGAGATGTATGAGGTCATGCGGGAAGCTGCATACATCGAACGCCTTGCCGATGAGGCGGATGACGAGGACAAATTGTACCTTGCGACGTGCCTTGCGATAGAGCTCACGGACGTTATCCATGTATGCGTCTCATGGCTTGACGCGATTGGCTATAACGAAGAAGCACGCGGTGATCTGCATTGGCTCGTGAACGAGAAGAACAAGGCACGCGGGTATTTCTGAGGAGGTTACGACATGGCAATATATCGTCAGCGTTCGGGACTTGTAGAGGCTGTCTATTTTGACGGCGAAGATTTTTTTGAGGCAGTTACAAAAGGGAAAGACAAAACACAAATATCCCCGTGGTTTCTTGAGGCGATTGCATCGTCAGAAATATTTCACGGCGGGGATGGATGGTGGATTGCGAACAAGGAAGCAGATACTTATGGCGGACTGGATAAAAAGATATATCCTAGGAGCTTTGTAGTGTGGGATGAAGATGGGAAATGGCTGCGAACGATGCCCTGCAGTGAGTTTGCAAGAGAGTATGCCTTGCTTGATATGTGAGGAGGTGCAGATATGGACGAGTATCATCCCTGCAAGAAACCCGACCCGACAGCACGGGAGGCAATCGGAAACATCATGCGCCTCGTGCGGGCGCAGAACAGAAACAAGTACAACGCACGCAAGACGACGGTGTGCGGCCACACGTTTGACAGCAGGCGTGAGTCGGAGTGGTACATGATACTCTGTGAGAAGCAGCGGCTAGGAAAAATCAAGCACATTGAGTGTCAGCCAACGTACACCTTGCTCGAGGGGTTCCGGGACAATCAAGGAAAGCCACAGAAGCCAATATCCTACACGCCGGATTTCCTTGTTGAGTATGACGATGGTCGGCGCGAGGTGATCGAGGTCAAGGGCGTACGTACGCGGGACTACCTGCTGCGCAAGAAGCTGTTTCTACACATGATGCGGGATACGGATATTATCTTTCGGGAGGTGCGGTAATGACACTACTTATGATGTGCCGTATTGCCCGTTATACGACGAGGGATTAGAACCAGGCGCCGGCGATGATCGTGTTCTGCTCGTATCAACAGATCCCGCTTGTCGTTGGGTATGGGGAGCGGAATGGATTCATGAAGTCATATCCGTTGTACTTCATCAAGAATTACTCGGCACAGGTGCTTAAGGCGAACATGCGCATTGTCGGGGCGACGGAGATGGCAATCGTGCTGTTTCGCGGCAAGCTGCCGAAGTTCCGCAACGTGGATGCGGCGGGGAACAAGCACATGGTATTAAACCATTTCGAGTGGAGGCGCGACAGCGTGAAGCTTTACCCGAAGATTCATCCGACACAGAAGCCCGTGAATCTCCTAAAGCGTCTGATTGAAGTATTTACCGACCCCGGTGACGTAGTGATCGATCCCGTCGCAGGGAGCGGCACAACGCTGAGGGCTTGCGCGGAACTCGGACGGACGTGTTACGGGTTTGAGATCGACAAGAATTTTTATCGGCAGGCGATGGAGAGGATGCTTGTCCTGCCGGACGCAATGCAGGGATAGGTGCCTGCGATGTGAGCACCAAAAAGAGCGGCAGAAACGCCGCTCTTTCGGTGCGTGTGAACCGTTTTACTTTTGTCGGTAAAATGGTGAATCGGACATGAATCGGACAGCGGCGGGCAGCAACGGGACAAAAAGGAGAGAAATCTGCATGGAACACGGCGACTGCATCAAGGAAACGAAGCGCATACTGGGACAGTACAACAAGATGAAAGTCGCCGTGCAGAACCTCACGGAAGAAATTGAGGCACGAACGGCCGCCCTGCAAGGCGAGTCCGTCGCCATCGCCCGCTATGGAGATGAGCCGATGGGCGGCACGGCGGAGCTGACAGCTACGGAGGCAGCGGCAGAGAGACGAATGAAGATGACGGCAGACATCTTGGTGATGGAGCAGCGCAAGCAGGACATGGAGCGGACACTGCGGGCGGTGGATCGTGCGTTGGCTTGCCTCTCAGTCGATGATGAGCGACTTGTGCGCGGGCGGTATATCGACGGTTATGCTTGGTGGCAGGTGGCGCAGGAGCTATGTTATACAGAAAAGTGGGTGCGAGACAAGGGAAGCAAGGTGCTTGGCGATGTGTCGATGATGGTGTTTGGGGTGTATGAGCGTCCGACGCAGTTAAAACTTGTTTATGAACGTACTTGACAATTAACATGTAATGGAATATAATTAACACAGATGTTGATTTATAAAACAAAAATAGAAAAGAGGATGCGATAATGGCTACAGCGTTGGGAAAATTATTGCGGAAACTTCGTATAGAACACGATGAATATCTAAGGGATATGGCTGGGCGATTGAACATAACGTCCTCCTATCTCTCTGCAATCGAGAATGGCAAGCGTAGAATGCCCATGGATTACATTGAAAGGATAGGTGGAATCTACGGGCTTGGGAAAGAAGAACTTGCTCAACTACAAGAAGCTGCCAGCTATGAGCAGCAGAAGGTTGAAATAAAACTGCAAGCCGTCTCTGAAGAAAAGAAATATGCTGCTTTGTCGTTTGCTCGTAATTTTGATAAGTTGAGCGATGATCAGTTAGAGGAAATTCGAAGAGTTATTGAGGGGGGCTCAAATTGAGTGGATTGATGATGCCTCCATTGTCTCTTGTCCAGATCAGGGAGAAAGCAAGTGCATTCCGTAAAATATTTGGACTGACAGAAAATGGGTATGTTGATATTGTTAAGGTTCTTGAGAATTTACAAGAGTATGGGGTAGAGATAGAGATTGCACCTGTTCATGAAATGGCGAATAAGCATGGGCAAACATATCCAGCGAAACCTAAGATCGTGATTCGTGAAGATATTTATGAGCGTGCATGTGAGGGGCATGGTAGAGATCGATTAACCATCGCACACGAGATAGGGCATTTGTTTCTACATGGTACCGACAAAATTTCGTTGGCCAGAGTGGAGAAAGAATATGAAGTTCCTATATGGTGTGATCCTGAGTGGCAGGCAAACGCATTTGCTGGAGAACTTTTGGCACCGTTCCGATTTATCAAAAGGTTATCGATATCGGATATACAAGTGAAGTATGGAGTTTCGGCAACCGCTGCGAAGGTTCAAAAAACGAGGCGGGCATGAAAGGAGAGGCGTGCTATGTATAATTGCATAGAAAAACAGCCACCGAGTGGCTGAATACACAAGGTGACTGTTGTTATATACTTAAAGTTCCTGCTTCAAGTATATATTTCTGTCTGAGGTGGTCAGACTGTGATTGGTTTTGTCACCCACATCATAGCATTTTCAGATAGGATTTGCAATGGTCTCCGGAAAGGAGTTCCTTATGTGGATTTTTTGTAAATCTTATGTAAATCGCTGGGGAAAGCTCATGGTCGCTGCTGACTATGGGTATACAGCTTGGCGCTTCTATGTGCCATGCAAGAAGCGTAAGGCTTAATAAATAAAGGGAGACACTTGTAATCTGACTATGAGTGTGAGGGGACTGTCATTTTGGCAGTCCTTTTTCCTTTGTGGATAACTAAAATCGCGTTCCAACATACATTTTAACGGGCTTTTTGTTCCCTTTTACTTCCTTGTTTTCGCCGAAATCACATGCTATACTGGTAATATCGAAGATTGCATACAGGCATAGGGGCGTCGCGCAGGCGATGTCCTTTTTGTATGCAGAAGTGATATGCAGAAGTGAGGCGAATGACTCACATGAAAAAGCCCGCCATTGAGGCGGGCGATGGGTATTATGCGAGGGCTGTTTTTTTCTCGTAAAGTTCAGTAAGCGCGTCTTGCAGAACCTTGGAAACATTGAGCTGTTCCGCTTCAGCAAAGGTGTTGAGCCATGCGGGGATCGTCAGATTCTTGCGAATGGACTTGCTTCCGTATTTTGCTGCATAGGTGTCCATATCGAGCGAGAGCAGGCTGACGAATCCATCGCCAATTTCGGGGTCTGGATGGATGTCCGTGATGCTGCTTGCCGGGGGGATTTCCTTGCCATCTTCGAGTTCGCCGAGGATCCAACCGGAAGCTGCATCTTCGCCCATGGCGATGGCGTCGGCGAGCGAGTCGCCGCCAGAAACGCATCCGGGTAGATCAGGGACGGTGACAGCAAAAGAAGATGAATCGGGGTCGGGATAAAATACGGCGGGATAAACAAGGTTCATCGTATATTCCTCCTTTCGGAGGTAGGTATCATAATTTGATTCCTGCCTCTTTCAAGACACTTTTCACAATGAAGGGGTTGATGTCGCCAGGATGATTCGGGGCTGTCAAGGTTTTTGCAACACCGTCTTTTTGATAGTGTTGGTGTGAACCTTTCGAGCGAACAGGCTGCCACCCGTTTTTCTTCAGCAGTCTGTCAAGTTCCTTGAATCTCATCGTGTTTCCTCCTTCTGACTATATTATACACACTATGCGCATAAAAGTCAAGTGGTTTTTTTGAGGAAAAGGTAGATGCCTAGAAAGTTTTTGGGTGGTTTGCATACACGAAAAGGAGACGCGTCATGCTGACGAGGATATGCCCATCATGCGGGAGACTGGTGCAGCAGGGCGAGGCCTGCCCGTGCTAGGCGAAGCGTCATAAGGGGAGCGGCGGGATAAAGACTGGGCTAAGTTCTATCACTCGCGCGAGTGGCGGGCGACTGCTGCCGCTGTCCGCGCACGTGGCAGATCAACGTGAGACTATCTAAAAGAGAGCTTGCGCTTTTGAACGAGTGTGTCGAGCGTATGGGAACGACGCGCACGGATGTCATCGCGCGTGGAATCGAAAAGGTGCATCGCGAGTTGGAAGAAGCAGAATAAGAAAAAGGCGGTTGTTCGGGATTTCCGAACGGCTGCCTTTTGTGTTGGGAAAATGTGAGGAGGTGGCAGATTGCGGCAGTTGATGGAAAATTTTTGCTTGGAGATTGTGCAAAGTGGAAATGGCACGGAAGCCTACAAGAAAGCGGGTTACAAGGTTAAGTCGGATAATGCAGCTGCTGTTGGTGCCGCCAAATTGCTAAGAAAGGCTAAGGTACAGCAACGTATCGCAGAACTTCGAAGCGAAATGGACTCGCACAAGATCATGGATGCAGCGGAACGGCGCGAACTCCTTACGCGTTTTGCCCGTGATGAGGATACGGGAAAGACAGATCGTCTGCGGGCTATGGACTTACTCAACAAGATGGACGGGGTATACATCAACAAGACACAGATAAGCGGGATTGACGGTGCGCCGATTGCCTTCCGCTGGGAGGGCGGCACATGAGCACGGTTGTCATACCATACACGCCGCGCCCGCTATGGCGTGATACGATACATCCTGCGCTGACGCGGTACAGATTCGCCGTGCTTGTCTGTCACAGGCGTTTCGGCAAGACCGTCGGCACGGTCAACGAGATGCTAAAAAAGGCGATACTCAACGAGCGCAAGGCACCTGTCTATGCGTATGTCGCGCCGTATCGCAATCAGGCGAAGCGCGTGGCATGGGAGTATCTCAAATACTACACCAATCCCATCCCCGGCCGCACGGTGAACGAGTCGGAGCTTTTCGTCGAGCTGCCGACGCGGCACAAAGGCTCGCCCGGCGCGCGGCTCTACATCATCGGCGCAGACCATCCCGATGCGCTGCGCGGTATCTATCTTGACGGGGTTATCCTCGATGAGTATGCGGATATCAAGCCTGAGCTCTGGGGCGGTGTTATCCGTCCTGCGCTCGCTGACCGCGGGGGATGGGCAGTGTTCATCGGCACACCGAAGGGACAGAATCAGTTCTACGAGATGTACCGACACGCGGAGAAGTCGGCGGATTGGTACGCATGCCTCTATCGTGCGGATGAGACGGACGTTATCCCCGCAGGCGAGCTCGCCGACATGAAAGCGCAAATGACCGATATGGAGATTCGGCAGGAGCTTTTATGTGACTTTACGGCGTCGGCCTCTGACGTTGTTATCCCGATTGACCTTGTGAGTGCGGCGGCGGAAAGAGAACTGCCGGAGACGGCCGTGCAGGGGCAGCCCGTTATCCTCGGCGTGGATGTGGCGAGATTCGGCGACGACCGGACGGTGCTCTGCGTACGTCAAGGGCTTTGGACGAGAGATGTTCGCACGTTTACGGGACTTTCCACAATGGAGGTCGCCAATCGTGTGATTGACTGCATGAACCAACATCGTCCACAGGCGGTGTTTATCGACGCAGGAGCTATGGGGGCGGGTGTCATTGACCGACTGCGGCAGCTGCAGTATCAAGTGAGCGAGGTCAATTTTGGCGAAGCGGCACTGAGCAGTGACCGCTATGCGAATATCCGTGCGGAGATGTACTTTAAGTGTCGCGACTGGCTGACCTCTGGCGGTGCGTTGCCGAAGAATGCGGAACTCAAGACGGAGCTTTCCACGGTGGAATATAAATTCAACCCGTCGGGGCGCATTATTCTTGAACCAAAAGAGAAGCTAAAGGAGCGCACGGGGAAGAGCCCTGACCTTGCGGATGCGCTTGTTTTGACGTTTGCCCGTCCTGTCTATATGCAGGGACGTGTAGGGTGGAAAAGGCAGATGTGCAACACGGAGTATGACCCATTCGAAGCAATGTGAAGAATACGCACATTGCTTTTTTGTTGCACGGAAAGGAGGTGATTTTTATGTGCAGCGGAGGAGGCGGCGGAAGTTATACGCCGCCAAAGGTAGACCCTGCCCCGACGTTGGTGCAGCCCTCGGATTTCGGAACGAGTGATGCGACGAAGTCCCAAAAGCGGCGTCATGGACGCGCATCGACGATGCTCTCAAGTGATCGTGACACGATTCTCGGCGGAGCAACGGGGAGCGGACGCACAACCCTCGGTTAAGGAGGAGGAACATGAAGGAAGAGAACGCACAGGGGGCGCGGCTGCCCCCGCTGATTCGTGCGAGTGACCTTGCGGCGAAGCTGTCTCTGTCACGCAAGCCAATAGAGCAGGTGGTAAAGCAGCTGATGGAAAAGCGCAATACGTATGAAGCCCGCTGGAAGGCAATCCGCGCCTATCAACTGCCCTATGTCGGCGTGTTTGACGGGGTGGACGATGAGACGAACGCGGGCAATCGCAAGGATACCAATGTGTGGCATAACTGCGCATGGGACAGCAATCAAATTTTTGCCGCTGGTGTTATGGGCGGACTAACCCCGCCGTCGCGCAAGTGGTTTCGTTTGGATTTTGCGGATACGGAACTCAAGGACAATTCGGAGCTCGGGCGGATTTTGGATGAGCGCATTGATATTCTTGCGGACGTGCTGGAAAAGAGCAATTTCTACACGGCGGTACACAGCTGTTATTTGGAGCTTGCTTTTGGGCAGGCGCCGCTCGGCATTTTCCCCGATCATCAATACGGCGTGCATTTTGTCCCCTATCCGATTGGCAGCTACGCGATGGAGAATGGCCCCGATGGAACGGTGCAGACGTTTTGCCGCAAGGTGAAAATGAGCGCGTCACAGATCGTGGATAAGTTCGGTGCGGAGAATGCACCCGACAATATCCGCGCGGAGCTGTCCAATACGCCTGGCATTAAGGCGACGCACACCGTTGTCTGGTATGTCGGGGCGAATCGGAACTATGACCCGAAAAGGCTAGGGAGTTTTCACTTGCCATATGTCTCTGTCTATTATGTGGAGGGAAGCACGGAAGATGAATTCCTCCATATCGGCGGATTCCATGAGTGGCCTGTCCCCGTGGCGCGGTATCTCATCTCGGGGAATGACAGCTACGGCAAAGGCCCCGGTTGGTTTGCAGAAGGGGACGCAAAAGTCCTGCATCTCCTTGAAAAGGACAAGCTGACGATGGTCGAACTTACGGTAAAGCCGCCCGTCGTCGCGTCTGCGGATTTCGGTATCAAAGGCGTGAATCTCGTTCCTGGCGGCAAGACGTTTGCCCCGCAGAAGGACGCCGTCACACCGCTTTTCCAGGTGCAGGGGAATCTCGATCATTTGCGGGAGGTCGTCGCGGATGTCACGACGCGCATCAAGCGTGCGTATAGTGCAGACCTTTTCATGATGCTCGACCAACAGGATAAGTCCATGACCGCGCGCGAGGTGCTCGAACGGACACAGGAGAAGATGAACATCCTCGGGCCCGTGGTACAGCGGATGCAGTTTGAATTTCTCGGGCGCATCATTGAGCGCGTGTATAACATCCTTGACCGTGAGCGGATGTTTCCTGAGCCCGAAGATGAAGAAACGGCGGCCATGCTGGCGGAGCAGGAACTCAAGATTGAGTACATCTCACCGCTTGCACAGGCGCAGAAGATGTCGGGGCTTGTCAACATTGAGCAGGCGGTGGCGTTCGTAGCGCAGATCGCACAGTTTAATCAAGACGTGCTGGATAAGGTCGATTGGAATGAGAGCGTCAATCGGTACTTTGACATGCTCGGTGCACCTGCGGCAATCAAGCGCACGGATGATGAGTTTGCCGAGATACAGCAGCAGAAGCAGGAGGCGGCGGAGAAGGCACAGCAGATGCAGCAGGCGGCACAAATGGCGCAGATGGCGGCACCTGCAGCACAGGCGGCGAAGAACGCGACAGAGGCGGCGCAGGACGGCAATCCCGCCATGCAGCAGCTTCTCGGCATGCGTGATCTATAGGAGGTGCGTACGTGGATTATGAACAGAGCCCCGCAGATAAGATGCGGCGTATCGCAGATGAGAAAATTGAATCAAAAGATCGTGCAGCGCTTCTCTCATTGATGTATTCGGCAGAGGGGCGCTGGTTCGTTATGCGCCTGTTTGAACGCTGTCACCTGTTCGGAGGGACGGCATTCACGGAGGACAACGTGAACCGTCTGCTCGTCATGGAAGGGGAGCGGCGCGTGGGACTCCACATACAGAACATCATCACGGCAGATAAGGAGCTGCTTTCAGAGAAGCAGAAGGCGGAGCGCGAATATTGTGAGACACTGAACGAACTGAAAGCCATGATTGCGGCGGCAGAAACAAAGGAGGAGTGAACATGATAGATCTTTTTGATTTGCAGCGATTCGCAGATGGGGATGGAGGTGATGTGCCCGCCGATGCGGGCAGTAGTCCCGACGCTGGCGATACAGCCCCTGCAGAGGAAGAAGAGACAAAGGACACCGAAAGCAGCGCAGAAGAGACGAAAAGCGACACGATTCTCGGCGGCAAGAGCACGCCGAATGTCCCGGACGCGTACGACTTCAAGAGTATCGTCCCCGAAGGCATGACGTATGACGAACAGTCTGCGGCGGCGTTTGGAGATGTGGCGAAGAAGGCGGGACTTTCGCAGGAGCAGGCGATGGCGATTGCGTCCTACGGGATGCAGTATATGCGGCAGGGTGTTGATGCGGCAATGAAAGCCGTAGAGGATACACAGGCAGGATGGGCACAGGAGGCGCGCGACGCACTCGGCGGGCAGTTTGACGCCGTTGTGGCAAAAGCGGCGGCGGGACGTGACGCACTCGCAGCGAAGGTGCCCGGACTCACACAGATGCTGAATGAGACTGGCGCTGGGAACCGCGTAGAAATGATTCGCCTCATGGCGGCGGTCGGTGAATTGATCGGGGAAGACGGCGGACTGCGCGGCGCACAGGCGGGCGCGGAGAAGTCGATTTATCCGAATACAGATTTCAAGAGGTATAGCTAAAGGAGGCTGAAGCTATGGCAACACTCGGAACACAGGCATTGACGCTTTCCGATCTGAGGAAGCGTCTGGCGCCCGACGGGAGTGTCGATTTCATCATTGAGGCACTTCTCTCGGCCAATCCCATTATGGATGATGTGACGTGGAAGATGGGCAATCTTCCCACGGGCAACCGCACGACGATTCGCACGTCGATGCCGAAGCCATCGGTGCGTCGCATCAACCGCGGCGTAACGCGGCACAAGTCGACGACGATGCAGGTGCAGGACACGTGCATTATTCTCGAAGATCGTTCGTGTGTCGACATTGAGGAGCTGGCACTTGCACCGAACGGCGAGCAGTTCCGCCGCAGTGAGGACGCCGCGTTTGTCGGCGGGTTCTCGGACGCAATCGCCGCGAATATCTTCTACGGCAATGCAGACGATGACCTCGATACGTTCAACGGCCTTTCGATGCGCTATCCCGTGATCGGCGGCGCGAAGAATACTCCGGGCTATCAGGTGATCGGCGGCATGACGGCGAATGCTGGCGCAAAGAATACGTCGGCGTTCCTTGTCGGCTGGGGCACGCATGCGACAAGCGGCATCTACCCGAAGAACTCGCAGGCAGGCCTTAAGCAGCGTGACCTTGGCGAGCAGACGGTACAGGACAAGGACGGGAATGAGTATCAGGCCGTCGTGACGCTCTTCACGTGGAAGGCGGGGCTTTCGGTCGGCGATATTCGCGCCAATGCGGCGGTGCGCAACATTGACGTGGATAAGATCACGGGGTCTATGCAGAGCGCGGACAAGCTGAAGCTGATCGAAAAGTTTGTCACGGCGAAGAACCGCATCCGCAATCTCCAGTCGCGTGAGAAGAAGGTCGTCATGTACGTCTCGGAATCTCTCTACAACTGGTTTGAAATCTACCTGCTCGACAAGAACAACGTCCACGTGACGCGGCAGGAGCTGCAGGCGGATGTCCCCCGTCTCTATTTTGGCGGGATTGAGATCAAGAAGTGCGACGCCATCTCGGATGAGGAGAACGGCGTCCCGCTGGCATAAGAAGGGAGTGTAAGAACATGATTCTTGACGGCGAAAATCTGTTTTACGACGCAGCGACGCTGACGAACGGCACAATGACTTCTAACGTTTTGAAGGTAGGCGTCGGCGAAACAGGAGACCCGCCTATCCTTGTGCTGCGTGTCAAGGACGCAGGGACGGGCACCTTTAAGACGGTGCTCGAAACGTCGGCGAATGAAGCGTTTACGACGCCGAAGACGCTTGGCACCTATGAGCAGGTGCCTCTTTCGGTGCATGTCCCGCGCGGCAATCTCGGATATCTGCGCATCAAGGGAACAAGCACGTATGCAAAAGGGACGGTGACGGCGGGGCTCGTCCTCGACGACAACATCAACCGCTGATACGGGCTGGATGTAACGAGGGCAGGAGAGCTTTTCTCTCCTGCCTTTGCCATAGTGCCATAGTCTCTATGACGTTATGGCAAAGGAGGAATCGTTATGAACAGTACGGAGATATGCAACATGGCTCTTTCCTATCTTGGAAATGGGCGCATTAACAGCATTGACGATGCGGCGGAGGATGCACGCAAGTGTAAAATCCACTATGACCATGATCGGCGGCGGATGCTGGCGGCGTATTCCTGGGGATTCGCCAAACGCATTGAGCGGCTGTCGTTGTTCTCCGCTGATGTTCCCGGTTGGGATTACGCCTATTCCTATCCAGCCGAATGCATCAGTGTGATTTATGTGTACGACGAAGACGGCGCACGCAAGAAGGAGGAGGCGCGGGAGGATTTTGAGATCGTCACGCTGGATGGCAGGAAGACGATTGCGACAGATGTGCGTGACGCGTGGGCGGAATGCACGGCGGACGTAAGAGATGCGAATATGTTTAGCGAAGAATTTACGGAAGGGCTGACACATCTCCTTGCCTCCTCTATCGCTATGGGCATTACGGGAAATGCAAATATTGCAATGCAGCACATGCAGCTTGCACAGCAGTCTGTAATCACGGCGAAACAATACAGCGTTCTCGAAAAAGAGCGGCGGATGCGGTATCCGAACAAGTACGCCAACGAACGGTTTATGTAAGAGGAGGTGATCGCATGGCACAGCCGACACCGTTTTATTCGATACAGCCCGCATTTACAGGCGGAGAAATCTCTGGGGAAGTCGCCTCGCGCGTTGACCTAGACAAATACCAACTCGCCCTTTTGCAGGCGGAGAATGCGATTATTCGCCCGTATGGCCCTGTCTATAAACGCCCTGGCAGTATCTATGCAGGACGGATGAAATACGATGACCGTGACGCGATTCTTGTGCGGTTTGATTGCACGGTCGATGTCTCCTATCTCCTTGAAATCGGTGACAAGTATATCCGTATATGGCGTGATGCAGTGCGCCTTCCTGTGGAGCTCGAGACGCCGTTTTCGGTGGATGACCTGCCGAATATCCGCATAGCACAGTCGGTGGATGTGATGTATATCTGCTCTGGGGCACATCCGGTACAGAAGCTGTCACGCTACAGTGAGAGCGATTGGCGTATCTCTGAGGCCACATGGATGACGAGCCCGTATGGCGATATCAACCTGGACGAGGAGGCAAAGATAACCCCCTCGGGGCGAACTGGTGAGATACAGCTGACAGCGTCAAAGAACGTTTTCCATGCCGAACGTATGAATGACACAATGAAGATTGAGCAGTATGTGAACGGAGAGACGGTCACATATAGCGGTAGCGGGACGGCCTATAGCAGTGTTCTCCATGTTGGAAAACAGTGGAAAATAATCACGCATGGCACATGGTCTGGCAAGATTAGCATACAGCAGTCTCTTGATAATGGGGCAACATGGGTTGATCTCCGGACGTACACGTCAAGCGATGACTACAATCCAACAGAATCCGGTGATGTGGACGAATACTGCCTGATGCGAATTCGCGTGGAGGTCGGTGGTAGTATCCGCGCTGACCTTTCCGTCTATCCGTATCGTCATGAGGGATATGTGACGATTACGGGGATAATGAACGAAAGACAGGCGAAGGCTCGCGTGGATAAAGCCCTTGGCGGTGTTGAGGCAACATCGGATTGGTACTGGGGTGCGTGGAGCAAAGTGAATGGTTATCCGCGCTGCGCTGCGTTCTTCCAAGATAGGCTTTGTTTCGGCGGGAATAAAAAATATCCGCAGCGGCTCTGGATGTCGAGGAGCGGAGATTATGAGAATTTCGGCGTAGACAAAGCATCAGGCACGGTGACGGATGACAGCGCGATAACAGCTGACCTGCTCTCACGGCAGTCATATAGCATTTGTCACATGGACGTCGGCAATGACCTCGTTGTCTTTACGGACGGAAACACGTGGACGGTTGCGGGCGGTGAGACGGTAAAGCCAACGAATATCACGCCGCGGAATCAGGAGAACTACGGATGCAGCAATGTCCCTCCTCTGCGCGTCGGAAACCGCATTGTCTATGTACAGAGGCGCGGCTCGGTTGTGCGGGACACGGGATACTCCTATCAGAGTGATGGATATATCGGGAATGACTTAACTCTTCTTGCCAAACATCTGGTGAGAGGGCGGAATATTGTTAGCGCGGCTTATGCACAGGAGCCTGACAGCCTCCTCTATTTTGTGACGGATGACGGGCTGATGCTCTGTCTCACCTACGTCGCCGATCAAAAGGTCTACGCGTGGAGCCATTTCGTGACAGACGGGAAATATAAGGCGGTGTGCGCGGCAAATCACGGGAACAATGACCGTATCTATGTAGTGGTTGAGCGCAGGATAGACGGGAAAAGCGTGCGCTGTTTGGAGTATTTCGCGCCGCTTGTCGAATCCGATGCGGAGCAGGATTACACGATGATGGACGCCGCTGTGCGAGCGGAATATCCGACGCCGCAGAAGAAACTTCCTGCAGGTGATGTGCTCCTTGGGAAGGATGTCGTTGTCATGGCGGATGGATACTTCTTTGAAGGCGTCAAAATGGCGGCGGATGCACGTATCCCCGAGGCGGCAAAAAATATCGTGGTTGGACTGCCGTATACAATGACGCTGGAACAGCCGAACTGGGACGCAGGGAACACCGACACGGGAACCGTGCAGGGGCGAAAAAAGGTTGTGACAAATGCTATCCTGCGTCTGACGAAGTCCTACGGCGGACGTGTCGGGCAGAATGCGCACAATACGGATAAGATCGTCTATGACGCGGAGGCAATGGAAACGGATAACAATGTCCTCTATACTGGGGACAAAAAAATCACGCTTCCTGCGGGCGGCTATGACACGGATGGGCGCACGTGTATTGTGCATGATACGCCGTATCCGTTTAGCCTCTCTGCCGTCATTAGGGAGGTATCATTCGGTGGCTAATTACGAGATCAAGAAGATCACGAAGGAGAAGAAGAAAAAGCAGGTGGCAGCAGAGCTTTATCGGCAGCTGCGCGCCGCAGATCGGCGTGAGCTGTTGGCTGTTGTTGGCCGTCACGCAATGGAGCAGGAGGTCTATGATTCGGTCTTTCACGCGGAGGAATGCTATGCAGCGTATGATCGTACGGGACTGGTGGCGGTGTGGGGACATGGCACAGTGGCAGGGAATCCCGGACATTTGATTTGGTGCCTTGGGACAAACCGCGTGGCAGATCACTGCTATGCGTTCGCGGTAGAGAGCAAGCGGATTCTCACGCGCTGGGCGAATGACTACGGCGTGCTCTATAACGCGGTGGGGGCGTTCAACAAGGCCGCAATCGCATGGCTTAAATTCTGCGGGGCGGTATTTCATCAGGAGATTTTGATCGGCGGCGAGCGGTTCATTCCGTTTACGATTGGGAGCGAAGGGAGGAAATAAGATGTGCGGATGGGTGGCAGGACTTACCGCGCTTGGCGGGCTGTTGCAGTATCGGCAGCAACAGGCACAAGCAAATGCACAGGCGTCAATGTATCGAGCACAAGCGGACACGGCACAGCAGAACGCACGCATTGAAAACCGCAGGCAGGAGCAGATCGCCGATAACTATGCACAGCAGCAGGAGGCACTGAGAGCCCGTCAACGCCTGGCAGAAGGAGCGCAGCGTGCGGAGACAGGCGCGGCGGGACTTAACTTTGCTGGCTCTGCAATGGACATTCTTTCCTCGGGCTATGACGCGTACAACAAAGACAGTATGAATCTCCTGATGAATCAGAGGAACGATAACTATAGTTCGCGTGTGGCAGAGAGCAATTATATCAATCAGGCAAATCAAGCAAACGCATCGGCGGCGAACGTCAAGCGGCAGGCGAAGATGTCGGGACTTGCGACAATCCTCGGGACGGCGGCGAGTGTCTATGGTGTCACGCAGCCGTGGAAACACGGGAACGCTGCGGCGCAGGGAAGCGTTCAGGTGGGCGTAGCACCGCGTGATATGGGGTACGGTACAAGTGCGTTTTACGGGTCAAAGACGGGGTATACGTTTGGCACGCCGTATTTCCCAATGACACAGGCGCCCTTTACGGATTCCTTTGGGAAAGGCTTCAAGAACCATGCCCCGCGCGGGAGGTGGTAAAAGATGAAGTTCACGACGTATCAGGCGGCGGTAGAGCCGAATACAATGCATCCGCCCGCCGTGCGGGTGTCGTCGGACGTCAACGCCTATGGCAGCGGCGGGGAGGAATACGGCAAGCTCGGCGCGGCGATAGGGCAGGCCAACAAGGTACTTGCGCAGCGTCGTGATGATCTTGACGCCGCCGATGTGATGAAAGCCCGCAACGAGATTATGACGAGTCTCACACAGCAGCTCTACGGCGAGAACGGGCTTTTTGTGACAGGCGTCGGAGAGAACGCAAAAGGCCTTATGGGCCGCACGACCGACGCGATCAACCAAACGTATGACGATGTAAGTAAGCACTACAATGATCGCGTCAAATACGCACTCAAGGGCAATCTCAACGAGAACATGGCGAACTTCCAGCGCATCGCCGCCTCCAAGGAGATGGCGGAGGGGAATGAGGTGCGCAAGGAGACGTTCGCATCCAATCTTGCGACGAACGCACAACAGGCGGCTCTTACGTGGCAGGTAAACGGTGCACCGACAATGTATGTCAAGAATGGCGAAACACTCCTGCAAGTGCGTGCAAAACAGGAGGGGTGGTCTGGCGCACAGCTGACGGATGAGCGGCGGAAGATGGTGACGGATGTCGCGGCCGCCGCTGCTGGCGCGGCACTCGAAAATGAGGACTATGACCGCGCCGATGAGATACTGAATCAGTTCCGCCCGGATATGGACCAGCAGACGTACTGGAAGCTTGCCCGTGTCGGGAAGCAAAAACAGCAGGCAAAAGAGATGGACACGGAGGCAGATGAAATCTTTCATATGCCTGGCGTTTGGGATGGAAAGAATTTTAACGCTGCAAAAGCTATGGAGTACGTAAATGCTAGGTATGGTCAAGATGCAGTGAAGAGTGTCGGCGGTGCAATTAAAGACAAAGAAGGCTTTTTTGCGGCTGTTGCGGGACAGGAATCTGGCGGGAATTACAGTGCACAGAACGGACGCACAGGCGCATTCGGGAAATATCAGATCATGCCGGAGAATTGGCCGTCGTGGGCACAGGAGGCAGGGCTATCGGCAGACGCGCCGCAGACACCGGAAAATCAAGAAATCGTTGCGAAGTACAAACTCGGACAGTATTATGACGAACTTGGCCCGGAAGGTGCGCTCGTCGCGTGGTATGCAGGATACCAAAACGGGGAACGATGGCGGGATGGTGCACAAGATGCCATTGGTGCAGGTGGGCATTACTCATGGGATGCGAAACAAGGCAATGGGGATGAGCCATCGGTACGAGAATATGTGCAAGAAGCCCTCGGACGTGCTGGCGGGGCAGAACGAACGGTAAGCGCGTATGACCCGGAAAAGCGCGATCGGCTGATGCAACTGATTGAAGCGAAAGGCGGCGATATGCAGAAAGCATATCAGCAGCAGCGCAGACAATACCTCGATGGCGTGATGCAGGCGGCGCAGAGCGCAGGAAGCTACAGTGCGGCACTATCCATGCTGAACGGGCAAGACCTCAGTATGGACGAGCGTGTTTCTCTCGAACGTACCATTGGACAGTATTATCATGTTGGCGGCAGCTCTGGCGGCACTCGTGCAGGCGGCGGGCGTTCGGGCAGAGGCTATACAGAGGCAAACATGAATGCTGATATGAACAAACTGCGGCTTCTTAACATCAAGTTCTCTGGCGGAGAAAATATTACGACGAACGAATTGCTTGAAGCGCAAAGCGCGGGGAATCGACTGGAAGACAACGGCGTTCTTCCTGAGGAGATGGCGACGGAGCTGCAAAATGCATATAGCGATCAAGGGCTTATGTCTGATCTTACGGACGACATTGAAAAGCATGGTATCACGGGGGCATTTGAGCATCTCACGGAAAGAGGCATGAGCGGTGAGGTCGCCGTGATGTTGCTTTCAAAGGTTGATGATTATTACAAGGGCAAGGATTATCAAGGAGATTACTGATATGGCGCTCGACTTAGAAGCATACCACAAAGACATAGAAGACGAACGTCGGCAGGACGAGGAGCGCGCCGCGCAGGAAGCCAATCAGGCGGAGTGGGAAGCTAAGCCGTTGTATTCCAAAGTAGCGACGATCATCTCTGAAGACGTGGGGGCGATTGCTGATGCTGCGGGGGATAGGCTCGGGAAGATCAAAGATGCCTACAGCGCGTATTGTGAGGCACAGGCCGCGTCCCATGATAAGTACGGTATCTATCTCCCCACGCCCGAAGTGCAGGAAGCAGGGGACAATCTGCGCGGCGCAGTCCTTGAACCGGTCACGCATCTGATCCAATCCGTTGTCGGAGGGTACATCAACCAAAAAGCGGACGAAGGCAGCACGATTGCGCAGAATGTACGCAATACGGAAACGTTCACGCACTATTTCATGACGCCTGAGGATAGGCTTGAAAAGGCGAAAGAGATAGAGGAGACGACGGGAATTTCGGCGGATGCGTTCATCAATGACGACGTCGCCTACAAACAGGCACTGAACGTCTACGATTACAAGCGGGCGAAGGTGGCCGTCATGCCCGAAGATCAGGCAATGGAGGCGGTTTGGCAGGAATTTCCCGAACTGCGCAATGTGTCTCTGACAAATCCCAACGATGCGGCACTCGCCCTTCACGATATGGATTCCGTACGGCAGACGCACGGAATTGTGGAGACGTTCAACCACTTCATCGCGCTCGGCAACAAGGAGCTTGAATACAACAACCTGCAGTATAAGATTATGACCAACATGGCGGATGACAATGACCGTGAACGCGCCGCCGATCTGGAACGGATGATTGCGGAGGACAAGAAGGTCGCACCGTCCTTTTTTGACGATCCTCTCTCTGCGATTGTCGGCGTGATGTCGTCGTCGGGGCCTGAGATGCTGCAGAGCATCCGTGAGGGCGTGCGCGACGGACTCATCACGGCAGAGGCAGCGGCTCTTGCGGGTGCGGCACTGGGGACGGGGGTAGAACCTCTCGGCGGGACACTTGCCGGCGGCGTAGCAGGCGCGGCAGGCGGCTTCGTTGTTGGCACTGCACGCTCTGTGATTACACGCGCGACAATGGGACAGCTCGCTCGGGCGGGGCTTGGCGCAGGGATGCGTGTCGGCGCATTTGAGGGGATGCGCCGTCCTGAGACGGGCTCGCGTTACGCCGAATACGGCAACATGAAGGACACGGACGGGAATCCGCTTCTCACGGACAATGACAGACGGCTTTACGCGGCACTTGGCGGCGCGGCAAACGCGGGAATTGAAATGGCGAATTTCGGGATTGCGACAAAGCCGCTCTCCCGTGGCGCGGTCGATTTTCTCACGAAGGGCGGCACGGACAAATACGCTGTGGATGCAATCAAGGGCATTGTCGATACGGCAAAGTACGACGTGGCAAAGCGTGAGTCTGTCGCGGCGTTCGCAAAGGCGCAGGTCAAGGATACGCTGAAGATTGCGGCGACGGAATCCGCCGAAGAGGGCGCACAGTCGATCGCCGATGATCTCATCCATAACCGCATTGTCGATGCGTCGGGCGGACGTGCGGCGGATGAGGCGTACAGTATCGGTGATATTGCCGCCAATGCACTTGTCGCAAGTGTCGAAGCTATCCCTGCGGGGCTTGGGTTTGGCATGGCCTCCTCGCTCAGCGGCGGGTCGCTTGGCAGTGTGCGCCATGCGCGGCGTCTCTTTTCCGAGAAGGCAAAGGAGGAGCTCGCCGCACAAAAGACAATGACAGGTACGGTGATGTTGAATCGTCTGCAGCAGGTCGCCTCGTCGGCAAAGCTGAAGGAGACAGCCCCCGACGTACAGCAGAAGATTATCCGTACACAGGTACAGGGCACGGGATTTGAAAACGCCTATATTGATACGGCAATGGCAGTGAAAAAAGAAAATGGCCTTGCTGACCTGAAGGAGGTCGCAAAGACCGCGGGCATTCGTGAGGAGGAACTCCAAAAGACGATAGAGTCGGGCGGGCATCTCTTTGTCCCTGCGGAAAAGTATGCGCAGTCTGCGGCGTCTCCACAGCTCCTGGAATCCGTCTCGTTCTCTCCTGAGACAGACTCTGCGGCACGCATGAAAGAGAATGCAAAAATGCTGTCTGACGCGCTCGAAACGGCACAGAAACGCGCCGTCCATGCACGGGCGGATATTGTCAAAAGCATTGCAGATGAATACTTCCCACAGGCGGGTGAGAACCTTGACGAACAGGAGAAGGCACGTCTCTCCAGCGAGCGCGATATGGCAAAAGCGGTTATCGCCCAGAACACGGAAAATCCCGCCAAAGGTTGGCGTTCGCTCTATAACGACTTAACGGCGGCGCGGAGTGAGATCCTTCAGCCCGCAATCGACGCCCTCTCAAAAGGAATGAAACAGGGCGTTGACATCCTGCCGCTTGGTGAAGATGGGCGTGGGATACGTGTGTCCAATAATGCGCCGTGGTATCAGGAGTACTACAAGGAGCACGGGAAAGCCCCGAATCAGGCACAGCTGCGTGACCTTGCGTATCTTCTTACGGCCGGCGACGCGTCTGCCCCGAAAGTGGAAGGCTGGCTCCCGACAACGCGCGAAGCGGCTGAGGCAATGGATGCGGCACGCGGTGAACTGGACGAACTGAACGGGCACATCCAGACGCTGGAGAATATCAAAGAGCGCATGATGAAGGTCGATTCGTTCGAGGTCAAGGGCTCTGCTGGACTGTCGCCCGAAGGGTATAAGCTCTACCGTCAAATCATGGAGATGCTGGAAAAGATCGGCGGCAAGCAGAAAGAGGACAAACAGACAAAAGTAGCACGTATGAATGCCATGCTGTTTGCGTATCATGCGGATATTTTCGCGGCGGCAATGCGCACGCAGGAGGGGAAAGAACACTATACTGCGGCGGACTACTTCAAGAAGCGGTTCGATCTGCGGTATGGCGGGAAGGATATGCGCGACGGATTCGCACAGAGCAGTTCCGCACGCCGCCTAAAAGAAGATATGCTTGCATGGAAACAGAAGGTCGATGATTTCTTTGCGGGAAAGTTGGCATTGCGTAATAATGTTATGATGCGCAGCCCGCTAGTCTTTGATTTGATTGGTGCGGACAGCAGTCTGGACATTGCGATTGACAGTAACATTCTGCAAAAACTTGTCGATAAGCACCATTTTACACGGAAGGATTTACTCCAACTGCCAAAAAAAATAGCCGATCCCCTTTTTGTGTTACGGGCAATCGACACGAAAACGGGCGTTGAGGACACGCAGAAGAGAATTGTTGTTGTCGATATGGAGATCAATGGTGCAACAGTCATGATTCCGTTCGTCCTCAATACGAGCAAAGGGTTCAATAAGATTGCAAGTGCGTATGGGCGTGAAACACCATCCGGACAGCCCAATGACGCATGGTATATCGACCGATTGAACGACAAGCACCTGCTCTATGTGCATAAAAATAGGACTGCACGCTGGGTCGCGACCCGAACGGGCGCGGCCGGGAGTCATAATGCTCCACTAACGAAACAGTCCTTTAGTAAACTCAGTATACCAGATGAGACAGCTTTAGGCAAGCTGAAAAAGGAGAATCAAGGCTTCTATCAATCCGCATGGCACGGCACGCCACATGACTTTGCAGAGTTCCTGCTCTCTGCAATTGGCACGGGCGAGGACGCACAGGTGCATGGGGAAATATCTGAAGATGACGGAAAGCGCATCATCACGCTTTTTGAGAGTGCGGATGAGTCGACGTTCCTGCACGAGATGGGGCATATGTTCCTGATGGATTTGGACGAGCTCGCAAAGATGGACGAAGTATCTGCAAAAGAGCTTGAGACGGTCAATGCATGGGCAGAGTGGCACGAGGGCGCGGCAGAGGAGTACGCGGAGACGGACTTTGCCGATGAGTTCCGCGACCACGAAAACGCGATTCTTGCGGCAAAGAAGGCGGGGGACACCGTTGCGGAAAAGGCGGCACTGGAGCGTTGGCGGCAGGAGCGGTTTGCCCGTGGATTTGAGATGTATCTTTCGGAAGGGAAAGCCCCGTCTGCGGCCATGCGGAGTGTGTTCCGCCGCTTCAAGGCGTTCCTGCGCAGAATCTACAACCTCGCGAAGAATGCGGGCGCAATGCCGTCGGCAGAGGTACAGGCGGTCATGGCACGCATGATTGCAACGGAGAATGAAATCGCGGAGGCAAAGCTCGATGAGCGATTCCGCCCGATTGAAAAACTCCTCGGCAAGGAGAGCGTTGAATCCCTCCTTGGGGAGACAGAGGCGGAGCTCTATAAGCGCTGGACGCAGGAGGCACAGGAAGAGGCAGAGGATATTCTGCGCAAGCGTGTCATAAATGACCTAAAGAAGGAGGCACGGGAGGAATTTAACCAAAAGGTAGAGGCGGAGCGTGAACGCAAGCGTGCTGAACTTGAAAATGATCCTGTCTATCTCGCCGAGTATGCCATGCGGCAAGGCGGCAGTACGGACGTTGTCATGAACTGGTTCCCATCCTACGCCGCCTATAAGAAGGCACGAGGAAAGCGCAAGACGCTCGAAAACGAGCTAAAGGATTATATGACCGAATACGCCCGCAAACTTGACGAGCAGATCATACAGGCGCATTTGTCGGACGAGAACGTGGCACGTGCCATGCAGACGCCAAAAGCGTACCATCGTCGCCTCGCTATCGAATCCGCCGCCCTGCGCCGCAAAGAGCGGCTGATGCGTCTCCTTGGCGGCAATGCGCCCGAAGAGGTGAAGAAGAAAGCCGTCGCGGATGCAAAGAAGGCAGAAAGCCAGACAAGGCGCGGGACAAAGCAGGAAGTACGCAAGGAGTATGAACGCTCGGCGTATGAACACGAGCGGTTTATGCGGGAGGAGGCGCGTGCCTACCTGTGTGAGAGAACGATCAGTGAATCCTGCCACCCACGCTTTTTCCGCCGCAATGAGCGGAAGTATGCGCGTGCTATGGATAAAGCCGCGGCGGCGGGGAAATGGTCTGATGTGCTCGCGCTGAAGGAACAACAGGCGTTCGCGGCGGCGTGTGCCTATGAGGCAGAGAAGAACGAAGATCGGCTGAACAAGCTGGTGGAGGGTGTAAAGCGCAAGCTGAATGCCCGCACGGTACGGCTCGCAGCGGATGAGCGGTACTGGCTGAATCATATCGGCTATCTCCTCGGACTGAAAGCGAACGATGAGGAAAAGCCGGCCAACTGTGCGAAGCTTTCCGAGCTTTTTGCACGGTACAAGGAGAACAACGACATTGACGCCTGCGACCCGTCGGATCTCCTCGATGTCATTACAGAGGGGAAGAAACGGTATCAGGAGATGCAGCTTGACGATTTTGCGGATATTGTCAATGCCCTCGGTATCCTCTACAACGTCGGACGCAGACGCAACGAGATGCTGACAAAGAGCATGCAGGGGAAGACGACGGACGATATTCTCGGAGACATTGTCACCGATGATACTGCGCTGAAGCCCTCGGGCATTGTGGAACATCCTGTATCGGATGATGTCGGCGGGATGGGATACAGTGAACTGCTTGCGAGAATCCCTCTCCTCGGTGAGGTTGTGGCGAAGGCAGCACAAGAGGGGAATATACAGCTGACAAAGCCGGAGCTTATCCTCCGGCTGATGGGCGATAAAGCGCATCGCTACATCTATGGCACATATGATCGTGCACAGATGAAGGAATCCGAACTGCTTGAAGAAAAGCGGGCTGCGCTCGAAAAAATCTTCTCTGTCTATTCTAGGCGTGAAAAGATGAAGTGGAAGGATAGGAACATCGACGCGCACGGCGATATGCTCTCAAAAGAGAACGTCCTATGCCTTGCTATGAACTGGGGGACGGAGACCAACCGCAAGCGCGTGATGGATGATATCGGGCAAAGGTTTGATGTCATGCGTACCCTCAAGGAGAACATGACGGAGAAGGATTGGAAGGTCGTGCAGGAGGTGTGGAATCTCCTCGATACGTTTTGGGAGGAGAGTGCCCGCACGGAGGAGCGGCTGAACGGCGCACACATCGGCAAAGTCCCTGCATCTGCATTTACTATTGAGACAGCGGACGGAAAGGAGATCACGCTGAAAGGCGGCTATTATCCCCTGCGGTACAACCCGAAGAAAGCGTCGAAGGTCAACGACAAGCAGACGGAAGAAGATGTCAAGGGACGCATGACGGGGGCACAGGTGTTTGGCACAAAGCGCAGCCATGTGAAAGAGCGTTCCGAAGGGGATGTTATTGCACCGGTACTGCTTCGATTCGATGTGTTGAAAGACCATATCTTCAATGCGTCACATAACATTGCGTTCCGCATTGCGGCGCGTGATGTGTACCGCATCATCAACGACAAGAAATTTGAGGCCTATGTTTCGTCCACCTATGGACGCCCGATCTATGACTACCTGAAACAATGGGCGGTTGATGTGTGGGCTGTTCCCGTGGAGGCGTCTGATTCTGCGGCAATGGGCATTAACCGCATTATTGGCGGGCTTCGCCGCAACTCTACCATGGCGATTATGGGCTGGCGTATGTGGCCGTGCTTGGAGAACATGCTGACAAACACGCTCCTCAATATGGATAAGATCGGCATACGAAAAACGATGTCGGCTTATTTTGAAGGGCTTCCTGTCATTGGCAGGGGCCCGAAAGCCCTGCGCGATATGGCGAAGAAATCCGCCTTTATGGCTGACCGTATCAACAACATGGAGCGCGATATACGCCGCGACCCGCATATCTTTGACCCGACGTATAAGCCGCTTGAGCTTCTGCGGGATAATGCTTATTTCTGCATAGGTTTTACCGATCAGTTATTCTCTGTTCCGCTGTGGAGCAGGGTGTATAAAGAGGCTTTCCCAAAAGCTATGGCACAGATCAACGAGGAGAACGAGGCGAATAAGCGCACCTATCAGGAGGCGCAGAATCGTGTACATGAGCTGCGTGCAGAGATATATGACCTGCGCCGTGAGATGGAGGAGATTGTTGACCCGTCAATGCAGGAGCGCATCCGCGCGAAGGAGAAGGAGTTTGCGGAGGCGGGTATCGCCCTTGAACGCGCGGGCGAGCTGCCCATCTACGATGAGGCGGAGCGGATTCGTGAGGCAGAGATGCGTGCGGTGCAGGCGGGCGACGCGGCTGTGCGTGATACGTTCGGCTCGGGGCAAACGAAGGACCTTGCAGGTGTACAACGTACGCGCAGCGAACTGCTTAAGTTATTTACGTCGTTTTTTTCCTTCTTCAACACACAATACAATGCCTCTCTTGAGGCACACTACAAAGGGAAATACGGTAAGGTTGGATACAAGCATATCCACGTTTGGATGCCTCTCGCTCGGACAATTCTCTTTCGTATGATTCTCGTCGGCATCCTTGGCGGGCTCGGGAAAGCCGCGCTGGGACTTGAAGGCGACGACGATAAGGACAAGTATCAGAATGTTGTTGACCCGAAAACGGGGAAGACAACAAAGGTTGAAGTCCCTTGGGAAGACCGCTGGATGAAGACGGTACTCAAAAACACGTTGTCCACGGCGGCTGGGATGTTTCCGGGAATACGCGATTTTGCTGGCTTTGCGTTGGATAGAATCTTTGACGGCACAACATACGGGCGATCTCTTGAGTTTGGCTCCGTTGTCTCACGCGGCTTGAAACAGGCGGCGGCGACGTGGAATCTCATCATGAAGAAAGGAGAGGACGATCTAAAGCGCGAGACAGAAGAGACGAAGGAGCGCGAGCGCGTGAAGAAGATGACGAAGAAACAGCGCGAGAAGTATGAGGAGGAGAAGAAGTACAAGAAGCCAAAGAAAGAGGTCAGGTACGTCGATATCGCGAAGTCTGCGGCGCAGACGGTGAGCACGTTCACGGCGACGCGTCATGGTATCACGAACACCACGAGTGATGGGCTGTTCTCTATTGCGCAGTTTGCCGTCGATATGATGGAGACGGATAGCTACTATGACCCCGATATCCGTAACGTCCTGCGTGCGGCGATCTTTGACAAGAAGCTGCGGGAAAAAGAAGTACCGAAAAAGCCTGAGCCGCCGAAGAAGAAGCAGAGGCGCACAAGGGGGAGAAAGGAGCGCACAAATGATTGAGAATCGAAAAACTGCTGTGACGTATCAAGGAGACGGGAATACTTCGGTGTTCCCGTTTTCGTTTGCCGTCACAGATGCGAACAGTGTAAGAGTATCCATTTATGACAAGGAAACGGATGTATCGACGGAACTCACACGGGACTATTTCGTTGATACGGCAGCGCATGTTGTCCACTATCCCGGCTATGCGCCTGGAGAATCTGTTGATGCACATGCACAGCCGCCGAAACTGCCGCGCGGGAAGAATATCACCATTTACCGCATCACGCCGATCGACCAGTTGACCGACCTCGGGAATAAGTATCCCTTGCCGTATATAGAGACGATGGCGGATAAATTGACGGCGATCCTACAAGAGCATGATGAAATGTTTGGACGCACCGTCACATTGCCCGCTGGCGACCCAAAGACACCGGAGCAGCGTCTGACGGATTTGCAGGCCTATGTGCTGGATGCAAAAAACGCTGCCAGCGCTGCCGATCAGTCTGCACGCAGCGCAGGTGACTCTAAGGCTTTTGTCGCAAGCTCTGCATCTGCCTCCGCACAGTCTGCCGCTGCCTCTGAGGCGAGCAGGCAGGCAAGTGCGGTGAGTGAGAGCAATATCAAAACCATGCAGGTGGATGTCCATGCGATGCAGAGCCACGTTGACGAGGTAAAAACCGCTATAGATGGTGTTGCCGCACAGACAAAGGCTGACGGACAGACCGCTTCAGAGGCGGCTTTGCAAGCTCAGAACAGCGCAGAAGCGTCCGTGCAAAGCGCAGCTGCATCGGAAGAGGCGGCAAAGCGGGCAGAAGCGGCAGCAAGGTTCGATGGTGTTGTCCAAAGCGAGAACCTTGCCGAGAAATCCGTACACAAGAAGCACCTGCATCAGGACGCATACGAATCCCCCGCACTCACGGGCATACCGACCGCACCGACAGCAAATAAAGGAACAAGTAACCAGCAAATTGCTAATACCGCTTTTGTTGCAAACGGGCTTGCGGATAAATTCGACAAAACGGGCGGTGTTATAAATCCTGCTGCCAGTGACGAGGGCTATACTGAGGGCATACGCATAGCGACAGCGCCCAATAATTGGTCGACCTTCATTTTAGGATGCAAGCCGAACACTTACGAGGGGAATCAAACAAAAACTGGTGGATGGGGATTCTTCCGCACGCCAGCGAACGAATTGATCATCGGGAATAGGGATTGTATGGCAGATAGTGCTGCCGTTGTTTTTGGGAGTGACCAAAAGGCCTATTTCAAGCAGATGGTTTATGCACCTGATTTTTTCGCGTATGTCCGTTGTTATGCACAGGATGCCTTTGTTACGACAGGAGACGGCGGGCTGTACCTCCAAAAATGGGGAGGTGGCTGGTATATGCGCGACGGCACATGGATTCGCGCCTATGGCAACAAAAACGTATACACAGGCGGAGCAATGAGAGCAGACGGCGGATTCGAGGGAAACCTAAGAGGGCGTGCGGATGCTACAAATGGCATCGCCATTTTGACGGGAACCATTGCACATGGTGGCACGATCCCCTTGCCCGACGGATACACAGAATCACAATGCAGATGGATGGTGTCGATAGCAAGTGAAAATTCGAATTCTACTAAATGGGTAATAAATGCTTCTTCCCCCCGCGTATTCTATCAATCCCACTGCTATACGAACGGAAGAACTGTCTATTGTCTAACTTATGTATGGGACAATTTTGACAGAAAGCCTCTCGCAGGCATAGCGAATTACATGGTGATAGGAGTGAAATAAACATGTATTACATTTTTAACAAAGAGGGACAGTGTGTCAGTTCTTGCGACTGCAAGCCGAATACGGACGACTTAGCAACCCGTGGGGAGACCGTTATGGAAGCCGAGCAGGGGTATGAGATTGACAGAATCCTACTTGAGCAAGGAAAAATCAAGGAAAAGCCACCAACGCCTGCGGCTGAACCTATGCCCGCCGAGCCAGTGGTTGACGACGTACGTCTCGCTGCATTTGAGGCGATGGCGGCACAGGAGGAGCGCATGGCAGAGCAGGCAAAGCGCATCGCAGAACTTGAAACCATGGTAAAGGCACTGAAAGGAGGTGAGGGGAAATGACGAAATGGGCTTACATGATTCCGATTTATGCCTACCTTGTGCGCGCAGGCGCGTGGGCAATCTCGGATGAGGACAAGACAAAGGACGATCAGAAGGTCGTGCCGGAAGTTTACCGTGAGGACGTCGCTGAATATCTCGCGAAGCGCGCCACTAGGTAAGACAGAGCGCAGAATAGCCGTCATAACGCATGGCGGCTTTTTCTGTGCGCGGAAAGGAGATGCAACTTGCTGGAATATATCATGCCCGTACTGAGCCGCATGGCGGACGGATGGGCGGAAAAACTCGGCGTATCACTTGTCGTTACCATCGCCTACGAAGATCACGCACAGATCTTCGCGGCGTTTTTTCTACTCGTGTGCGCCGACCTCGTGACAAAGTGGCTTTCCCTCTCGCGGCAACATCTCGTTGACACGGGGGTAGAGGAGCCATCACTTTGGCATTCGTTCTGGAACATGAAGGCGGCACGGCGGGCGGGATACATCAAGAGTGACATCATGCGCAAGCGTTTTGTCCCGAAGATACTGACCTACTTCGGTGTTGTGGGAGCGGCGGCGATACTGGACTTTATCCTTCTCAAGGCGCACGCGCCCGCCTTCGCAACGACGCTTGTCATCGGGTATCTGTCACTGACAGAGTTTATATCCATCCTCGAAAACATGCAGGCATCGGGCATCAAGGAGGCAGGGGAGCTCGTTAACATGGCGCGTCGTCGGGGAGGCATCGGCAAAGGAGGAGACAAATGAGAGTATTTTTGAATCCAGGGCATGACCTTGAACATGACAGCGGAGCCGTGAGCCCTGCGACGGGACTGCGTGAGTGTGACGTCGCGGCGGCGGTCGGAGAGCTTGTCAAAGGCTACCTCGAAGCCGTCGGCTACGAAGTTCGTTCGTGGCAGAGCGATAACCTTAACTGGGACAGCGACTACGCAGATCGGCAGGACTGCTCCGTGTGCGACTGTGCCAATCAGTGGCCGGCGGACATTTTCATTTCCATCCACTGCAACAGTGCGGGCAGTACAAGCGCACAGGGCACGGAGACGCTCGTGCACAACCTCGGCGACCACGCAGAACGTCTCGCCGACTGCATCCAGCGGCAGATCGTTGATAGCCTCGGCACCGTGGATCGCGGCCTGAAAGAGCGTCCCGGGCTTACTGTCCTGCGTGCGACAGACATGCCCGCCGTCCTTGTAGAGCTTGCCTTTATCAGTAACGAAGAGGACGAAGCATTACTGAGAGACAGGCAGGACGATTTCGCCCGTGCGATTGCACGCGGGGTGACGGATTACATATAACGCGCAGAGGGGGGGCAAAATATGATCGAACGGGTCAAACAGACGGTTACAACGCACAAAACGACCTGTGCAGCAATCCTCGCCGTCCTGCTCGTTGGTATCGCCTACGCCGTCGGACGATACGCAGGACACGAGGCGGCGGAAGAGAAACCCGCCATCATGAGGCAGGAGGAGACGCAGGACGCGCGGAAACTCAAAGACCGACTGGATATATCCACTGCGAACGCCAACGCGCTAGAAAAGCGCATCACGGCGATACAGGCGGGGCAGCGTGCGCCGACAACAACGTACTACGTCACAGCTCCTACAGTGGAGCGGGCTGCTACAGTGGTAGAGCGGCAGATCAGGGAGGACAGCCCGACACTGCCAATGGCGGCGCGGGAAAAGACAGACCGCACCGTGGTCACGCCGATCACAAAGGACAAGGATGGACAAGACCTGCCAGCAGATCAGCAGAAGGTTGATGTGTATAAGATCAACCTGCGCAAAGATCACCGCATCAAGGCGGGCGCATCCGTTATTGACGGCAAGGCTCTCATGTCGGTTGGTTACGAGCAGGGACGATTTGAGGCGTTGGCGCATTTCGACGGCGCAAGGTGTAGGGGTGCGACGGTGATGTATAACGTCGCGGAGTGGTGAGATTTGTCTGCAAAAACAACATGAGGGACAGCGTATTATGCGCCGCCCCTCATGTTGTTTTTTGTGTGGTGGAGTTTGACATCATTTTGACATCATATACGGTGATTAGATGATGCCATATAGACCCATACGCACAAGCTGCTCCCCTTATCTATCGGCAATCCCGCGAAGTTCCTGTGTTCTAAAATCTGGGATAAGTAACTCGAAATCAAGTGTGGTGATGAGCCACCGTGGGTTCGAATCCCACCCTCTCTGCCAGTAAAATCAAGGCTTCCGGGGCTTTTGCCCGGAAGCCTTTTTCTGTTCCATAAAGGTTCCGAGCACGACGAAACGCGGTCCTAGAAGCAGCTTCTGGAATATGGCATCGAGCACTAGAAAACTCTACGGTGGACACCTGCGCGTTCTTCGTGGTTACGCGAGAGACGTTGTCGAAGTTTCATACGCTGAAGAACGTGATCTTCGCAAGTGCCGGGACGAGGAGTCCCTCTATCTTCATTTTATCGCAAGGGATTCTTGCTATCGATGTTACGTGTGCAAGTTCATCATGCCGTCTTTCATGCCATTTCTAAAAATGATATATATATATCATTTTTAGAAATTATATATGATATATATCTTGCTTTTTTAAAGAAGACATGCTACAATGTAGAAAATTCATCCGATAGACGTTGTTCTTTGGTCATGGAAAGGTGGCGGCACGATGGGCATTGTGAAAGAACGGAGCATTTGGATCGGCGTGGATGTCGGGACAACGGGAGTCCGTGCAATCGCATACGAGGCGTCGGGGGTGAATCGAGCGACGTCGGAGGCATTCTATCCGCTGCGCACACCACACCCGGACTGGGCAGAGGAACGTCCGTCCGAAATCCTTGAGGCGACGGAACAGGTCGTGCGCGGAGTGGCGGATGCGCTGCGCTATCAGGGGCGGACGCCTTCGGGAATCGCGCTGAGCACGGTGATGCACAGTCTCATCCCGCTTGATGCGGAGAAGCAGCCGCTCACCGATATGCAGACATGGGCGGACAGCCGCAGTGCAGACATTGTGCGTACGTTGAAGGAGGAGGAGCCGGCACTCTGTCGCGCATTTTACGAGCGTACGGGCTGCCCCATGCACGCCTGCTATCCGCTCGCGAAGATCCTATGGCTGAAGCGGAATCGGCCTGCACTCTTCATGCGCATGAAGTTCGTCGGCTCGATCAAGGATCATCTCTTCCATGCCTTTACGGGCGAGTTCCTCATCGATCGTTCGACGGCAAGCACGACAGCGCTCTACAACGCACATGGGCTTGCATGGGATGTGGAGATCCTGAACTTCATCGGGATTGCAGAGGATATGCTGCCGCCTGTCGTCTCGACGACGGAGACGCGCCCGATGGCGGCAGCAGCGGCAAAGCGCATGCACCTCACGGCAGGACTGCCCGTCGTCATCGGTGCGACAGACGGCGTGCTCGTCAACGTCGGGATCGGCGCGGTATCGGCGGGGCAGTTGAGTGCTACCATCGGCACGAGCGGCGCCGTGCGCATGCTCGTCGGTGAGCCACGCACGGATGAGGCGATGCGCACATGGTGCTACAACCTCGTGGACGGTCTGTGGGTCGCGGGCGGCGCGATCAACAATGGCGGCATGATTTTGCGCTGGATGCGCGATAACATCTGCCATTTCAGCAAGGAGCAGATGGCGACGCTGGATGTGGATGGATACGATCTCATGACGATGAAGGCGTCCAAGATCCCCGCAGGTTCGGACGGACTGATCCTCCTGCCGTTCTTTACCGGCGAGCGTGCGCCGTATTGGAATTCCGATCTGCGCGGACTTCTCTTCGGGCTGTCGCTGAATCACAGCCGTTCGCATATGATTCGCGCTGTCATGGAGGGCGTCTGCTACAGCATGTGCAGCGTCTTTGAAGCGTTGCGCGAGTTTGGCGAGGTACGCGACATCCGTGCGAGCGGCAGCTTCACGAAATCACCGCTTTGGATGCAGATTCTTGCGGACGTGCTCGGAGAGCCGCTCGTCCTGCCCGAAAACAGCGAGGGGGCGGCGTATGGTGCGGCGGTGCTGGGATTCATCTCGGGCGGCGAACTGGCGGGGATTTCGGATACGGCGAACCTCGTTCACCCGAAGAAGATCTACGCGCCCGATCCGGCAAATACGAAGATTTATGCGCAGTTGGCAGACATCAGCGACAGGCTCTATCACAATCTGCAAAAGGAATTTGCAGAGATTGCGGCGTATCAGGCAGGACATTGAGAGAGGAAGATCATGATGGAAAACGGTTCGATGGATATCGGCGTCATCGGTATGGGCGTCATGGGGAGCAATCTCGCATTCAATATGGCGGAGCATGGCTTTCAAGTGGCTGGGTGGAACCGCACCAACGATATGACAGAGGCGGCGGAGAAACGCAATCCGCCGGCGAATTTTCACGCATTCTATGACTTGGAGAAGTTCATCGGCTCGCTCAAGAAGCCGCGCCGCGTATTCGTGATGATTGCGGCGGGGGCGCCCGTGGACTGGGCAATCGATACGCTCGTGCCGCTCCTCCATAAGGGCGACATCATCCTCGACGGCGGGAACTCATTCTACGAGGATACGCGCCGCCGCCATGACATGCTCGCGAAAAAGGGCATCTGCTACTTCGGCGTGGGTGTCTCGGGCGGTGAGAAAGGCGCACGAAAAGGACCTGCCATCATGCCGGGCGGCGACCGTGACGCTTACGAATCCGTGCGGCCCATCCTTGAAGGGATTGCGGCGCGCGCAGGTGGTGAGCCGTGCTGCACATACATCGGCGAGGGCGGCGCGGGGCATTATGTCAAGATGGTGCACAACGGCATTGAGTATGCAGACATGCAGTTGATTGCGGAAACCTATCTCATCCTCAAGCATGTCGGCAGACTCTCGAACAAATGCATCAGTGAGATTTTTCACGAATGGAACGATGGGGAACTTCATAGTTACCTCATTGGCATCACGGCGGACATCTTTGTCGAAGAGGATGAAAAGACGGGAAAGGCATTTGTCGATATCATCGTCGATCGCGCCGGTCAGAAGGGGACGGGACGGTGGACAAGCATCGAAGCGCTCACGCGCGGTGTCGATCTCTCCATGATTTCGGCGGCGTGCAACGCGCGCGTGCTATCCAATCTCACAGAGGAGCGCGCCCACGCAGGCACCGTCATGGCAGCGCCTGCGGCATCCGAAGAGACGGTGGACGAAGACTTTATCGAGGCGGTGCGCCGCAGTCTCTATACGGCGAAGATCGTCGCTTACGCACAGGGATTCTCGCTCTATCGTGCGGCAAAGGAGGCGTTCGGCTGGTCGCTCGATTTCGGAAAGATTGCATCTATTTTCCGCGCAGGCTGCATCATTCAGGCGGACTTCCTGCAGCGCATTACGGACGCTTACGAGCGCGAACCGAATCTTAGGAATCTCATGTTCGATGCGTTCTTTCTTTCCTCCATCAATCGAAACGAGGGAAGCCTGCGCCGTATCGTGCGGCTCGGCGTGCAGCACGGGGTGCCCATTCCTGCCTTCTCCGCTGCCATGCAGTACATCGACGCTTTCCGCAGCCCGCAGCTCGGGGCGAACCTCATTCAGGCGCAGCGCGACTACTTCGGGGCGCACACCTTCGAGCGCATGGATCAGGCGGGATCATTCCACCATACATGGCAGGAGCACTACGAAAAATAAAGGAATGCGGATAAATGACGGCGCTGAATATATCGATGTTTTTTCAACATGTCCATGTGGATCGACTGTAATGAAAGGAGAGAAATTCTATGCCGCTGATTATTCTAGCTGTGGGTATCTTGCTGCTGTTCTTTCTCATCGTACGGGTGAAGCTGAACAGTTTCATCTCCTTGCTCATCGTTGCCGGGCTGATCGGCTACGCCGAGGGGCTGCCCGTCGGACAAATCATTCCCGTGATACAGAAAGGGCTGGGCGGGACGCTTGGCGGTCTTGCCATCGTCGTATCGTTCGGTGCGATCCTCGGCAAGTTGATGGCGGAGAGCGGCGGTGCGCAGCGCATCGCGATGACCCTCATCCACATGTTCGGACGCGAGAAGGTCAAGTGGGCAGTCTGCCTCACGGGCTTCATCGTCGGTATCGCACTCTTCTATGAGATCGGCTTCGTCCTGCTCATTCCGCTCGTCTTCACGATCGCGGCCTCAGCGAAGATTCGTCTCCTTGAGGTCGGCATACCGATGGCGGCAGCACTCTCGGTCACGCATGGCTTCCTGCCGCCGCATCCCGGTCCCACGGCGATCTCCGTCATCTATAATGCGGACATCGGCCTGACCCTCGTCTATGGCGCCATCCTTGCCGTCCCGACGGCGATCGTCGCAGGACCGCTTTTCTACAACCTCGTCAAGGATCTCAATCCCGCGATTCCCGAGGGCCTTTATAATCCGAAGGTATTCACGGATGAGGAAATGCCGAGCTTCGGTGTCAGCGTATTTACTGCGCTCGTGCCGGTCGTCCTCATGGCGGCATCCGCCATCAGCAAACTCACGCTGGCACAGGATTCGCATCTGCGCGCCGTCCTCACTTTTCTCGGCTCGCCGGATATGGCACTCACGATTTCCATCTTCATCGCGTTCTATACGTTCGGAATCGCGCGCGGCAAGAGCATTTCCGAGATCATGAAGACCGCCGAGGCCGCGATTCTTGCAATCGCGATGATCCTCCTCATCGTGGGCGGCGGTGGCGCACTCAAGCAGATTCTCATCGACAGTGGCGTCGGCAACTATATTGGTGAGATGCTCATGAACTCCAATCTTTCGCCGCTCGTGCTTGCTTGGTCGATTGCGGCGGTTATCCGGATCGCCTGTGGCAGCGCGACCGTCGCGGCGCTCACGGCAGGCGGCATCGCGGCCCCCGTGGTCGCTTTGACGGGGGTCAGCCCCGAGCTCATGGTCATTGCGACGGGGTCGGGAAGCCTCATCATCTCGCCGCCGAACGATCCGGGTTTCTGGCTCTTCAAGGAGTTCTTTGGCCTCACGGTCAAAGAAACGGTTCGTACATGGTGCACGCTTGAGACCATCATCTCGGTCATGGGGCTCGCGGGTGTTCTGATTTTGGAAGCAATCCTTGCATGAAGACATCATGCGTTTGGAAACGGGGGAATCTGTGGTGAAATATGAAGTGACAGTGACAGCGATCGGGGACTTTGTGCTCCCTTTCATGCAGACGCGCGAATCGGTTATCCTCTTCAATAAGGATGTGCCGTACGAGTACGAGAACATGGTGGTCGCTCACACGAAAGCGGAATTGGCAGCGGATATCGTGCCTGGGGATACGGTATCTCTTGCGGATCGCAGCTATACGGTGACGGCAGTAGGCGATGAGGCGATGCAGACCCTGCGTGAGAACGGGCACTGCACCATCGTCTTTACAGGCAAGGACACCGTCGAGCAGCCAGGGCAGATCATGGTGAAGGGCGATGGCATTCCGCGCTTTATGGTGGGCGATGTCATCCGCTTTACGTAAACATGGATTCCGAAAAGCCCGGAAAGCTTTGAGAAAAGGAATCCGTCCGAGATCCATTCGTGTTCTCCAAGCCGTCGGATCGGCGCGAAACTTATCCGTGCGTCCCGTAACACCTCCTGCAAGGATTTTGTGGGAGGTGTTTTTTACGATGATCTTTGCTATAATGTTAGGGACATAGCATCGGAGGGAGCGTGACAGGATGACGGCGGAGCATTTGCCGCTATTGGTGATGCGCGGCAGCTACGCGCATATGACGCGGACGGAGAAACGCATTGCAGACTATGTGTCCGCGAACATGGACACCGTGATGGAGCAGACGATTTCGGAGCTAGCGGCGGCGGTCGGCAGTTCTGAGATCACGATTTCACGCTTTTGCAAAAAACTTGGATTCAGCGGCTTGCAGAGCTTCAAGATCGCGCTCGCGGCGGAGCTTCATACACAGACGGATATGGTCTATCAGGACATCGATGCGGCGGACACGAGTGAGATCGTCGTACAGAAGGTCTTTCACAACATTGCCGACGGTCTTTCCGACACGCTGAAACTGCTCGACTATGCAGCACTCGAGCGTGCGGCCAATCTTCTCCGTGCGGCACGGCACATTGCCGTCTATGGATTCGGCAACTCCGCGACGGTCTGTCGCGATATCGAGACGCGCTTTTTGCGCTTCGGCATGGTCGTACAGGCATACAGCGACGCCCATCAGCAAGCGACATCGGCTGCGCTCCTCACGGCAAAGGATGCCGTCATCGCGGTCTCGCATACCGGGGCGACACTGGAGCTTCTCGATACGGTGCGCACGGCGCGTCAGGCGGGCGCTGCCGTCATCGTCATTACGAGCCATGCGCGCTCGCCGCTCGCAAAACTCGGCGATGTCGTGCTGCACGGCATGGGACGCGAAGTACATTACAGTTCCGAAGCGGTCTCCTCGCGCCTCATCCATATGGCGATTACCGACGCACTCTACGTGCTCGTGGCGATGCGAATGCCAAAGGAATACCGCTGCAATCTCCAGAAGATGCGAACGGTGATCGCAAAGAAGCGCTTGTAGGGACTGTTTCAAAGCGTTGCAATACAGGCGTCTTTGGGGACGGGCGTGCCCAAAACGAAAATCGCCCAAACCCTTGGCATCGCCCGCTTTACGTCTTATGCGAAGTTGAAACGCGGTACGATATTCAGGCAATGGTCTGATTTGATATGGCGATCAACCCATGATTTTGATCGCGTTTCTATGCTTGACATAAGAGAGGATTAATGCTATTCTTTTATCGAAAATTTAGGAAGCACTGACAAAATGCAGTCTATTGGATTCGTGCAACTTTTTGACCGGTCCAGGAGATCACCTAGAGGCATAACAGGGCTATGCAGAGGGTGTATCGTACCGAGAGGGCAGAAAAGAGGCACTATGATGGCGGCGCTGCGTTTATCCGTGCTTTCGCTATATCGTTGGATCAGGTGTCGCAAGACGTAATAGGGAATCCGGAGAGAGCCGGAGCGGTCCCGCCACTGTAACAGCGAGCAACCCTGCAATAAGGGATCACGTTGCACGTGATTCCTCAGTCACTGGGGCGAATGCCTTGGGAAGGCGCAGGGAAACGATGAACTGGAGCCAGGAGAACTGCCTGATGGACAATCGCCATTTGACCTGCGAGTGATGGGAAGGGGATTATGGAAGCGCCGATTGGCGTTTCTTCGGCTTCATGAACGCAATCCTCCCGGCAAAGGCCCGGGGATTTTTTTTGCGCCGTCCTCATGCACCCTTTCTGCTTGGCAGGAAGGGTGCTTTATTTTGGGAAAGGGTGATGCAGATGAAGGGGAAGAGACATCTGACGTGGGCTGTGCTTGCAGCGATTGCGGGCATGGGCTTTGCGGGTGAGGCGTATGCGGCGGACAGCGCGGCGGCGGAAAAGGCAACCGCGAAAACGGCGCAAGTGCAGGAACAAAATGCGGAAACGGAAAGCGGTGACCATGATTTGCCCGATACGCTTGTGACGGCGCAGCGTAGGCGGAAAAGCGACCTTGACACGCCTGCGACGACGACGATCATCACCGCGAAGGACATCGAAAAGGCAGGCTACCGCAACGCATTTGAAGCGATCGACCAGCAGATCGGCTCGACGAGCACGTCCTACGGCGAGGCGGGGCAGGATTTCGGCTTCAGCGCCGGGCGCATCACATTGCGCGGTTACGACAGGGGCACGCTCGTCATGGTCAACGGCGTACCGATGAACCTCAAAAATTACCCGAGTACCGAGAACATACCGGTCGCGATGATCGACCGCATCGAGATCGTCAAGGGCGCGGCATCGACGCTCTATGGCAGCGAGGCGATGGGAGGCGTCATCAACATCATTTTGAAGAAACCGAAGGCGGGTGAGGAGGCTGTCAAGGCGAGTGTGACGGCGGGGAACTACTTTAAGAAGACAGAAGTATTTTTCCAGGGAGACCGTTTCATGCTCGATGTGAGCAGGGAGTGGTCAAAGGATATCCCGCATTCCAATGCTTTCGGGCTGGACAAGGTTTCATGGATCGATTGGTGGGTCGGCAAGGGACAGAAGAATCGATTCGGGGCAAGTGTTGCGCTCACGGATGAGCTGTCCTTGAACTATCATTATATGGAAAGCAATATTACGCGTGGTGGCATCAAGTACAAAAAGACCGGGAATCATCTTGTGAAGACGGCGACAAAATATGACTATCGCTTCGACGATTATCGGCATACGGCGAATCTCGTTTATCAGGGCAAGAAAAACGGCATCCATGCAGTCCTTGGCTATAACTATCGCAAGGTTGACGGCTATGATTATGTCGAGCGTGCAAAGGTTGATTCCAATGCTGTGCTGGACGGTGAGATCTTCGATGTGCAGAAAACTTGGAAGATGGGGGCCGATTCCTTGATTTTGGGCTATTCCTATAAGCGCGAGGCCGTAGATCTCACCAAGAAAAAGGAGAGTGCGACGCGCACGGGCAATGCCCTTTACGCTTCCTACAGCAAACAGTTCACGCCGCGCTTTAACTTCACGCTCGGCCTGCGCGGCGAGTGGATCAACGATCCCGAAAAGGATCAAAGCGTTTTTATGCCGCAGTTCCAGACAGACTACAAGCTTGATCCGGATACGGCTTGGTATATCAATGTCGGCAAAGCGTTTCAGATGCCTGCCGTGGATGACATGTTCCGTTACAGGAATATGAATCCGCAAGGATTGAAGCCGGAAAACGGTTGGACGTATGAGACAGGCATCAAGCATCGCCATGGCAACGATACATGGAAAGCGGCTGTCTATCACATGGATATGAAAAACAAGCTCGGCTGGGCGCAGGATGCGGTGACGCACGAATACTACGCAACCAATAAAGGAAATTTCCGCAATACGGGATTTGAAGCGGAATACATGAAGCGTTTCAACGATACATGGAGCGTCACGGTTGGAGCGGGCTATTCCAATCCCCAAGTGCAGGATCCTAGTGGCAGGAAGCGGGATTGGGTGCAGGATGCGGGACGCATCGAGGGCCTTGTCCGCATCGATTACCAAAAGGACAAATGGCAGGGCAATCTGAATCTCAAGTACCTTGGCGATCGTGAGTATTACAAACCGTCGTCTGGAACCGCGCAGGATATACCCGACAAACTGCAGCTCAATCTGAATCTCATCTATACGGCTGGCAGGAACGACACCGTGACACTCGGCGTCTACAACCTGTTGGACAGGGAAAACTACTCGAACCGCTACGGCAACCTCGATCTGCCGCTGAACTTCCGCCTGACCTATGCGCATGCATTCTGATGCAGTGCGGTGCAGCGGCGCGCTGACACTGCTTCTTGCCGCCGTGTTTCTCCTATGCGCCTGTGCGCGAGGAGGAACGGCGACAGAAGGGGAAGAAGGCGAGTTTTTCCGCGGCATCGATGATATGGGGACGGAGATCGTGCTGCATGAGAAGCCGCAGCGCATCGTGTCGCTCAATCTCGGCACGGATGAAATCCTGCTCGCGCTCGCGCCGCCCGAACAGATTGCGGCGCTTTCCTCCTATGTGGACGATGCGGGGCTTTCGTGCATGGCAGAGGCGGCGAAAGCCGTACCCGTCAAGCTGCACGATAAGAGTCCCGAACGCGTGCTCGCACAGCATCCCGACCTTGTGCTCACAACGGACAGCGTGCCGAAGGAACTCGTGGCGAGCATGCGCGATCTGGGCCTGACGGTCTTTGTCTCCCAAACGCCAAAGCGCATCGAGGCCGTCTTTCCGCGCATCGAGTCCATCGGCAAGGTGATCGGCAGGGAAGAGGAAGCGGCGGCCCTGAATGGAAGGCTGCATGAGCGCTTGGCGGATGTGACGCGGCGCACGGAAGACATTCCCGAAGACGAGAGGCCGATCGTCGTCGCCTTCGCCTTCAGCGG
>PPYE01740520.1_pt1 | contig 56078 bp, 75 predicted proteins | sample 1559881 | NCBI WGS metagenome assembly PPYE01 (sample SAMN08240022, study PRJNA423297) | Human gut metagenome, whole genome shotgun sequencing project.
GGTAATAGTATTTCTATCCCAAGTAATAGTGGTTCTGCTAGAAATTTTACGGTTACTTTCGATTTCCCAAATGCTACAGACCAGACTATCTCAATTTCTCAGGAAGGAGGTCAAGTAACCTATGTAGATCACCTATCTATAGACCCAACTACTAAAAATGTACCTGGAACTGGTTCAGGATTTAGGTTGACAGTAAATGCCAATTATGATAAATATATAAACGGAACTTATGTAGAAAACATTAGAACTACTTATACTTCAGCTGAAGTAGTTGAGGGAACTTCATCTGATATTACCATCTCTGGTAAAACTTCTAGTGGATGTAGTATTAGTGTAGCACCAAACCCTAACTCATCACCTAGAACTTTTAAGATTAAGTTTACTTATGATACGGCAACTCCTGTATATTTAACCATTACACAGAATTCGGCTGAGGTAACTTATCCTAGTAGCGGTATAGTATTTGAACATAGTACTCAACAGAATAGTGGTTATAAAACTAGTACTTTATCCATTGGTACTGTTGAAGGTAAAGGAGGTAATATTTCTTTTTATATAAAAAGTTATAGGTCTAGATATGTTAACGGTTCTTTAAGTTCTACCGAAGCTATTAAACCTACTCTTATTTTGCCATCCGGAGTAACCGAAACTATTACTAATGTGAGTGGTTATTACTTTAAAGTAACTATTACCATACCTGAGCATTCAAAGCCTGCAAGCAGAACTCTTACAATCAGAGCTAATCAACCTAATGGCTTAGATAGAGAGTTAGTACAAACTGTACAACAGAGTGCTTCAACTTATGAGTTTGGTATTAGGGAAAACTCGGGGGATTCTTTGAGTACTTCTCTTACTTATTCTGGTTGGCCAAGTTCAGATTCATCATACAATAGACCTGTAAGGGTATATTCTAGGAAGAATGGTAATCAATTCCTTAATTGGGCTTTATCTTCTAATGTGGATTGGATTACTATATCTGGTTCAGGTGCTGGGGCTACATATAAGGTAGCCACTAATAACAGTAGTTCATCTAGAACAGGAATTATTACCTTTACTCAAGGGGAATCTGGTAAAACTTGTACTCTGACAATAGTTCAAGAAGCAGGAGATGTCTATGAGTTTTATATTACTGACCCAGATGGTAATGGGCATTACACCGATTTCACATTCTCAGCTCCCTCAAATGGATTGGTAAATAAACATGTATTGAATCTTATCTCTACTCACAATGGTAGCCCCTTATCTGCAGACGATATAGAGGGAGTCCATGAGGGATTGGAGATAATGTTTATGTATGGGCCTATAATTCTGTAAGAGGTTTATGGTTATCAATTGGTAACTTTAGGATTGAAGAGGGGAATAATACCCATCATTGGGATGTTTCTTGGCCCACCTAGACAATTTAATCCTAAACACAACACTAGTACATTTATTGATAGATAAATTTAATCATTAACTTTAAAACTAAATCATTATGGAAGTTAAATCTGGTGAAGGTACTGTAGTGGTTGCGGATCATAATCGTTATAGTGATGAATGTTGTAATAATCGAGGATGGGGCTCCGGTTGGGGTGCTGTCGGTGGAGCTTTAGTAGGTGGTGGTTTTGGTGCTGCTGCAGTTTCTGTGTGGGACAAAATCAATGACACAAAAGCTGATATCCAAAAAGTGGAATCTACTGTTCAGGAAGCAAAAGCTGGTATTTACAAAGACATATCTGATGCTGCTCGTGGAGTTACTTCTGAAGTTGCAGGAGTTTCTAGACAAGTAGAGGGTGTAGGTAAAGAAGTACTTAACAATCGCTTTGCTACTGAACGTGGCCTTTGTGATCTTGGTTATAAGACTAATTCTGATATCCGGGATTCTCGTGATCAAATGGGAGCAGGGTTCAATCGGGTTATGGATCGTCTTTGCCAGATGGAACATCAACAGTCAAATTGCTGCTGTGAAATTAAGAGCTTAGTTAGAGAATCCGAAAACAGATTAGCTCTTCAGGCAGAACGTAATCATTGCGAGGTAATGAAAGGCCAGCAAGAGATTAAGTGTCTGATTGAGAACACTGCAAAAGACCAAGAAATTGCTAGACTGAATCGAGTAGTTGATGCTCAAAGAGATCAGAACATTATTAACTCGGTAGTACAGGCTTTAGGTAATAAAATTGCATAATTTCTATTAAAGTTGATTAGGGAAAAGGGAGGTACCTGTAGTGGGTATTTCCCTTTTTTCGTTTTAATCTAGTAAGAAACATGGAAGAAGATAATAAACTACAAACCTTTACTCTCCAAATGCAACTACCGGCTCCTAATTTAGAGGTAGCAAAGAGAGTAGCCGATGAAGCACAAAGACTGATAGATATCTATGGATACTATAATTTCTTGAACCTAGTAGAATTTATGAAACAGAATCCCAGTATGGTTCAAATGGGATCAAGTCTAATCAATAAAAGTATGGAAGAAATGAAATTTAAATCATTACAAAGAGGAGATTCAGTCTTTACTCTAGAAAGAGACAGAAGATCAATGTACCCAATCTTTGACCGAGCTAAAGTAGTAAAGGTAGGAGAAAGTAAACCCAGAGCTAATGAAAATGGTGATGGCTTTTCTAATCTTATAGAAATTGTTCTTCAAGATTCCATTGGTACAGTAACCGTATATTTACCTTCAGATGGAAATGAAGGCATTTATAACAATGTGTACTACACTCTAATTGGAAGTAATATTGTAAACGAAGTATCATTGCAAAGGTCACAGGCTCTTGGTATTATTAATAATGTAGGTAAATACGAGAACATAATAAAGGAATGCGATAATATCCTTGCTATGTTTGAAAACAAGGAGCCCACTAATGGTAGTCAATTCAATGAAGAATTCGCTTCCTTCAGGAAAGATGTAGTATCAGTATTACAATCACAACAGCAAGCCATAAACCTTATGATGGATTCACTTGGCTTGAATAAACCGAAGGAAAATCCAGATGGCAAGTAAGTCAGTAAACATAACTATAAGTACTCCCTTGGGAGACTTACAGATATATACTGACCCAAAAGAACAGGCTAGAGCTGAGAGGTTAATTGCAGAAACTCCTTCTATCATGAGGAATGCTTATGATAGAGCTACTGAGAAATTCGGCAATCAACTTCTCAGACTTGTGAAAAAATGCCTAAGAACGGGTACTCCTCCAAGAGGAACTCATTGGGATCCTCACTCGGCTAATACCATTAAACGATACGGAGAGCATACCCTTTTGAATTATACGGGTCAGTATTTGAGATCAGTACAAATAGTAAAACAGAAGAATCGAACTTACGTAGGTATACCTACTAATCTTAAGAAAACCCGAAAGGGTGATAGGACTAGTAAAAGAACACTGAACCAAGTAGCTATCATGTTGGAATATGGTTCTAGAGGTGATAATTTACCTCCAAGACCTCTATGGGCACCAGCTTTCGAACAAGTAGGTGGTAAGAAGGTTCTGAAGGAAACCATAGTAAGAGAACTTCGTAAAGAAATAAGGAAATATAGATAATGGGATTTACAATAAGTAAAAATCAAGGTTCAGGTAGGACTGTTATAACGGTAACACCAGAAGAAAAGAATGCTACGGACAAAGATATAGTTCAGATCTTAACAGTAGAAGCTGTAGATGGGTCAACTAAAGAAGTAAAGCTTATCCACAAGAAAGGGGAAGGCAATTATGAATACACTTTCAGAGTTTCACCCACTGAATTATACTTTGAGCCTACAGGAGAAAGTAAAGAGGTTACTATTGTATCTACTAAACAAATGGTAATCAATGGAAAGAAAGTTGGTGATCCAGTTAATGTAAATTATACTAGGGAAAACTCGGGAGATGTATCTGGCTCTGGTACTACTCTTATCATGAGCTTAAACGATAATACTCATAATGATAAACTTGGCCAAGTAATTTTCATACAGGATGAATCAGGTAAAACTGTAGTTGTAACTTGTAGACAGGGTAAAAAAGAGAACACTGCTGGAGGGGATATTGGTCTTATCCAATTATGGTCTGGTTCTGGAGTTCCTGAAGGTTATGTACTTTGTGATGGAAGTCAAGTAAGTATAGCAGAATACCCAGAATTATATAAAGCTATTGGAGATAAGTATAATACTGCTTCTACTAAAGCTGGTTATATAAGTGTTCCAGACTTAAGAGGTAGATTTGTAGTAGGATATGATCCAAGAAATTATGAATACGAACGTATTGGTAATACTGGTGGGCAGGCCCTAGTAACTCTTACTTTAGATCAAATACCTCCTCATAGTCATAAGATTACAGAAGATAAGGAAGCAATAGATAAGTTCATTTACTTATTTGGTATAGGTAATAACCAGGTAAGAGGTCCTAAAACTTGTCCAAGGATAACTATAGAAAGCACTGCTTATTATCCTGGAGATATTGGAGTAGAGAAATATATCATTGGAGATAAATTAGAGGCAGGCAATTATCAGATGTCAGAGTTCCCGTATGAAACCAAGGATATCACTATCGATATTCATCTGGTAGCAACTACTCAGAATGATATGAGATTACTTCACTCTATTCTTCATGAAGCATTACCCACTAGGGGATATATAAGACCTTACTTCAATGATTTAGAAGAATGGGATAAAGGTAGGATAGCTCCTACTGGGAACTTATTTATAGAGATTGGTAATTTCTATGATCACCCAGATGAATCCCCTGGATTATTGGAAAAGGTATACCAATATGTATGTAAAGATGGTATTATACCAGAAAAACTGGTAGAAATGGGGGATCTAATACCTATAAAAGATATAAGTCTTTTACTAGGACCAGAATACCAAAAGGACGAGGAGATGCTAAATCTCAATATACATGTTTAACTCAAAAATTTACTAAAATGAAAAAGTTAGTGTTTATGCTGATGGCACTCATTTTACCAGTGTCATTGTTTGCTGCAGAAGTAGAACCTTCAACTGGTTCAGAGTTCGTAATCAATCTGGGTACCTTTACGGGTATAGTAACTTTGGTATCATCTTTGGTTACTCAGATACTAAAGGTAATCCCAGCTATCAAAGACAACAAACTTGCTAAGATTGGTATATCTGCCTTAGTGGGTATTCTTGTATGTCTTATAGCTTGGGGATTACAACTTACACCATTATTGGAAAACTACCCATTCTATCAGGTATTAATTTATGGATTAGCTGCTGGTTTATCAGGATGTGGTTTCTATGATGTGATTAAGGCTATCGGAGGTTTATTTAAGAATAAAGAGGATTAATTTTCTAATAATACCAGTAAGGTAACGATACTTACTGGTATTAATTAAATTAATGTATAACCTATAAAACACAAGGATATGTCAAAATCACCAAGAGTTGTTTTTAAATTCGAGAACAACAATGTTCAACAGACTACTCCTCTTTTAGGAGTATCATGTTTCTTGGCTAGAACTGAAAAAGGTCCCTATGATGATCCTTCAGAATTAATCACTTCTTTCTCTCAATTCCAAAGAATATTTGGTAAAGAGATTGTACCTGATGGTTCTGTATCTAACATAGAGAAAGCTTTAGTAGGAGGTTCTAAGCTAAGAATTATTCGTGTATTGGGAGCAGGTGCTAAAAAGGGTACCATTACTAAAGCAGAAGACTCTAGAGTATTAGAAGAAGATGAGATTGAATTAGCTTCTGCTATACCTGGAGAAGTTCAAGCTTCTGAAGTAATGAAATTTACTTCTGGAGGTACTAATGTAAGCTTTGGTTTGGTAACTAAAGGTTATGGTGATCCCATTGGTTCTGGAGAATCCTTCAAAGTTGGTTTCTCTAAATCAGTGAATACCATTTTTTATAACATATACGATGCCAATGGTTCCATCCTGGAATCAGGTCCGGTAATTACTTATAAAACTAAGGATGCTCAGAATAAAACTTCTGTAGATTACCTGGCTTTAAGCAACTTTGCTAGTAATTCTGCATACCTGGAACCTAAGATGGTAACCACTACCGATAAGATTAAGTCTTTCGAAAACCTGGTAGCTTGGCTTCAGACTTCAATTGACCAAACTGAGAATCCACTAACTATCCAGGTTGGAGATAAAGAACCTACTGCAGAAGAGGTTATGTTTAATGGTACACTTGGTACTGCTGGTGCTGATCCTACTGCAGATGAATGGATTGCTTCTTTGGATTTGGTAAAGGATTACACTGATATCTATCAGTTATCATGTTCTCACATTCATCAGCATTTGAAAACAGATCGAGATGTATTAAAAGTACATAAGGCTGCTAAAGAAATGTGTGCTGAATTACAAGAGTACACTTACTACATTGAAGTACCAAAATACACCACTCATTATACTCAGGGAACTCAGCCTAGAAATAAGCAGAGTATTATAACCTGGATTAATAACTGTTTGGGTAGTATCGGTAACTCTAAGTATGTAGCCTACTTTGCAGGTGGTATCAAGTACTACAACGAATTCGGATTACTTAGTAATTCCGATGTAATGGGTACTATCTTCGGTTTGGGTGATACTTCGGCTTCAGATTATGGACCTTGGAAGTCATTTGCCGGTATGAATCGAGGAGTAATCTATGATGGCCATGGACCAGTAAGTCCTAACTATGGTAGTGATTCTCGTTATAATGAACTGGATGAATTGGCTCAGATGTATGCCAACATGATTGTAATCAAAGATACTCCGTCTTCTGGTAAACAAACCATGTTATGGCATTGCTTCTCTTCTCAAGTAAAACAGGATTCAGAAAGATTCCTTTCAATTGTAAGATTGAATTTGTACTTGAAGAAGACTCTTCGTCCTATATTGAATAAGTATTTGGAAGAGCCCAATATCTGGGGTACTTGGAAGAATATTTATCTTGAGGTAAAACCAATCCTGGATAATCTGGTAGATGAAAATGCTATGTCGGAGTATACATGGATGGGTGACCAGGATGCTGGCTCTTATTCAGAACTCTCTGTAAATAACGAAGCTGATGTCCGTCAGGGTAAATATAAAGTAATCCTGAAGTATAAAGATATTGTTCCTATGCAAGAAATTACAATTAACATTGTAATTGATGCAGCTTCTAAATCAGTTAATATTTCAGAAAACGAATAACATTAAAATCATAAAACATGGGAGCAAAAGTAAAGAATCCTAGAAAGAAATTCCTATGGAGCATCGCTTTCCCAAAACACCCTATCAATACATATCTATTCCAGACTTGCCAACTTCCGGATATAGAGATTGACCAGGTTGCTCATGGGGATGTAAACAGGGATGTAAAAACTGCCGGTAGAGTTACCGTAGGTAATCTGGTAGTAGAGAAACTTTTAACTACTGCTGGTTCAGATACCTGGCTTCAAGATTGGTTATATTCTTGCCAAGATATGATAGCTGGAGGTGGGTTAGTTCCTAGTGAATATTGGGAAACTGCCATTGTAAATGAACTTGCAGAAGATGGAGTATCTGTCCTAAATACTTGGCTGCTTGAAGAAGTTTGGCCTTGTAAAGTAACTGGCCTTGACTTAGATCGTATGGCTTCAGAAAACACAATAGAAAATATAGAATTTTCTGTCGGTACTTGCGATAAGTATTAACTCTCTTAGTCATTTTCTTACTAGAGTTTTAGGTGGAGGGGTGGGATTCCTAGATAAGGAGTTTCACCCCTTTCTTGTTGATACTTACCGCTACTATGAAATTATGAACTTTTAAAAATTAGATAAAATGGATATGACACTAAGAACCTTAGTATTCACTGCTCCTTCTGGTAGACTTTTTGAAATCAGAGAGCAGAATGGTGAAGATGAAGAAATTATCACCAACCCGGTAGATTCAAAGAATCTTATGAATCTTACCAAGTATATTTCAGCAATAGTAGTTAAAACGAATGCTACTAAGTCAGGTAGATTAACCATAGAGGATGCTCTTAAGTTACCCTTGCTGGATAGATACTGTATCCTATTTAATTCTCGAATCTTCTCTTTGGGAGAGGAAGTAGAATTTACTTATAAATGGGATAACAAGGATTCTGTAACTTACTCTCAGGACTTGAGAGAATTTCTTTTCGATTATGCAGTACTTCCTACAGAACAAGAAATGGAAGAAAAACCCAATGCCATTCCTTACTACCCGGGAAGAAAAGGAGAAGATGGATTTACTCTTATGCAATATACAGAGGAATTGAACTCAGGTAAGGTAATCCAATTCGAATTGATGGATGGAGAAAAAGAGTCTCAGATGGTTCAGCTTTCACCAAGTAAACTTACTCGACACTCTACTCTTCTTCTTCGTAACCTTAAGTTAAAGGTAGATGATAAATTTGAGAAGGTAGAAAACTTCTCTCTATTCTCCTCAAGGGATATGGCAGAAATCCATCGGTTGGTAAATACAGTAGACCCAATCTTCCATGGATATACTCAAATCGAAAATCCAGAAACTGGGAACATGATGGATTACCCAATTATGGCTGCTCCTGATTTTTTCTACTTGACGGGAGATATAATTTAGAGGAAGATTACATATACATTACTCGGGCTGAGATAGTCTTAGACTATCTCACCTTTTTGTGTCTACCCGTTCGTAAAAGAAAGAAATTCCTACTCATAGCTGAGAATTATTATAAACAAATGAAGAAGAAAATGTCAACATGATAGGAGATACAAAAAGTTTAGTAGAAGTCGGGGTATCAATGGTACTCCGAGATAAGTTTAGCTCTGAAACCGGTAAAATTTCACAATCATTCAACAATATGATGAATGATATGAATGACTGGAACAGGGCTATTCAGATGAGTGCAGGTAATGCTGTACAAAACAGTATGAAATTCCTTGGAGGCATGGCAGAAGCTTATCAGTATTCGGCCAAGGTACAAGATACTATATTTATGGCCTCAAAGATTGCAGGAGCTACAGCTGAGCAACAAACAGAAATGATGCAATTAGCTCAAGCAGTCAATGCCGTTACTCCCTTGACTGCTGCCGATATTGCTTCTGGTCAAAGGTACTTGGCAATGGCAGGTAATACAGTAGAACAGATAAAGGATATGACTGGGCCTGCTGCTAAGTTAGCATCTATCCTTGGTCAACCATTTGGAGGTAAAGGAGGTGTAGCTGACTTGATGACTAATATCATGTCAATGTATGTTATACCTTCTCAACAGGCTACTAAGGTTACCGATGATTTATATACTGCTGTAACTAATGCTAATATGTCTCTTACCGATTTGGCTAAAGCTATTACTTATGCTGGAGCTGATATGGCTAATGCAGGATATGACTTAAGACAGACTGCTGCAGCTATTGGTGTATTGGGAGATATGGGTATTCAGGGTTCATCAGCTGGTACTGCATTAGCAAATATGATTCGTTATTTGCAACTTTCTTTAGCCGACCAGAAAAAGAAAGGATTTAGTGCATTAACTAGTTTAGGTTTAAGTCCACAAGATTTCTTTGATGCTGAAGGTAATCTTATTCGATTAGATAAGGTATATCGTAAGTTTGGAGAAGCTCTTATGAATAAACCGCTTCTGGAAAGAACTAAAGCTTTCTATAATATCTTCGGAGTTCGAGGTACTCGTGATATCTCTAATCAGATTAGAAATATGATGGCGGGTTCTGATAAGATGACTAAGATCTTAGAACAATACGATAAGAACTCTGGCATAGTAGAACAGGTTACTGAGGAAAGATTAAAGACTCCTCAAGGTATCATTGAAGCTTTCAAGTCTAACTTTGAAAACTTAGTAGTAAATATAGGGTCAACTTTAGCCGATGTATTTAATCCCATATTAACTGTATTCACTAAGATATCCCAATGGGTACAAGGAATAGCTGGTACTATAGGAGGTCAGATAGTAGTTAAAGCATTAGCTTGGGGTTCAATTACAGCTTTAGTAGTAAATGGCTATAGGTATCTAGCTGCTACTGGTAGAATGCTTTCTACTTATATGCAACAAACTAATACTCAATCTCAGGCTACAGCAAGTGGAGTTAGTAAGTCTGCAGCTGCAGCTGCAGTATTGGAGACCCGATTAATACATATCACTCAGATTATGAGGGAACAATATTACCTTCAAAAGGCAATGGCATTCGGTTGGACTGCTGGACCTAGAGGAGGTTGGTATGGGCCAGATGGTAAACGTATTAGGAAGTTTGGAATACCCGGGCCAACATTGGGAGGACTTGGGGGAGGTACTACTAAACCGCCTACTCCTACTGCCGGACCTGCAGTAGCTAGGTTAGGTATGAAAGGCATATTCGGTAGATTGGCTGGATTCTTGGGAGGTTCTTGGGGAATGGCCATTGGTATAGCATTACCTCTTGTAGCAGATTATTTACCCAGGTTAATAGATTCCTTAAACAAGAACACTGATTCTAATCTATCAAAGGAAACTCTAACTAGTGATGAATATTTAACCGAGAAAATGGCAAGAGCTATCAGGGCAGCTTTACTGAATGATAAACCTAATGGTACTGTTAACATTACTATTGATGGAGCACCAGTTGGTTCTGTAGCTCCAGGTGAAACTTTAGGAGTTAATTATGCTACTCAAATTGGATTAATACCTTAAATTATGGCAAGAATATTAGGAAAACTAGCGGGTAAGGTTGTTAAGAAATATAATAATCTTACCCAAGATACTGCTGGAGTACTTACAGGTCCCATAAATAAACTCTGGAGAGCTAAGATACACCTTAACCGATTAACTTCAGGTTTACCTAAGGATACTGCTCCCCGAGGTAAACTGTTTAATCCTAATGGGGCTTTGGGAGAAAGGGAAAGATCTTCCAAGAATCCATTACTCAACAGTTCTCTTCAAAGTATTAGGAGATTACAACTTCAGCATGGAAATCTTAAGATTGACAAAGATGATCCTGCTCAAGGTAGGACTGTAGTAGAAAACAATAAACTTTATGGAGTAAGCCAAGATATAAGAAAACTGAACCAGGTAATCATATATAATACTAATGTTAGCCCATACCAATATATTGTTTTACAGAATAGACCTCTGAGCTTTGATTTTAGAGGAGAAACAACTTGGGCTACCATTAAGTCTATGGGTAGAAATACTCCTATGTATCATTATACTGGTTCAGAAGATATTGTACAATTCAATGTATCTTGGTACTGTGATGATCCGGATAATCCTGCTGAAGTATTAACTAAATGTAGGTTATTAGAATCCTGGAGTAAATCTAATGCTTATCAAGCAGCTCCCCCAATCTTACAGATTCAGTGGGGAAATTCTGATACTTTTGAAGGTCATTATTATATACTTACTTCTGCTACATATTCTCTTTCTAATTTTAGAAATGCTTCTAGACAACGTATGAAAGGTTCAGTAGATATAAGAGAAGACCTAAATCTGTATCCTGCTACTGCTACTCAAGAATTAATATTCAAACGAGTAAGCTCATATAGTTTATCTTATGAGGATATTGTTAAAAGTAAAGCTGCAGAAAAGACTGTGGGTATTTTTACAACCGATAAAATCAAGTAACCATGGATATAACTTCTTATTTAGTTGGAGCAAGTCCATACGATAATGGATTTACTCTGAATTATGGAGATGGAGATTATTCTTTAGAATCCTACCCATTACTTATACCCTCTTCTCCCAATGACTTTCAGCATACCCTGAAAGAGGGTGAAACTCTACAGAATATCGCTTATAGGTATTATGGAGATTCTGGTAAATGGTATGTTATTGCTGAGTATAATAATATAATAAACCCGTTCACTGAATTAAAAGGTGGAATGGTATTAATGATACCGGCTTATGGAAGTTAAAGCAAATAATCCCATATTATATAAAGGCACAGGTACTCCTTACCTAGCCATTTTTGATAATCAAGGTATACCAGTTATGAACCCTCTTACTGGTATACCTTTAGGAGCGTATATAAGTAGCTGGTCATATGTGTATGACGAAGAAAAAGAAAACTTAGCTACAATAACTATTGATACTGGTAATCCAGATACTGTAGATGTAGAAGCTTTACAGGAAAATAGAGATATCTTTTTACAGTGGGGATATATTTTTAGTGATGGTACATTTGTATCAAGCCCAGCTATAAATATCAAAGTAAGAGATTTCGATTGTATCTTTGATTCTACAGGTACCCATATAACTATCAAATGTATTGATGGCACGAATCATCTTAGGTTTATGCCCCCTCATAAACCTACTGAGGATACCGATGATAGTATGGTTAAATTCTTGGATTCAGGATGCGGATTAAATGTTGGAGTAATAATAGAAAGGTTTGAGTAATGGCAAATATAATAAGTAATCAAGCTTATGAAGCTATACAGGTACCAACAGAAGTTACTCCCGAAGTACAGGGTACCATTCTGTATGCTAATCAATTTAGTGGCATAGGTCAAGTAGGTATGCCAGACGATTTAGCTGAAGTACTTAATTCTAACTTAGGTACAATAGGTAATAATGTTCTAGTTCAACTAGAAGCTAAAATGGCTGCCTATGGTAATGGGCCTTGGTATGTAGATAGTAGAGATGGGGTAATTTACATACATAACCGTAAGTTTCAACAACCTCCTCATCATACCTACATATTCCAAGCTGAAAACGGAGAAGTATTAAGAGTATCTTTTACTACTCAAAGATCTACTAAGCAGAAGATGATGCAAGTTGGTAATACTATAAAACCTGAGGATAAGCAAATGCAAATCCAGGTAAGTTACATTGATGATCAACAGAATGAGATTTTACATGACCCACTACAGTTGGATGCTCTATCTACAGTAGATGTACAAAGCCCAGGATTATTTCATAGATCCCCCGAAGTTTTAAAACCCCATGTTGATAGTAAGGTAGAGAAATGGAAAGAAGATAGATTGAAATCCTTAGATGAAGAATTGGCTTCTAAAAAACAAGCTCAAAGACTAAAGACTGAATCTGCTAAGAAAGAATATGATGCTAAGGGTACTGGTTATTTAGATGCAGGTGGTGGATTAGAGTCTATGTCCGATACAGAATTAAGGGATGCTACTTCTCAAATGCTAGAGGAAGCTTATACTAAAGGAGAACTAACTAATATAAAATCTTCTATTGATGCACTAGTAGCGGGAGGAATGGACCTTACTTCTGCAATGAAACAAGTATACCAGGGTTTAAATTTTGTATTCAAAAATAAATACACTGAGGTATGGACTGAAGTTTGGGAAGATCCTCGTTCATATTCTTCTGGGGAATTAAAGTCTTCTAGTCGTGTGAATAGTATGACTGAACTGAATGCAGAGAAAAGGAAAACTCAGGAGGGGCTAGCTAAAATGCAAGAAGATCCAAATATCATTGTCTATCCTTTAACTCTTCATGAAGAATCCTATTATCCTCAAACTTATAATCCGGTTCAAGCTGGTAGAGGCCCTGGAGATAATCACGGGTATTATCGAAGCAGAGTAAAGGTATTCAAAAAAGTAAAACAGCTTTTGAAAGTACCTGCTTGGAAAACTCTTACTAACTTATATGATAGAACTGGAGGAGTAGGTAATAGAGAAAGAGCAATGAGAATAAATGCTAATGGAGGTTTAAAGATAACCGAGAAAAAACTAATCTGTCAAATGCAAGTAGTAGGAAGACCTTCATTAAAAACCTCAATGGTACTTCAGCTTTTGAACGTTGGTAAAAGGTGGTCAGGGTATTGGTATATAAAGAAATGTACTCATAGAATGGATGCTGGTACAGGATATATTACTGACTTAGAATTAGTTAGGAATAATGGAACCGCTGGCTTTCAAGTTGCTGCTGGTAATATTAATACTCAAGATGTAGTATCTAATAATGCCCGAAGTCAAGGAACCACTGATGTAGGTAAAAATAAAGCTGGAGATGCTCATTCTTCTGATTTTACCATAAATGCTACTAAGGCAGAATATGAAGCCTTCAAAGCCTTGGATGGTAATACCGAAGAACAAAGAAAGTTTGTTCAAGATATGGTTATCTATAGGGAACAGAATGCTAATACTCCTACCAAAGGTAATGATGGCATCATAGAAGTAGAAAGAACTGTATACCAATCTACAGGTAAAGATGGAGAAGACGTAGTTACCATTACTAATGTTAAACGTAAAAAGGTAGAAGCTACCAAAGATGTATATCGAAAGTATAATTTCAATATAGATTACATTATTAAACAGATGAACCAAGACTTTTCTAAAACCGAATGATATGGCTTATGAATCAGCAAAAACAATAACTGAACAAGGATTAGAATCCTTGGGAAGATACTATTCAGTGTACAGGGCCATGGTAGTTAATAACACAGACCCAGATCATATGAATCGTATAAAAGTGGCTATACCAGAGGTAATGGGGGGAATAGTACTCTGGGCTTATTCAAAGGGTCAACATGGATCTACTGGGTCTGGTTTTAAAATGATGGCTCCTAAGAATGGTGATATAGTATATATTACCTTTGAATATGGAGATCCTAGTAAACCTCTATGGGAATATCATGGTTGGGCTCAAAACCAAATACCTGATATCCTGGATGATCCCGATACTATGGGTATAGTTACACCTAATGGGAATAGAATCTGGTTAAATGATAAAGATGGGTCACTTAAGATGTACCTATATGGGTCTGCTACTATCTATGCTGAAGGCCCAGTAAGTATAAATTCTAAAGCTCAAGCCTATGTGAATGCCTCAAAGGTTATAGTGAACCAAGGTAATAATGATGGTATAATCAATATCAATGAATTAACCCAGAAACTAAACCAATTAGTTTCAGAGATAGAATCATTAAAAGCTCAATATAATTCTCATACCCACTCTGGTATTCAATCGGGACCTGCAGTTAGTGGACCTGTTATTACTCCAATCACGAAACCATTTTCTACTTTTAATAAAACAGATTATGAGGATTCTAAATTTGTACACTAATGGCAAATAACTTATACACTAATATTATCGGTATTGGCCCTTTGTTTCCAATACGGATTACTGAGAATGAAAAGGGAGAGAAAGGTTGGTATCCAGTAAATGGAGATATTGAACTTGTTCATAATAACCTATCTGCTCTCCTTTGGTATGATATAGGTCAAAGATTCAGGCAAGAAGATTTTGGTACTAGGCTATGGGAATGTATAGAAGAACCTAATACTCAGGCTTTAGCTTTCTTGGTAAAAGACTTCTTAAAGAAAGCTATCTCTACCTATGAAACTAGGATTACTTTTAAAAGCCTGAATATGAGGTTAGAGGGTACCAAACTTTTCATTGAGATGAATTATGTAATTAATCAAACTGGTAGCCAACAGGTATTGGGTATTAGTTATGATAGGTCTGAAAATATTTTAAAACCTTACTAATATGATAACGAATAAATGGCTAAACCCTTATCAGAGATCCTTTCAACAGATTAAAGCTAAGTTGATTGAATCTCTTACTACTATCAAGGATAAGAATGGTCAGACTCTTATCACGGATTATTCCGAAGGTAATATTCTGATAATTATCCTATCTCTGTTTGCAGCTATTGCTGAAGTACTTCATTATTACATTGATAACGTGGGTAGGGAATCTTTCTTATCTACGGCTCGGCGTTATGATAGTGTAGTAAAGCATGGCTTATTGGTGGACTATCACCCAAGAGGAGCAGTAGCTGCTTCAGTAGATGTAATCCTAACTCGTGATCTTACAGGTAGTAATATTGCTTCTAGGTTAACTATCCCAAAAGAAACCCTCTTTACAGATGTTAACGGTAACTCCTGGCTTTCTGCTAGAGATGTAACTTGGTATGCTAATGTTACTACTTGTAAAATACCTCTGATTCAACATGAGAAATATAATCAGTCTGGGTTGTCAGGATTAGTAATACCTTCCGAAGGTAGACCAGAAATCACAATAGGTAAATTACCTGATGGTAAATACTATGAGCATGGTACAATGCAATTATCCATCGATGGAACTACTTGGACTTTAGTAGATACCTTTGCTTATTCTAAACCTTCAGATAAACATTTTATGGTAACTGTCAATGCTAGCCAAGTTGCCGTAATAGTATTTGGAGATGGTACCTTTGGTTCTATACCTTCTGCAGGTCAAAAGGTAACATCAGCAAGCTTCTATATCACCACAGGTATTCAAGGTAATGTACCAGCTGGTTCTATTGTACAAACTCCAGCCATAGTAAAAGCTTCTATATCTGAGGCTACCACTAGTAATCAATATGCTGCAGGAGGAGGTTCTAGTTATGAGAACTTTGGTATGTTAAAAGAACATATACCCTTGAGTGTTAAAACTCTTGGAGTAGCTATAAGCAAACAGGACTTCGTAGATTTAGCTATGCTAATAGATGGAGTAAATAAAGCTGCCGTAGATTATGAATGTGGAAGAAAGCTTACAGTATATATCAGTGCTGATAATGGTGGAGTAGCTGATTCTGCTATGATAAACAAGGTTTATACCCAACTATCACAGAGAGCCCCCTTAACTACTTGGCTTCAAGTTAAATCTGCAGGATTAGTAGATATAACCTTAGAGATAGAAGTAACCGGTAAGAAATCTTATAAGACCAACGAAATCCAAGCTCAAGTTCTGAATGCCTTATACAATGCTTATTCTATTGAGAACTCCGAGATTGGGGGCAAAGTAAGAATCTCAGATATTTATGCTTTGATTGATAACCTATCTACGGTAGATTACTTACATATCAAGAAGTTCTATATTAAACCTTGGCCTGTTACCATATATGGTAACAAGGAATTACTTCTTGGTCAGTTTAAATTAGAGAAAGCTAATGGGTCCATGACCTATTTTATAAACTTTACTGGAAGCAATTCATACACTGTAAAAGCTTCGAGTGGAGGATTCCAAACTACTGGCTCTGTAGGTAGTACTATAAACATCACTGATAAAAATAATGGTATCACTTTCTCTTTGGACATACAAGCAAATGGCTATCAACAGGGATATCGTTATTCTATTACTATCTCAGAACCTAATATGGATTATGAAGATCCTGGATATAACTTACCTGTATTCCAGAAATCTTCTCAATTAACTTTAACTGTTCACGAAACTGTTTAATATGATAGACCTTAAGAAACTTATAGATTTCCTACCTTTTGAATATAAAGACCAAGACACTTATAAGGTAGATGGAAAGGGTATCTTAGAAAGGTTCCTAGAAATTTGTGGAAGTTATTTTCAAGATAATATATCCGCAGATATTGAGAGTTTACTAGGAATAACTGACTTTGATACCTGCCCAGAGATTTATTTGAATTACCTTTGGGAAAGCTTTGGGCAATTACCTTTTGCAAGGTGGAATAATATTGATGAAGGGGCTTTTAAAACTTATTATAATGGTCTGTTAAGTGAAGCTGAATTAAATAGCCTTAAGTCTAAATGGATTTTACCTAAGAAAGGGGCTTTAGCTTTAACTACTAAACAGATAAGAGATTTACTCAAGTATTCTATATCTCTGATAAAGATACGAGGTACTTCTCAGTTCTTTGAAATATTATTCCGAATGTATGGGTTAAACTGTACCATTGATGACCCCGCTAAATCAGGTTATGATGGTTGGTTAAAAACACATCCTTACTTTGACCAAGATCAGTATTATGATAAATCTAACTTTGATAACATTTACGGTTGTAGTCAATGTATCAATGTAACCTTCCATATAACTGGACATGGCTATTCAAATAACTCGGGAGAATTTATAGAGTTCAGAAAAGCTATAGAAAATATAATCGATAGATTTAAGCCTTATCATGTAGGAGCTACTATTGATTATGGTTTTAATATAAATGATAATTATCTGATAACAGCCGATTTTGTAGACCCAAATATAAACACTATTCAGCCTGGGTATATAACCTCTGTACCTATTAAGGTTACAGTCTCTAGTAATTATCAAAATGCCGACTTAAGGTATCAGGTATCTGGAGATGGTAATACTTGGGGTTACAAGAAATATGAAAATGGCACTATTTTTAATGCCACTATAGGTAATCAGACTTATTATTTTAGAAGTGTGGGAGACCCGACTAAAGTTACCCAAGTTCATGTAAAATTAAAGGAAGTAGTCAAATCCTATAATATATCGGTTAATCCAACTACACTGCATATTACACCAACTAATAAGGAGGTATCGGCTACAGTTACAGCTACTCTTTATCAAGAAGGTAAACAGACTCCAGTTAATATACAATTGGTTGGGGAAACTGAAGTTAAGCCTTCTGGTTCAACTTATAAATTTAAAGAGCCAGGTACTTATGAATTCCAGATTGTAGAATACCCAGTAAAAAGAGTTTCACTGGTTGTTACTAGAGAACCTAATAAATACAAGGTTAAATGTACTCCAGAAGAATTCAAGCTATCAAGTAATGTAACTAGTTTAGCTAAAACCATACTAACTATAGAAGATGATTATGATGAGGAAGGTTTGGAATGTTACTTGATTGGTAAAGATGATACTAGGTATAAATCTGGGGATACTTTCCAAACATTTGGTACTGGAGTTTATAAGTTTGCTTGTACTAAGGATAATTTAGAGAACTTTGATGGTATAGGAATATTTACCGTATATACCAGTATCTCTAAATTCACTTATCATTTATCTAAAGAATATCAAACTTTATCTTTAGAGATGGGAAGTGGATCTGTAAATCAAGAACTTTACTTATCAGTAACTCCCTCTGATGATCCCGATAATCTTATAGATTATGGAGTTAGTATTTATTGTGATAATACTAAGTTAACCGATATTACCTTGAATAAATCTGGTAATGGTAAAGCTAGTGCTACTTATTCATGCAATAAACCGGGAAGTTATAAAGCTGTATGTAAGGGAGATCCTTCAGTTTATACTACTTGGTCAGTATATAGTTATACCAAACCAGAAGATCCCTATATTTATATCGAAGCAGTAAATCCTTCAGATCCTAATTGGATATCTCCAAAGGATTGGGCTAATACTCCAAATAACCAGAAGGTAAATGTATCATATCAACTTGCTGAAGGTAAGTCGGTTACTATCCGAGTAATGCCTTTCGAAATAGAGGAATATGATTCAGTATTACTTATGGAAACCGGAGCAGAGTATAAATTCGAAGAAGCTATTACTTTAGATAAAGCGGGTACCTATACCTTTGTTGGTAAGGGTAATAAAGACAAGAAGGCTACATTAGTAATCAAAGACTATAATCTTGAAGTTAAGATAAGTTGTAGTCCTGAAAGAGCTACTCTAAGTGGGCAAGGAGAAGGAGAAGTATATACCACTGTGGTATGTTCTTCTAATCATAAGGATTTTATAACTGATGTAAGATTAGTGGGTCAAGCTGATTCACATCCAGTACCTTATGAATTTAGAACTTCTAATCCTGGTACTTATATATTTGAAGCTGTTAACAAAACCGATGTAAGGTGTACATTTGAAGTTACTTTAGCTTTTGATGTACAACCAAATGAATTGGTTTGGAACTCTGATGATATTAGCAGTAAAACTTTCGAAATAGATATACCCGAAAATACAGCATGGAGAATAACCCCGAAACCTCAGGAATAAATCAATATTACGACATGTATACTGAAACGTCCACCACATCTATAGTATCTAAGGGATTTACCGTAGCTTTTGCTACAGAGTGTCTTCAATTCTTATATGATCTTCGATGGATGATCCTATTAGCATTCATATTGATAATTGCCGACAGGCAGCAGAAGCAATTGCTGCCCCTGTTGCTCTTGGCCCATTCTGTGGATTCGGCTCAGTTAAGGTATCTGGTAATAAGCTATCAGTTCAAGCTAAAGCAGAAAATGGTAAGGTATTCAAGAATGATGTAGCAGATAGAATTACTGCTAGATATATGGTAAAGAATTCTGAAGATGGAGAATCACCTCAGATAAACTTCGGATGTATTTCTAGGGATGGTTATATATTCATCTCTGATGATGAAGAGATAGTAGTAGATAATATCCAAGGTGCTCAAGGGGCTAATTCAGATATCTTCTTATTCGCAGTTCATCAAGAAGTATCAGAACCAATTGAAAACCCTATTACTTTCGTAGCATATTGGTCTTCATCTTATGAAAGCTTATATACTCTGTATAAACAATCACAGAATCCTTACTATCCCTTAGCAGAAGACAAAATCTCTTGGGATATAGTAAAGAATAATCCTGCTTCACATGAGAAATTAAATTATACCTATCTTAATTCTCAGGTAGAAGGTGCTTGTGAACCCTACAGAAATAGTAAGAATACCATGGTACTGATTGGAGTATATGGTTCTGGTACTGATGCTAATACGAAGGAGTCAGAAAACTATGCAATCATCCCTTATGGAGGTTGTTTCCCTCAACCACTACCCTTTAACTCAGCCTACAATGGGATCATGACCCATTCTATTCAAAGAGTAGAACATGTACTGGAAGGATTCGGAGGTAAAGATGACCAGACTAATGGTATAACTAATCTACAAGAATATCTTACTAATCTGAAGAATGAGCTTATAGAAATGATTAAAAACTCGGCTTCTTCAGTTCCCACTGGATTAATCGCTATGTTTTCAGGTACTACTCCTCCAGATGGTTGGGCATTCTGTGATGGTATGTCTGGTAGACCTAATCTATTGGGTAGATTTGTAGTAGGGTATGATCCAAGTAATCAGGATTATAATACCATTGGTAACATGGGAGGAGAAGCCCTAGTAACTCTTACTTTAGATCAAATACCTCCTCATAGTCATAAGATTACATTTAAAGAGGAGAAATGGGGGGACAGGAGATAGATTCTTCTTCATATATTTATATAACATATCAAGCATTTCTCCTTTAGCTTTCTCTTCTTCTGTATCATCTTCTAGTTCTTTATCATTATCGAATAAATCTTCTAATTGGTAAAGATTCTGATGATATTCTGCTCCCTCTCCATAAGCAGTTCTTAATAAATGATTCTTAAAGGTACTAAGAGAAGCTAGTATCCTTGCTTTTAAATGTTCTTCTTCACAAGTACCGTAATATTTATTAAAGACAAATAACATCTTATCCCAGAAATAAGAACTTATGATATCTGGTGTAACATTAAACCTCCTATTATCAATTTGCTTAGTAAGACGTCTGATAACTGGTTTACAGATTTTATACATCCTATCAAAAGTTTCTTTATCATAATTTTCTTGCATAGGTTTCAACCTATGTATCTCTGATCCGTTGTTGCCATTTCCCTTTATCTTCATAAGTCTATGTTTAAAATGATATGCAAATATAAGTATAATAAATCAAATATAAAATAATATATTAATAAAGTTCACCTAGAAGCTGAGGATTAGTGAGTACTAGGATGAGAGTCTATATGTACAACTCTAACCGAGACTATAGAAATCTATATGATTATACTTAATTATATTGCAATATGAAAAAAGATAATACCAAGTTTGAATTTGATACCAGCTTTCAATTAGAAATCCTAAGGTATCTCTTAAAGGATAAAGAGGGAGGTCTAATAATCAAAAAGATTAAACCAAGTTACCTAGTTCTGATTGAGCATTCTTTAATTGCCGAGGGCATATTTAAGTTCTTCAAAAAGAAAAACAAGATGCCTTCTAAGAATATCCTTAAAGAAGTTATAAAAGAATTGCTTGAATCTAAAAATTACGTTGACTTGGTTACTAAGGATGATATACCCAATATCCATAAAATAATCGATGACCTATATTCAAATCCCTTGAATGATTCCGAATACATTCGAGAAAAGATATATCAATTCTCTACCTATGTAGAGATGAAGAACTTGAATGATTCTTTTGATTTGGATAACTTCGAACAATACGAAACCTATTCAAGGAAAATAGAAAAGATACTTCAAAACTCAAAACCTAAGAAAGATGATGAACCTATCTTTATGATAAGGGATATTACAGAAAGACAATTCAAACGTCAAGCAGAACCATCTGTAATACCTTGTCCATTTAGACAACTTAATGATATTACCAATGCTGGAGGTTACCCAGAACATTCAGTAAATGTTATTCTCGATAAACCCAAAGCTAAGAAAACTTTCTTCATGGTAAACTTGGCAAGAGGTTATTTAAGAATGAAGAAATCGGTTTTATATGTAGATACAGAAAATGGTAAAGAACAAATCATGGACCGATTTATTCAATCCTCTATCAATAAAACTAAGAAGGAATTATACTCGGGTGAATATGATAAACTCGAAGCTAAACATCTTCGTAAACTTGCAAGGTTTGGAGTTGAACTAGTAGTTGAAAGAGTTCCTGCCATGATTACGGATTGTAATTATATAAGGGAACTTATAATTAAGCTAAGAAACCAGGGTATCAATATTAAAGTACTGATGGTGGATTATGCAGGAAAGCTTGCTTCAATTGCCAGAGATAAAGAGGATTTCGACCGTATATCGAATGTATATATCGATATTCAGAATCTAGCAGAAGAGATGGACTTAGATATCGTATGGACCGCTCATCATATTACCAGAGAGGGTAAGAAACATAGAACTACTAGATATGATGAGAATGATATTTCCGGTTCTATTGCAATTGTTCGTAATGCCCATACAATAGTTGGTCTTAACTCTACTGAACAAGAAGAAAAAGATGATATACTTCGTTGTGAATTAGTAGTACAAAGAGATGGTTTACCTAGTGGTAGAGCATTATTCAAATGCGATGTTGAAAGGCAAAGATGTGTAGAGTTTACTAAAGAACAACGTAAACAGTACGATGAAATATATGGTGAGAAGCTCGAGGAATCTCTCAAGAAGAAAGGGAATCCCGATGCTAATGAAGATAAGTATAACAATAAAAATGGAGATATATAAACCTAAAATATAAGATTATGATTAAGAGATTAGAAGGAATCCAAAAAGGTCAGAAGGTTTACTTAGTACCTTCAGATTCAAGATGTACCCCACAATATGCCACGGTATCGGATATGTTGCTACTGAGGGACCTTTTTTTGGGTACCTCATCATACCATATTATTATAAGGGCACGCTCAGGTATTACAATGCGAGAAATGTTATTGGACAGGGCCCAAGATACAATAATCCAAATAAAGATATTACAGGACTTGGAAAGGAATTTATTATCTTCAATCAAGATGCCCTCGACATGTATAGTTCGATATTTATCTGTGAAGGAGCAATCAATGCACTTACTATGGGAGACAGGGCTATTGCCACCATGGGTAAGGCAATCAGTGCTTACCAAGTTAACCAGCTTATCAAATCTCCAGTCAATAGATTCATATTACTTCTGGACCCAGATGCAATCAAATATTCAATCAACCTGGCTTTCAAATTGGTCGCTTATAAAAAGGTCAAAGTTATACAGTTGCCCGAAGATAAAGATTGTAACGATTTAGGTCGTAAGGAAGTACTTAAGTTAATATATAATACTAGGTACCAATCTTATCAAGATTTAACGAAACTCAGAAACTCCTTGGATTGAGGATTTCCTATTATATTATATAAACTTAAAAATGAGAAAGTATGAAACAGTTCCTTATTGAATGGTGTATAAACCTGAGTATTGTTATACTAGTACTAATATATGTAGGTAACTTCTTTTTAGGATGTTATTATCTTTTAGATGTTTTAGATGATAATACCCTAAAGGGGGCAATATACCTATCTTTATGGGTAATATTTTATGCAGTAACTACAGTAACATGTTATACGGTATTTTTTCGTAAGAAATGAGAGACCCTTCTATTCATATCACAAAACATCAATTCGAAAAAATCCTATCTCAGTTAGAGGTATATAATTTTCCGATTGATGCTTTCTTTGTTATTGCTCGTAAGGAAGCAATAAATACTAGAGTTGTAGTTGTTACAAACAATAAGACAACTAAGAAAGTTTCTAACATTTTACTAGCATCTAAGGGAGATGCTGCTTTAGTTGCTGATATTATATATGCAACTCGTATAAAACTAAAGCATAGAGGAGTTAGAAAAATAAGAGAAACAGAACCAAGGAATTGGGCAGTATGTAAAAAGATAGCAGAATCCTGTAATCAATTCTGTGAAGATTTTCAATTAGATACCCGGGAAGGTTTTATCAAATATATCGAACTAGGTATCAAAAAGATGGATGGCAATTACAATAACCTTTTAAATAGGTTATCTGCCATGTCGGAAAAGATCTCAGATTTATATTCTGCTACTTTGGAAATGGAAGAAGATTCTGGTAATGCTAAAGTTATACATGACTACTTTATAAAGAGAGTAGCTGATGTTACTGGCATATATGAATCATTCGTTAATCAGCCAGATAAATATATACACTTTGTAAGGTTAGATAAATTTCTATCAGAGAAAGGGTGGGACCCAATTCAATTCATAGATGCTCAATTTGAATCCCTTGCTTGGTGTAATGGTTTACCTGAACCAAGTCAGATGTATAATGACAAGGCTATAGAAAGGTATAATAAATACTTATTTAAACATAAAAATCAATCCTCATCGGAGGCTCCTAAAATAGAAGGAAGTCTCTGGTCAAAAATTAATCACTCATGAAAGCTTTTAAAAATCGTTTAGAAGAGATGGCAGAAGCCACAATAAATGCTTTGGATTATTCCGATAGCAAAGTAGAATACCCAGATATTTCTATGGTTCAGAAATGGCCTAAGGAAATAATCTTGCCCTTGTATGATTTATATAAAAATACTCGGTATTCAGAATTAGCTTCAATCCTTATGTATACTCAGCATCAGGCTAGGTTTGAAGAAATAGGAGAATTGATGCTTGGTATCGGATTAGTAGAGATGGTACATTATGATAAGCTGGGAGACTTCTTATTAAAAGCTTCTGATGTAATGGACACCGATATACCAGGAAATAATCAGTTAACTGTACATCCCCTAATAGATCTTGGTACTTCAGCAGAATCTGCTTTAAGATTATCATTACAAGCAGAAAAAGAAACTCTAGAAGAATATTATAAAGTATTCGATTCTTTGAATAAAAAAGAAGAGTATATAAAGAGAAGTGATTATATTCCAGTTACCTATCTTATCCAGAAATTCATTGCTGATGAAGAATATCACATTTCTCTTTTAAAGAAAGCTCTGAAAGAATACGAGGATTCCGATGACGAGCCTAAGAAATGTAAATCAGTAACAGTAATCATATGAAAATCATAATTCGTAATTGTAACGTTGCAGAATTAGATATACCTCTAAAATATGCAACTAAGTTATATAACGAATTTGCTATCAGACACCCCAATGCCTTTTACCTCCGTACTAGGCAACGGGGTATGCAAAACTGGGATGGCAAAATAAAGTATATAACCAAGACTGGTCAATTTAAGATAGGCTTACTTCCTTCAGTATATAAAAGATGTATTGAACTTGGAATTAAGCCTATCATAGTAGATATGAGACAACCTTTACCTAAAGTCAGTAAAGTTGTAACTCAGATAGGTAAGTATAAATTAAGACCCGAACAAGAGAAAGCTGTTAAGGCAATCTTATCTAATAAACTAGGTGAAACACCTTTTCAGATTGGGGTATTAGATTATACAGTAAATGCAGGTAAAACTCTAATTATGTCTGCCTTATATTTATCATATAAGAAGCAGTTAAAGACTTTGCTTATAACTAATGACTCCGATTGGTTAAATCAAGCTAGAGATGAATTTAAGCAATATCTACCGGGAGAAGATATTACCTTTGTTCAAGGTAAAGTTTTAAACTGGAGTAATTTTACCATCGGTATGGTTCAATCTATTTCTCGGAATATGAAATATTATCAGAATGAACTTGCTAAGATTGATATGGTATTAATCGATGAAGCTGACCAAGGAGGTAGTAAGCAATATCAGAATGTGATCACTAGGTTATTTAATACCCGAGTTAGAATCGGATTATCTGGTACCATTTATATGAGTAAGCTTGCCAAGGATAAAGTTAAGAATATGAATTTACGTTGTTTCTTTGGCGATGTAATAGCAGAGTTTAAACTTAAGGACTCGATTAAGAAAGGGTATTCAACAAAGACAATTGTAAAAACAGTAGAAGGTAAACCTTGGTTTGGTAATTGGGAATCAGATTGTATGTCCTATAATGAAATATATGATGATTCCATTACCCATAATAAGATTGCCTGGACCATGGCATTAGATAGGTTGAAATGGAACCTTAATCAAGGTAGATATCCTGCTCTCGTAGTATGTAAGCATATTGCACACTGTGAAAATCTATGCAGATTCTTTAAAAAGAAGCTAGATAATAAATATAATATTGCCTGTGTTCATGTTAATACTCATACTAAATTAAGACAACAGATAATGAAGGATTTTAGGGAGGGTAAAATAGATATCCTTGTATCAACTACAATTATTGCTCGAGGTAAAAACTTTCCTAAGCTTAGATATCTGTTGAATACTGCCAGTATGGATTCTCAAGAAAAATCAATTCAGTTCTTAGGACGATTGGTAAGAAAGGATGAATCCAAATCCAAAGTTTACCTAGATGATTTACATTATCCTGGGAATTATTTAAGTAGGCATGGGAATCATAGAAGAAAGTATTATCAAGATCAAGGACTTAAAGTTATCCGGTTAAGTAAGCTCTGGGATAAGTACCCTAGACATAAGCCTTTTCAAGGATAATAATTTCTGACTATGAGTATATACTTTTTCTCCGTAGGAGGAAAGGTATATTACATGTTACGTTAAGAGGCATTAACCATTAATAATCATAAACAATGAAGATTCTACAAAAAATCAAATCATTATTCAATTGTTCTGTAATACCTCCAGAACATATATTCAATGGCATAGGAATAGAATATATAACTCCTATCAAAAAATCCAGGGATAAGCCTGATGAAGTTCGATATTATTTTATGATTCATTTTCAATCTGGGTTAGTAATCAAAGTTCAGATATATACTTCTATTTCAGAAGTACCACCCATTCTTCTGTCTATCAGGGAACTATTTATAAATGGTATAGGACATTCATATATTACTCTGTATCAAGATGAGATGATGGATGTTCAAATCATAAGATATTATCATAAAGAATTTTAAATTGGGAATTATGGCAAAGAAGAAACAAACTTTACCTGATATCAAGAATCAGGATCCCTTAGAACCTATTAATATTGCAGAACTGGGTTCTAATTCAGACCCTTGTTTTGGTATTGGTTATGACTTATCAACTAAAGAATGTAAACTATGCGGAGACTCAGAATTATGTGCATTCAAGATGTCACAGAATATGAATATCACAAGGAAAGAACTAGAACAGAAGAATCAATACAAGGATTTGGATGTATTAGAAGACACGGTTGGAATCAAGAAATACATCCGAGGCTTGATTCGGAAAGGGAAAGAAAGAAAAGAAGTTATTACCAAAACCGTTGAGAAATTCGAAGTACCAAGAAAACGTATTAGAGAACTTTATAAAGAATGCAAAAAATAGAAATGATATGGGCTATGTTCAAGGTATACCTTAACAACCCAAATTACTATGTGAAACAAGAAGATATACTTGCTAATGTATGTGGCAATGGAAGCAGGGATGTAAGAAAGATAATGAACTCTCTTGGTATTTAGATTCTCCCTATACTGGAGAGATTCATATCGGTATATATAATACTTCTCATGAGTTTCAAATAATAGAAGCTGGAACCAAGTTAGTACAGTTTATTCATGTACCCATTTATCTTACAGAACCCGAAGAAGTAACTCATGAAAAATTCTACAATGATGCTCAGTATTGGGGAACAAGAGGTAATAACGGATTCGGATCAACCAATTAATAATCATAATATATGGCAACTTTAGATGAACTAGCGAATAGAATATCGGTATTAGAGAATCGGTATTCAACTTTAAACAGTGTAGTGAACGGGCATACTACTGAGATACATAATCTTGATACTAGATTAGATACTGCAGAATCTAAACTAAATAATCATGAGGAACGGATTAAAACTCTAGAAGTTAAAGTAGAAGATCACGAAAGGAGACTTCAACTGATAGAGAACTCTCATATAAAGTATACCGTATCAAGAAAGGTAAAATATCCCAAGAAAGCAGATCAGGGATTCTATCTGTATCTTCCTGAAGATCTTACGATTGATATTCTCATGGAATACAATAACGGAGTAATCAAACAGAAATGGAACTGGTTGAATAGAATCTTCAATCCTCAGGGATTTGGTAAAGTATCATTCGACTTAGATAGAAACAGTGAAGGACACATTAAAACCATCGTTCTTGGTCAGAACACAAGGTTATTAATACCAACTGGTATTCATATTGAAGAATTCACTCCAGTTAAATCCGTACTGAAAGCTGCAAATGAAGAAACTAATTCCATCAACAGTGGGTTAGTATACGGTATAGAAGTACTTGGTCAAGTTCCAGGAGATGAAGTAGTGGTAAGTGTATTCAACCCAACTTCTGAGATTATTGGAATCGAAGCTGGAAGTATATTAGTTCAAGTATTACATTTATTCTCTTATCATACAGTACCAGAAAAAGAATAGTTACTATGGATATTTCTAATCTAAAAGAAAAAGCCCCTGAAATCAAACAGGGGCTTGAACTTGAGAATATGTATGAGATTGGCTATCGTCAATTAGACTGTTATAAACCCTTAGAAAGGTTACCAGAATATCCCATGGATATTAACAGTACTAAAAATCAATCTCTTATGAAAACCCTTATATCTCAAGTAGTAGAGGAGTTAATGGAGGGTTATGAATCTACTTCTAATATAAATGATATTCTAGAAAACAAGGGATGGAATACCAATTTATATACTGACGTAGAAGAGATTCAGATAATCAACAATCTACAGAATGCTAATGAAGAACAAGCAGATGCAATAGGATTCTTCTTATCAGCTCTGATATATGCTAATATATTGCCAGAGGATATCTATAGTTGGGCAAACAAAGAACTGACTAAAGGGCAAAAGGCAGTAGAAAATGTATTTCAAGAAAGAACGGTTGAATGAATGGAGAATCACTACACAATATTAATGAAAGGAGGTATTTGTGTCAGGTTGGAATAAACAATTAAATGGCTTAGAGCTTAATACAGAAGAGCAAATCCATTCATTAGAGTTTGCTACTTCACAAGAAGCATGGGAAAAGTTAAATGAAGGATTTCTAAGACTAGAACCATCTTTATTTGCAAAAGGTGCTACCGCAAACAGTGGAGTAGCTGTGGTATATAACGTATTTATAAAAATACGTAAAGCTTGGGTAGACCCAGATTTTGATTATGGTAGATGTTTCAATTATAAAGAGACTAAGTGGACAAGCTTACTGAACAATTACATTGATTTCAATAAGCTTGATTTATTGCGTAGTAAGCTGAGAGTACTAAAAACCAAGTATAATCAGAATTACAACGTTACTTATATGTTTAATAATCATCATGATAACGGTAAACAATGTTTAATTGCTGCTACATTCTCCAAACGATTTGGGGAAGACATACCTGTTATTACAATGGTAATCAGGGCATCCGAGATAACAAAAAGGTTAATCTTCGACTTCTTACTAATACAACGAATGGCGGAATATGTGTACGGACCAGAACAATCAGTACAAATCAATTTATTTGCCACTCAAATGTATGGGAATGTAGAAACACTTCTGATGTATCATACTCATAAACCTTTGAAGAAGGTATTAAAGGGAACTGATAAGGAAAATTCTTGGATAAAGAGGTTGAATGAGGTATTTGATAAATTTCAAAACGGTAAAGAGAAAGATTTCTCTAGTTTTAAGGTATTCTTTAGAAGTTTTAAAGTGCTTCGACCAGATTTATATAAGGAAACATATAAATCTATGAAAGCAAAGGAATTACTTCTTGAATATGAAGATATCGAATATCCCGAGAATGTAATCTCTTACTCTCAACGTAAAGCATATAAGAAGAAACTTTTAAAACAGAAGAAATGAGAATTTATAGCAGTAGTTATGAGTTAATGTCTGAAATGGGCAGAGAACTCAACAGTTATGGTCAAACTGTAAAACCAAAGACTTACCAGAATAAGAATATTGAAGGTAATGAAGATTTTGTAACTAAAGAGATCATTTGCCAACAATATTGCTTAACTTCTTTGCAAGATCCAACGTGGTTATTCTTCTATTCAAGGTCTAGGGAATGGGCAGATGCTGAGTTCCAAGAAAGGATTGATACCTCTGATATAATTAACCCGGGCAAAGCTTGGGAATTAAGAAAAGATTTATGGGAACAGTTCTTGGTAAATGGTAAATTTGATTATACCTATAACGAAAGGATGGTAATTCTTCCCTATACCATACAATTACTAAGATCAGATTCTGATACTCGTAAAGCGGTATTACCTATATTTAATGGTAATGGTGAAGATGATACTCTTTATTACCATGGTAATAAACGTATACCCTGCTCTATGTACTATGATTTCCTTATCCGAGAGAATAGTAAGGGAGAGAAGGTATTACACATTTGCTATCACCAAAGAAGTTCGGACTTTGTTACTCACTTTGGTAATGATGTATACCTTGCATGGAGACTAATGGAATATGTAGCTAAAGAGGTTGGAGTAAAACCAGGTTATTTGTATCACACCATAGACTCATTACATACTTATCAAAAAGACTGGGATAAGTTAGCCAGTTCTCTAAGAGTATTTGAGGATACTATCATATAATACATGCTTTATTTCTATTTTGTTTTGATGTCATTTTCGCAAAATGATTTAAAGTAACTCATATCAGGTTTAAGGAAGTAGGTCTGGGAAGATATACTTCCTTATTTTATTTAAAAAACTTCTAGTATGGAAACGAAATATAAGATTATAACCAATAAACAAGAGCTAAAGAAACTTATCCAATGCTGTAAGCAAACTGGTTATGCTTCTGTAGACTTTGAAACAAATGCAGAACCTATTTATAACAAAAGCTTTAAACCTACCATACTATCAGTTACTTTTCAACCAGGTTTTGGATGTTCTATACCATTAGATCATTTTGAAACTAAAAAGTATACTTCTAAGGGATGGAACTGGAAAAAGATGCTTCGTAAATTTGGTGAAGAAGTAATTGAAAATCCAAATGTAGTTAAGGTTGCTTGGAATTATAAATTTGATGATCAGATATTTCAGAAGTATAATATCTATTATCGGGGAGTATGTTTGGATGGTATGCTTGCTAAATATCTCTTGAATGAAGAAAAACCCAATGATTTGAAGTCTATGGTAAGAAGGTATTTACCAGAATACGGAGATTATGAAAAGCAAGATAAATTCGATAAGATTCCATGGGATAAAAAAGAAATGGAACCTCTTTGCCACTATGGATGTCAAGATACTGATTATACTCTTAGATTAATGCTTTTCTTCGAAAAGAAGCTAATTGACTTGGGATTATATAATACTTACCGTAATTTAATCATGACTGCTTCTAGGGTATTAACTTCTGTAGAAAAGAATGGTTTATATGTAGACAGGGCATTCAACCAAGAATTGTTAGATTCCTACTTACCAAAGATAGAAGCAGCTAAGGAAGCAATATATAATTTGCCTAAAGTAAAGAAGTTTACTAAACTATATAATCAATCCAAGATTGAAAAATACATTGCTAAATTAGAGGAAGAGATAGAAAATTTAGACCCTAGAGTAGATAAGAGAAAGATACAATCTAGGGAACAAAAGATTGCTAATATACGAGCAGGAGTTTTTACTACGAAAAAGGAATTAGAGTTAATTAGACCTGTAAGTTTAGGTAGTTCAGTAGATTTACCTCAATTAATGTATTCAGAGGAAGGATTTAATTTCGAGGTAATCAAAAAGAATGATTCTGGTAAACCAAGTACTGATGAAGAAACTCTTACTAACTTAAGATTAACTGTCAAAAAACCTGATTCACCAAAGGCAGTATTCTTGGATAGTTTATTAGAGTTGAGAGGTTTAGAGAAAATGTATAAAACCTATATTGAAGGTTGGCATGAGAAAACCCAAGATGATGATAGATTACATGGAAGATTCCTTATTCATGGAACTACTTCAGGAAGGTTATCTTCAGCAGAACCAAATGCTCAACAAATACCTAAGACTTCAGTAGACCCAAATATAAAAAAGCAATTAGTTGCTCCAAAAGGAACTCTATATATTGCTAGTGACTTTAGTCAAGCAGAGTTAAGAATCATGGCTCACTTATCTGGAGATGAAACTTATCTGAATGCTTTTAACTCTGGTCAGGACCCTCACTTGGCAATTGCTGCTACCAAATATCATGTTCCTTATGAAGAAGCTTTAAAAATATATGAGGATGAAAACCATCCAGATCATAAGATATGGAAGGTAAGGAGAAAGCAAGCTAAACAGATTGCATTTGGACTTATTTATGGTATTGGTGCTAAATTACTAGCAGTAAAATTATCTGACCCCAAATCTGGTATCATAGTTACACCAGAAGAAGCCCAAAAGGAAATGGATATATTCTTTGGTCAACATCCTAAGTTAAAAACTTTCTTAAAGAAACAAGAGAAATTCCTTAGAAAGAATGGGTACTTAGTTTCTTTATTTGGTAGAAAACGAAGATTACCCCAAATTTATTCTTCAGATAGAGGAGAAGAAGCTTATGCTTTACGATTAGCCTTGAATTTCCCTTGTCAATCTGCAGCATCAGATATGTGTTTATTTGGAAGTATATTAATATACTACCTTATGAGACAAGGAAAATTACCTCCTACAAAATCAGTATGCTTGGTTCATGATGCTAATTATCAAATCACTAAACCAGAAAACATAAACACATGGAGTATTTATGAGATGTGGCAAATTTATCGAAACCCATTAACTAAACCCTATTTTGGTTTTCAGATAGATGATGTTACTATGGACATGGATTTTGTCATAGGTAGATCTATGGCAGAAGAACTACCCTTTATCCCAGGTTATGATTATAGGAAAATGCTTGAACCCGATTTTTCAGTAGAAGAATACATGGAAGAGCATAAGAAATATAAACATATACCTATTTCAGAGTATAAGAAACGTTTTAACAAACAAATGAAACAATATGAAGAAGATTTTAAACGGACCCACGGTATGGAGAGCTAAATGCCCAGTATGTGATTGTGAATTTGAATATGATAGTAGTGAAACTCTGAGTATTTTTAATAAAAACAGTGATCATTCTTATTTTAAGGTAGTCATTTGCCCAAGTTGTAAATCTTATATTACTCTTAGATTTTATGTAATCTTCATGAAATTACTTGAAGTTGCTGGTATAGATTACCTTTGCGATTTACGATTATACTCTCTGTATAATCTGTTAGACAAATATCAATCCCTTACTAGTTATCCCAAATTAGATTCTAGGGCTAAGATTGCTTTCCTACAAGTTAAGAGAGATATCGAAAATGGTCAGTATTCTGCAGAAGATATGAAAAACGTTTTTAAGTTGAAAGATGAAAACTGAGATAAATAAACTTAAGGTAGTATTTGAGGGTAGAACCTTAGAAATAGATATTCAAAAGGAATTATCTATCAATGAGAACTTATTAAATTCTCAGCTAAAGGATTCCCCCTCTAGTTATTATATACTTGCTTCATTAAGAGATAAGTATATAAAACAAAGAGATGCTTTAGCAAGAGAAAAAGAGGAAGCATATTCTGCTGCATGGGTATTTATAAAAGATTCCAATGAGAGGTTCAATAATGACTACGTATCTCATAAAGCTAATATAAACCCCAAATATAAATCTATTTGCAAAAGGTATCTAAAAGCTGCAGCTAAAGCTAATAAATTTATAGCTATCTGTAAAGCTTATGAGAGTAGAGAGGGCATCTTAAGAACTCTTAATGCCAATATCCGTAAGTTACAGTAGGAACTATAAAAGATTACTAACTAAATTTTATAAATATGTATAATTTACAACTTATATCAACTCTAGTAGCTAAGAAGCTTGGTAATAGTATTCCAGGTTTACCCGTAGAAAATAAAATCTTGGTATATTCTCCCAAAGAGATTAATACCACTGCTTCTGGTATTATTATTCCGGATATGGTAAAGGAAGGAGTTCCTCGTAAGGGTGTTGTTATTAAATCTGGTGTAATTACAGAAGAATATCAAACTTACAAGGACCACGTGGAAATCGGTCGTATAATCGAATATGGATTGTATGCTGGTAAAGAACATCAATTCGATAAAAACTGTTTACCTCAGGAATTACAACCCTTTTATGAAAAGGGTCTGTTCACCGTATTAGCTTTAAATGAGATTTCATATTCAGAACCCAATAACTTAGATTGATATGATTAAAGATAAGGACAAAAAGAAAAAGAAATTATCTTCTAGTGGCATGACTACTAAAGATAAGATGTTAGCCCGGAAAAAACAATTAGAATCCAAGGGTAATGGTAGTGGATTGGTATTCCCTAAAGAGGGAACCTTAAGAATGAGAATCAAATCCCCAGGCGATGATCAAGAATTGGGTATTGAATTGATTCAATTCTATCTTAATAAAGATTTGGGAGGAGTTATTTCTCCGGCTACTTTTGATGAACCATGCCCATTTATGGAAAAGTACCAGGAACTGAAAAACTCAAAAGACCCAGATGACCAGGAACTTGCAAAGATGTTGGTACCAAGAAGAAAATACGTAGTGGGTGGAATAGTATATTCAGATGAGAAAGGTACTAAGGTAGATTATGAAGGAAAAGATAAGGGAGTATTAATCCCAAGATCAGTATACCAGGATATTATCGACCTTTACTTGGATGAAGACGAAGCTGGAGATATGACAGACCCAAGAACTGGATACGATATAAAAATTATCCGTTCTGGTTCAGGTAAGAATGATACTACATATTCTGCTCGTGCATGTAAACCTACTAAACTTGACAAGAAGTATTCAGGTAACGTAGATTTGGAATCCATAGTAAGATCTCAGATTAAAGATTATGATGAACTGGAAGAAATTTTGGCATCATTCTTAAAAGAAGGAAGAGATTCTGATGAAGAGGATGAAAAACCAAAGAAGAAAAAGAAAGGCATTCATAAGGATCACTACATGGATGATGATGAACCTAAGAAGAAAAAGAGAAAGTATAAGTCAGATATTTGATAAATTGGTTTTATAAATGGTTGGTAGAGGAGGTAATTCAAGAAATTGGTTATCTCCTTTATTTATGTTAATACATTACAGTATGGCAAAAGGAAAAGTGGGTTTAAAAGTTCCCTCTAAAAACGAATTACTAAAGAAATATGGGTCATCAATAGTACTTGCTTCTGAAACAAAAGAAACAGGTCTATGGTTACCAAGTACTTTCTTTGCATTGAATTATACCTTTGGTGGAGGAATCCCATTTGGTAAAATCCTAGAAGTAGCAGGAGAAGAATCCTCTGGTAAATCACTTATAGCTTACAACTTTGCTTATTCATGTCAACAACTGGGAGGGCATGTAATATGGGTAGATGCTGAACAATCATGGATGAATTCCTGGGCTCAAACTAATGGAGTTGATCCAGAAAGAGTTACAGTAGTTAATGATACTCGTATTGAGAATGTTGCGGATGCAGTAGCAGACTTAGCATTATATTTCAGATCTCAGTTAATACACAATGAGCCCATACTTCTGGTAATAGATTCAGTTGCTGCTATGGATTGTGCAGATAACATAGATTCAAAAATGACGGATGCTAAAGCAGAGATGGGAGGTAGAGCAAAGGCTTTGTATAAATACTTCCGTATCAGAAGCGAATTATTTTATCGACTGGGAGTTACACAGATTTATATTAATCAATTAAGAACTGCATTGAATGTTGGATTCGGAAAAGATAATACAACAACTACAGGAGGCGCAGCACTTAAGTTCTACGCTTCAATCAGAGCTGCTTTCTATTCAGGAAGATCTATCACTGTTAAGCAAAAGGGTAAAGAACGCAAAGCTGGGAAACTCGTCACGGTTCGACTTATTAAAAATAAAGTTGCTCCTCCAAGACCTACAATCAGCAAATGCCCAGTATACTTCAATCCTAAGTTCCATGAGGTTGGATTTGATAGATGCTTTGGATTAGAAGATGCATTGGTAGAAAACGATATAATCGTTAAATCCTCAGGTGGAGTATATAAACTCAAGGATAAAACTCTTGCAAGAGGAGAGGAGAAATTTCAAAAGCTTTTGGAAGAAGACGACGACTTAAGAAGAAAGCTTTTAAGGAAAGCAGATATAAATACCATTGGTACTACTCGTAAGAAACTAGAAGCTCTTACAGAAAACTGTTATCCCATAGATGGAGTAGAATACGAATCCTATAATGAATCAGAAGACGAAGAGGAGGAAGACGATGAGTAAGAAAACAATATTACTAATAGATGGAGAGAATATACTTCACCAAAGTTTTCACAAATTTGAAAAACTTAAGTCTACTGATGGAAAACCAAGTGGAGCAATATTCGGATTTTTTAGATCATTACATGGGTTCTTACATAGGTGGGACCCAGATGAGGTTATTATAACTTTTGATAATGGACACTCTCCTTATAGAGATGCTTTGTTACCAGATTATAAGGGACATAGGAAAAATATTTCAGTAGATTATGAATCTCTTCAATCTCAAAAACGTATTATTATGGGTATGCTTAAGCTCCTAAGAATTAAATATGTTTTTGATAAGCATAATTCTACTAAATATGAAGGAGATGATTTCTTAGCATACCTAGTTTTAAATAAGAAACCCACTGAGAAGGTAATCATAATATCATCCGATAAGGACTTTAATCAACTTATCGGTAAAGACGTAAAAATAAACAATCCAAGAAAAGACGAGATGATTCATCAGGGTAATTGTAAGGAACTATTCGGATACTCCCCTGAAGAAACAGTAGATTACCTTTCAATGGTGGGAGATACTTCGGATGATATTAAAGGTATACCAGGTATTGGTCCTGTAAAAGCTAGGAAAATATTGGACGAATATGGTACTTTGGATAAATTTCTAGAGCATCATCATCAAACTTCTCATGTAGAGATTGCAGAAAGGAATAAGAAGCTTATAGATTTAAGATTATTTCAAAAAGAAGTACCATTATCCAAGTTACCTATGAAAAAGTTTGCTAATAAGGAGATAAAATACAAGAAATTCAAAGAAGTCTGTATCGAATACTCTTTAGCATCCTTTATGACAAATGAATTTATGAAACCATTTAAAGATTTGTTATCATGAAAAGAATTATGTTTGTAGGGCCAAGTGGAATAGGAAAAACCACTTTGGCAAAGTTCATAGAAACCAAATATGGTATACCCTTTATATCTGGTAGTATGTCAGATTTAATGCCAGATACAAAAGAGATGCACCATGCTGAGTTTTTACACCAAGAATGTGGAGAACTCATAAACAAGGATTATCAATTGTTGAATCTGAGAAATAAGCTTTTCAAGGGTAAAGAAACCTTTGTAACAGACCGTAGTTATGTAGATTTAGCAGCTTATTTCATATATAAACAATCTACTAATATCCCCGAATGTGAAGTAGATGCTTTCTTAGATATATGCAAAGATCTTACAGTTCAACAATGTGATTTATTAATATACCTTCCCTTGAGTATGTACCATATGAAAGAATGGCCAATGGAAGACAATAAGAAGAGAATCATAAATAGATATTATCAGGCTCAGATGTCAGATATAATGGGTAACCTGTTAACTCAGTGGAGTACTTTAAGTGTAATAGATAATATATTAGTAGTACCCCAATTAGATTTCTACGACAGAATACACATGATAATGTCAAGATTGGATTAATATGAAGAAACAAGTAATAGCAATAGTCTTCTCAGATTTACATCTTAATATATATGCTAAGTTCAATGAAGACAATAAAAGAACCCTGAATCATTTCAGGGTTTTGTCGATTATACAAGAGAAATGTAAAGAGTATAATTGCCCAGCACTATTCTGTGGAGATTTCTTCCATAAGCCAGAAACTATGGATCAAGATCTTATGGAATTGACCTATGAGAAATTTAAGGAATTAGAGTTAAGAGAAAACCAGGTAGAGATATTCTCTATATCAGGAAACCACGACTTAAAGAAAGTTAGCTTTATAGGTAATAAACCTTTTTCATGGGTTAAGTTCTTAGAACAATTTGGGATAGTGAACCTAGATTATGGTAAAAGATGTCTGGGTATGAATGCAGTAGTATACGGTATACCCTACATAGATCACAATGTAGGTTTATCTGAATATCTGAAAAATATAAAGCTTGATAAGAATGCTGATAATATCCTTATGCTTCATACTGATTATCCTGGAGCAAAAGATACGGATGGCAGAGAAATTGATTCAGTAGAAAATCTAAATCTGAATGTACTGAATAGGTTTGATTTAATTATTTGTGGTCATATACACAAACCACAAAGATTATCAAAGAAGGTTTATATGATTGGTGCTCCTTTACAACAAAGAAGAACCGATAAAGATTGTAAACTGGGATATTGGAAACTTTATTCGGATTTATCTATGGAATTTATAGAACTGAAAGGATTCCCAAAATTCGTAGATGTTGAATCCGAAGATGAAATTAAGGATGATGGCAATTATTATACCATTTTACCCAAGAAAACTAGTATTCAAGTAAATACAAACCATAAGATTACTAAGCAAGTTTCTAAGAAAACTCTAGCAAAAAGGTATTTAAGGGAGAAAGGCATAAAGGATGATGCTAAGAAACAACTTTTAATTGATACTTTAAACAAAGCTGAATCATGTTGACATTTACAAGGTTAAATATACAGGGATTCTGTTCTATAGATTCCTTCAGTTTACAATTAAACCAAGATTGTACAGTTCTTATAAAAGCCCCAAATGGTTTTGGGAAATCAACTCTACTGAATGCCTTAGTATGGGCATTATATGGGAAAAACATAAAGGGAGTATCTGAAGTAAATACCTGGAAAGAATACCAACCCAAAGATTATAAAGGTACCATGGTAGAAGTATTTTTTCAGAAAAACCAAGATTCCTATAAGGTAATCAGATGTCAAAAATTCAAAGATTACCTAGAGGATGGTGCTAAGGGAAATGATAGACTCATAATCATTAAAAATGCCGAGATTATTAATATCAAGGGTAAGAATGAACTACAGAATGCAATCAATAAAGAACTAGGATTATCCTATCTGTTATTCATGAACTCAATTATGTTCGGTCAGGGTATTAAGAGATTAATCCAAGAATCTAATTCGGATAAGAAAAAGCTTTTTGAGGAAGTATTCGATTTAGAATACCTAAATTTAGCAAAGGGTATAGCTAATCAAGATAAGGCAGTTATCTTAAATGAGATTAATCAATTAGAATCCGAATCCCTTTCACTAAAGAAAGAATTAGAGGCTAATAAAGAAGCTTACTTCGATTTGAGGTCAAGGGAGAAATCCTTTAAGAAAGATCTCAGAGAAAAATCTAGGAAACTAAAGGAAGAACGGAAAGACCTAACTGCGTTACTTATTGCAAAACAAAAACATATTTCAGATGAAGTAGATGTAGCAATAGAACAAAAGGTAAGAAATCAAACCAAAGCAGTACAAGAGATAAAGAATCGAATTAAGATAAACAAGGAAACTCTAAATACTCCCTTAAATGAACTGGTGGATGAGTCCATAGAATTAATAAAGAATAAACAATATAAGAAAGCCTTGAAAATGCTTACTCCCATCAGTAAAGCATTTAAAGAAAGGGAAGAACTTCAAAGCTTATATGAAGAATCCGTAGAGAGGTTAGATGAATTGGAATTTAACTGCAGTAAGTATAAGACTTTAGTGAAAGAATGTTCTGATATTGCTTCAGACTTGGCAGATATAGATCAGGAAATCAAAGATCTTAAGAATCAGAAACTAAAGGTAATGTCTACCAAATACAAAGAAAGGCTAAAGCAATGCATGAAGCTTTAACTGCAAGTAAGGGTATTAACCTAGCTTTCTTAGATGAAGTATTTGAATCTCTAAGTTCAGATAACATAGAATTGGTAATAAACCTTATAAAACACATATTCAATGGTAAATCTTTATTTTTAATAACCCATCATGACTCACTACCTTTATCAAATACTAAGATCCTGCAAGTAGAGAAAATCAAGGGCCTTAGTTATTATAAACCACTATGATCCATAAACAATACAATGAAATTATGGCAAATAGTAAAAAGAAGGGTAATCGATTTGAACTCAAAGTCTCAAAATGGTTTACGGAATGGACTTCTTTCAAATTCGGCAGAACACCTTACTCTGGTGCAAATCATCAGAGTAGGGATTTGTCTTCGGATATTATGTGTCAGGATGAAAGACATGCCCATAGATGTAAAATCTCGGTAGAATGTAAAAACTACAAGGATATCAAATTTGAGCATGTATTACTTGGTAATAAATCCTGTGATATATTAAAATTCTGGGAACAAGCAAGTAAAGATGCTAAAAGGGCAAAGAAAGTACCCATATTATGTATGAGATATAATTCAATGCCTTCAGCAGAATTCTTCTTTGTAGTAGGTGTTAAACTTGGAGATATTATTGCCCAGTATGTTACTAAGGTAATGTATATCCAAGTACCTGGGAATACTCTTATGGTATTCATGGCTAGTGAAATATTAAAAGTACCGTACAAGATGATTCACAAACAAGCTAAGTTAATCGTAAAAAATCAGTAATATGAAAAAACGTATCCCATACTCCTATGTAATCTTCTACCTAGAAAGAAAGTATTATCACCTTATCGAGAAAGAGTTAAAAGAAAAGGGATACGAAAATATCAAGGTTATTATCCCTACTCTGGATATACTTAAGAGAACCGTTAAAGGTAAGATGGTATTTGAATCTGTTCCTATACTTTTCAATTATGGCTTTATGAGAATGCCCACTGAAAACGCATTCTCAAGGCCTTTTTTAAATAAACTAAAACGAAATATCTCAGGTATAAGAACCTTTCTTAAATCTACTGAAACAATGCACGAAAGAAAAAAGAAGGTACGCATAGATAATGCTGAAGACTTCGATGATTTTTCATTAGTTGCCACTTGTTCTAGAAAAGATGTAAGAAGGTTCATAAGATTAGCAAAAGCAAATAAGAAATACTCTGTTGATGATCTTATGAATGTAAAACCTGGTGATTACATCGTTTTAAAAGGGTATCCCTATGAAGGTATAGATGCTACAGTATTAGATGTAAATTACACTAATAGAACAGTAAAAGTACTCATTTACCCAGAACATGGTAAAATGGAAGTAACTCTTGATTTTGATAGTGTTCTTTACAGTGTATATCAGGATTCAGACCCAGATAAATTACATTGTAATAACTTTGACTATGACCCAAATTCTATTACTTCTGAAAAGATAGAAGAGAACATTAATAAAAGGAGGCGTTAATATGAATGAATACCAAAAGAAAGCATGGGACTGTTTGACTCCAACCGAGCAGCAGTCCCTTTTTCTTCAGTTATCAGAGAGTAAATCCTCTTGGGAAGCTGGAGAGATATTAAAATTATCTCATTATAAGTACCTAGAAATAAAAGAAAGGTCTGAAAAGTTCTTCCGATTATTTTCGGATTTCTTCGAAATACATGAGTCAATATTTAGACCAGATTGCCCATGTGAAAGAAACTTCCAGGATTATATCGAGGCTTGCATAGAAAAAAGGATGAAAAGGAAAGAGGCTCTACTAAATACTGGAGATGCCTCCCAATTAGTTCCTAAGGTAAATACTCGTAATCTAGAAAGAAATATAAGAAGACTACAAGGTTCAGATAATGAATGGGATAAACATTCTCTAGGTTTGATATTAGAATTCGATAGATGGAATAACTTTAGGATATTACCCAGGCAAGTACAGCAACCATCGGCTTTCAAAAGAAGAGCTAATAAGAAAGAAAAGATTTATATCAACTACTTATTGGAGAAAGTACCAGAATGGGTTCATACTAAACTAAGAGAAAGGTTTAAGTATAAGGTAAAGCCTAGTATAAAGAAATGGTGGGTATGTTTAATATCTGAAGATTTATATACTGATGGATATTTATTACTTCCCGTAAGACCTACAGATGAGGTAATGAGGGAATTCAGTAAATTCTACATGTATATATTCGAGGATAAGGATGATGCAGATACATTTGGATTCATGGTATCTAAATTCAATGCCAAGACTACTACTGTAAAACTAGGTCAGAAGTTTTGGCCAGAATATAGATTATGTATCGAAAAGGCTTTGAATTACAATCAGGTAAATAACATGGATTTCAATGTGAAGCAATTGGATATGGCCTATAACACTCACATAAAACGAAAACCAAAGAAGAAACCTCAACCAGGAGCTGCTAGAGTGAAAGAAGACTCCTTCTATTGATCCTCAGCTAATATTAAAATAATAAGTAGAATATTTTTCTATATAATATATAAGTATTATATTTGCATCAGAAAATTAATTAGACAAAATTTTAATATAGACAATATGAAGAATACCAACTTAGACATCCGCTTTAACAAAGCAAATAATATCCTCAACCAATTCAGTGATAGCTGGGAGGATGATAAATTGAACCTATTACCTAATTTCCCAAAAATTAAGGATATGGTATCAAACCACATTACTCAAGAGAATTACTTATGGTTAATCACTTATGATTTACCTAATGATCTCTTCGATAAGATTGATAACATGGGATTAATTCCCTATGAGTATGTAACTCATGAAGAATTAACTCAAACCTATTACAATCAAAGATTCTAAAACTATGGCAAAAAAGAAAAAAGATAAACCAGCTCCATCAAAGGAAAAACAAAGTTTCCTAGGAGCTGCAGGTAGAAACATGAAATACAAGGATCTTAAAAGAAAGGCAGTAATCCTTGGTATGCCTTTTCCTGATGCTTGTGCTGCAGGAGTATTTGATTTAATCAAGTATATCAGTAACTCCACTAACAAACCAGATAAATCTCTAATTGACCAGTACGATGAATGGGCAGATAAACAATTGGAAGCAATTGGATATGATAAAATTGATCCCATTCGTAATTCAAGATTAAGATTAGGATTCTTAGGAGAAGAGGGAGAAGATGGTATTCGAAAATTAAAAAGAGTACCAGGTATAAAGAAACCCAAAGAAAAGAAACCTCCAAGAGAAAGAGATTCTTTTAACCTCATTAAGGGTACTAAGAAATCCTACTGTTATGAATTAACCGAAAAGGGATTTGACCAAGAGAGAGTAGTAAGGAGAATGAAAAAGAAATTCCCTGATGCTAATGAGAAATCCATTCAACTCTGGTACAGGGCTGCAAAAAGGAAATTAAATGGTAAAACTAGCAAGGGATAATCGGAAAATATACCCAGACTTAATATATGTATGGACTTGGAGGCCTGATGAATATTGGGGATGGACCAAATACCAATATGCAACAGAAAGTAAATACCGAACCGAGAAGTTGTTATATAAAAAACATATATGTGGTTTAGGATTCTTTTCAAGATACCATGCTAGAAGAACCATAACTCTTTTATTAGGAGTAGATGCCAATTTATACATTCATACTATCAAGGGTAAGAATCTTATAAAACAAGGCATAACTGATTTACCCAAGAAAGGTCATCAATCGATATTCTTTAAGGGTAAGCCAACTAAAATACGAAGATTTATCTTTCCTGCTGAAGCAAGAATGGATAAACATAGGAGAAGGCATTTTGTAGTAAGAATGAATAAAATTTATAAGAAACATGGAAGAAGGGCATTCAACAGGGCATACCAAATTGCATTATACGGGTATAGGGATGAATTCTCACCTGAATATCGAAAGCAAAAGAGATTACAGGTCCATTCTGCTATCCTACAGGAGATACAACAAGCTGAGTCAAGGGGAAAAGAACCAATTTAACCTTGATTGCTTGAATCATCCTCCTAGGATTTGGCAAATAGCCCTGTTCCTTACCAAGGTATATCATATTAAGTTTAATCGTATCTTATTCAAAAAGGCCTACGATTTCTTAGATGATTTTGGAGAAGCTTCCTTGAAATTTCAGAACCAGGTTATTATCCCAGATAAATATCTTATAAAAGAATTACGATGGGAACTATGGAAACCTCTATCTGGTTATAAAATAAGGAATAAGTATGCTTACTTCATGACCAATAGGAAACTAGATTCAGAAATTTGGGTCTACCCAATAAGATTTTCTGATAACTATGAAACTTCTAAAAAAGGAAAATATCAATCATACACAGAAATGATGGGTAAATTGGGTTTTCCAGGTTTAACTAAAATATCATATAGCGATGAACACTAAATTAGAACAACATGGACCATATAATCCATTTGAGGGCAAATCCTTTAAGATTATGACCTATAATCAAGTGGACCAAGTTATAAACTCTGAAGTAGTTGAAATAACTTCACAGGAACAGTTTAATACCGTTCTAGAAAACATAAAACAATTTAATAATGCACATGAATCTTTGGGACCATTCCTAAAGAAGTATAAAAAGCTTATAACTGAGTGATTAACTATATTCATTAACAAACCATTAAAATTAAACAATTATGGCTAAGAAAAAAGAAACTAAGAAAGTTGAACTTAAAGAAGTATCTAGAGTAGAAATCAACGGTAATATCATTATTACTTACGAAGATGGCTCTGTAAAAATTATCCCGGCTCCTATTATGTTGACTGCTGACCAGGCATCTGAAATCTTCGGTTCAGAAGAAGATGAAGACGAAGAAGAGGAGGAAGAATCAGATGACGATGAGGACGAAGAAGAATCGGAAGATGACGAAGATGAAGATGATTCTGAAGATGAGGAAGAAGATGAGGACGAGGATGATTCCGATGAAGATGAAGAAGACGAGGAGGAAGAAGAGGAAGAACTGACTGGAGAAGCTCTTGCTGAAATGGACTTCGAAGAATTGGAAGATGTTTGCGATGACAAAGACCTTGATACTGATCCAGACGACTTCGATGAAGAAGACATCGAGAAACTTCGTAAGGCAATTGCCAAAGAATTAGGTATCAAATTGCCCGCTAAAAAAGAAGCTAAGGGTAAAGGTAAAAAGGGTAAAAAATAATCTATTTACCTAGCATAAAGGGTAGGAATCATCTCCTACCCTAAAAATTAACTACTATTAGGTTATGTAGAAGTCACAACTTATTTATAACACAACTTTTAAAAACTTATTAAGATTATGGCAAAGAAAAAAGAAGACACCAAGAAAAAGGGTGCTAAGGAAAAAGATCCTGAAAAAGAAGCTAAACGCCAAGCTCGTATGGAAGCTATCAAAAACCGTCCTGCAGGTCAAAGACCGAACGGTAAACAAATCGATGTTATCAAGATTTCTGATAACTCAGAAGTTCAGAACTTCGGTTATGCAATCAAAACCAAGAAAGGTGCTCAGGGAGTATTGGTAACTTCAGTATTGGTAGTAGATGGTGCTCCAGTAAACACATCGGTTGCTTTTGTTCCCGGAGAATTGGCAATTAAGTCAAAGAAAGGACATGGTATTATCACTACTCCGAAGTCAAAGAAAGAAAAAGACACTGACGAGGAAGTAGATGAAGAAGAAACTTCTGAAGAAAACGAAGATTAAACTCCATAACGATTATACATTATATCAATTATCCAAAGCCCATTGCCTCACAAAGGTGATGGGCTTTTTTATTTTCATAACCTATGGTAACCAAAGAAGAGATAAGAAAGAATATACAAATCATTGCACTTAATAATCTGATAGAAGATTATACTTCATTTCTAGAAGTATGCAAAAATCCCCAAGAAAGGGAATTAACAGAAAATATAATATCAGAAGCTAAGGAAATGATTTCAGAATATCAATCCCAAATAAAGAGGCCACAATGGAAAAAAGATCCTTCTCATCCTTAATTTCACAGATTGCTGAAATATACAAGGATATCAAATACTATAAATACCAAGCTCATATATCCTTGCAGCAGAATAAGATGGGTGAATATAGGAAACACCAAGCCCATATTATGTATCAGAAAAGAAAACTTTATTCTTTATCACAAAGAGTAAAAGATATTCTTAACAATCCAGTTCTAGAAGTGAAATATATATGGGGAAATGAAACTAAAACCAGTATTTTCTCAGGATTAACCCAAAGAGAGGTATCTGATTATCTTCATACTTGTGCAATGGTAAAAGGAATTGAATTAAAAATCCTAGAAATCAAGGAAATCCCTACCTTTAGTTCGGATTCAATTCTATAGGTAAATATAAACTCATAAGGTAAATATAAACTCATAAATTAATAAGGATATGACAAAGAAAGTAAAACCTGCTAAAAAAGCAAAGAAACCAGCTGATAAGACTCCGGAAATCACAAAAGCTGCAAAGGCTTTGGAAAACTACCTGAAAGAAAATAACCTGGATCCTGCAAAGGATTGGTCAAAGGACAAAACTCATGGTAAGGCAGTAAAAGAACTTATGGCAAAACTTAACAAGGAAAGAGATAAAGTTGCTGCCCAATATCCTGAGAAAGACACTGCTAATCAGAAGAAGCTGGTAAAAATGAAAAAGGCTTCTGAAGATGAAAAGAAAGCTAAGAAGGAAGCTAAAGCAAAAGAGAAAAAGGAAAAAGCTAGTTCAGGTAGAACAGCAACTAAATACGATTATCCTTTGGTAGACGGAAGAGAAATGACTTCCGAAGAAAAGAAGAAATATCGTATGGCTCAGAGAAAATTGGCTGCAGGTAAGACTCCAAAAGAATCTAAGCCGAAGGAAGAACCTAAGAAGGAATCCAAAAAGGATAAGCCTTCTAAGAAAGATAAAAAGGCCAAAGATTCTAAGAAGAAAAAGGCCAAAGACGAGGATTAATTTCCATTCTTATATTTGTTTTGTTAGTTATTAGTAGTTTTGGGCCTGGCAATAATTTTTGTCCAGGCCCTTTTTATCTCTAAAGTTATGAAAGAAGAAAAAGAAATATTCAAACCCAAACTGCGTATCACTACACTTTCAGAAAATGGTAATCCTTTATCTGATAGATTAGTAGATGCTTGCACTGAGATGTATGCCGGTCCAAAGGTACAACATAAAGGTCCAATAAGAATAGAAGTAACCCTTGTTAATCAACAAGATATTTCTCAATTCAAAGAATACTTGGATAAATTATCTGGTAACTTACCAATCAAAGAATCTGCAGGTAGAGGAAGACCCTCTAATACTCAAGCTAAAGAATTGGAATCCCCAAGAGAAGATATCCTTGCTGATGTAGAAAAGATGGTAAATGAAGGCAAAAGCCAACAGGATATTATTAAGTATCTTAGAGATCTTGGATTTGTATTCATCCTTACAGAGGATTTCCTTTATCATTTCCCGGAATTTAAATTCGATAAGAAAGATGTGGGAGAACCCACCAACAATGGCCAATATCTCGATTCTTATTCATGGATGGCAAGATGTATAAAGAGAGCAAAAGATCCTAAGACAGATAAATTTGACCCTATGATTCTATTTGGGTTCAGTATTCTGCAAGGTCCCTCAAAGAAGATCGTTCCCTATCTGTATAAGGAAAGGAAGAAACCCTTTAGGGCTCAGACTGGTAAAACTACTATCTCATTCTCTCAGGCAGAATTCACTAAGTTACCTAAGTATATGTTAGAGGCAGAACGAATTAAATTCTCTACAGAACAAAGGCAATTGCTTATGACTCCGGATAAGAAACCCTCTAAGTTCTTCTTAAGATGGGCATCAGATGCCATATTCCCCGATTCAATCAAGGAAAAGATGGCTGAGATCTTGAAGAGATAATCCACTACCTACCTCATCAATATTTGCATATTATATATAAAATTTATATATTTGTATAACGAAATAAATAATAAGAAAAATGGATGCAGAAACCAAGACTTAAAACTTTAAATTATGGACAGAGAAAAATATCTTGAATCAGTTACCATGAATACTGGTATTAAAATGAATCCAGTAGAATCTTCTAATATAGAAGGTATTGGGTATGACAACAAAAACAAACACTTATGGGTTGCTTTTAAGGGCAACAAAGTTTACCGGTATGATTTAGTTCCCAGAAAAACTTTCGAAGAACTAATGAATGCCGAATCTAAAGGGAGATATCTTAATTCTCATATCAAAGGACAATATGAAACTACAGGATATGAACTCAAAAACTAAACATATTATTTTTCCGTTTTCCATTCTGGGAGTTACTCTTTTGGGATTTACTATTGCCAACACCAATAGTACCCGGAGGGTAACTCCTCCTTATGTAAAGGAGAGTAGAGAAGATTCTATTAGAAATGTAAAACGGTATGAGGAAAGCAAAAGAAGAGATTCTATATTCTTTGCTAAAGTAGATTCTATAAAGAAACTAAAGGATTCTCTTAGTAATCGGAGATTATACCAATATGCTTTCCTAGTAAGAGTTACTCCAGATAATATAATATTTACCGCAAGGAAATCTGGTTATCAACAAGTAACTTTAGATGCTCATTATACTAAACCCAGAGTATATTACCAAGTATTCACTTCCGATAAACCTTTATCACCGGAGGAAGCTTCTGCTTATGCATTGATAAAATAAAGTAGAATTATTTTTTTATTTAAAATATTGTTCTTATATTTGCATAAAGAAATTAATTAAGTAACATTTTTTAAATTAGTCAATTATGAAAAAAGTAAATTTGAACAAGGTAACCGAGTTAATTAACAACCAAGTATCTAACTCATTGAAGGAAGTTAAGGCTTCTAAAACACAAAAGCCAAAAGAAACTAAAGAATCTAAGGCTAAGGAAGAACCAAAAGCCAAATTGGTAAAAACTACTACCATGAAAGCTTCTACTAAAAAGGAAGAAGTTGTCAAGGAAGTTGCCAAACAACAGAAACCCAATATCATTGAACAAGTAATCTCCAATCGGGAAGTGAAATACATTTACCCAGATGATGTTACTGATACTCTTTCAAGAAAGAAATGGAGACAACAAACCCGTAATGAACTTCGTAAATTAGAAAGGGAAATGCTCCGAATCCAAGATCATAACTCTAAAGAATACAAGTCTGCCCAAAATAAATATATTACCCTCCAGAAAAAAGTATTGAAGGTAGATGAAGCAGTATAATTAATCCTTTGTTAACCCGGGACTGGGAATCATTTGAGGGCAATCAATATTCCCAGCCCATATTTATTTTGGTTATGGACTATCGAATATTCTCCGATAAGGAGATGGAAAAACAGGAAAAGGACATGGTAGAACTTCACAAGAGATGTGTAAAGAATTACCTTGTTCAAAGATCTCTCAAATACGGAAAGATTAAAAAATTCTTTATCGTATACGATTATTATCTAGGCACTGAGAATATAAGAAATTACTTTTTCAGGCCTATAGATATGTTCGTAAGATTCTTATTGTTGGGTAAACTTAAAGAAATAGAAGACTATGTCAAAGCTGATTCTAGAAAGAAGAAAAGAAAACATAAGAGAAATAAAAGTATGGTATCTTCAGAGTCAAAAACTATACGAAGAAAAAATGGTAGAGATAAATAAGACCAGCAAGGTCTTATTTTCTGGGCCAGTATCTTCTATGGTTGCTTGTTGGAGAAATGCCTTGCTCTTGGTAAGAAGATCTTATAGGATATCGAAAGATTCTAGAATTTCTTTAAGAAACCTTCAACATAATACTAGGGATATTAATGCAGTAAATGACTTAGAATTAGGTCAAGGTGTTAAATTTATAATCATTGAATTATGTTTCGAGAAATAGTAAAAGATGTATATATCGGTAAATCACAACTGGGGATCTGGGTAAATGGGAAAAGGGTCCCCAAAGAAACTCTGGTAAAGGATATTGCCTTACCAACCCTACTGGGAAATAAATTGCCAGATTATGGTACCATAGGAAATTTTACCCAGTGGGAATTCGAAGTTAACCCAGGAGGCAATCACAAATTATTTATCACAGGTATACCCAAGAAAACTTATGACTTGGATTTATACCGATTAAAAGGGAGATTATGGTCATCCTATTACGAGGATGATAAAAGGGGATACTTATTTCAGGTATTACCTTATGATGTTAAACACCTAGAAACAGAGATATAATATAATGGAAACAAAAGATTACGTAAAGATATTTAGACTAGATCAAGAGAACTTCCAATTTAATAGAGGAGAGTTTATGAATAAAATGGGAGAAGATTTACTAGAAGTATGCCAAAGGCAACAAAAGATAAACCCAGCAACTGGTCACATATATTATTCAGATTTTAAAAAGGTAGTAAAACACTTCGAGGATAAATTTAATGAAATCAGTCGGCAAAGTATAAGACCTTTATCCCAGAATTTATGGAAGGCATTCTTTGCAACTCAGGTAGTGCCCCTAAGAAAACTCTGGTACCCAGAAACACAAAAAAGGATAGAGGAAATGAAAAATAACTCTAGTGAACAAGACAAAAAATCCTCGAGAGGTAAAAAAGGCAATTATGGCAAAGGAAATCGTTGACCTTCATGGCAATATTTTTAAGGTAATTAAAGGTTGGGAATTTTATAACAAGGTTCCCAACCTTGAAGGAAATTATACCTGGATATTTACTAGGGATAGGATTACCGATACTCAATTCATTTTGGCTTTAAATGAAGAACTCAATATAGCAGTTGGTTATTGGTATTCTAATATTTATCAACTATACGTAGCTCGTCCTCTTAAAAGGATTGGATATGATGAATCTAAGGATATAAGAAAAGAATATTTGTATAATGGCAAAAGACAACATAAAAAGATTTCCTAGACCTATGGGAACTACTGCAATGGCAGCAGAATACCAAAAGAGTCAGAATCTTGAAGATTTACAAAAGGTATACAACTACATTATCAATCACTGGTTGATGGGTAATGGTATGCTATGTGGGATTATGTATGATATTAATACCTTCTCAACAAAGACAGGTATAGATATCAATTACATACGAGTATTTATGAGAGATAGATTATTGCAATCTAAGCTCTGGGATAAAGAAAGACAGGAAGAAATGCTACAGGCTTTATTGGGAGAACAAGTAGCATGGGCTTTAGAAGATAGAATGGAGATATCCCATCAGGTAAACATCCTAAGGGAATCTCAGGGAGGACATTATACTCCATTCATATCGGCTGAATTGAATAAAGCTCTTAAGATGAAACTGGATTCTTCTACTTCATTACAGTCTATCATACGTACATTTATGGGTGGAGGAACTACCAATATCTTTAATCAATTTGGAGATACCCAGAATAATCAATTGAATCAGAACCAAGGTATATCAATAGAGGAAGCCAGAAAGATTATCCTAGAATCTCAAAAGATAATGGACAAGCCACAGGAAGCCAAATTATTAGCCGATCACTATGATTTATCTTCTTTACCCGAGGTAGTTGCTACTAAGCAAGAAGGAATTGATACTACCAAAGAGGGCCTTACTTTGAATACTGCAGAGATGAGGCAAATTACCGATGATTACAAGGGAGCTATGGAACTCTCTTCAAGAGAACACCATGAATTAAGAAGAGAGATAGAAGCTAACATAGATCCCGAGGATCCAGACCCAGAGATAGATATGTATTTAGATGAAGAGCAATATGAAGAAAAAGAGCCTACATCAATAGCTGAACAATTCCTCAACAGGTAATCGAGGTTTATTGCATAATTAATTTATTATTCTTAAATTTGTATCAAAATAAATAATAAGATTATGGATAAAACCACATTAAAACAGCTTAAACCAGGTACACTATTCAGATTAAAAGATTCTGAATCCAGTCCAGTATGGGTAAGAGATCATTATGATAGGTCTTCTAAAACTTATGCTTGCCATAAATACGAAGACTACAATCATGAAGCTTTCTTCAAAGGAACCAGAACAGTATTCATTAATTTTACATATTAGACATTATGAACATCAAAAACCTATTCAACAGATTTCGTAAACGGGAACCAGAGTTAAGTTATTCCCTGAATCTAATCTACCTAGAAGATACTAAGGTAGTATTCAATCAGAATATACAATGTGCTAAAGACCTAGAGAATTACCTATCGGCTTATATGAGACTCTTCGGTATGTATTCAGATAAACCCTATGTACTAATCTATCAGGAATACAAAAGCAGATACTGGGTATATGACAAAGAACCTTACCTATTATACTACAAGGTACCCCTTATAGTTAACCTTAGTAGAAAGCTATCAGGTAAATCAGACATGGTAATAACCAAAGAAAAATACCCAGCTGCTAAGGCTTTAGTTCCAGCCCATGAAGTATCTGATGGATTCAAGATACCAGAATATATTACTGGAGTCTTTACAGATATCTGGTATAAATGCCAAGGATATATGGATACGGACCATGTTGGTTTAGAGGAGATACTGGAATTGATGCAACATAATTGGTTAAAGGAATTCGAATTATTAGTATTCAAAAGGAATTATGATACAGATATGTTATTCCTTAGTCATTCTCTTACCTATATCTTAGATCAGACAGAAGAAGAGGGTAGAAGAATATGTATTCAAAACATTATCGAACGTAACATAAATCAAGAAAATCAAGATGAAAACGAAACAATTTAACGTAAGCCAGTCTAGAATATATCCAGATATCAGAGATAAATATCTGGATTATATGGGAGAACAATATAATATGTTCATTTCGGATGATACTCTAAAGAATGATCTCAGAGAAATCCTTCGAAAGGGTACTAATAAAACTATCCATTTCAATATCCTAGAAAAGAACTCAGATCTCTTGGTATTTGAAACCTCTGAATACAGTAAGCTATTAGAGTTCACTAACCATTATCTCTGGATATTCAGGCTAGTAAACGATAAATGGAATTTAATCCGATACAGAGTATAAATTCGAAAGGCAGACTAATCATCTGCCTTTCTTAGCGTTTACACACATCCTCAGCTTAGTATTCCAGAATTTGCATATATAATTTAAAATAATTATATTTGTATCAGAAAAAGAAATCAATAACATTTTTAAAATTTAGACTTATGAAAAATAATGAAACCTTCCAAACCACACAGCATCTAGACAAGTTAGTTACTAACCTAGGTCTTCAAATCCAAGAATTATTTTCCTTAGACTTAGAGGAAATCATAGATTACAGCAACAATCTAATGAATCTATTAGTTAATGCCTACGTTGAAAACCAATGCTTAGCATTATCTGCAATGATATCTAAACAGAACGGATTTGCAATATACTCTTTCTTATTTCAAACTCCTGATACTTCTAACGGTGCTGCAGATGCTCTAGTAAATTTTGCCATGAACTTTACCGATGGAGAAGTTAATATCAAATCTATCAACAGAATATCTTCAAACATAATGCAAATCACATTTACAGTATGACACCCATAAGAAGACTTTTAAATATCATACAATTTGATCTAGCCGAGAAACTAAACTTGGCTAGATTAAGATGGTACCATCTTAATCATCAGGACCAATACCTTCAATCAGTAATTTATGGTAATCCTGATAACTGTACACTGTTCAGACTAAGGGAAGTACTTACTAATTTGCTTAGAGCTAACTTCTTAAGTTACTACATATTAGCAGATACTCCTGAATCTCTATCTATTTCAATACAAGGTAATGCTATCATTACATTTGTGATAACTAAAGACAATTACATAACTTTTACAATAACGAAATTATGAGCACAACTCCATACCCAGGTCCAGATGAAGTAATTATACCCTCTCGTATATATTTCGATGAAGGTAAGAGAATAGATGTTAAAGTATGGCCTAAGACCATTCAATTAACAGGTCCCACTAAGGATTTAAACAAGGTATTCAAAACCCTTGATGAATATGATGATTGGTGGCATCAGTTTAAGAAAAAGAATCCAGATGCCTTCCGTAAAGATGCGAAATATGTAAAATCCATTAATGGCCTCTTCCTTATCCAGAAAAGGCTCTATCAGATACCCAATAGAAGCCTCAGCTAAGTAATCAGGGATATTGCATATTTAAAAATAAAGTATTAAATTTGCATCAGAGAAAAGAAATATATTATTCATTTAAAATTTAGGCAGTCATGAACTTGAACAACATTACAACAGCCCTTAAAACCGGTATCACAATTTACCAATACGAACAATGGCAAAATACTGGTTCAGTCAACTTAATGCAAAAGGAATCCCACATGCTTTCCAAGGTTTGGCTTAAGACAAATATCCATAACCCAGATTCTTTGGATAAACCCTTTATCCAACTCTCTACTACTTTTACTTCAGAATCGGATATCCAGGAATATAACGAATGGCTAAATGCTAACCAGTACAAGTTATATCCATTGCTATTGGATATTCTTAAGATATCACTAAAGGATGATTTCTACAATTACTCCAATGCTTCTAATATTCATTATGAAGGAGGGAAATTCCCAAGTATGCTTACCATTCAATTATTTAACTTAGAATTCTAATGTCATGAAACTAACAATAACAACCCTAGTAATCGTAGAAGGCTCTTATATCCAAGGAATTTTCCATTCCTTGGAAGAGCATCCAGGTAAAGCTTACCAAGAACTGGTAGACCAAGTGGAAAACGAATATGGTTATGATGCCGATAAAGATCATGTACCATTACATTTCAAAACTATCCAAGACATAAAGAATTACTTTGAACTTGTACATATAGAGACTCAAGAACTTACAGCAAACGGATTTAAAACAGCAATTTTAAAAGAACTATAATATGGAACCAATCATAACAATAAACGAATACCCAATCGGATGGGAATGGCTAGACAAAGTACCCTTAGAGGACTTTACCTGGCTAATCGAAATATTTGCTACCATGACCGATAATACAGATACTTATGACTTTGCCACCTTCGATAAGGAAGCAACTAATGGAGAACCTCCATATCCCGTAATCGAAATCGAAAGGAAAGGCTTAGCTAACTTCCTAAACGATGACCAAGGCTACGAATCAGGCATATCAATGTATGGTCATTACATAGCATGTAAATGCTTAGACATATCCTCAGAAGAGGAATACATGAATCAATTAACTGACATAGAACTAATTTGTAACGAATTATGAGAACAGCATTATATTACATAGGAATAGGGCTTATCTTAGTCCTATTCCTTAATTCCTCAGGGCCTAACTTAGATACCTTCATACCAGGTAACCCATGGGAACATTATTGCAAATATGAATTGCACAAGCATCCATTCCATACTAATGAGAAGGAATATAACTATTTCCTTGATACTTTTACTAGCACGGATAAATATGAACAAATAATGGAGATATATGCTAACCCAAGGTAGATTTCTAATTTCATATCAGGTATTCGATAATATACAGGTAAATAATATCGGACAAACGCATGTACGTGAAATACTAAAGGATACCCAGGCCTTTACCTTCAGTTATCGAACAGAACAAATAAGGGATCCTCAGATATCCTGGGGAGGAACTTATACCAGAACATCTACATATGATTAATGCCTTGAAGGAAATCCAGAACTATTGGAATCTTACTTCAGAAAAGGTTATCATAACAGATATCATACCCATTCCTCAGCCATGATAACCATGGTTTGCATATATAAAATAAAGTAGTTATATTTGCAGAGTAAAATTTAATTAATAACTATTTAAAATTTTAGATTTATGAAAAATAATGAATTATTAAAAAAGTATGCCGGTATCTCAACCCGTATCCGCAGAATCTTTGCTTATCACTACGACCAAATCCAACGGGAAGTACAAACAGAAATCCTTCATCAACTTGAGATATCAAACCCACTCAAACAATTAAAAAATAACTAAAACAATGAAAACAACAAATCCTTCATCAAGAATCACAATCAGTCAGAATGGTAATCAAATACTAACCTGCAAAGTATACAAAGAGCCCAACTATATATTATCTATGTCCAATGAAGAAATATTAGAACTCATCTCTGGACTAGACTATATGGGTAACATACCAACGGTACCAGACCTAGAGAAACCAATAGAAATCCAAGTCTCAACCACCCGACAAATACCCTTAGAACAAAACAAAGAAGTCCAAACCAAAATCAAAGAGATAATATACAATAACCTCTATGATACT
>PPYE01482834.1_pt1 | contig 56038 bp, 55 predicted proteins | sample 1559881 | NCBI WGS metagenome assembly PPYE01 (sample SAMN08240022, study PRJNA423297) | Human gut metagenome, whole genome shotgun sequencing project.
GATCTTTATCTTTCCATAATCTGCTATTTCATTCCAGGTCTGGCACTTGGCAAATACCCCAGCAAGAGTTATTAAAAAACGCAACTATATACTTTATTGTACCAACGGTTTTGTATAATTAAAGTTTTACCCAGTCATGTATAAGCATTGCTTTTAATTGCTGATTTATCCTGTAAAAAACATATTTGCTGGATACACTTTAATATGATTTATCTTTATATAAAAAATTCAATAGGCTGCTTGTTTTTATGCAAGCAACCTATTTTATTACAAAGAAATATGTTATCTTTGTAATCCTAACAAAGGAACAACCAAGAAACGAAGAATTTTCTTTTAGTATATCGTACAGCCCTGAGTGAACGGTCCCAAGCTTATTAACTTCGGCTCGATACATAGCAATTAGGTTCTTCGAATGTCCGAGATAGCATCGGCATTTTGAGTTGTTCCATTTACTTTTTTGTTTAATTAATTATACTACATCTGGAGTTCTCCAGAACACAAAGTTCTTTCCTCCGTTTTCTAATTCAAATCTCACAAGAAATTCATTTACTACATCAGTTTCATAAATAGATACAAGTCCTGATAACAATACTATGTCTTTGATAAATTTGCAATTTCTCTCAAGAAACTGCATAACTTCACCCCATATCTCATTTGAATAATCAGCAGTATAAGAAATTTCATTCTTGCCGAAATATTCACGAAGAATTTCTCGGAGTTCTGAATTTCCTACATTATCTGAAAAGCATGAGCCTATGGGGTGAAGTTCTATAGATTCTGTAAGTACGCGGTGTTTCATATTCTATTGATTTATAGTATAGAATATGTATTATTTCATTCATTATGAAATAAATATTTACTTTAGCTATATTAATAGTTTATACTTTATCCCTTTTATTTAGTTATCTGCAATTATTATAGCTGCTCTTCCTATTTAAAATAACTACTATTTAGAGATTTTAATAGATTTAATAACAGCCCCTCTAGAACCATTACCTGTTGGTATCATTTCCGTATGGGTAGTTTTTCCACTTGGGATTGTACATGTATTAATTCCTGTATAGTCATCATCTGTTGTAACAGTAATATTATAATTAACAGCTTCTGATAAAACATATTCAAGTGTATAACCTTGTTGGTAAGGTTTACTCAATATTGATATTGAAGTTAATTTGTCGAGAGGTGAAACCTTTATACTTTTTATAACAGGTGCGTAAGGATTACCAATAGGTATCATTACGTTATATGAAGTTTTTCCACTTGGGACTGTAGATATATTTGTTCCTACATTGTCAGCATCCGTTGTAACCTGAATAGGGTAATTAACTGCTTCTGATAAAATATAGTAAAGTACATAACCTTGTGGATAAGGAGCACTATTACATGATATACCTAGAACTTGTTTGTTAATATATAAATCACTATACTTAACTAATTGGTTATCTTTATAAGATGTCAATTTTGAATTATCTGCACCCATAGCAATAGCTCTTGCTTTCGTGCAACATTTATTAGTATCAACACTTCCACTATAACCTAATTTTATTTTTGCTTCGCCTTCTGTAGCAATTCCATTTGTTCCTGTAGCCATAATATCTATTTTTAATTGTTTGATAAATTATACAGAAGGACTATACAACCAATTTCAGAAAAAACAAGAAAATTCATCAATGGATGATTTTTTAACATTTAAAATGCAATTTCCGTAATGTGGCGGGTATAATTCTATTGAAATTAAAATACTAAATATAGAATTATATGATAACATTCCACTCATTACTTCACATGATTGATACTCTGCATACCGAGGAGGATTGCAGAGTATATCTGGAGAATATGCGGTGGAATGGAAAGCCTATTTGTCCTCATTGTGGTTCAATATCTGAACATCATTATAAATTGACTAAGGATGGAAAGTTTGAAGGTCTTTATAAATGCAAGGATTGCCGTTGCCGATTTACCGTGAGACAAGGAACTATGTTTGAAGGTTCCAACCTTCCATTAAAAAAATGGTTCTATGCTATTTATCTGTTCTTGTCACATAAAAGAGGCATCAGTAGTTGTCAATTGGCACGTGATATTAATGTAACGCAGAAAACTGCATGGTTCATGCTGCATCGTATTCGTTACAATGTAAAGGATGATGATGCAAACTTCAATGATATGACACAAGTTGATGAAACATATATCGGTGGAAAGACGAAACGTAACAGAGGTGGACAAGGTCGAAGCACTAAACAGAAAACACCTGTAATGGGACTACTTTCTAATGGCTTGGTTTATGCAAAAGTTATCAAAAATGCAAGTTCTAAGGTTTTGCTTGGTGTTATTGATGAACTTGTCAGAAAAGGTTCTACGGTTATTTCTGATAGTTGGAGTGGCTACAATAAAGTCAAAAATGAATACATACACGAGGTTGTAGAACACAGCTTAGGAATATATGTAAATAAAGATGGATTTCATACCAATTCTATTGAAGGTTTTTGGAGCCAACTTAAACGTGGTATCATAGGTATCTATTATTTGGTAAGTCCAAAACATTTGCCCAAATATTGCAAAGAGTTCGTATTTAGATACAACACTCGCAAAGAGAGCGACAGCAACAGATTTAATGCGTTCTTACAACAAAGTACAGAACGTCTATACTATGGAGAACTTTTGGAAAAACCTGAATGGCAACTAATAGGTTAATATAGCCCCCTAAAATATAAAGTCCAATCACATTTCTTTGTGGTTGGACTTTTTTATGTTTATAACATATTTAAAGAGGACATCATTCCTTATTGTTTATGGCAGTCTGTGATATGTCACATAAATCTTTTGTCTATCTCACTCTTTTTCATTACATTTGTACACAAACAAATTTAAAAGGAGGTCCAAAAAACAGACATAAGAAATAAAAGACATATTGCAAGCAACTTGTAGACAAGTTATTTGGCTTAGCTAAATCTGGTAAATTTCGTGAAGTTCCAAGTAATAAGTCGAAAGGTCGGTTTGTACCCTGAACAAGGGCGCAGACTGCTTTTCCTTATTTGAACTTCGAGGTTTTACCAGAACCCAGCTAAGAGAATGAGTGAAAAGTTTAGGCTGTGTCCTTTTCTTTTTTCAAACAAGAAGTGCAAACTTAAAAGCTTTAAATATGGATTATAAATTGGAATATATGGAACGTCTGTTTGCTAAGATAAGCAAGAAAAAGACAGAGTCTTATGTCATAAGTAGAATATGGCATCAATTAAACGACGACCGTGTTAAATTTGTCGTTCAGCAATACATCAGAAGAACACATGACAAGTATGCACTTGCAGACTTGTATCTTCCTCAACTCAATATCTTAATTGAAATAAACGAGCCGTTTCACAAAAACAATGTTGAGGTTGATAAGATTCGTAATGAAGAAATAATCAATACTACTCATGCACAATTATTAGTTGTTGATTGTGATAATGATATTCAAGAAATTCACCGTCAAATTTCCATTATAGTATGGGCTATAAAATTAACAATACAACAACTTGGTGAGAAATTTCAGGCATGGGATGATGTTAGTACTCTTTCAGTGGAATATCATCGAAACAAAGGTTATTTGAAAATCGAGGATAATGAATGCTTGCGTACTACAGAGGATATTGCTGCTATTTTTGGAACAGTTGCAAAGCATCGAGGTTTCTTACGTGCATCAGGTGCAGCTATACCAAACAAGAAAAATGAAATAGTTTGGTGGCCAAATACAGAACATCATCTTTGGCATAACGAACTTTCAGAGGATGGAATGTTCATTTATGAATATCCCAAAGTAAATGAAAAACGTGAGACACATCTGAATCAGTGGCTTTCTGCTCCCGAAGAAACAAGAATTACATTTTTACGATATAAGGATGATTTAGGATTTTGTTTCTATCGCTTTGTAGGTGTATTCAAACTCAATAAAGAAAAATCAACAAAAGAAAATAAATGTGTTTGGGAATGCATCTCAAATACTTATCAACTTAATGTTTAATATAAACCTTTTTAATAATATGGCTGAAAATATAGGAAAAAGAGCTCAGCAAGAAAGAGAAAAAAGACTCAGAGAAAGTGATGAAGCTGTAAGGGCAAAAGTAAATTCACTATCTTACATAGCGAATGAAATAGAAGAAATTTTTTCTATTATAAAACATTTAATTAAAGAGAATAAACGCAACAAGAAAGTACTTTCTCATCACGTAAGTATAGAAGAATACAAAAGTAAAATGCAACAAGGTATAACAAGACTCCAAAATTCAATCATGGAACTTTCTGCATTGGATGCCTCAAAATGTTCTATTGTTTCTCCACATTATCAACAACAAATAGCTAACTGGCAAAAGCAACTAAAAGAACTTGACCCTCAAATTAAGAATGTAATTTTGACAGGTGATGATGATTTGGACGAGTTTGACAAACTAGAAAATGAATCTTTTTTGGATAGAATTTTGGGAAATGATAATGAAAGTAAAAGCACATCAGAGCAAGCTAAAAAAGAAGCACGAATCATAAACAGCATTGTGTTTACTAATAATGCTGATGAACTTACGCAAACTTTACTCAATTTTGGTAACTTGATTGATACTGAAATCAGCTCTTTTGATTTTGCAGGAACGGAACATAAGTTTTCAGATGCTAGAACTAAATTTGATAATGGAGTTAGATTATTAAAATCTATAGACCCCAATAATAAGATGATTTCTTATTTTGAAAGTCAACAACAAAAATGGGAGAAGAAACGTAAGATGCATATAAAGTATAGAATTTATATCATTGCTGGCATTGTCTTTTTCATTCTTTTATTTACAATACTTTCAAAACTTGGTATTATAGAATAATTCAAATGAATGTTACTTATGGGATTTGGTAAATGGAGTATAATTGGAATTATCTTATACTTATGTAGAAATATTATTTATGTTCTATTTTGGGGATTGATAGCATTTATTTGTTATGCAATATTGAAATGGTTATGAAAATACGTGGATTAAGTTTTTCCCTTAAAAGGGCAATTGGTATAACTGCTGCCAAACAAAAGATTAGCAGAAAAACGGGAATACCCACAACAAAACAAGGGTTAGAAAGAAAAGTTGGTAAAATAGTACTTGATTCTATTTTCGGTTCTAAAAAGAAATAGTAATTAAAAGAGGATGGCATACATCCTCTTTTGTTTTATCTTAGAGAAGGCAAAAACTTTAATTATACAAAACCCTTGGTACAATAAAGTATATAGTTGCGTTAAAAAAATAGTAGAGGTAGAATGTTGGACCATACCTTGTACACGTGTGTCCAAAAGCTCCATGGCTTTTGCCAAATTATCCATAATCAAGAATTTCTTTAATATTGAATCCATATTTTTATCTGTTTTTTTATTATAAAGATAAGGAAAAATACAGATATATGCAATATAATAAATTGATAATCAATAATATATAAATATCAAAAAGCTAAATGCCGTTAAAGAAATTTTGATGCGTTTTCTCTGTATAGGCGTTCCGGAAATTACCAAGAAGCGTTTTCCATAAAACCCTACACTTCTCTCCTCACCTTCCGTTTGTAAGCAAAGCTTTGCCACTTTTCTTCCGGCCATTGCTGCCGCTGCATCTCAAAGCGGGCCATCACGAAAAGCAAGTCCGACAGGCGGTTCACAAACCGGAGAATTTCCTGCGGCACAGCGTCCTTGCGGTGGAGCGTCCACAGCCGTCGTTCGGCCCGGCGTGCCACGGCCCGAGCATACTGCAACTGGGCAGACAGCGGGGTGCCTCCCGGCAGAATGAAGTAGCCGTTGTCTTCAAGCTGCGACATCATCTCATCCATCCACTCCTCACAAAATTTATCCAAATCTTGCGGAAGCTCGTTCGGGTTCTGTGCCCTAAGGGCAGAGGGAGTGGCCACGTGACTCATCACGACCATCAGGTTGCGCTGTATGAAATAGAGCTTTTGCTGCCACTCGTCCGTTTCCGGCAACAGGCTCCGGATGATGCCCAGCAAGGCATTCAGTTCGTCCAGGCAACCATTTGCTTCGATGCGAATGTCATCCTTGGGCACGCGTGTACCTCCATGAATACCGGTCGTGCCCTCGTCTCCGGTCCGAGTATATATTTTTCGCATAATTCGATGTGTATATTTTAGTCCCACAATTTAAAAAAGTCATTCTCTCCCCAGTACCAGTGCGTGTATCCGGCAATTACGTTTTTATAACGGTATAAAGGGGTATCCACAAGCGCCCCTTTCACATTGTACTGGCTCACTTTGGAGGGCAGCAAATCGGGCTGTATTACCGACGAATAATGAAACTCATGTCCTTTGAGTTGCATTCCGCGATACTGTGCCGTGCGGTATCCTAAATGCAGTCGCATTTTTTTCAGCGTACATTCCAAAGGCAACACGCCTGCCATCGGATAGGAGTCGCCTTCTCGCGAAATCAGTTTCCGGCACAGATACATCATCCCTCCGCATTCGGCAAAAAGTCGCCCGCCGCGTTCGGCGAAGTCCCTCAACTGCGCCCCTAACCTTTCATTACGGCTCAGTGCTTCGGTGAAAAACTCCGGATAGCCACCTGGCAGATACACGTAATCGGCCTGGGGCAGTTCGTCGCCTGACAGCGGACTGAAGGTCACCACATCTGCCTTACGGGAAAGAATGTCCAGATTTTCCTTGTAGAGGAAATTGAATGCGGCATCCTGAGCCACGGCGATGCGGGGCCGGTGAAGTCCGTCGGAGGTGATAATCGGTGAAACCGGATGGGTATCGTGCATATCCAGCGGACGTGCGGCAATCTCTAACAAACGTTCCACATTCACATACTGCTCAATCCCGTCTGCAACTCTGTCGGACAAGGTGTCAATCTCTGATTCCTTGCCGATGGTCAGTCCCAAATGGCGGGAGGGGACTTCTATATCCGGCATCTTGGGCAGATAACCTAAGTCGGCCACGCCCACATCGGCACAGGCATCTTTCAGGTACGAATAGTGCGAAGGGGAACCCACCTGGTTGAAGATGACTCCTGCCACCTCTACCTTAGGAGAAAAATTCTTCAACCCATACAGGATTGCAGCGACGGTATAGGCTGAAGAACGAGCATTGAGGACGACTACGACGGGCAGGTTTAGCAGGGAGGCAATCTCGGCACTGCTTCCTTTCATCCGGTCGTACCCGTCGAACAGGCCCATCACGCCTTCCACCACACAGGCAGATGCGTCTTGGGCATACCGTGCATACACCTCACACACATGAGCCTCCGAGGCCATCCAGGTGTCCAGGTTGACAGATTCCCGGCCTGCAGCAATGGCATGAAACTTCCCGTCAATATAGTCGGGTCCGCACTTGAAGGGTTGCACGTGCATGCTTTTTCTTTTGAGTACCCTCAGCAGTCCCATTGTAAAGGTGGTCTTGCCACTTCCGGAGGCGGCAGCTCCAATCAAGAATTGAGGTTTGACTAACGACATAAGCTTTCAGTCTTTATTTTCCAAGTCTTTCTTTTTCTTTACGATGTCAATCTGTTTGTGCTTGAGGATAAAGCGGATATGGTCGATGTAAATCTGCTGGATGGCGGGTTGCTCGCCCAATCCTTCCATCAAAGGGGTGACTTTGTATCCTTTCTCCTCCAAGGCTTCTTTCATGTCGACTGCGATGTCGTTTTTGGCATGGTCGCCGGCTACAAACATAAAGGGTACCAGCTGCACTTGCTTTATTTTCTTTTGTGCCTGTAATCTGTCGACAGCATTGTCGAAGGTGGGATAACCTTCTACCGTACCGACGGCGAAATCGGAGTGTCCTTCGGCTTGCAACATGTAATCCAGCATGGCATACTGGGCAGTAGCGGGTGTATAGGTGCCATGACCTACCAGTATGGTGAAGGTTTTCTCCCGGCTCTTCTCTGCCAGACAGTCTATCACCTGCTTATAGTCTTCGGGTGTGTAGAGCAACGGCATGCCCAGACGGATTTCCTTGAACAAAGGGCGCATCTGGTCTATATCTTTACGGAGTGACTCCATCTCGATACCGTCAATGATGTTGGTCGACTGGATAATCACGTGGGTGTAGCCTTCGGCTTTGAGTTGGGCCAGTGCTTCCACCGGATTCAGCTTGCGCACGCCGCGCTTGGCCAGCCGGCGCATGATGATACGCGAGGTATAGGCTTCGCGGAACTCCAGCTGGGGAAATTCTGCCTTGGCTTTCCGGTTGATGGCGTCGATGGTGAGGGCACGGGTATCATCGTGTGTGGTACCGAAATGGACCATCAGCAGCGCGATTTTATCACCTTCCTGAAGATTCTGCATCACATCTTCGTGCACAAAATTTCCTTCCGCATGAGCATAAACGGGCGAGAATAAGCCACACAGGGCGATATAGCAGGAAACAAGAATCGATTTTACTTTCATAATTACATTAAATTCGTAAACAATAATCTCACGCAAAGATAATGTCATCTTCTCATTTCCCGAAAACGGACAATACTATAGATTGTTATAGTATGACAAAAAGTAATTATAGAGCGTTTGTTTTTAATTATATCCTTTAACTTTGCAATACGGTTTCTCGTTTGAAACGGAATAGATTAAACACTTTTTACATACTCCCCCAACCGGTTGGTATGGCAAAAAGTAATAACACACAAAAAATAGACCATGAAGCATATAATTGGGTGGATATGTCTGTGCATACCCTTCTTGTTTGGCTGTACAGGAAAAAAGAGTTCGAATGCAGATGATAAAGCGAATGTAAACAGCACTTTCACCGCCGCCGATACGAATGCCTGTATTGTTCCGAAATACGCAAAAGGATTTCAAGTGACTTACACCGAGAAGGGCTATTGTCTGCTGGACATCAGAGACCCGCAAAAGGAAGAAGGCGGAGAGTCCTATCGCTTTGTACTGAAGCCGAAAGGGCTGAAAATAATTGATGCACCGCAAGGTTATACCGTCATTGAGACACCTGTCAGGAGCACCATCTGCATGACTTCCCTGCAACTTTCCAACTTTATCAAATTGGGCGAGCTGGATGCCGTGGTCGGCATTACAAGTACCCGCCATCTTTTCAACGCCGACATGCAGAAAAGACTGGATGAAGGGAAGACACACAAAATTGGCATAGAGGGCAATTTTGACAACGAAATCATCATGGGTATCAACCCCGACATTATCTTGATTTCACCGTTCAAGCGTGGAGGATATGATGCGCTGACAGAGGTGGGTATCCCCCTTATTCCGCACTTGGGATACAAGGAGATGACTCCTTTGGGACAGGCGGAATGGATTAAGTTTGTCGGACTGCTGATTGGGAAAGAAGAGAAGGCAAACCGCATCTTTGCTGACATTGAGAAACGCTATCTGGAGCTGACGAAGCTGACCTCGCAGGTGAAGAAACGGCCTGTCGTGTTCAGCGGTGAACTTCGTGGGGGCAACTGGTATGCCGTAGGAGGAAAGAGTTTTCTTGCCCAGCTGTTCAAGGATGCCGGAGCCGACTATTTCCTGAAAGATGACACGCGTTCCGGAGGAGTATCGCTGGACTTTGAGACGGTGTACAGCCAGGCGGCTTACGCGGACTACTGGAGAATCGTCAACAGTTACAAAGGGAACTTTTCTTACCAAGCCCTGCAAACTGAAGACATCCGATATGCCGATTTCCAAGCTTTCAAGAAGAAGCAGGTTATCTACTGCAACATGAGCCAGAAGCCGTTCTATGAGAGTATGCCGGTGGAGCCGGAAGTGGTTCTGGCAGACCTGATTGCGGTTTTCCACCCGCAGTTGTTGCCCGACCATACCCCACGCTATTATGAACTGTTAAAACAATAACTCCCCTGTCGCATGAAACGTCCGGTCGCATTTTATATGTTGCTTATCACCCTTTTGATTTTCGTGTTCTTCCTGCTGAACATCCTTTTGGGTTCCATACAGATTCCGTTCAAGGATGTATGGCATATCTTATGGGGAGATTACAACGGAAATGAGATATGGCAGAATATCGTATGGAAATCCCGCATTCCGCAAGCGCTGACGGCGCTGGTGGCAGGTGCCGGATTGTCGGTAAGCGGACTGCAGATGCAGACGGTGTTCCGTAATCCGCTGGCCGGACCATCTGTCTTAGGAATCAGCTCGGGTGCCAGTATGGGCGTGGCCTTCGTGGTCTTGCTGTCGGGCACCATCGGAGGTGTTGCTTTAAGCAAGGTAGGGGTCATGGGCGAGATTGCCTTGACCATTTCGGCGATTATCGGCTCACTGTCTATCATGGCACTCATCATCTTCGTTTCGCAGAAGGTGAAGGGAAACGTGACGCTGCTGATTATCGGAGTAATGGTAGGCTACGTAGCCAATGCGGTCATCGGGGTACTGAAATATTTCAGTGTGGAAGAAGACATACGGGCCTACGTTATCTGGGGATTAGGAAGCTTTGCTCGCGTATCTGGCAACCAGATGACGCTGTTTGTTTCGATTATGCTGGTGCTCCTGCCGCTTTCGTTCCTGCTGGTGAAGACCTTGAACCTGCTATTGTTAGGAGATGCCTACGCGCGCAACTTGGGACTGAATATCAGAAGAGCCAGGTTGCAGGTCATCACCTGTTCCGGCGTATTGGTAGCCATCGTCACGGCCTACTGCGGACCGATTATCTTTTTAGGTCTGGCGGTTCCTCATTTGTGCCGCAGCCTGTTCCGCACGTCAGACCACCGCATCCTGATGCCTGCTTCCCTGCTGATGGGAGGAGCCATGGCCCTTGTGTGCAACCTGATAGCGCGCATGCCGGGATTTGAAGGAGCGCTTCCCGTCAACTCTGTAACAGCACTGGTGGGGGCTCCGGTGGTAATCTCGGTTTTGTTCAACAAACGACGCAATGACATGAACGAATGATGGAAAAGAATCACATACAAATCAATCATCTCACAATCGGATACAAGGAAAGGGGGAACCGGAAGATGGTGGCCTCCGACATCAATGCGACCATCAAAAGCGGCGAACTGACCTGCCTGTTGGGAGCGAACGGTATCGGAAAATCCACACTGCTCCGTACCTTGTCCGGGTTTCAGGCTCCATTAGAAGGCGAAATTATCGTCAGGGAAAGGCCGTTGTCGGCGTATTCCGACAAAGAACTGGCCACTATCATTGGCGTGGTGCTGACGGAGAAATGCGAATTGAGAAACATGACCGTGGAAGAGCTGGTGGGCATGGGAAGAAGTCCGTACACCGGATTCTGGGGACGGCTGGGCAAGCACGACAAGGAGGTGATTAATGACTCCATCAAGCTGGTCAACATTGAGCACTTGAGATACCAGATGGTGCATCAATTGAGCGATGGTGAGAGACAGAAGGCCATGATTGCAAAGGCACTGGCTCAGCAGACGGACATTATTTTCCTGGATGAACCGACTGCCTTTCTCGACTTCCCGAGCAAGGTAGAAATTATGCAGCTGTTACACCGCTTGTCGCATACCAGCAACCGCACCATCTTCCTGTCTACTCATGATTTAGAATTGGCACTGCAGATTGCCGATAAAGTCTGGCTGATGAACAAGGAGAGCGGTGTGAGAACCGGTACCCCGGAAGATTTGTCACTGGATGGCAGTCTCAGCCATTTCTTCTTGCGGAAAGGCATCCGGTTTGACATGGAGAGCGGCCTGTTCCGTATCGCCAAACAGGCTACGGTTTCCGTATGTCTCCTCGGAGAAGGATACCGGTACACTATGGTACAGAAGGCGCTTGCCCGACACGGAATTGACGGAAACAGAACGCACGAATCCGACTGGTATATAGAGATTACCGACACGTCTTTCCAGCTCCATCCTGCCAACGGACAGACTGTGCAGGCGTCCACCATCGAAGATTTATTGCAGTCAGTACACCAGCTACTTGCCGCCCTGCCCCGTTAAACGGCAGGCTATGTGTCCCTCCTCGTCTATCAGCATCAACGTGAGTTCTGTCCGGCTGAGCAAGGACAAGCAATGCTTCATACACAAATTCAGAAGTGCAGGAAAGAAAAGAGCGGCATCTGGTTCCGGGAGTCCTTTCCACAACTCTCTTGCCAGGGTCATGTCCGAAATTACCTTCTGTGCTTCGGGAGAACAGCCACAATCGTGAGCCAGTTCCATGAGGAACTGCTTGTTCATCACCACCTGCTTGCTGTAGGTATTCAGATGCCCTTCGGCCAGTTTCACCGCTTTCCCCAGCATGATGCCCATCGTCACTTTACCAATATGCAGGTCGTCCGCAATCTTCAGCGTGTCACCAATATAATTCCCGTAATGCACAAACGCCTGCGGGGGTAAGTCCGGATATTCACGCTTCACGAATTTCTCGCTTTTTGCCCCGGAGTTGATGACCAGCCGGCTGGCTCCGATTGCCTGGCAGACTTCCACCTCCCGACGAATGGCTTCCACAAAAGCCTCGGAAGAAAAGGGCCGTACAATGCCTGAAGTCCCGATGATGGAAATCCCTCCTACAATGCCCAGTTTGGGGTTGAACGTACGAAGGGCAAGCTCCTCTCCTCCCGGCACGGAAATCGTGACATCCAGTCCCCCATCGTACAGTGCCGACAGTTCCCGGACAATCATCTGCCGGGGTGCCGGATTGATGGCGGGTTCTCCCACCGGAAGTCCCAGCCCCGGAAGAGTGACTTTCCCTACTCCTCTTCCTTGCAGGAAATGAATGCCAGGTTGTGCAGAAAAAGAAACCTTTGCTTCTATCACGCTGCGGTTGGTCACATCAGGGTCGTCGCCCGCATCTTTCACCACGGCAGCCGTGGCCGATGCATCCTCTTCCTGCCAGACCGATTTGACTGGCAAAGATAACTCTTCCCCGTCGGGAATATGAAAGCGTATCTCTGAAAGAAACTCACCGGTAAGTAACCTGATTAAAGCAGCCTTGGCCGCTGCCGTGGCACATGCCCCGGTCGTATAACCGCTGCGCAAGGGATAAAAATCGGGCAGTAAGCGTTCGATGGCTTTACGCAGTCCGTGTATGCCTGTCACCGTGATGAAACTGGCTGGCAGTGCCGGGCAACAAACCGCATAGACCGCAATACCCAGCCGTCGGGCTGCCTCCATTTTTTCGATAAACCCTCCGCTTTCTCCGCTTTCCTTGGTCAAGATGGCCTGCGGTTTCAATTTCTCCAGGAGTTCCGTCTCCGGCGCGTCTTCGTGGTAGAATACCAGGCGGCTTGCATTGAAGCCCTGTCGCTGAGCCAGCGAAACAGATTCTTCCCTATCAAGGATACGGAACCAACATTCCGGTCGTAAGGTGTCATCGGCCCAGAAATCGCGCAGTTTACCGATAGTCTGCACGCCCGTCAGTGCCAGCAGTCGGGAGATGCCGTCTTCCTTCAGCCGATGGACAGCCTCCTGATAGTCCTTACACCAGATGACTTCATCCGTCCGCGCAGGATAGATACGTTCAAAGCGGACCACATCCAGGTGAAGCTTCCGGCTTACCTGCTCCACGGTCTCGTGCAACTGGACGGCAAAAGGATGGGCCGCATCAACCAACAGGCGTATGCCCTGGGAACGGCAGAAATCTTCCATCCTTTCCGTATCCATTCCCCCGGTCACATGCTGCCCGTGACGGCAACACACCTGCTGCCACTCTCCGCGTGTAGAGTAGAAATAAGGCTTGCCCGATTCGTCCAGCACCTTCACAGCCAGACGGCCTTCTGTGGTTCCACCTAATACCAGTATCATGGGCGGAACAAGTGTTTAAAGTCGGAAGCATACAAACGCGAAAGTCCTTTGCGGTTATCTATCGCTTCTCCCACCACCAACAGAGTAGTCAGTGTCAGATTGTTTTCACGTACGATACGTACCAAATCCTTCAGTACACCCCGGTATATCTTTTCTTCCTTCCATGTCAGTTTGTAGCAGGCAGCCACAGGAGTCTCCGGCGGATAGGCCTGCAACAATTCGCGCTGCACATCCTCCACAATGGAAGCACTCAAGTAGATACACATGGTACTTTGTGACTGGGCCAGCTTGTGCAACTGTTCTTTCTCTGGCATGGGGGTTCTTCCTTCGCCACGGGTCAGGATAATGCTCTGCACTTTTTCCGGAATGGTGAACTGCGAACGCAAAGCGGCAGCGGCAGCCTGGAAAGAAGAGATTCCCGGCGTGATGTGATAGCTCATGCCGTAAGCATCGAAGAAGGCCATCTGTTCCTGGATGGCTCCATAAATACACGGATCGCCGGTGTGAAGACGGACGACGAACAGTCCCTTGTCGTAGAACTCTTTCATCAGGGCAAACTGTTCCTGCAAATCCATGTGAGCCGAACTGCGTACTACTGCCCCCTCTTTTGCATAATAGGTCAGTTCACGCGGCACGAGACTGCCGGCATACAGCACCAGGTCGGCCTTTTCCAGCATCTGCTTGCCACGCACGGAAATCAGTTCCGGGTCACCCGGCCCGGCTCCTACAATTTCGACGTGTCCTCCACGTACCGCATTTGCCTCCAGCGTAACGGCAAAGGTAAAATACGAATCAGGTGTCAGCTCGCCCTTCTGTTTCTCAACCAGCCATTTCCCGCAACTGCTGCTCTTGCATGCCGCACTTTCGGCCACTCCATACACACCGGCCACTTCATAGACCTTCTGTGAAGGGTTGGGAATCTCCATGCCGCTCAGTTCTTCCGAAGAATAGATGCAAACCTTCGTCTGCGGCCATTTATCCTGCAAGGCCTTCAACAACGGTTCGTCCTTCTTTAGCGCTATTGTACTGATGGTGGCCAGTGACAGCGGAGAAAGATGATGCGCTTTCAGGGAATCCTCGATGTACTCAGCAACCCCGTCAGGCACACACTGTTTCTTACAGCCCACTCCTAGATGCAACACCTGCGGACGATAATACAACGCCTGTACTGGTGCTTCGTACTCATAAGGAGTGACGGCTATCAGCAAATCTGTCTCTTCGAAAGGAATATCCTCATAATGATAATACACCTTGACATACGGCGGAAACGTGCGTTCCAGCCAGGCCGTACCCTTGTCCTTTATATCCAACAGCAAGGCCACTCTTTCCTGGTTTATGAAACGAGCAATCGCACGGTTCATTTCCTCGTGCGTGCAAGCGGTCTGCCATCCGAACTTAGAAGCCAGCAAATCCAGCGCCCACACCCCATTGCAGTCGCTTTGGGTGGTAATGACGGCCTGAGCCCCGATAATCGACGAAATCTGCTTCGCCCACTCGTTGGCCCCTCCTACATGCCCAGACAATACTGGAACCACAAACTGTCCGGTGCTGTCCATGCATACCACGGCCGGGTCGGCATATTTGCTCGACACACAGGGAGCAATGCAACGCACACAGATGCCCATGGCACCGATAAACAGGAAACGGTCGTATGCCACAAACGAAGCTGCCACGAAATCACCGTATGATTCCACCTGCGTACATCCGTCAAGTGTTTTTTGCGAAAAAATGGTACAATCTCCCAACTCCTTCTGCAGCAACTGCGCCATCGGCAATGCCTGAGAAGATATCAATATAATGGCTGTTTTCTCTTTCATTCTGCTTTCAATATTTCAATTGGATTATGGGCATCCACCACAAGCCGGATGCGTTCGGTCACCTGGCGTCCTACCTGAGCTATTCCCTCGTAAAACTGCTGCAAACTGTCCTCACTTACTGAATTGAACACAATCACTCCCCCCGGAAGCAATACCTCGTCTACCCGCTTCAGCAATTCCGACAGCCGTCCGCCATGTCCGCCAATGAACATGGCATCCGGACGCGGAAGGTCCGCTAAAGGCAGTTCCATGAAATCTCCGCCCACAAAGCGTATTCCGGGAGTGCCCCACCTGACACTGTTTGCCCGCAACAATTCTTCTCCCTCCGGACGACGTTCGAATGCCACCACGTCCAGGTCGGGATACACACTTTTCGCCTCGATGGACACGGAACCAGTGCAACTGCCGATGTCCCACAACACCGTGCGGGCATGCAAATCCAGCATACTCAAGGTTTGCAAGCGTACGGGCCTTTTCGTAATCATGTTGACACGCCCGTTTAGCAGGTGGAATTCCGACTCGTTCAGTCCGAGCGGACGACGACGCAGCTCCGTACATACAAGAATCATGCAGTTGGGCGACGTGAATTCAGAGTTCATGGCTTCTTCCACCGTAAACACCCGTACCCGTTCGTCCGAAGTATTACCCAAAGCCTCTCCCACATACAAGCGGTAGTTGTCGTATCCGTATGCATGCATACGAGCAGCGATAGCCGCCGGAGTCTTCACCTTGTCAGTCAGCACGCCGAGCATACCCTCCCCACGGATAAGAGCCGCATCAAACGCCTTCCACGGACGGCCTGTAAGCGAGACCATCCGCATATCCTGATAGGGCAACAGCAAGCGATGAGCCAGCATCTGCAACGAGTTGAACGTGGGATACACCCGGATGCAGCTATCGGGCAACACACGCTGCACCGTATTGGCAAAGCCGAAAAACAGCGGGTCGCCGGAGGCAAACACCACAATCTCACGGTACGCGTCATATTGCCGGAACACCTTCTCCAAAGGCACGGTAATGTCTATCCACACCGCTCCTCCGGGCAGGAACCGCTCCACTAACTGATGATGGCGTACACCCCCCGAAAATACCTTTCCCTTAGAGATGACCTCCTGCACCTGAGGAGAAAAGTAAATCTCGGCGCTGTCGCTGATGCCGATAATATGAAATGACTGCTTACACATCTCGTCCCGGTTTAACAGATTCCGCATCATCCAAGGTCATGATGGCATTCACCAAAGTAGCCGCCAGGTTACTTCCTCCCTTCCGGCCCTCAATAATCAGTTTGGGCACCTCCTTAAAGGTCTTTACCATGTATTTGCTTTCACACACATGCACAAAGCCTACCGGTGCCGCGACAATCCCTCCCGGATGTGCCTTTTGCTTTCTCATCAGGGAACACAGCTCCATCAAAGCCGTAGGCGCATTGCCAAACACGAACAAGGCATCCGGATGTTCCTCTACCGCCAGACGGATGCCCGCCTGCGTACGGGTAATCTTTTTCTCCGAAGCCATCTGCGCCACCCTCTCGTCGTTCAGGTAGCACTTTACCTCCAGTCCCAGCCGTTCAAGCGCCCGTTTCCGGATACCCGATGCCGCCATGGTCACATCGGTCACAATGGTACGGACTTTTCCTTCCACCAACAGGGCATGCAGTCTCTCCACGGCATTCTCGTCACTGTAGAGCAGGTTTTCCATCTCAAAATCGGCTGTCGTATGAATCGCATGCAGCAAAGCCCATTTATGTCCGAGCGGCAGGTCCGGATTCTTCAATTCCTTGGCGATGGTAGCGAAACTGTTCATCATAATCTCCTGACCTATTCCTGCAGCATCCGGTTTCTCCTGCTGATAATATCCGCGTGGAGTAATCAGGTGGCCGTTCCATTCATACGATTGCGAGTTGCCTATCAGCACAACCGTAAACATGTCCACCTCCTCCGGGTCAAAGTCGGCCAGTGTCGTGATGCAGACCACCTCTTCCTCACGCCCTGCCTGACGGACATAGCCCACCGGAGTATCCGCCTCACGCTCCTGCATGAAAATCTCTTTCAGGCGATGCAATTGCCAGTACCGGCCCTCGCTCTTCGGGTTGTAGACCGCCGTCACGAAATCGGCCGATGCCGCCGCCCGGATGCGCTTCTCAATCTTCTCCCACGGGGTGAGCAGGTCGGACAAGGAAATCACACAGAAATCATGGCCCACCGGTGCCCCTAACCTGGCGGCCGCCTTTTGAAACGCGCTGATACCCGGCAACACTTCTATGATGACGTCGTTCTTGCGCTCCCGCTTCATTTCATAAATCAGCGGAGCCATTCCGTAGATGCCCGAGTCGCCCGAACTGATGACACATACACACTTGCCTTGTTCTGCCAGTTCGAATGCCTGACGGGCACGGTCGCGCTCGCGCTTCATACCCGTGTCCACGCACTCTGCACCCTCCTTCAAATACTGACGCACAAACTGGAAGTAATAATTATATCCCACTACTACGTCAGAAGTCATTAAAGCCCGGACTACCGCCGGAGTGATATCCTCCGGGGAGCCCGGGCCTATGCCTGCTACTATTATTTTGTTTTCAGTCATCTTACTTTGATTCTATAACCTTTCTTATAGTTGCAAAGTTAACGAATTTATCAATTTTCCACCACTCTTAATGCATCAAAATAATAACCTTGTGCTATATCCGCGCCTTTTTCGGTCACTCCTGTAGCGACGTCATAAATATAGATACAGGTACTTGTCTCCGTATTGACACCAATGTAGGCCTTTCCGTTTAACACTACCGAGCGCTGAGAGAAACGGCCGCTGCTGTAACCCACTTCCTTGCCATCGCATGCCAGACGACTTCTCTTTCCGGTCTTCAGATCTACGATTGAGTAATACAAGCTATAGGTATTTCGTCCTGCATCGGCCGACTGGTTTCGGGCATATGTCAGCGCCTTGCCATTGCCCAGGTACTGCACCGTACACAGCTTTCCGTCCGCATTGGAATAACCATTGTAAGAAGCATCAAAATCAGACTCACCTTTATTGATACGCAACAGGCAACCTTCTTCCAATTCACCCTTCTTTGTAAAGGCGGCAAGATAAAGATTTCCTTCCTCATCGTATGTCACACATTCCTGCAACAGCTGCCCGTAAGAACTGCCGGCCATTTCTGCGGCAAGGGCATTGACCTTATTGCTCTCCACTTTCATGTCCGAAGGATTGATGACAGCCGTCAGGAAGTTGGAAGTAGCTACCCCTTTTCTGCCGGCTTTATCCTTTCCATAATAGAAATAAAACAGCTTGCCGACCTTTTCATTGTAGGTAAGAATACCCGTCGTAGTGAATACAGCCGCACCAGCAGGCAATGGCAGATTCAGTGTACCTTCCGACAGAATACTCATATCCTCCGCATTCAGTTTGGTCCAGATGATTTTATCCGCATCCCCATTGGCCGCCATCACAAGCAACGTCTTGTCATCCAGCCACGCATGCGTGTACTTTCTTTCAGTATACGAGTTCACCACAAAAGGCTGCTCCTGCACAATTTCTATCTTGTTGTTTACAATCTGGAATTTGGTAAAGCGGGTCTGCTTGCTCGGAACCTGATAATAATATTTCCCTTTTGAAATCAGCTCGATGGTATAAGGATTCAGTTCCACTCCGGAACCCTGAATATCTATCATCGGCTGGTCGGCCGTAAGCGATTCCACACTTTTCACGATGGTGTTTTCTCCTCCACCCATACCTCCATGCTCGCCTACCGACATGAAAATATCAAAATGGACTTTTCCGGTAAGGTCCGGTTCTCCACTGCCCCCGTTCGGAGTATCATTGCTACATGCCACAAAAGAAAAAAGTGCGGTAGCAAACACACTCGTTTTCAGGAAACTCATGAAGGGAACTTTCATTTTTTTCATACACATAATTTTAAGATTAATATTAATACTGTTTTTATTTTTCGTCTTGACATACAGGTCAGTTCAGGAAAACCCGGAACTTCAGGAAGAACGACCTTCCCGGCTTCTGCAGTTTGTAGTGGTCGTACACCAGTCTGTCGAAGATATTGTCACAGCTTACCGACAGATTGTATCTTCCGTTTTCCAAAGAATAAGTTACCCCCGCATTGACCACATGCTGAGCCGGAATCTGCGCCTTACTTTCCTTCGCACCATACGCTTCCCATGTCAGATAGTACCAGTGTACCCACTGATAGGAGGTCTCCAGACGCAGGCTGCTGTTTTTCCGGCAGACATCATGAAACGTATAGTTCACCTCCGCTGCTCCAAACAGCCAAGGACGGTTGGGCACCCGGTTCAGGTAAGTGGCAGAAAGCTTTCCGTCTTCCTTGTATTTACGCTGGTCGCGTGCGTCCTGCCAGCTCACATTGGCCATGCACTGCAAGTTCCGCTTCCAACTGTAACGCACTTCACCTTCCAGCCCCTTGATATGCACCGCAGGCACATTCTGATACTGCATCATGCCCTCCTTTTCAGCCACTACAGCCTGAATATAGTCGTCTACAAAACGCATGAAACCGTTTACTTCATAATACAGCACATGTCCCGCTCCGGGATGCCAGGTACCAAACACACCCAGATTCACATTGTCACTTTTCTCCGGATTCAGTGCCGTGTTGGCATATATCGTAGAACCGTTGCCCAGCAACTCACGTGCTAAAGGCAGACGCACGCTGTGCTCGAAAGAAGCCTTCAAGGCAAGAGGTTCCCAAAACGACACACGCGTTCCCGCACCATAGCCCCAGTAATTTCCGGTACTTTCTCCCTTCACCTTATCCGAGCCGGTCTGCCAGTACAAGTCCGTCTGCCGGATGTTCAGGTGATTCACGTAATCCTTGACAAAAAACGTATTTTCCATCTTGTCCTGCCACAGCTGCTGATGATAGGAAAGGCCGATAATGTGCTTGCACACCACATCATTGGAAGGCTCAAAGCTACTGTCCACCTTGTCATACCGGTCATTTCCCGTCCTGTTTACCAGGTAGTTCAAATTGACCGCATGCTGCGGATTGAAGCGATAGTCCCAGTTGGAACGGAACATCGTAGTAGGGCGTTTGTAATGACGCAACGACCTTTCGCGCCCGGTAATTTCATTTCTGGAACTTTCTATGTAATCACCATTCCAGTCGTACACCCGATATGCCGTATCTACCGTGAGCGAATAGTCCCACGTGTGCGAAAGCATGCTGTGCATCTGCAGCCCCTTCAGCAGGAAATCCTTCTTGCGATACTGTGCCGACACATTATAGGCACTTCCGTTGCGTTCGGCCATGCCATACACCTTGGTCTGAATAGAACCCGTCTGCAGCTCCTTGTCCACCTTCGAATACGAAGCCGTTACAAAGAAGTCATCCGCCCAGGGCTTTCCGGTCACCCCGACCTCCACCTGAGCCAGCAGTGAAAAGTAATCATCGTGAAAACGCTTGCGGTTGGACGGCACATACTTTCTCACACTTTCATCCCACACCTCTACCCCTTTCATCGTGTAATCATTCTTCGAGTAATTGACCCCGACAGTGGGACACACTATCACCCCGCTCTTGGGAAACACAATCTGTGCGTTCAGGTCGGCCTTGTGTGTATGGAAAGAACCTATCCCGTAAGACATATCCAGGTAATTCTTCTTTTCTTTCTTCGTTACAATATTGATGGCACCGCCTAACGCGTCAGAGCCTAAATAAGCCGGGACCACCCCCTTGTACATCTCTATGTGGTCGATGATATTGACCGGCAGATTGGCCAGCGATACCTCGGAACCTTTTGTCTCCAGCGGCACCCCGTCGATAAAATAACGGACCGAATTGCCCGACATTCCGTTGATGGACAAGTCATAATCCGACCCGACGCCTCCTTCCTGACGCACCTTGACACCCGACGTACGGTTCACCAGCTCATTCAGATTGCTCAATGAATTTACGACCAGCTTCACATCCAGCGCATTGACAGCAAACGCCCCTTCACGCAATTTCTGCGATTTGCTCTTGGCATAGACTTCCACATCCTTCAAGGCCACCGTCTCTTCCTTCAAGATGAAATCCACCGTCTTCTTCCCGGTCAGCCTCACAGACTTTTTCTGGCTTTCATACCCTATGAAAGAAGCGACCACGGTATACGTCCCTTCGGGAAGTTCAAGTCTATAACTCCCGTTATTATTCGAATAAGTACCATAAGAAGTGCCCTCGATGGCCAGCGAAGCCTGTGCTACAGGATGTCCGTCGGAAGATGTGATTTTCCCGGAAAGGATGGCAAGCCCCTGTGCAAGTGCGTCAGAAAAGCCGAAAACGGCTAGAAAGAAAATAAAAACAAACGTCAGGTGTTTCATAATACCTCAAATCTTCATATCCTCATGCTATGCCCGCGAAAAAACATACAAATACAAAGAGAAGAGGATTCTGTATATCCAGAATGGGTAAAGAAAAGTCTAGCTCGTTGTTTTCATACTTTATTTCCCGAAAGCATAAAAAACCATTTAAGATACTGGCAGGTCTTCTGACTTGTTTCTTTCCAGGAGCCTTCCCATCTTGCTAAAAGACAGTGGCATACAGATTTCCTGAAAATCATGCGAAACTTACAGCAGCGGGTCTGTTCAGGACTTTCACCTGATTCCCTTTTCATCACGCTTTACCAAGCTGTGAACCAATATCGCCACAAAGGTAGAAAATATTTTCTTATATGCTACACGACGGCAGATTTTTCATTTTCACAAAAAAGGTAGTATCTTAGCGACCACAAAAGAAATAAAACGTTATATTGACTCTATCATGAAACCATCTCACCCCGAAATTCAGTTTGTATCATTAGGTCCCGGCGACCCTGAACTTATTACTTTAAAAGGACTGAAGGCCTTACAGAATGCATCGTACATATACTGCCCTGCCACCCTCACTCCGGCGGGCACACAAACTTCATACGCGGCAAACACCTTACTGGCGTTGGGGATAGCCCAGGAGAAAATCAGGACATTTGCGCTCCCGATGAGCAAAAACAGAGAAGCGGCCCTGAAAGTCTACCACAACCTGGCAAACGAGATAGAAGACGGTTGCCACAAGCACCAGCAGATAGCCGTAGCAGCCGAGGGTGATGCCGGTTTTTACGCTTCCGTGCAGTACATGTACGAACTTCTCAAAAACAAGGGGCTGTCGGTGAAACGAATCGCGGGTATTCCGGCGTTTATTGCCGCAGGGCCCGTGGCAGGCATTCACCTGGCCAAGCAGGAAGAAAGGTTGCTGGTAGTGCCCGGAATCATTACGGCCGAGGAGCTGGCCGAGAAGATAGATGCCGGCTATGTCATCGTCATCATGAAACTGCCGCTTTGTGCAGAGGCCGTGCTTCAGTACCTCCACTCAAACCCGGACACCGAATTCCATTATTTTGAGAATATCAGCCGGACAAATGAATTCTACACCTCAGATCCGGCAATTATTAAAGAGAAGAAGTTTCCTTACTTTTCGCTGATGGTGATAGGACGGAAGCAGTGAGGCAGGGTGAAGAATTTCCATGTAAACCCCATTATTTTCAAAACGTTTTTTCACACATTTCTAAAAGCAGAGTTAAATTTACCTCGACACGTACGTGACGAGGTCTTGACACGTTCGTGCTGATGTCTCGTCATGTTCGTGTCGCGACCTTGACAGCTACGTGTCGAGGTATTTTTGTATAGGCGCAATCACATCTTCGTCTATGCCACATAAATTCTTTTTCTTTGTGCCTCAGGAAGCACCGCCTATAAATTTACAAATAAAAAAGATACAAGCACTACTTAGTACCTCCACCAAGCGCATGAGAAAGAGAAATGATTACCAGCAGTCTGCCATCCGGTAGAAGCATTATTTACCTCGTTTCCCGCATCAAGTAACGACTATTCAAACTCCAGAACGGCTTCCTGCTGACGCGTTTTGGCTACTTTCAAATTAAGCCACGTTTACCCCCTTATTAAACAATGGAACGGTAAGCGAAGCTATAGCCGACGACAGCCATTTGCCAGGATTAATGGTTACGCCGTTACTGTTATTCGTCCAACCAAGTATTCCTGAAAGTGTCAGACTTGGATAAAAAGCCGCACGGGCAGAATTGGTTGCATAAAAAGCTTCTGCAAGTGCTGCTTCCGCCTGTCGTACATCGATCTGGTTGACATATATCAAGTATTAAGGCTTCTCATGAAGATTTTATGCTATGCAACATATTATGTAATAAACAATGCGTACTTTTGTGTTGTAAAACATAAAAACGACTACGAAAATGAGATTCCTTATTAAATGCTTTATTAAAGGCCTGAGAATGATGGGCGACAACCAACTACAAATTCTGAACAAATAATAGTTCACATTTGCCCATTTTGAACGAAAATAACAGGCAAACAAAAAGACAAGAAATGAAACCGACCACCGGATACGACTTTAGCATATTCCGATGATCGGTGTTTTTTTGATATAAAGTCACCTGAGAGCTGATGCTACAGCCTTGGCGTTTACCTGGGTTGCCGGCTCGTTAATTCTCATCAATTACGTCTTACCGCATTTCAACCATCGTCCACATTTCAAACGTACAAGGAAGATAAATCCACGAAAACACAATTCTACGCACATGGCAATCCATACGCCTTGCAGTCCCAATGTAGGGGTAAGCCAGGAAGCCAGAGTCAAACGTACAGCCCAGATGCTGAAGAAATTCATCAGGCATGGAATCAGTGTATCGGCTGCTCCGACAAAGACTCCGTATGCAACAATAGAGGCCGCAAACATGGGCTCAGCAAAAGCTTCGATGCGTAAAGCCATTACCCCCAGCTGACGGATTTCTTCGACCGGAGTCATCATCCCGATAATCTGAGGGGTGAACAGATACATAAGGATACCCATTACGCCCATGATGGCCATTCCCATCAGTACAGTAATATGGGCAAAGCTGCGGGTCAGCTTCTTCCGTCCGGCTCCGATGCTCTGGCCGACAAGAGTGGTGGCCGCATCGGCAATTCCGTAGCCAGGCATATAGCAAAGACTTTCGGCCGTAATGGCAAAAGAATTGGCTGCAATGGCAAAGACTCCGAGTGGCGCTACGACGACAGTCGTCAGAATCTGGGCACCGCAAATGACAACATGTTCTATTCCCATCGGGAAACCGATACGGAGTGCTTTCCTGAACGTGTCGGCTTTCAGCCGGAAGCTGCCTTCCCTACTGCGGTAGCTCAGTTTCTCTGAACGTGTCAGCAGATACCATAGTAACACACCGGCGACAACGGTCTCTGTGGCAGCCGTACCCAGGGCAGCACCGTTCACGCCAAGTCCGGCTCCCGGAATAGTGAATTGCATGCCTGCAACGCTGTATCCGCGTGTTGGGAAAATCAGAAAAAAGTTGAATACCACATCCAGCACGCACATGATGACGCCCAGCAGACTGGGGATACGCATATTTCCACTACAGCGAAGCATACCGCCTGCCAAAAAAATCATTTGTAGGACAGGCAGGAAAATGGAAAATATGAAAAAATAAACGGATGCATCCCGACGGATGGAAACATCGCCTCCCAGCCATGCCGGCAGTGAGGAGCTGATGCTCGCGCCCAATATGGCCAGCAGCAGACTGAAGACCAGTGTACCAACAAGTGACTGCTGCAGCACCATACGCGCTCCCTTCAGGTCGCCTGCTCCGATTCTGTGAGCCACCTGTACGGAAAAGCCCGTAGCGGCAGCCGTGCAAAATCCCCAGAAAAGCCATGTGGTGGTTGATATCAGTCCGATGGAAGCAGATGCCTCTGCACCGATACGTCCCACCATGGCTGCATCGATATACTGCATGATGATGGAAGACAGCTGTGCTATAATGGCCGGAACGCTGAGCCCTACGGTCAGGCGCAGCTGCTGTCGCAAGGTCATCGGACGGCCGTCACGGATAAGGTCAAGCAGCATATCCGTTTTCTTTTGTGCAGCCGGATGCTTCTGGGATAGCTCCGGTGAAGCTCCATTTTACTGCCTCAATGTTGCTGCACTCCTTGATGGCTGATTCTCCGGCACGGATTATTACGTTTTCCAAACGCAGATTATACGACTCAAACAAAGGGCGTTCGCCCCGAATTCTGAATTTCTGATAACTTCCATATAATTTTCTCCTCCAATCATATCTGTTACTTATCAATTAACCGATACAAAAATAGAAAAGGGCAGAATACCGGATGGTATACAAATCCTCGGACTATATACCCATGTTACAGATTTTAGGAAAAGGTAGACAGAGCTGACTTTGCATATACAGTAGAAGCTGAATCATATTCCACGAGTCAGGAGGAGTACTTTGCCCACATTCCCGCCAAGATTCGCACGAAATTTTGTAGCTTTGCAGACAATTTTGAAAAAATGACAATGAAAAATAAGCTCATCCAAATCTCGGCATGGATTGCGGCCCACATCACCCTTGTGGTAGTGCTGGTGACGGCCGTGGCTCTCTTTCTTCCCTCCTCGTTCGTCTGGATAGATACATCTGCCATCACACCGATGCTGGGCGTGGTGATGTTCGGCATGGGACTGACGCTTCGTCCGTCCGACTTCCGACCAGTCTTGCAACATCCGAAAGACATCCTCGTCGGCGAACTGGCACAGTTTCTTATCATGCCCTCGCTGGCGTGGCTGCTCTGCAAGTTATTGTCGCTGCCAGAAGAACTCGCCTTAGGAGTGATTCTCGTGGGATGTTGTCCGGGAGGTACAGCCAGCAATGTTATCTGCTACCTGGCCAAAGGCGATGTAGCCCTGAGCGTGGCCATGACCGGAGTTTCTACACTGCTGGCTCCCATCGTAACACCTGCCCTCGTATGGCTGCTTGCCGGAGAGTCGGTGGAGGTAGATGTGGCAGGCATGTTTTTAAGTATCGTACAGGTGGTGATAGTGCCCATCGTACTGGGAGTGGCTGCCAATCATTACTTCCAGCGCACCACCCGACGGATTGTACCGTTGCTACCGATGATTTCCACCTTATCTATTGCGTTCATCATCGGCATTATCGTAGCGCACAACGCAGCCAGCATCCTAGCTTGCAGCCTGATAGTGGCCGTAGCGGTGGTTCTGCACAACGTACTCGGACTGGCCTTGGGCTATGGCCTTTCTGCCATGACCGGAAGTGAGCCGTCCAAACGGTCGGCCATTGCCATCGAGGTGGGCATGCAAAATTCAGGTTTGGCCACTTCACTGGCCGCCACCCATTTTGCCTTATTTCCCATAGCGGCCGTACCCGGAGCCATGTTCTCGGTATGGCACAACTTTTCGGGCAGCATTGCGGCACAGATTTTCAGAAAACAGGCAGATAAAAAATAAGGAATCAATGCCTGCACATGCGGCATGAGAATGACAGCATAAAAAAAGCCTGCGGTTCAAAGACGCATCTGAACCGCAGGCTTATCATGTTTCAATAACTGATGTTACTGCGCTTTTCCTAACAGCACTTCTTCTCCCTGCACAAAGGTAATGTCACGAGGAATGCCGACTCCGTTAATCCGGTCAAGGTCGGCCTGAAGTGCCGGAGTAATTCCACCGTTCTCTTCTCTATACTTCTTCGCAAATTCCACGTTGCCGTCGCCCTGTGTCTGAAGAATCAACGCTGCCCAGCCGTTCATGGCTTCCTTGGCCTTTGCAAAATCAATCACATACTGACCTTTGTCATCACGTGAAAATGCTCCTGCTTTCTCCATATAATTGAAGCACATCATATTGGCTTTTCCGTGTGAAGAAGCTGCTCCAAAACGAACTGAACGCAAGATGCCTGCAATGTAAGTAGCCATCGCATCCTCGGCTGTAATGTTCGTGATTTCACCCATTTCGATCAGCTTGGTCACCATGAACAGGCCCAGGATGTCTGCCTTGGCTTCTTCCCAGGAAGTCTTCTCTGTGCCCATCACTGCATCTACGCTTTCATTGGTACGGATGGTCTGCTTCACACCCAGTCCGTGTGCCACTTCATGGAAAGTCACGTTCCAGAAAAACGCATCGAAGTTGAGGTATTTCTGCTGTTCGGGCGTAACGACAAGCTGTCCGATAGGCAACAGAATCTTATCGAACTTAGCCTTCATGGAATTACGCAATTGCAGACGGCGTGTACCTTTCAGCGCATGTACTCGCTCGTCGTTCGGCAGATTGATGGCAATAGTTTTGCTCCCCGCGTTGCAGTCGCCGGCATAGTACACCGCATCATACACATTCAGGTCGGACGACGTACCCGGCACAAAGGTTTTATATTCCGGCGGACAGGGCAACTCTTTCTGAAGGGCCGGAAGCATGGCTACAAACTTGGCCAGGTCCTTGCTGCGGGCTTCATCCTTCAGCAAGATAAATGACTCGTACGACGCCTTGGTTTCGCGGAACTTATCATCGTAAGTTTCAATAGGTCCTGTCACGAAGTCAATCTTGCTGTCCTTCATGTCCATCCATGCCAGGTCGCTTGCCAAATAATCATCTGTTTTGAATGCTTCGATACGCTTTTCAAGGTAGGTTTTCAGGCCCGGGTCTTCTGCCAGTGCCACTGCTTTCTCCAGCAAAGCACAGATGCGTTCTATTTCCGGAGCATAGGCTTCATGATACCATACGCTCTTTAAAGAACCGTCTTCGTTGCGGCGGATAACCGTGTACCATGAGTCCTTGTTTTCATCTTCAAAGGCATTGAACTCCGCTTCGGTAATATCCAGCGGGTAATAGTTGCATACATCCGGTTTTTCGCCATAACCAGCCAGGAAAGGCTTGTTATTGTCCAGACGGTCCCATGCGCCATAGTGAATCATGACAAACTCTTTCGCATAGCTGTCGGTAATGGTATCAAGCAGACTTTTATCACCGAATGTCTGCTTCCAGAAAAGGTCGTCAGTAATTTTCCCCACCTGGAAGAATATTCTCACCAACTCTTTTTCCTTGTCGCTCAAGTTGTTCACAAGATCAGACTTCAGTTCAACAGATGCATACTCCTCTACCTTTGCTTTCATCGGCGATTCCTTCTGCTGGCTGCTGCACGAGCACAGGCTGGAGGCCATCGTGGCAACTCCCAACAAGGCTGCCGAAAAATTAATCATTCTTTTTCTCATACTTCATTGATTGTTTTGTTTGTTTGCGAAGATACGAAAAGTCCCTCATATTTCGGGCATTCAGGGAATCACATTAAAGAGTTCCCCGCAAATCAATCTTTCTGGTACAATTCTTCCAGATATTTCTTCGCTTCTAGAATCACCGCATCGTCCATGCGTGATGAATTTACGATAATCTCTAGCGCCTCTGCCTCATAACCGTTTCGGATAATACTGCGTGTAGACGACAAACAGGTCCTTTTTGCATTCTCTGCTTTACCTTTCTTATACTCAGGATACACCTTCTCTACCTCTTCTACGGTAATGTCCAGATTTTGCTTGACCAAAGGATAAAGCTTCATAAAGGTGGCCTTGCCAACAGACCTCAGCATGTTACCCAATGCATACGCTTTATCCTCATCATATTGATCTTTCACTTTCTTACTGCGCTTCTTTAAAGTTGTCTTTGGCTTGTCTTTAAAAATTGTCTTCCTCCATTTCTTGATTTGATATTCCGATACTGACCAGTGAATCTCGCCTACCGTGTCCGTCGCTTTTTCCTGCTCAGGAATCTGCATCAGTGTCTGCAGCTCGGCATATTCCTTAGGAAATTCCGCTTTCACATAATCCTGCACTATATTGATAAGCTCTTGCTCTTCACCCAGGTTTTTCCCATCATAAGCCACATAGTCTTTCTTAGGTATCACAAAAGAATTAAGAGGGTGTACCAAGCGAAGAAAATGCGCTACAAGTACAGCGTATTCATTCTCCGTAAATGAACGGTCGACGCGCCGGATGTGTGCCGGGTCCAATTCCCACTCCGCTCTTTTAGGATTAGGAAATACCTTAGTTAACCGTTGTTTCCCGGCAAAATTATAACCCACTGGAAGAATATGCGCCAAATACCACCCCGAATCATTCAAGTTAATATAGCTATAGCTATTGCACTTATAATAGGCAAGCTTTCGTTCTTCTTCATCTGTTTTAAAGCCGCACACTACATTTTTCTGATTGAGATGCTCCACTAAATCGGATGCAGTATAACGCTTGTCATAAAGTTTCAAAGCCGTAAATGGCATGGTAAATGTATTATCACAGAAAAAGGTTTTCAACCCATCCTGATATTCAGACAGGAATCCTCTGCGTAATAAAACATACTGTCCTTCTGGTGCACTCCCATAAAGCCGGATGGCAAACACGACATCCGGACGTTTCACATACTCAAGCAGTGCCTTATGTATAGCCTGGATGGTCGCTTTATGCTGAAACTGCCACTTAATTATCTGATTGAAGAAATCGGTGGCATTCTCTGCAAGCCCTTTCTTAGGAAAACTTACCACACCTTTTTTCTTGATGTCGAAAATCATATCGTTTATCGCTGAAGAATACGGGATGTGCTGATTTTTCATACTGGTATTATTTTTAAGTTGTTATTCAAGTATTTCTTTTGGTGTGGCAATATTACAAATAAACCGTAACACCTCCACTATTTGCCTTCAATAATTTTCAGGAAACACTTCATACACATAATTTCCACACCACACACGAGGAAAGCTGCACAGAAATCCATAACTTTGAAGAAAGTTTATCAGAAAAAACAACCCAAACAAGATAACATGAAAAAAGTAATTGTGATTTCAACCAGTCTGCGTGCTGGTTCCAACAGCGACATGCTGGCCGACAAGTTTATGGAAGGTGCCCTCCAGGCAGGCCACGAAGTAGAAAAAATCTCACTCATCGGAAAAGATATACGTTTCTGTCGTGGATGCCTGGCTTGCCAGAAACTGGGCAAGTGTGTGATTAATGACGACGTGGACGCTATCATGCAGAAAGTGCTACACGCAGATGTCATCGTATGGGCTACCCCGATTTATTATTTCGAGATGAGCGGACAGATGAAGGTGCTCATCGACCGTATGAATGCGATGTACACTCTGGATTACCAGTTCCGCGACGTCTATATGCTGACCGTGGCAGCCGAAGAAGAGCCGGAGGTTCCTCAACGTGCCGAATCGGGTCTCACGGGCTGGATTGACTGCTTCCCGAAGAGTCGCTTGGCCGGTACGCTTTTCTGCGGCGGAGTGGCTGACCCACGCGCCATCAGCGGACACAGCAAACTGAATGAAGCTTATGAGATGGGCCTTCACTGCTGAAAGATTTCAGAAAAAACTGCGCCGGACAAGGTGATTAATAGGATATCACCACCTCCGGGGAAATTTAATAACTCTTGTTCCGGAGCTCCAGTGTCACGTCCATGTAGCTACGCTTGCCTTCAATGTAGTCGGCATACAAAGTTTCCGCATCCTTACCTTTCAGGATGCGGCACTTGCCGCACGATTCGCAATCGTGCAGGCACTTCCAGGCATCGAGCACATATGCCCGGCGGGCTTCCTGGGTAGATTGTTCAATTGGAGGAGATGTCATAGATTCTGTTTTGCTTTATACAATAATACGCAAATATATCAGTTTTGTTCATTATCTTAAAAGAAAAATCATTGCAACCATGAAACAAGAACCCCTACACTCCTGCCCCGAACTGATTGACTACATCAATGAAACGGGCTTTCTTCCCTTGCTCAGCATGGGTATTGCCGGATGGTCGGCCGAAGAAGTCGTGGACGAAGACTGCCAGTACACCCGTTTGCCCGACGGCGGATGGGAATGGCCGCTTTGGGAATGGAAAGGTGCCATCCTGCAAGAAAGCGGTTGCGCATACGGTAAGTTATTCAAAGACAAAGCCGCATTCATCAGTCGCAAGTGGTGGCCCGACTTCTGCAATTACCGGCGGAGTCTGTTTCCTTATCCGGAGGCGGGAAGCATTGAAGAAACCATCCTCGACGTACTGAAATGCGAAGGTAGCCTGATTACACGGGAACTGCGTGCGGCATGCGGATTTACCGGACCGAAAATGCGGAGCCGCTTTGATGCCTATCTCACCCGACTGGAAATGGGCGGCTACATTGTGACAGAAGATTTTATCTACCCCCTCGACCGCCACGGACGAGAGTATGGCTGGGGCTGGTCACTGAAAACCTACCACGAGCAAAGGCAGAATCAGCTTCTTGTCGGGAAGCGTGTCGCCCATCACCGACGAAAGTATCAGACTGGGACACGTCACGTTGATAACCAGTCCCGAAAGTTTGCGGTCGAAATCCGCATCCATCATTTTCTTCTTACTCAGATAATAGCCGATGATTACCAGAATAAACAGGATAATCATCTGTGTAACGATTACATCCATTGTTTCTTCTTACCTTAAAAAAAGTCGTGCAAAGATACAGATTTTTCTTTACTATTTCATGTCCACCATTAATCGGCTTTTCGTACATTTGCACCGCATTTTAAACGTATTGACCACACACCGGGCTATTTCTTTCGGGAGGTAGCCTTGTTTAATAGAACCACTTAAAAACGAAAGTAATGGAAACTTTTTATGACGTAGTAGCAGGCAATCAGCTTGTATTGGTGGACTTCTTCGCCACCTGGTGTCAACCTTGTAAAATAATGCACCCGATTCTGAAACAGGTGAAAGACGTACTGGGCGACCGCATTCGTATCATCAAGATTGATGTGGACATACACAGCGTATTGTCTCAGAAGTACCAGATTCAGTCCGTCCCTACCCTCATGCTGTTCCGCAACGGAGAAGTGCTCTGGAGAACCAGCGGCGTGATGCAGAAGGCCGAGCTGCTCAGTACGATTGATCCGTTTCTGAAATAGTACATATATTAAGATTTACATTACATCTATCCAGCACATGAAAAAACTAAGTAAAAATGCCATTATAGGCTATCCGGCAGGAATTATCACCGGCATCACTTACGGATTGAATCCCTTATTTGCGGTTCCACTGATGAAGAACGGTGCCGCCACAGAGTCCATACTTTTCTTCCGCTACGCTTTCGCAGTGCTACTCTTAGGCCTGTTCCTGTTGCTCCGCAAACAGGGTTTCCGGGTTTCAGGAAAGCAAATCGGTGTATTGTTCGTCCTCGGACTGCTTTACACCTCCAGCAGCATCTTTCTTTTCGATGCATACGAATACATCGCTTCCGGACTGGCTACTACGCTGGTATTCCTCTACCCCGTCCTCGTGGCCATTATCATGGTGTTCCTGAAAGTCGTTCCCTCATGGCCGGTATGGCTTGCCATTGCCGCCACCTTCGGAGGTGTGCTCATCATGACACAAAGTGACGGTTCACAAACCATCAACCCCATCGGTGTGCTGCTCTCCATCGCCTCGGCACTGGTGTATGCACTCTTCATCGTCATCATCAACCGCAGTAAGGCCATTGCCGGCATATCCAACACCCTCCTCACCTTCTATGCACTCATGGTAGGAGCGATTGTCTTTATCGGAAAAATCCTCAGTTCCGACACTGCAATTACGGCTGGAATCACTACCGGAGCAGACTGGCTTAACCTTGTGGGACTTGCCCTGCTGCCAACCATCGTTTCCACGGCCACCCTTGCCATAGCCTCCCGTAACATCGGGGCCACCAAGGCTTCTGTACTCGGCGTATTCGAACCCATCACCGCCATCATTGTTGGCACACTGATGTTTGGCGAACCGCTGACCACCAACATCATTGTCGGCATTTCCATTGCCATGGTAGCCGTCACGTTCATGATTACCGTGACCAAGCGATAACGCATATAGAGCAAGTAAAGACATGAGAGACTTTGCCGCAATAGATTTTGAGACCGCCAACAACCAGCGCTCATCCGTATGCTCGGTGGGCGTGGTCGTGGTGCGCGACGGCGAGATAGCCGATACCTTTTATTCCCTCATCAATCCGGAACCGAATTATTACACATACTGGTGCTCGCAGGTACACGGACTTACCCGTGAAGATACCGAAGACGCACCGGTTTTCCCCGCCGTATGGACACAAATTGAGCCACTGATTGAGGGCCTGCCGCTCGTGGCACACAACCGTCCCTTCGATGAGAGCTGCCTGAAAGCCGTCTTCCGCGTCTATCAGATGGACTATCCCGACTATGAGTTTTATGACACTCTGTGCGTGGCACGCAGAGTATTTCCGGAGCTCCCCAACCACCAGTTGCACACCGTGGCCGCTGCCTGCGGATACCGTCTGGAAAATCATCACCACGCACTGGCCGATGCCGAAGCCTGCGCGTGGATAGCCAGAGAAATTCTGTAAACCGTCTCACAGAAAAATACGATTCAGAACAATATGCAGATGATTTTGACCTTTTAGTATGGACAGGCAAAAGCTAAATTTGCTTTGTAAAAGTTCAAAATTCTCATCTTATGAAAAACAGCAATGTAAAATCAAATGCCGAATTTATCGGAAAACTGATTGCAGATAACCGTACCTGGTCGTTTAAGGAACTGAAATCAGCAAGCAGTTTCTCAGATATGGAGTTAGCCTTAGCTTTGGGATGGCTCATGCACCAAAATCACATCCTTCTGAAAGAAGAAAACGAAGAGGTATGCTTTTCTCAAGACTTCAACCCCTATCAGTATCTATAGCCCTTTATGGATGACACATTCACGATAAGGTTCGATTTATCCATAGGGTATATCAGCTATAAGTTCATCAAAAATGCAGACGATACTTATCACATTATCCGCACGCAATACGTGATGAACTGCAAAAAGACACAAGGGTGGAAGCATGTCTGCCCAAAGGTAGTCGCTCAGCTGAAAAAGGAATTCCAGGGAAAATAAATTAGAAAGCACGGAAATCGCTCAAACGTTTCTGGTGCTTTTTATTTTGCCCGCCATGTACATAAAAACTGCCGGACAATCTTCCCTCAACTCAGAATCTTGTCCGACAGTCTAACAAGTATGATGACAAAAGACAATGCTCTCTTCTTACCGCCCTGTGTCTTGCAGGTATTGTGACACCTTCTTCATGTAGTCAATGCACGCATCCGAATAGCGGTTGTGGCTCTTCTGATACAATCCCTGTGCATCAAGCAACTCCGACAGAGAGGTTATTCCGGACTTGTAATGACTGGTCTGCATCCGAAGATTCTCTTCCGATTCCCTGACAGCCGACTCCGCCAGTGCAATCTGTTTGTACGACTCCGTCAGCAGGTTCCAGCTTTGCTGCATTTTCAGTTGCAGTTTCTCGCTTCCGTCTTGTTGCTGGCGTAGGGCTTTCTTCTCCTCCAGTCGGGAACGTTTGAACTTATGACTCCCTCCCCACCAGTCGGAAATAGGTACACTGACCGTAGCCATCATAATCCAATGGTTGCGGCTCTTGTCGAACATCAGGTCTTCGTATGCGTATGAAGCACCTATTCCTACTGTGGGAAGCTGTTGGCCCAGGGCGATTTTCCGCTTCAGTTCGTGCACCTTTACATTCTTCTCCAGCAACTTATAAGTGGACAGTGAAGCCAGTGCAGTGGGATGGTCCACCAAATACTCACCGGGAACTTTTATATCGGCATGCAGTTCGGGCACATCGATGAACTTGGCAGAATCCAGCGGGATGCCGATGTACTGACACAAGGCCATGCACGAAAGTTCCCGGCCATTCTCCACCTGCAACCTGGTACTCTGCAATTCATTCTGCTTCAGCTGCACGGTCAGCAGGTCATTCTGAGTTGTAAGTCCCATCTTCACGGCAAGACTCACATCCTTGTGCAGATTATGCAGCAACGTATCAAGTACGTCAAGCGTCTTTTCTGCCTCTTTCAGAGAAACAATTTTCCAATAGTATGCTTCCGTCTCCAGTTCCACCTTATCCGCCGTCATGTCAAGCTGCAGGCGTGAAGCCTCCAAGGCTGTCCGGGCCAGTTTATTGGAATTCACAATCTGTCCCCCCGCAAAAACAGGCTGCAAGGCAGACACCGTTACCAGATTTCCCTCTTCCAGCACACCGACTTCCGTCGGAGTTTCCAGCCCCAGAGGCGGTATAGGCGGTATGGTTCCTTTAACCAGATTATCATCGGCCTTATACGTGACAGCCCCTGCCGATATTTTGGGAAAATACTTGGTGAAAGCCTCCTTCCTCGTCTGGCTGGCAGCTTCCACATCCATCCTACCCGTCTGTATGTCCGCATTGTTCTTCAAGGCCAGTTCCTTGCAGGTTTCCAGTGTCAGCACCCGTTTTTCTTGTGCAGGAATCCCCTGCGAGGTTCCTGCAAGCAATGCGCTTAATAACAAAAATCTTATCTTCATATTCCGTTTGGTGTAATCATTGGTTTTCTAATTGGAGAACTCTTTTTCTTTTCTTGCTGCTTCCACTGAATATCATCCAGTAGCACACAGGGAGTACCGTCAGCAGAAACAGCATCGTAATCAGCGTTCCGAAGAAGATGACAGTTCCCATAGGCATCCAAAGTCCGCTGCCCCCTAAAATCATCGGGATAACTCCCATGGAAGCAGCCGCTGAAGTAAGGAATATAGGACGCATACGACGGGAAGCCGAATAATAAATAGCATCTTTCACGCACAGTCCCTTTTCCCTCAATTCCTCGGCATAGTCCACCATGATGATTCCGTTGCGGACAATAATTCCCATCAGACTGGTGATACCCAGTACACAGGTCACTCCAAAGTCCAGCTGCATGGTCCACAGACCCACCGCCGTGCCGAACACGCACAGCCCCATACTGCCGAAAATGAGCAGTGCAATGTTTACCCTGTGGAAATGCGCCAGCAGAATGAAAAAAATCATGAATGCAGCAATCTGCAAGGCCGTCATGATGGTAGGCATGTGGTCCTGATTCTCTTCCAGTTCTCCCCCATATTTGACTTTTATCCCGGCAGGCAGGTGCAAATCTTTCACCAGCTCGTCAACCTTGGCATTTACAGCCAGGGTATTGCAGCCCCTCACCGGTTCTCCCAGTATGGTAATGAGGTTTATTCCATTACGGCGGACTATTTGACCGTCTTTCCAGACAGGCACCACATGAGCAACCTGTCTCAAAGGTACATGGCTCACCCCGCCATACACCGGAATCTGCTCATTCATCAGGTCTGCATTATCCGACTTATCCGATCGGACACTTTTCACCACAACGGGAATATTGTAATCTCCCTCCCATACATGGGCCAGCGGCAGACCATTTCCATAACGCATGGCCAGCGTGGTTTCCAGCTGCATGTTGTTCACACCCAGCCGTGAAGCTTCATCTTCCTTGAGCCTTACTTCCGTACCGGAAAGCGGTTCGTTGCGGTCGGTCCGCACATGCTGTATTTCGGGCATGCGTTTCATCAAGGCCGCCACTTGCTGCGCATAATATTTCAGAGAATCCAAGTTCTCTCCGCTCAGTCTCACCTCAATGGGATAAGCAGCCATACTATATATCAGTTGCTTGAACTTGATGGTAGCCTCCGGAAAATAGTTTGTGTACCGGGGAGCCAGTTCATCCAGTATCTCCACGGTCTCCTTAACCCCCTTTGTGTTCACAATAAACTGAGCAAAGTTACTTCCCGGTATCTGAGGAGCGTATGACGAATGGAATCGCGGCGAGTTACAGCCCTTGAATGAGGTGACAGACACCACCCGCTTGTCCTGCCGGATGATGCGTTCCAGGCTGTCTGCTACCATGGCCGTCTTTTCAATGGAAGTGCCGGTCGGCAGGTAGATTTCCACGGCAAACTGATTCCGGTCGGCCGTCGGCAGCATACTTTGAGGCTGATGGGCCAGCATGACTCCTCCCACCACGATAGAAACTACTCCGACAGCAACCACCGTTTTAGGATAAGTAAAACACCAGGCAAGCACCTTGTCATAAAAGCGCTGCAAGGCATCGAGGAAAGAGAAATGCTTTCTATCCTCCTGCTTCCTGACTATCGGCTTGCGGATAAAATAGAACTGCATGAAGGGTACCAGCAGTACAGCCACCAGCAAGGAGATGGCCAGAATCAGCGTAATGGCCCAGGGGAAGCTCAGCAGGAAGTCGTGCACCAGTCCGACGGTTATCATCAGAAACGGGAAGAAGGTGATACTGATGGCCAGCGTAGCCGACAAGATGGACTTGAAGAAATGAATCGTACTGTCTATCGAGGCATGCCAGCGCGACATTCCCTCCGACAAGCGTTCCAGATAGCTGTCTATAATCACAATCGAATTGTCCACAATCATTCCCAAGGTAACAATCAGGGCCGCCAGCGTAACCGTATTAAGTTCCACCCCGAAGGCATGAAACAGTCCCAGCGAAATAAAGATGGTGATGGGAATGGTAGAAGCAGCCACCAGTGCCACCTTCATGGGTAAAAGCAGCATGACCACTATCACCACAGCCACAATGGCAATCATCAGCTCGCGCAGGAAATTCTGCACACTGTCGTCCACTACTAGGCTCTGATCGGTAATTCTGTAAATCCCCACATCCGGCGGCAAGGTACTTTTGTATTCATCCAGCGTTTTGTTCACCTCTTCACCCATCTTGACAATATTCTGCCCTTTCTTCATCTCCACGCTGAGCAGAATACACTTCTTTCCGTTATTGGTAATATAACTGTCAAAAGGAGCATATTCCTTTTTCACGTTGGCAATGTCCTTCAGGCGGATGTTGTTGCCCAGCGGATCAGTATACACGATGAGCTGCTGGATGTCGTAGACCGTATTCAGGGACTCGGCCACATAAATGGGATGGGTGTACGAATCATCTTTCACTCTTCCGCCAGAGGTAGCAAATCCTTTCGTAAACAGCTTGGCAGCCACCATCTGGTCATTCAGTGCATATTTTGACAGCTTGTCGTGATTCAACACCACCGAAATCTGTTCTTTCTGCATGCCATACACACTCATTCGTCCTACACTCTTCACTGTGCGCAGCCTGTCCTGCAGGTCGTCCATATACTCCTTGAGTTCTCGATAAGTTTTATTCTGACTCTCTATGGTGATAAGCAGTGCAGACGTATCACCAAAATCATCCAGCACCTGCAAGGCAAGCACATTAGCTGGCAACTGAGACTTGAACGTAGAGACGCCATGCTTGAACTTACTCCAGAACTCATCCTTGTTATTCACCTCATCGTTCAGCTCCACCTGAATATACACTATCCCATCCCGGTTGGTCGAAAAGGTTTTCTCTTTCTTTACCTCCTTGTAGCTGAAAATATAATTCTCCAGCGGCTTCGTCACCCGTTCCACCATCTCCTCCGAGGTATTGCCGGGTGCCACTGCCACCACCAGTCCCTGACGGACCGTAAAATCCGGGAACTCATTCTTTCGCATCTCGGGAAGACTGTATATTCCCAGTGCCACCAGACAGCATACCACCAGAATGACAATCTGGCGATAATGCATTGCCCATTCTACCGCATTTCGTTTTTTCCGACTCATTTTTCAATTACTTATTAGGGTTTTACAATGAAACGGCAGAACCTTCACACACTTTATGCTGTCCGGAAATAATGATTTCATCTCCACTTCCGATACCGGATTCCACTACAACTCCGCCCGACGTATATTCGCCACAGGTGATTATCCGCTTGCTGGCCCTTCCATTCTGATTCACCCACACAAATGTCTGATTCTGCTCGTCTATCTGCACAATGTGCGAGGGAAGCAGAATGGCCGATTTCTCCCGGTTGCTCATCACGCACACGTCTGTCACCATGCCGGGCAACAGCACATGCTTCCGATTTTCTACCGCAATCTTCACCTCATATGAGCGCGACAGTGGGTTAGCTACAATACCCTTTTCAATGACCCGGCCTTCGAGACATAGATTTTCTGCGGCAGGAATACATATCAGTGCCTCATCCCCAACCTGAATGTCGGCTATATCCCCTTCCGGCACAGACACTTTTATCTTGACTTGCTGCATGGAAAAAAGGTCCACCACCGGCACACCCGGTGCCACATTTTGTCCTATTTCCACTTTTTTCCCAGCTATCACCCCCTCAAACGGTGCCGTTAGCTGGCAGTCCTTCAAATTTTTCCGGGCCACCTCTTCCATAGCCTTTGCCTGCTGAAGCTTACTCTGCATGTCTACCCACTTAATTTCCGGCAGACTCTTCTCCTCGTACAGCACCTTCAACCTGTCATATGCATCCTGTGCCTGGTCCAACGATGCCTTTGCCGCATGGTAGCTGCTGGTCAGTGTCGTGGCATCGATAGAGGCAATAGGCTGGCCTTTAACCACACGGTCGCCCGTTTTCACATACACCTTATTCACCGTTCCCGGCACAGAGAAACTTAAAGAACTGCCGCTGGATTCCTCCACCGTGCCTGAGTATCGCTTTTCAGCCGTCAACGTACGGGCTGACACTTGTAACGTCTTGACCTTTATTGTTTTTTCTTGCGCAGAATCGTCGTGTGATTCATCTTGACATCCGGCCACAATGATAGGCATAGCCAGACATGTAACAAAAAACTTACTGTTCATATATTTCCAATTATTAAAAGTTACTGATAATACTGATTCAATAGACTGTCTATGATTTTCGTTTGCAAATATCGGCCATAAGCCATCATAGAAAAAGGTCAATTTAAAGATGGAATTGTTCTTATTAATCAATAAAGTTGCACCGTGAAATTTTATAAAATATTTTTGCTCTCAAAACAGATAAAGATGAAAAAGATAGAATCCATATCCATCCAGCAACTGGATAACAGACAGCTTGTACAGAACAGGCTGAAATCAGACATACTGTTGTCGGCCAACCTGGGATTTGATGACACACTGTTCAAGCATCCGAGCCGGATGGATGCCTTTGCCGCCATTTTCTGTGTCAGCGGGAAGGCAGAAGTCCAAGTCAACCTAAAGAAATATACCCTTGAAAGCGGAACCATGGCGCTCCATGTGCCGGAAAACATCATTCAAATCACCTCCTGTGAAAACCTTATTGTCTACCCCTTCATTATCTCGTCCACATTCATACAGAAACTGCACATCGAGACCAAGGACCTTATCAACCTCTATATGGCCGCCAAAACCATACCAGTATTCTGCTTACAATATGCCGACATCCATATACTGGAGAAATACTACTACCTGATGGAAAGCATCCTTCAATCGGAGACCGGCTACAAAGATAATATGACCATCGGACTGACCACCTCCTTTCTATACAAGGTATATGACATTCTGGTCAGAAAACTAAAAGAAAAAGAATACGTAAGAAAAGTACCGGAGCGCTGCGAAACGGTTTTCGAAGACTTCATCAAGGAACTGAACCTCTTCCATGGTACGGAGCACTCCTTATCATTTTTTGCCCAAAGATTAAACTTCACCCCCAATTACCTTTCCTCCAGGGTGAAAGAGTACAGCGGCCGGACAGCTACCGAATGGATTGAAGAATCTGTCATCCTCGAAGCCAAAACCATGCTCAAGCACACCGACCTGACGATTCAGGAAATTGCCTACAAGCTGAATTTTCCGACACAAACCTTCTTCGGAAAATACTTCAAGCGCATCACAGGCCTTTCACCCAAACAATACCGTACCCTCTAACTAACGATTGATTTATCGTAAAATTAAAATTATCATTTTCTCCCACTCTATTTATCGTTCTTGCCTATTGAATTGTCTTGTATTTCTACTCCCCTATAAATACACATTCAATCCAATAAGCAAGAATCCATACTATATCTCCAGCAATTAATGCAATAAGCCGTTGTTTAAATTTCAGGTCATATTTTTCTTCTTTCAACTGTCTCAATTTTGGGAAAAAATTATCTGGTAAATAATATCTCCTACACAAATAAAATGGTGCAAAAACAAACAAAATCAGTAATTCCCACCATCGATAACTTACATCTCCATTCTTTTCATTTCTTTTATCTATCCGTTCCTGCTCCGCACGTGCAGCTGCATCCAACCTTTTCATGAAAGCCTCTTCTTCTTCCTCCATGATGTCGGCTATTACCTTATCGTTTATTCCTCGTTTATACAACTCTTTTTTTGCCAATCTAACTTCCTCTTCCGAATACTCTCCAGTTATGTTATTAGCCATCATCAAGAGCTCATCTGTTGAATAATCCCTCACGCTCATTATTCCTATAAGTGACTATAATAATTTAAAACAATAGTTTTACAGCTTCTCAATATACAATATTAATCCATCCTTGTTTACCATAAATCCACATTTCAAACCAGCATATTGCAATTGGAACTAACAAAAAGAAAATAGCACTGATAACTTTTATTTTTTTAGGATAACGATAATGTTTCATCAGGGCCGATTTCCTTTTCTTTTTGTACCGAGCCCATGAAAATAGAAATGGAAAAAGAAAGTTAAATCCTATATAATATAATGAGAAATCATCAGCTCTACTTAATTCCAGCATGTGTAAAAGAAGAAAATATACAGGAATGACAAGAATGAATGTATAATACCAAAAAAGTAATATACTGCCACACATCCGATAATTGCTTTTTTCCCATATTTCACCTATATAATACAAATAATCAAATAAATAATACGTGTATGCCTTCGGATGTGGAATATTCTCCTTTTCCTCATTTTCCAAAATAAAATCGTAGATATATCCATCTCTCCATACAAAACTGAAACTATGATTCAAATCGTATGTGGAAAAAGTAATCTTTACTCTATTAGTATCAGTTCCAAACACATCGACAGATTCCGGGTAAAAGCGCTCTTTCCAATAAATAAACACTTCCTTATTTTTTATATACCGAACATGTTTGGGCATAATCCTGCTTATCTGACTGCGTATTTCTTCCCAGTTGTCCAGTACCTCTCTCAGGCAGGCTATTTGTGTCTGAGATGGTGCATTTGAGTCTCCATTTATACACACAAAAGTTTCTTCTTGATATATCGGAAATTTCATGAATGCGAACCAATAATAGCTTTCATTTCTCCAGCAATTCCAGACTTTAGAATGAAAGATACCCAGTTCCTTCACATCATACATTTTACGTCTGCCAAACAGATTATTGGCTAGTCGTTTCATAAATTCCATAATCTTGCCATCATTATTATTTAAAACAAACCTGATGGAAGTGGCAGTGGTTTTCCTGCCTCATCATATAACTCCGTAACCGTAAGCAATTCATAACCATGTATATTCTGCATTTTCTTCACACACTTCAGCTGCTTGTTTTTGTAATACTCTTTAGCAAATATTACTTTACCGCTTTTCATGCATCCCTCTTCCTGTATGATACCATCGTCATAGAATAGCCGATAATCACGCTTGAAGTGCTCAAAGTCAATATTATATTCTTCTTTCATCACTTTATCTGTTCCAGGATAAAACTCCTGAAAAATTTTTGTTGATAAGTCTTCATTATAATAACGTCGTTCCACCGGATAACCATCTTCATCAAATTTTACAGAGTAATACGGAATCTCCGCATAGTTTTCCTCTCTGATAAGTTTTCCACTGAAATCCCACTCCTTCCACAAACCTGTCTTCTCCCCTTTCTCCGTATAGTATTCTATACATTTCAGCTTTCCACTCTGCGCCCAAGTTTCTTTATATTCACCTTTCTTTCCACTCCATCCCCAAGTATATCCTTCTCTCACAAAAGGCGGCATATCAGTGCCTCCTTCCTCATAAATACGAAAAGGGCCATAACGCATATCGTTACTATACGAAATAAATGTAACCAGTTTTCCGTCCTTATCAAATATCCGCTCTTGCCCGTCAATCTTTCCATTTTTATAATCACGTTCCATTCTCCCAGCTCGACTATAGTCCACCATTAATCCATCCAGTTTTCCTTGATTATTCCAGAAATATTCTTTCGCTACACTACCGTCATAATAGTATTCATATCCTTTTCCTCTTAGCCTTCCTTTTACATAAGTCATTTTCTTGGAAAGATAATTATCTTCATACTCCTCATACGGCCCATCAAGGATACCTTCCTTATTGAAGTTGGCTATAGCATAAGATCTGTAACTTAATATAATTCGGCACTTCCCATGCAGAGGTACACGATCGTACACACCTCTCCATTGATAAGTCAAATCTCCCAATGGTATCTGTTCCACATCTTCAATCTTCAATGGTTCTTGTGCAAAAAGCATACTTCCGCAAGATAAAAAGAACAATAAAAACAATAATTTCTTTCTCATAACTTTAAAAATATTCATATCCTTTTCTTTTTTAGCAACATCATAAAGTCCATATTTTATCATTATGAACTTACTGGTTCATTATCTCAAATATAATCTTTAGGCAATAGGAGAAAATAGTTTATAATGATTTGCAGGGAACGGGGTGTTATGTTTTATCCTTCAGCTCCTGCCATCAATAATGTCTCCACAATCTCATTATAACCTCGTTCAGCTGCATAATACAATGCAGTTTGCTGAAGATTATCCGCAAGGTTTACATCTGCCCCATACTCCACAAGTAATGTGACAAACTCATTATTTCCTTCCTTAGAAGCAAAGATAAGTGGCGTTTCTCCATTTTTGTTTTTGACATTAACCAATGCTTGTGCCACTATCAAGTCATTGCCAATAAATTTATTTCCCAATCCAGCCGCAAAGTGCAAGGGAGTATTTCCATTCAAAAGGGCTTTATTTACTTCTGCACCAGCATCAATCAACAGATTAACGATGGTCAGGTTTCCTTTCATGCAGGCGATGAGCAGAGGAGTTTCCCCAGCATCATTCGTCACATCTATCATGTCTGGAAATATGGAGAGCAACGAACGGACAATTTCCGATTGATTATTGAAAACCGCCTGATGGAGAGGTGTATTACCTTGGATGTCGCTTATTCCATCCACAGTCAGGCGTATCACAACTTCTTTCAGTCCGTGGGCAGTAGCGTAATCTATCGCCTTATGACCAGAATTATCAGTGATTTCTGTGTCTGCCCCTTGTTCTATCAGAAACAAGGCGGCATCGGTACGCTTGTTATCAAGGAGACGAATCAATGGGGTTCGTCCCTCATTATCCGTAGCATCCAGATCCGCTCCATATTGTATTAGCTTTCCAATTATCTCCTTATTCCCATTCCTTGCAACTGCATGTAAGGGTGTTTCCGAACGGTTATTAGCAATGGAAACATCCGCATCGCTATCAAGCAGAAGATTCACAATGTCTCTGAATCCTTTCAGGCAAGCATGATACAACGGAGTGTTACCTTCTACATCCCGTTTGTTCACATCAATACCACCTTTTTTCAGGAATATCTGTACAATTCCTTTCTGACCGTTACGGCAGACATTCAGGAAAGTCATATTATTATCCATACAAATATCAACTATATTTCAATAAAAATTTTACAAGAGTTTCGTCATTTTTTTTCGCTGCGATGTCCAAAGCTGTCAAGCCTTCATTATTCACAGCACTCACATCTGGAGTACCGAACTCCATGACCAATTCGGTCGCTTCCTTTGAACCTCTCATCGAACTTCCCGCTATATAATGCAACAAAGTATTACCCCATTTGTCCTTGGCATTGATGTCTGCCCCAGCTTCAAGCAGCACCTCAAGCGTCTCCGCATCTTGTTCCGTACAAACTCGCCCGTCGTATGGATATGACCTTGCGAAACCTGAAAAACGCGGTATGTTTCCATCCCAGTAACGTCCTCCATAAAGATTCATCACAGGGGTCTGTCCCTGCATATTGGATGCATTCACATCTGCTCCATTTTCTACGAGATAACGAACAGCCCATATTCCTGTGTCATATTTTGCCCCACGACAGGCTACGGATAAAGCAGTGTTTCCCTCCTTGTCGGCTGGACTTTCCAAATCCCACCTACACGCAGTCAGGCATTGGAGAAAAAGCAGACATGGCTCCTTATACTCACAGCCATGCCCTCTATTACTCATCCATACTGCAAAGGCTGTCCGTTCCTCCGAATCCCTAAAATTCGGATCGGCTCCCCCTCTCAGTAATAACTCTGCTGCTGAAAAATTCTCCCATGTCAGAGCACATCCCAACGGGGACTTACCTTTGAAATCAGCCATGCCACTATCCTCGCACACAATTTGAGTATCCGGACCGGAACGTAGCAGAGCGTCCAAAGCCTCTTCGTCCCTATACCACAATGCCTGAAACAGGTTTAATCCCCCGGCAATGGCCGCAAGCTCGTCTGTTTCGGGGTCTTGTCCTGATAGCAAGGCTCCAATTTTCCGGGCACCTCTTTCTGCCGCTATAAGAAAAGGTGTTTTCCCGCAATTGTTCTTTTCCTCCGAATCTATCTGCCCGCTTTCCAGAATAATCCTTGCAGTATGGCAACACTGCTTGTCCAAAACCAAAAGGCTTTCCAGCTCTTCATAAGTTTCCTGCTTGTCCTTGTCCGAGTACCATCTTTCAGCAAAGTCAGCTATCCGTTTTTTCCTGGACTTAATATTGTTTGCAATGTATCCTGCGGAATCGCAAATAGCGTGCAGCACATTGTCGCCATTCCAGTCGGTAGAATCAATACGGTTTCCCGACATCAGAAGGACATCAGCCATCAAAAAATGACGATTTCGTACTGCTTCTATCAAAGCGGTTGTATTTTTACCCGAGCGCGTTACCTTCGCCCCTTCGGAAAGCAATAGCCCAGAAATATCGGCATATAGAGTATCATCCGGACAAGAGTTCCGCTTCGCCATCACACACAGTGGTGTATCACCGTCGTCGTTTCTCGCATTCGTATCCGCACCTCTTCCCAGCAGAATACGCACAGCAGTAGTGTCTGCAAAATAGCAAGCTGTATGCAAAGGAGTATTATTCTTATGTATTTCGTCCCGACTGTCAAGCAGTACATTCTGGTATGCATCGTACAAATCTGATTTTTCGATATCAGATGCGTACAGGTCGAATATTTCTTTACAAGTCATTATTGTTATTTTTTATTTTTCTATATATTCGTACTTTCCTCCCAAACAAACAGAAATAAGCTTAGCTTCACTATATAAATGCAGTTAGAAAGCTGTTTCCACTTTTAACTGAAAATCACGAACCATACTATATTCAAGACATTTATCAGTTACTTCTATCAAAAGAAGAAGCAGATTAGTTTTCAAATAACACCTACTTTGTCCCATCGCATACCCAGCATAAAGGGCACAAATCATACAAACTTAGCTAGTTAATTACTAATCAACACATTCTCAAAAAGACGTTCATTAAACCTGATTTCCTTGTTGAAAGAATCCGACACCGAATAGCCTTTTATTGCTGTGCTCAATTAAATGATAAAAGAATTTTTTCAATCTCTCGTACACCAATTTCCCTTGCCAGATCGAGAGGACTGTTACCATTGCTGTCTTTAATATCAATATCTGCATTGTACTCCAAAAGTAACTGCACCAGTTCTATGTTATTATTGGCGATTGCTTCCATAATCGGATATACTTTATAAGTGTCATATGGACTTTGAAAGCCATTTACGTAAATGCCATGCTCCAGTAATATACGGGCTAATCTCACGTTAGACAATTTGCAAGCGTATGTCAAGAGTGTTAGCCCGTATTCATCACTATATAATCTATTATTAATATCCTTGTATCTGGTAAGGGCATACCCAACGGATAAAGCTGATAGATTTCATCTCGTATTGTATCTTGCAACAATGCATTTGCTTTTACACTATCCCAATAACATATAAATGTTGCAAGAAAAAACAATACCCAGTTTACTATCCTCATAGTATTGTTCTAGGCTACATTGTCAGGTTATTACCATTGAAATCTTACCCACGGACTTTTTTCATCGGAAAGTAATTTATCGGCGTTATCCTTCATTACTGAATTATAAGATTTCTTTCCTCCCCACATTGAGCGCCCTATAATATAACTCATCGCCATGTCATGCCATGAAGCGAACTCCCGATGTGCCAGGTCATACGCTCTGTCAATATACTGCCAGGCTTCTTCTTCTGTGATATAACACATCTCGCAACAGGCACGTGCAAGGAAACATACCCTACCAGCATCCCATCCGACAACACCATAACGCTTCAAGTCTTCTTTTGAAGATATAACTTTATTCTCAATCAACTCATCATAAGTCTCTTCCAGATTCTGAAGCTGAAATACAGCCTTATCATAATCTTCCTGCGACTCCATATATTGCTGAAACACCTCATCCTGCAGCTCTGGGGCGGAAAGAAGAAAAGCCTGCCATACATAAGGGAAATAATATCTGAATCCTTTTTCCAACAAATAATCCATCTTTTCCCTGGCATCCTGACTGTTTCTGATTCCCCACCATTCACCAAGTATCTGTGGAAGTTCATAGTCTATACCTGTCTTTATAGAATTCTGGTATGCTCCTTGCTGTGAGGCATACAACGCACCGACAGCAAGCTTCTTATATTGCTCATCGGCAAGAGAGGATGCCGGATTAATATTTACAACCTTAAACGCACTTCTGATTTTCCGTACCATCATGTATGCCCCTTTACCTTTCCGGTACAGCCACGTACAGCCCACAAAAACGGCAATACCCGACATTATATAAAATTCGTAACTCATTTTTCCGCTCTTTTAAATAATCAATCACTCCATGAAAACTGCAACCAAGGTGAATCTTCATTCTTCAGTAATTCCGTAACAATCTCGTATGCAGTCTGACAATCGTCTGTATCACCGTGCCATACACCACGACCAAGAACGAAACTCATACCATATTCTTCCCACGAAGAGAAATTTGCAGAAGCAGTTTCATCCGCCACACGCATGATGTTCCACATATCTTCTTCTGTAATATAACCGCACTGGAAAGCCCAACGCCCGAGGTTGACAATACGTACCAAATCCCAGGCAATCGCTGTATGAGGTACAGAATTCACATCACAGATACTGTTTTCCAACATGTAGTCCGTTATCAAAGACACATCTTCTATCTTGTCTTCATCAATACCTTCGGTTTCCTGCCCGTTTCTCATGGCAGCAAGAACCCTATCCGCTTCAGCATGATGTCCTTCACGAAGCAGCCAGTCAACAATTTCAAAAGTAGACCCTCTGTCAGTTACCTCCCACCAGCTTCTTATCTGTTCCTTCAATGAATCTACATACTCCTGGTGTCCTATGGTATCTGTATATTCATCATTATAGACCAGTATCGGTGCCCCAAGAGTTAACAAACGAAGCTGTTCACTGTTTAAGGTACCATCCTTGCTTCTTTTTATCTCCCAGCTATCATTATCATCAAAGAAATCATCAACGCTGAAATCTAAGCCCATCAAAGATTGTGTTATATCCGCAGCATCATTCATGTTTTTCATACCGACATTACGTACTATATCCGCATCCACATCTCCTAATGTTCCCATCGTAGCCTGTTGGGCTTGTATATCGGCAAGATTCGGAACAGCAGCTTGCATCTGAGCCATAATCTGTGCCTGCATGTCCTGCATGTTCATACCTGGTATGTTTCCTAACATTGATTGCGCTTGTTCCATAGCTGACTTGATAGCCGCTTCCTGTGCGGCTCTTGCTATTTCTTCTGGAGTCTGTTTTCCACACATTTTTCCATTTCCCATAATACTTTGATTTATAATCAACCTTCTTGTATATCAAAAAAATCCTATCTCTCCGTTTTCATCAATCTTAAATGAAACGGTATAGTAATTGGTCCATATATGTTTTCCACGTACTTCAGGTGCCTCATCTTTCTTGATGAAATTCAAGTCGAAGTAAGAAACCATAGTGGTATATTCTTTTTTGAAAGATTCATTCTCAGCAAGCAAATGCTCACGACCGACTTTTACCGGATAAATGTAGAACCTGTACTTCCCGACTGATTTAAGATCATATTGGGTACTGTCTTCCTGTGTCATAAACAAGTCATATCCCTCTTTGACAATTTTTTTCAGTAAACCGGCATTTATATCGTCAAAATTCAGTGCCGCTGACTTTTCATACGAATATTTCCATTTTTCATTCTTATCCGGTTCACCTGCAACAAATTCTCCGTCTTTTAACTCTATAATAAGTTTATAATCATTATTTTCTTTATCAATGTAGCCAACAGTGATACTTGAAAGCATATTTTCCAACTTATGCTCACCGTTATCTTCCTCCCATTGCAATTCATAGATTTTGTTTTCATTCATATCGATATTGGTTTTTACGAGCTCCTTTATTTTCGAAATACTCTCTTCTGAGCCCATTCCTAAAGGTTCACTTCCATTACAGCCAACAAGTACCGATGCAACCATTGAAACTACCAGTGTTGCCTTGAAAAATTGTCTAATCATAATATTAAGTTTTTAAATTGGTTTATTTTATCCTAAAATCGCACGAAATTCTTCAAACTCATCGTATGAGTCAAAATATTTGATTTCAAAAATCACATACTTATCAGGAAGACTGACCTTACACTGATTCTCTTCTTCATCATCTTTAATATATTCTATATCTGAAATGAGGAATGAACGATATTCTACCTTGCCTTTTTCAATGGATGGATATGTCACTCTGTTACCTTCTACCTTGATTGTTCCTCCTTGTGCAATCAATGCTTTAGCCTTCCGCATACTCTGCAGAGTAAACAACAGAAGCAATATCCCTCCTATTACAAGAATTGTTGACAAGACTGCAGGCGACAATACATGAACACGCCTGATACGAAGTCCGAAAGGCCATATCAATGGAACGACAACCATACCTATACCAAATGCCAGACTGGACCACTGATTCGTAAAAACACTGTTTGGAGTGTAATTGAACGTTTTGTTTACGCTCTCAAATTTTTCCTTTTCCATAATATTACCGATTGGTCATTTTTTGCAAATATAAAAAATAAAAAAGCAAAATATTACCGTCTGGTCATTTTTTGCAAATATAAAAAATAAAAAAGCAAAATATTACCGTCTGGTCATATTTTGCTTTTTTTAATTGAAAAGGATTATTTTATATCATTGCTTCAACACATCATACAAACACATAAAACTTGAATAAAGCAAATCAGTATCAAGTCCGTTAAACAAAGACATCTCATAAGACATACCCATGAAAACATGATGATAAAGCAGTATCACACTCTCCACATCTATATCTTTTCTCAATTCCCCATTCTTAACAGCAGCATGTATAGCCACACGCCAATGCTCCTTATCATTTTCAATCATTTCCTGTAGCTTGCTTGCCCCATCCGGATAATACAATCTTACTTGCTGCAAAAGATGCAAATATCCGGCATTAGCACATTTACCTGGCATAATATCTTTACTTAAATTGCCTAAATCGACAATCTTAGCCATCGCATTCTTCACACCCTGAACATACTTCTGAATGAAATCCCTGAAAGTACCATCGTGTATCTCATATTTAGTTTTAGGGTCCTGTATCTTAAAAAGGAACTTATCAGCTACGGCTATGAACAAATCAAGTTTGGTAGGGTAATAATTAAATATTCCTGTTTTAGTAAGCCCTACCTTTTTAGTTATCATTTGCAGACTTACACGCTCATAATTCATTGCCATAAACAACTGAAAAGCACTCTCCAATATTTCGTCCCTATTTGTTTTCATATTTATATATTATAATCCATCTTTCTCCCAAAGATATATGATTAATTTGATTTAATCACATATCGCACATATAATCATATATCTATATTTTGAATTTATAATTATGTTGTAATCAGTTATAGCTTGGTAATCAATAGTGTTAAGCTGTTATCTCGGACGTGTTAGTTGTTTACTATATATTTACTTAATGATTTCAATGTCTTGAATAGGTATATAACCAATAGGAGCATTAAAAATGGAATTTATTCTGCACCAGCCATTTATTAATTCACTTATGACAACAGGCATTCCAAATTGGACTGCTATGCCATCCTCACCTTTGGTAGTTTTTTCGCCATCAGGTAAAGAATAAATGCAAGAACTGCATAGTATGGCACTATCTCCAATTTGTGGTATAAAATTCGTCCTTTTAGCATTTGAAAAGCTCTGTAATATTATATTATATTGAGCTTCTATGCTTTTCGTAGACAGGAATAAATATGCTTCAAAACAATCATTACATTCATTCTCTTCAGGGAAATGCTCTATGTGAAAACCCGAAGCATCAGCATACAACTTTCCGTGAGTTTCATCGCCTTTATTATATATTCCATATATCAATCGCCCATTAGAATTATAATATGCAATACTATGCAATGCTCCCCCGTCAGCCCATCGCTTAAATACTTTTCTTATTTTGTTATCGCGATCGAAATACATCGCGAACAATATATTGGCATTCTTGATTTGACCATCATCTAAGATTTTGTATGAATGGATTTGATTAAACTCCATATATTCATCCTCTATCACTTTCCCTAAACTATCCAAAGGAACAAGGTATGCAATCCACAAAGGCATTTCGTTTATTGCATCAATCTCCTCTTGAATAGTTTCCTTATAGCTTTGTCCAAAAGTATGTTGTTTCATCCATTGCAAAAGCAAATCTTCTACTTCTTTTGCACCTATTTCCTTTGCTAAAGCAAGAGGGGTGTTGCCGTTACTGTCTTTTATATTAAGATCTGCGTGATATTCTAAAAGCAACTTCACCAGTTCTATGTTATTATTGGCAATGGCTTCCATAATCGGATATACTTTATATGTATCGTATGGACTTTGGTAACCATTTACGCTAATGCCATGCTCCAGCAATATATGTGCTAACCTCACGTTAGACAATTTACAGGCATATGTCAGGAGCGTCAGCCCATATTCGTCACTATATAATCTGTTATTAATATCCTTATACTTGGTAAGGGCATATTTCAGCACATCTTCTTTATCAAAGTAAATTGCCGTATAAAATATATCAAACTCATAAAAATCGTTACCCATTGCCATCGGTTCATCTTTTCCTGCCAGCAACCGTTTTATGGTTGCCATATCATTGTCACGGCAAGCAACTCCCAACGGATAAAGTTGATAAGTTACATCCCTTATAGTATCTTGCTGTAATGGATTTGCTTTCGCGCTATCTAAACAACAAAAAAACATTACAAGAAAAAGTAATGTCCAATTTATTATCTTCATATTGATTTTTTTAAGTTGCACGTTAATGCTAATGGTTAGAAAAGAGCATAGTCAGATGCTATCTTTCGTTGTTACCAACTTATTAAATATTAGAGTTTATATAGAATAAGGAACAGGGTTACTGAAAATCAAATCCATAAAACCTTATTCGATATATTGTTTATTTATTATATTATTTTCAGCCAATGCCGATGTGTTATCATGAAATAAAGTAATACAGCTAAAAATGGGTAAACCATCCAAGAAATAATGGACGATAAACGTTGGTTTTTAAACAATAAAGGTTTTTCTCGTATTATCTCAATTCCTTTTCCCTTTCTTACATAATATCTATTTAAAAGATAATATAGAATACAAAATATTGGAACAAAGAAAATAAACGGCAAATCATAATTGAAATTCTCTTTTATCAATGGATAAATCAATGCAATTATCGGTAGAAATAATATTCCACAGAATAGTAATATTGTTCTCTCATGTGGATCTTCCAACTTAAATTTATCCCTATTGTATATAAAGAACTGATAATATATCGCATTAAAAAAGAATTTAATCATAAAGAATTATTAGTTTTGTTATTAATGTTCAGCAGGGAATGGCTTACCGTTATCCTGCGTTGTTAGTGATATTTTTACCATAATTCTCACCTAAGAAGAAATATAGCAACATAATTATTTGCAACAAAATATACAGACCTGTCACAAAGCATATTGTTAGTATTATTATTTTCTTTACACCTTTATATTTCTTCTTTCTTAATAAAAAGAGTAGCAACAGTGAAACCGCTATAAGTATCATATTTATTACACATGCAATCATATCTATTATTTATATTTTGGATTTATAATTATGTTGTTATCACTAATGGTTTGAAAAGGAATGCCGTTTAGGTATTATCTTTCCTTGTTACTGATTTTATTACATCTGCCGTCCAAAGAAGGCTGAATTGAATCCATTTTCATTATTGAATCAATCCCTTCACTTAAACGTATGAGTTCTTTTATCCTGAAAAAGTTATTTAACTTGTCATCATATTTATAATATGAGTCCACATAAACTTTATCTGAAAACCTTGATGAATAAGTACGTCTTGATATTATACCTTTTTCTTCGATATTGTAAGCCAAAGATGAATATCCAGCATATGGATAATCAAAAACTTCTTTATCTTCCAACACAAGTATTTCTCCTGTATTTCCAAATGAAACAGTAAATATTACTCTTTCTGCCTGTTCGAAACATTCTTTCATACCATCATTATCATCATACCGATATTCAGAAGTCTTTTCAATATATATGCTGTCTAAAACATTGTCATAATCTACATATCCAACCAAAGTATCCCTGAAAATGCAATCATTATTTTGAGATATATCCGTTGAATCTTTCCTTTTTATTAATCCTATGGAAAAAACAGATGTCAATATCAAAAGGAACAGTTTCATATCAAATTTTCTATTATCAGTAATAGTTCAGCGGGGAACGCTGTAAGCGTTATCACGCTTTGTCATAAACTCAATTTACTTTGCATGATTGGCTTTTATTTACCCACCATTCCTGTTCTTCCACTTCACGGGCCTTTTGTATCTCATCCGTTGTCAGATTCTCATTGTGATAGGCATTATATAGATTCTCCCAACCATTCTTACGATATTTCGGTGATACAACCCATTCGCCTGCATCATTAAACAGGCAGAAGTTTGCAGGAGTATCGGGTATAATTTCATCTGCCCAGGAACAGACTTTTGTCAATCCCTTTGCGGGTTTCCACTTACCCCGATATTCAGATAAGTTCAATTTCAGTTCTACTATTTCATTCCGTCCTTTCTCTATTTGTTGTCCTCTCATCCGATACCCTTGCTTGAAAGAACCGGAGAATGTACCGCTATATCGTTTATCTCCGTATTCCTCAAACGAGTAATGCCCGTATATGAAACCGTCCACTTCCGTACATTCACTTTTCATTATTTGGAAACAAGAAGAAATACTATCTATAAAAATATTCCCTTCAAACGGACAGATTAAAGACAATCGGGTACGACTGGCACCTTTTATCTCATATTCTCTATCATCTATTTTCCGAACTTCGGCAAAATGAATATCAATTCGGCTACAATCTTCTCCTAATATGCCAATCATGCTTGAATTGTCAAACAAGTCAGAAAGGTCTTTTTGTAAAACATCCGCTTTGTGATTTTGTGGATAGACTACTCCACAAAACCAAAAGAGTAAAAAAATACTGATATGGCATATATTCTGTTTCATATTTTACATTACTGTTTATAATGATTCAGTGGGGAACGCTATTTAAGCGTTATCACACTTTGTTATAAACTCAATTTATCTATTGGTATAATAGTCTTTAAGTAGAAGCGGAAGGAAAAAACAACTTACTGTGCCTATTATAGAGATAGCAGCAAAAAACCAATTTTTCCTGTTGTTGTTATTGTTCCTGTAATGGCTGTTCCATCTCCGGTATCTTTTTGTTTCATCCCAAAATACAATTTCATTTATGAATACAAATAAAATAGAACAACAGAGATAGATAAGAATCTTGTTATCATTAACAAAAGGGAATGATGCTATCAGTGCCATTATCAATGCAATAAATGGAAAAATGGAAAATAGAAAAACAAAAAGCCAAAGTAATTTCCGGCTCTAGCATATCCAAGTAATCCCCAAAAGAAATACTTGATTGTAAAATACCAATAGATATACCAGTTCATAATTTTAATCTCAAATTGTTTATAATGGTTTGGTTGAGGAACAGCGTTCTGCTGTTATCTCGACCTTGTTAACGATTTTATTTCACAATCATAAATTCATTTCCATATGGATAAAAGTCATTATCTATCCATAGTTTGGAGTAGTCTGATAATTTGTAAATTTCAGGTTTATACAGATTTAATACCTTATCCAAAACTCTTTCTCGGAATATTATACCATCTTTATATTCTATACTATTCAAAACAAAGAAATTCTGTTTGATTGAATTGTCTTTCAGTTTCATATCAGGATATACTGTAAAACAAGTACCTAGTTTTTTTTGAAAGTCACTCTGATATGTTATGCCTTTTCCGAAATAAAAAGAATCGTTGTCAAAATGATTTATACGTAGAGCATAGTATTTCTTATCCGTTAGAGATTCGTTTTTCTTGTTTACTACCTTGACAGTTGCAATATCATATTTATCGATAAACCCATTTTCTTGAAGTAAAGACAAAAACTCTTCCGATACGATTTTGAGTTCTATACTGCTTTTATCAAGAAAATCAAATTGCAGGATTCCCGGTTTCTTGTTGCATACAAGATATAAGACGGGAGGTAAATTCTCGCGCCATCCGTCATTATTTTTCCACATCCATTGCCCGAAATTCTGAAACTTCTGCCTTTTACTCTCATCGTAAGTATCACAGACATCAGATCTACCATACTCCAATAATCCTTTAGAAAGTTTACCTATCCCATATCGCCAAATATAAAGTTCTTCTGTATTCATAATTGCTGAATTTATTATCGTTAATGGTTCAGCAGGGAACGGCTTGCCGTTATCCTGCTTCGTTATCAACCTATTCTATATTCACCATTTATCTGCAACTTCAAATTCGCCGATTGTTTGGGTACAAATGTCAATGTACGGAATGGTCTTGACTATCTTGATGTTTTCAAT
>PPYE01776167.1_pt1 | contig 55998 bp, 39 predicted proteins | sample 1559881 | NCBI WGS metagenome assembly PPYE01 (sample SAMN08240022, study PRJNA423297) | Human gut metagenome, whole genome shotgun sequencing project.
CGGCCGGTGTCTCGGTGCAGAACGTATCGGGTACTTTCGGTACCGCTCCCAAGATCCGCGTCCGCGGTGCGACGTCGATCTTCGGCAGCTCGAAACCCCTCTGGGTGGTCGACGGCGTGATTATGGAGGACGTGATCGACATCGACGCCGACGCACTCTCTTCGGGTGACGCCACGACGCTGATCAGCTCCGCCATCGCAGGTCTCAACGCCGACGACATCGAGAGCTTCAGCATTCTGAAAGACGGTTCCGCAACTTCCATATACGGTGCACGCGCAATGGCCGGCGTGATCGTCGTCACGACCAAGAAGGGTCGTGCAGGCGAGAGCCGCATCAGCTATACCGGCGACTATACGTTCCGTATGACGCCGCGCTACGCCGATTTCAACATCATGAATTCTCAGGATCAGATGTCGGTATATCAGGAAATGGCCGCCAAAGGCTGGCTCAACAACTCGACTATCGCAAACGCCTCTTCGAGCGGTGTTTACGGTAAGATGTGGGAGCTGGTCAACACGGGCAAACTCGAAAATACGGAGGCTGCGCGCAACCGCTACCTGCGTAAGGCCGAGTACCGCAATACGGACTGGTTCAAGGAGCTTTTCCGGAGTTCGCTGATGCACACGCACTCGATCAGCCTCAGTTCCGGTACCGAGAAGTCGCAGTACTACGCTTCGATGAGCGCCATGTTCGATCCGGGATGGACCAAGGCCAGCGAGGTGGAGCGTTATACGGCGAACCTCAATGCTACCTATAATATCTTCGACAATCTGACGCTGAACCTGATTTCGAGCGGTTCTTACCGTAAGCAAACGGCTCCGGGTACGCTGGCGGCGACGACCGACGTGGTATTCGGCGAGGTGAAGCGCGATTTCGACATCAACCCCTACTCTTATGCCATGAATTCGTCCCGGACGCTCGATCCCGATGAATTCTACACGCGCAACTACGCTCCGTTCAACATTATCGACGAACTTGGGCGTAACTACATCGATCTCAACGTCGTGGATACGAAATTCCAAGCGGAGCTGCGTTACAAGCCCGTCACGGGCCTCGAACTGAGCGCACTGGCCGCCATCAAATATTCGGCTACGACGCAGGAGCACAATATTACGGACTATTCGAATCAGGCCCGCGCCTACCGTGCAATGGCTACTACGGTGATCCGTGACAACAACCCGTTCCTGTATACCGATCCCGACAATGCGTATGCAGTGCCTATTTCGATCCTGCCCAAGGGCGGTATCTACAAGCGCCGCGACAACAACATGCTGTCGTACGACTTCCGTTTTGCCGCTTCGTACAATACGGAGATCAACAACCAGCACATTATCAACCTCTACGGAGGTATGGAGGTCAACCAGAGCGACCGTCACGAATCTTGGTTCAACGGTTGGGGTATGCAGTACTCGATGGGCCTGATCCCCTTCTACGCCTACGAGGTATTCAAGAAGGGCAAGGAGGAGAACACCGACTACTTCGGTCTGGCCGACACCCATTACCGCAACGTCGCTTTCTTCTTCAACGGAACCTACTCGTGGAAAGGCCGCTACACCCTCAACGGAACCTTCCGTTACGAAGGAACGAACCGCATGGGTAAGAGCCGCAGCGCCCGCTGGCTGCCGACATGGAACGTCGCCGGTGCATGGAACGTACACGAAGAGAATTTCTTCGAGGCGCTGCGCCCCGCTCTGTCGCACTTGTCGCTGAAGGCTTCCTACTCGCTGACCGCAGACCGCGGCCCCAGCTTCGTGACCAACTCGCGCGTCGTCATTACGAGCAACACCCCGTGGCGTCCTTCGGCCGGTGTTACCGAGTCGGGTCTGACGATTTACGACTTGGAGAACAGCGAGCTGACTTACGAGAAGAAGAACGAGGTGAACGTCGGTATCGACATGGGCTTCCTGAACAACCGCATCAGCCTCGCAGCCGACTGGTACAAGCGTGACAACCACGACCTGATCGGTGTGATCAACACGCAGGGTATCGGCGGTCAGGTGATGAAATACGGTAACGTCGCCGGTCTGAAATCTTCGGGTGTCGAGCTGACTCTTTCGACCCGCAACATCGAAACCAAGAATTTCAGCTGGTCTACGGACTTCATCTATTCGCACCTGAAAGAGGAGGTGACCGACCTGATGTCGTACAAGCGTGCCATCGACCTCGTATCGGGCACCGGTTTCGGTATGGAAGGCTATCCCTCGCGTTCGATCTTCTCGTTCGACTTCCAAGGCCTGAACGACGAGGGTATCCCGCAGTTCATCAACGAGAAAGGCCAGCTTACGACCACCTCGATCAACTTCCAAGAGCGTAACAACCTCGGACACCTGAAGTATTCGGGTACGGCCGATCCGACGGATTTCGGTAGCTTCGGCAACATGTTCCGTCTCTACGGCTTCAAGCTCAATGTCTTCATCACCTACTCGTTCGGCAATGTGATCCGTCTGGATCCGGTCTTCTCCGAATCCTACAGCGACCTGCTCTCCATGCCGCGCGAGTTCCGCAACCGCTGGATGCGTCCGGGCGATGAAAACCATACGGATATTCCGGTTATCGCCAACAAGCGTCAGGTCGAGAAGGACAACTACCTTTCGCGCGCTTACAATGCCTACAACTATTCGACGGCACGTATCGCCAAGGGCGACTTCATCCGCATGAAGGAAATTTCGCTGACCTACGACTTCCCGAAGCGCTGGATCAAGAAACTCCGTTTCTCGAACATGTCGCTTAAACTTCAGGCTACGAACCTCTTCCTGATCTATGCCGACAAGAAGCTCAACGGTCAGGATCCCGAATTCTTCAATACCGGCGGTGTTGCGGTTCCGGTGCCCAAGCAATTTACGCTGACGCTGAAAATCGGTTTATAACAGACGCTAAAGATGAAAAATATGAATACGAAAAAAATAACCACGCTAATCGTACTCGCGGCTGCCCTCGTGGCGCTTCCCGCTTGTAACGACTTTCTGGATGAGATGCCGGACAACCGAACCGAACTCGATTCGAGCGACAAGATCACCAGTCTGCTGGTTTCGGCATATTCCGAACATACCTACCCCGTAACCTGCGAATACGCATCGGACAATGTCGATGAAACGGCATTGGTTTCACCGGACTTCGAACCCGAACAGGAAGAGTATTACCGCTGGCAGGACGTTACAGCGGCCGTTACCAACGAAGCGCCGCAGGCCGTATGGAGTCAGTACTACATGGCTATTGCCGCCGCCAACCAAGCGCTCGACGCCATCAAGGAGCTGGGCGGCGCCGACACCCCGCAGCTGAAAGCCGCCAAGGGCGAAGCGCTTATCTGCCGTGCATACGCTCATTTCTGTCTGGCCAATATGTTCTGTCAGGCCTACAATCCGCAGTATGCGTCGGAGGACCTTGGCATTCCCTACATGGAGAAAGCCGAAACGATACTCGACCCCAAATACACCCGCGGTACGCTGGCCGACGTCTACTCCAAGATCGACGCCGACCTGATCGAGGGTCTGCCGCTGATCACCGACGAGTTCTACTCGGTGCCGAAGTACCATTTCAACCAGAAGGCCGCCTATGCCTTTGCAGCCCGTTTCTACCTCTTCTATCAGAAGTGGGACGAGTGTATCGCCGCCGCGAAGGTAGTGCTGGGAAGCGCTCCCGAAACGATGATGCGCGACCTTGAGGCGAACGGCAAACTGGGACTGCAGTCGGCCGACGGACAGACCCTGCTCCGCACGATGGACTATATCGACTACTCGCACAAGTGCAACCTGCTGCTGCAGACCTCGATAACCGATGCTCCCGGCATTTCGTTCGGTCCTTACAATGCCTACACCGGTTTTTCTCACGGCAACTGGCTGGATCAGACCGAAACCTTCCGCGCTCCGACGGCTCCGTGGGGCAGCAGCTACACGCTCTACTCTGCGCCGTATTCGATGAATACCGGTAAAGCCGACAAGTGTTTCGCATGGCGTGCGCCCTACCTCTTCGAGATCAAGGACCCGGTAATGCAGACGGGACTCGCGCATACGGTTTTCCCCGCATTTACGGCCGAAGAGACGCTGCTCTGCCGCGCCGAGGCTTACATCATGAAGAAGGAATACGGACCGGCTCTGAACGACATGAACCTCTGGATCAGCAAATATGTGAAGTCCGGCGCCCAAACGCTCACCGAAGCCAACGTCAACCAGTGGGCGCAGAACACGAAGGAGTATACCCCGGCCAATCCCACGGTGAAGAAACCTTTCGGCGAGACGGCTTTCCCGCTCGAAGCCGGCACGCAGACCAACATGTGCTATGCGCTGCTGCATCTGCGCCGTGTGGAGACCGTACACCTCGGTTTGCGCTGGTTCGACATAAAACGTTACGGCATTACGATCTATCGTCGCAAGCTGGCCAGCTACAACACGCTCGGAAGCGTTACCGACGAACTGCACGCCCGCGACCCGCGCTGCGCGATGCAGCTGCCGATGGATGTCGTTGCCGCAGGCCTGACTCCTAACCCGAGATAATCAGATGCTAACGATAAAACAGGATATACGATGAAAAAGAATATTATATTACTTATGACGGCAGTGTTCGGAGTGTTCGTTTTGGCGGGCTGCTCCGAGGACGACCTGAACAAGACGAGCGCTGTCCTCGACTCGCCTACCGTCGAAAACGATTTCGACAGATGGCTTGCCAAGAACTATATGGAACCCTACAACATCGATTTCAAATATCGTTTCAAAGATGTTCTGGGCGACATGGACTACAACCTGACTCCCGCGGATTACGGACAGGCGATCAAACTGGCCAAGCTGACGCTGCACCTGACGCTGCAGGTTTACGACGAAGTGACGGGCAGCAGGCAGTTCATCAGCGAGAACTTCCCGAAGATCGTCCATGTTATCGGTTCGCCGGCCTATAACGAAAACAACAACATCGTACTCGGTGTGGCCGAAGGCGGTAAGATGATGACCCTTTATCAGGTCAACATCATCGACTATCTGCTGAACACGAAGGATATCGACCAGCTCAACGAGCTATTCTTCAAGACCATGCACCATGAGTTCGGTCACATCCTCCACCAGACGCGGCCCTACTCGACCGACTTCAACGCCGTAACGCCTTCGAGCTACGTCGGCGACGCATGCTTCGACACCTACCGGACGGATGCAGCGGCTCGTCAGGCCGGGTTTATCACGCGTTATTCGTCGAAGGCTCCCGATGAGGATTTCGTGGAACAGCTCTCGCTCTACGTAACCTCGACGGCAGCCGAATGGGAAGCCATTCTCGCACAAGGCGGCAGCGCCGGACGTCCGCTTCTCGAACAGAAAAACGATATCATGCGTGCATACATGCTCAGCACATGGGATATCAATATCGATGAACTGCGAAAAGTGGTATTACGTCGGCAGAATGAGATTTGGTCGCTCGATTATAACATTTAATTCGTAAAAGAGATGAAAAAACTTATCATATTATTAGCGGTTTTGCCGCTTGTCCTCTCTTCGTGCCTTAAAGATGACAAGGACGCTTTCGGCAAAACGGCCAGTGAGCGAATCCGCGAGGTGCAGGAGGGCACCGAAAAGGCGCTGACCGGAGCTGCCAACGGCTGGCTGATGGAGTACTATCCCAGTGCGACGCAGGAGTACGGAGGCATTGCGATCTACATGAAATTCCAGAACGGAACGGTTACCGTAACTTCCGAAGCGGGAGGCGCCGGCAAGACCGCCGAGAGTCTCTACTCGTACGATCAGGATTACGGTCCCACGATCAATTTCGACACTTACAATCCCTACTTCCATATCTATTCGGAGCCGAACTCCGGTGTCGGCCCGACCAATACGGGTATGGGAGGCGACAGCGAGTTCATCATCATGAGCTATGCGGCCGACAAGGTCGTTCTGCGCGGCAAGAAAACCCAGAACACCATCGTGCTGACTCCCCTGCCGGAAACCGCATGGAACACGATGTTCGGCAAATATTCCGCGGATGTGAACAAGATGGACAATTTCCGTTCCTACGAACTCGTTCTCAACGGCAAGACCTACGACATCGCACGCGAGGTAGCGGACAATTACAATTCCCGTTACTTCTCCGTGGTGACCGAGTCCGGAGTTACGTCTGCAAGTTTCATCTACACGCAGGATACCGGACTCAAGTTCTATGAGCCGCTGGTTGTCGACGGAGTGTCGATCGAGGAGATGACTTGGAGCGGCGGCATGTTCACCGACGAGGTAAGCGGCGCCCGGATTCAGGAGACGGTATCCAACAATAAGTTCACCTTCGCCGTATCGGATATCAAGGCTACTTCGGTCAAAGTAAAGACGACGCCGACTGTTGCAAACGAGTACTATTATTTCAATGTCGTGCCCAAAAGCGCCTTTGCAAGTATGGCGGACGAGGATATTCTCAACGTATTGATGAACAGCATCACGTCGATGAACGACTTGTCCCGCGGCACTGCCGAGAAGACGCTGATCGTCGAATCCGATACGGAGTATGTTCCCTGCGGATTCGGACTCAAAGTCGTGAACGGTTATGTTTATCCGATCACGGAGCTGGCCAAAGGCACCTCCTTCATGAGCGGTCAGGGCGAACCGTTGTCGCCGGAGTATCAAGCATGGCTCGGCACATGGACCGTCACCAGTACTTCTGCGGAAGTCACCAACGCTCCGGTAACGTTCGATGTTACATTCAGCAAGAAAGTAGCCAACAGCACTTACAGCGTTGCCGGTTGGGGAAGTTCGGTATATCGTCTGCAATATCCCGTTACCGCGGACTTTAACGCAGCAGATGGTTCGTTTACGATGAAAAACAATCAGGAACTGGTTGCCGGTGCATTGTATTTCGTGGCGGAATGTATCGTCGAGGACGGTACCACCTCCTTGCTTACGAGTGAGACCTTCGTTCCTCTGCAGGGCGTCATGGGTGCCGACAAATCGAGTGCATCCGTTCTCTGCAACAGCGGAACATTCACTAACGGTAAAAAATTCGCAGTAGGTACAATGGACTTGTTCATCTATGACGGAGGTTGGTACGGTATCAAGCCCGCCGAAGGCTTTACTTCAGGTGACTATGTAATCGGTCCGTTCAAGTTGGTGAAAAAATCCGCTGCCGGATCTGCAGTGAAGGCTCAGGCGTCGTTCTCCAATGCGCCCGTTGCATTCAAACCGCACAAAATATCGACGACGGAAATTCAGCTGAGTTCCGTAATCGGCCGTCAGACTACCGCACATGCAGCGACACTTTAATAAGCGCTTGCATTATTGATCAATAGGGGTGGGAGGAGTCATTATCGAATGACTCCTCCCAAATTTTAGAGGGATTACCATCGTTTCATCTGCATGAGTTCGGTATTGCACCGGACTCATGTCGTCAATATACTCTTCATCCGATTGCTGCCGAAGCGCAGCCGATTGCCGGAGAGGTCTGCGATCGGGATGCAGGCAGGGCGGTTCGTCACCATAAAATAATAAATAGAATAATAATTTGCATAAATCCGCACAAAATCGCATATTTGTATCTTAATCTTCCGTTACGAACCATTTATGGAATCTTTTTTGAACCATACGCCGGCGGCATATACTCCCTGTAAATCCGCTCCGGAAGATTTGCAGAGCCTATCTTTTGTCATCTATCCAAAATCATAGTTTATGAACAACAGAAAACTACTCATTTTTGCGTCATTCCTGCTGTTGGCGGGCTGTACGACCGATCCGGATACGGATAATAACGCGGGGGGGGGTACTTCCGCGCAGACTCCGTCGGCCAAGATCGTCAACACCTCCGCCGATGCGGCGGCCGAAACGCTTCTGGTCTATTTCAACGACCGTGCGGTCGAAACCATCGAAAGCACCGCTGCCGCAACCCGCACTGCGGCGACCCGTTCGGGAGTCGCCTCTGTAGACGACGTTCTGAGCCGTCTGGAGATCGTTTCGCTGGAACGCCTTTTCACTTACGACGCCCGGAGCGAAGAGCAGACCCGCGCCGCAGGGCTGCATAAATGGTACATACTCACTTTCGGCCAAGGCGCGGATCTGGAGAAAGCCGCAAGGGAGCTGGCCGGAGTGGCTGAAGTGAGCCGCATACAATTCGACACGAAACTGCAAAAGGCATCGGTCGGCAATCCCATGCCTTTCAGAATCGACGAGACGGGGACGACCCGCGCCGATTTCTCCGGCAGCGGCTTCAATGATCCCGGACTTCCGAGCCAGTGGCACTACAGCAACAACGGCGACAAAATGTTCGCGGCTACGACGGCCGCAGGCGCCGACATCAATGTTCCGGAGGCATGGAAACTGACCGGCGGCAGCCCTTCGATCATCGTTGCCATCGTCGATGAAGGCGTGAAATACACCCATCCCGATCTGGCCGACAACATGTGGGTAAATAAGGCCGAACTGAACGGTGCGGCAAACACCGACAATGATGGGAACGGCTATAAGAACGACGTACATGGCTACAACTTCGCTACAAACTCCTCCGATCTGACATGGAGTGTATCGCATTATGACAATAAAGGCAAGTACGACGGCGATTCGGGCCACGGCACCCACGTCGCAGGTACGGTAGCCGCCGTGAACAACAACGGCAAAGGCGTCTGCGGCGTAGCGGGCGGCACGGGCAGCAACGACGGCGTGAAACTCATGTCGTGCCAGATTTTTTCGGGCGGCAAGGGCGGCACCATCTCGACTTCGGTCCGGGCGATCAAATACGCCGCCGACAACGGCGCCTCGATCATCCAGTGTTCGTGGGGCTACCCCACTCAGTCGCCGTTCACGTCGGACAGCTATTATGAAAGGAATTACGCTGCGGAAAAAGAGGCGATCGACTACTTCGTCTCGAAAAAGAACAACGACGTACTCGACGGAGGTCTTGCGATCTTCGCCGCAGGCAACGACGCCACCAACTTCGCGAGTTATCCGGGCGGCTACCGCAGCTACGTTTCGGTCACCTCGTTCGGCCCGGACTACCTGCCGGCCTACTACACGAATTACGGTCCCGGCTGCAACGTCGCGGCTCCGGGCGGCGACGCCAGCATCTCGCCCGCAGGAACCAGCGCCGCGCAGGTGCTTTCGACACTGCCTTCCGAGCTGCCCGCAGAACTCGGCACCGACGGAGCCGACTACGGCTACATGCAGGGCACCTCGATGGCCTGCCCCCACGTATCGGGCGTCGCTGCGCTGGGACTCTCCTACGCGCTGGCCAAAGGCAGGCATTACACGGTGGACGAGTTCAAATCGATGCTCCTGACTGCCGTAAACGACATCGACTCCTATATCATCGGCGGCACCAAAAACGGCATGGTACTCCGCAACTACCGCAAGAATATGGGCACCGGATCGATCGATGCCTACCAGCTGCTGATGCAGATCGAAGGCACGCCCTGCCTGCCGGCTAAAGTCGGCGTACAGCAGGTGCTCTCGCTCGACAAGTTCTTCGGGCAGGCTTCGGCGAACCTGACCTACAAGAGCGCCGAAATGTCGCAGGCCGACATGGACAAGCTGGGGATCACCGCCGCGCCTGCGTTCTCGTACGGAAAACTGCAGATCAAATGCACCAAACCGGGCGTCGCCAAGATCAAGATCAAGGCCATGGCCGGAAGTTCCTCGGCAAACGGAGAGATGAGCGGCATGGAGATCACCAAGGAGTTCGCGATCATCGCCCGCTCGGTACAAGCCGGCAACGGAGGTTGGTTATAATATAAACGTAGAAAACTATGAGAAAGACTATCTATATCGTACTGGCCGCATTGGGCCTGTGTCTGTTCGCCGGCTGCGGATCGTCGGACAAGGAGAAGGTTTCGCCCACGGCAAAGCTGCTCGTCGGCGAGTGGCAGCTCAAGACATGGACGGGCGAGACTCCGCAGGATTTCGATATTTACCTCTCGTTCGATGCGGACAATACCTTCGAGATATACCAAAGGCTCGCCGAGGTAAAATACCAGAAATTCACCGGCAGTTATCAGGTGCAGAACGACGTGCTCAGCGGAAAATACAGCGGCGGCAAGAACTTCGGAAGCACCTACGACATCTCGTTCAACGAATCGGGCAGCACGCTGACGCTGACCAGCGCCACGAACGTTACGGAAGTGAGCGTATACGAGCGCAGCACGATTCCGAATTCGGTCAAGGAGGGCGCCGCCGTGATGAAATCCACCCGTTCGGCGGTACGGCTGCCGCTGTAGGCCGTCCGCCGCAAAGGTCAAAACAGAGAATCTCCGGTCTTATGACCGGAGATTTTTTCATGCCGGAGTCATTCACACCCCACCGGCGGCCGATTTCCGGACGCAAACGCCGTTCATGTCCGAAAAACTGTTATATTTGCCCTCCGGAAGAGAAATTATATTTACAGAAACATCAGACGGACAGCCGGATAGCTCCCGATTTCCGTTTTGGCACATTTTTCACTATCTTTGGACAAAATACGTCACATATTATGAACATCACCGAAATTCTGCCCGGCATTCATTACGTCGGGGTCAATGATCGCACGACAACCCGTTTCGAAGGCCTCTGGTCGCTTCCCCACGGAGTTTCATACAACGCATATCTGGTCGCAGACGAGAAGGTCGCCCTGATCGACACCGTCGAAGAGGCTTTCGGAAGCCGTTTGTTCGAAAATATCCGCGAGACGATCGGCGACCGCCCGATCGACTACCTCGTGGTCAATCACATGGAGCCGGACCACTCGTCGTCCATCCGCGCCCTGCGCCTGCTCTACCCCGACATCCGGATCGTCGGCAACGCCAAGACGCTGCAAATGATCCAAGGCTTCTACGGCATCGACGCCGGGACGCTCGAAGTCAAGGAGGGCGACACGATTTCGCTCGGCGCGAAGACGCTCTCGTTCTACATGGCGCCGATGGTACACTGGCCCGAAACGATGGTCACGTGGTGCGCCGAAGCCGGGACGCTCTTCTCTGGCGACGCTTTCGGCACGTTCGGGGCTATCGACGGCGGCATCACCGATTCGCAGCTCGACCCGTCGCGCTACTGGGACGAGATGCGCCGCTACTACGCCTGCATCGTGGGCAAATACGGCGGCCCCGTGCAGAAAGCGCTGGCAAAGGTCCGCGGACTGAACCCCACGACCATCTGTTCGACCCACGGTCCCGTATGGCAGCGGCAGATTCCGCAGGTAATGAATATTTACGACCGTCTGAGCCGCTACGAGGGAGAACCCGGCGTAGTGCTCGCCTACGGTTCGATGTACGGCAACACGGAGCAGATGGCCGAACGCATCGCCCGCGAGCTTGCGAGCCGGGGCGTCGGCCCGATCGTCATATACAACCTTTCGTTCGCCGACGAATCGGTCGTGCTGCGCGACGTGTTCCGCTACGACACGCTGATCGTCGGCGCGCCGACCTACAACGGAGGCATCTACCCGCCCGCGGCGCGCCTGCTCGACCTGATCGCCGCTCGCTGCGTTCCGCAGCGCAACTTCGGGTGGTTCGGATCGTTCTGCTGGGCCGGGGCCGCCGTGCGCGGCATGGGCGAATTCGCGCAGCGCATGAAGTGGGAGCCGATCTGCGATCCCGTGGAGATGAAGCAGGGCTTCTCGTCCGGCTGCCACGACTTCTGCAGCCGGTTCGCCGACGGCGTCGCCGAGCGCTTCCGCCGCTGAAAAAGCATACACCAAAAACTCACAATATGAAAATCGCAGTCGTAGGAACGGGGTACGTCGGTCTGGTTTCGGGGGCATGTTTCGCCGAAATGGGCCTTGACATCACGTGCGTCGATATAGACAAAAAGAAGATCGACGGGCTGAACAACGGCGTCATCCCGATCTATGAACCGGGGCTGGAAGAGGTCGTCCGGCGCAATGTCGAAGAGGGCCGTCTGCACTTCACGACCGAACTCACGGATTGTCTGGACAACGTGGAGGTGGTCTTCTCGGCCGTAGGCACGCCGCCCGACGAGGACGGGTCGGCCGATCTGAAATACGTGCTGGAAGTGGCCCGCACGTTCGGCCGGAACATCAAGAAATATACAGTGCTGGTGACCAAAAGCACCGTTCCGGTAGGTACTGCGCAGAAAGTCAAGGCCGTAATCCGCGAAGAGCTTGCCCGGCGGAAGTGCAAGGTGCCGTTCGACGTCGCTTCGAACCCCGAATTTCTGAAGGAGGGCGCGGCTGTCAAGGACTTCATGTCGCCCGACCGCGTGGTCGTGGGCGTCGAAAGCGAACGGGCGCGCAAGCTGATGACCAAGCTCTACCGGCCGTTCCTGATCAACAATTTCCGCGTGCTGTTCATGGACATTCCCTCGGCCGAAATGACCAAATACGCCGCCAACGCCATGCTGGCGACGCGAATTTCGTTCATGAACGAGATCGCCAACCTGTGCGATCTGGTAGGCGCCGACGTCGAGATGGTCCGCAAAGGAATCGGCTCCGACGCCCGCATCGGCAGCAAATTCCTCTATCCGGGCTGCGGTTACGGCGGCTCGTGCTTTCCGAAGGACGTGAAGGCGCTGGCCCACACGGCACACGAACACGGCTACACGATGCAGGTAATCGAAGCCGTGGAGCGGGTCAACGAACGCCAGAAATCGATCGTTTTCGACAAATTGCAGCTGGCGCTGAGCGACCTGCGCGGCAAGACCGTAGCCGTCTGGGGACTCGCCTTCAAACCCGAAACGGACGACATGCGCGAAGCACCGGCATTGGTCGTGATCAACCGGCTGCTCGAAGCGGGAGCGACGGTCCGCGCATACGATCCGGTCGCCGCCAACGAATCCCGCCGCAGGCTCGGCGAAGAGCGCGTTTATCATGCCGCGTCGATGTACGAAGCCGCCGAAGGAGCCGACGCCGTCGCGCTGATCACCGAGTGGAAGCAGTTCCGCATGCCCGACTGGACGCTCCTGCGTTCGGCCATGCGCGACAATATCATCGTGGACGGCCGCAATATCCTCGACAAGGAAGAGGCGCTGAACGCCGGATTCCGCTATTACGGCATCGGGAAATAACGGGTGCAGCGGCATCCGGAATGCAATCCGGCAGGCTGCAGGAAGCGGTAACCGTATATAACACGAAGGCCGGAGTGTATGCTCCGGCCTTCGTGTTATCGTCTCGGCAATCCTACATGCGGACCTTGACGATGATCTTGCGTATGCTTCCCTCGCCCACCATCGGCGCATGGCCGTCCTCAGGCATGAGGATCGTAAACTGACCGGGACGGATCGTGTAGCAGGTCTGCGGCTCGTCGTCGAAGAGCTGAATATCCTTCTCGGCATCGAACCCGCCCAGCGGTTTGCTCAGGACGGCGCGTTCGCTCCAGCCGAAGGTCTCGCGCTCGCCGCGGACAAGCACCTGAATGTCGAGATAGGCGTTGTGGATTTCCAGCTTGGCGTCGGCGGGCTTCTTCAATTCGGTATCCATGACATTCACATAGATATCCTTGCCGTCGAGTTCGTGGATACCGGGTTCCATCTTCTCCCAGTCGGTCGAGGCGATGAAACCGAAAGCTTTTTCCAGACGCGGATTCAACGAATAATAGAGCGCACTGTTTTTCAAAGAGTCGAAAATCATAATTATATCGGATTAGTTGTTCATTGCATTTTTCCGCAGCCGGACGACGACGGGATGGTGGTCCGAGTAATCGACCGTGGGCACCTCGTACGAGAGCGCATCGAAACCCTCCGAGCTGAGCACGTAGTCGATCCGCAGGGTATTGAAAAATCCGCGGAACGTATGCGAATAGCCCGAACCGCACTGGCTGAAAGCGTCGTTCAGGCCCTTGGCCATGGTGCGGTAAACGTACGACATGGGCGTATCGTTGAAGTCGCCGCAGACGATGCACCGCGAACGCCACGCCTCCACCACCACCGCGATGCTGTCCACCTGCGCGGCACGCAGCACGCTGTTCTCGCGGAAACGGCCTGCCATGCTCCGCAGTTTGTCCTCGCGCGCCGTATCGGAGAGAAATCCGCGGCTGGTGAGGTAGTCGTTGTCGGCCGCCTTGATCGCCGTCGAACGCAGGTGGTTGTTGAACACCCGGATCGTATCGTCGCCGATCAGCAGATCGGCCCAGACCGAGGTGCCGGGGGTCAGCACGACGCCGGAGCGCAGGATGCGGTATTTGCTCAGGATCACCAGCGGCGCGCCGTAAAGCGAATCGGGCGCCTGCGTACGTCCGAAAACGGCGCTTTCGTACTTCTCGTCCAACAATGCGAACTCGTCGGACTGCCCGGCCAGCCGCGCGTTGAACTCCTGCAGGCAGATGATATCGGGATTATGGTCGCCGATCAGCTGCAGCACGTCTCCCACGCTGCTGAGTCCGTTCTCGCCGTAGAATCCCCGCACGTTATAGGTCATCACCTTGAAGGCGCGGCGGTCGTACCTCTCGTCGCCGTAATTACGGCGGAACTCAGGTCTATAGAAAAGCGACACCTTGAAAAGCCCGACGACCACCAGCGCGACCATGATTCCGGCCCGCACCAGCCGCCAGCGGATGATCCAATAGAGCGCCAGAACAACCGTGACGACATAAACCGCCGGTGCGGCCAGCCCCAGCACGGGGAAGAACCACACCCGGCCCGGATCGACGTAGGGGACGAAAAAGGTGACGACCATCGTAACGGCCGTTACGGCCGTCAGGAGCGTCATCAGCAGATCGAGCAGCCGCAGCAACAGACTGCGCCGCGGCTTACGGCCGCGGTCGCTGTCATAACCGCTGTAATAGGTCTCGGACATAGGGTCAGAAACGGATTATGCCCCGCTGTTTCCACCATTGAAGCAGCAGGAAGCCCCACAACATGCCTCCCACATGGGCGAAATGCGCCACATTGCCCACGCCGCGCCAGCCCAAGAACAGTTCGATCACACCGTAGATGACGACGAACCATTTGGCCTTCATCGGAATCGGGGGAATCAGCAGCATGATGACCGCATTGGGGTGCAGGACTCCGAAGGCCAGCAGCAGTCCCATCACGGCGCCCGAAGCGCCGACCAGCACCAGCGGAAATTCGCCGAAGGCCAGCGCCGTCAGGTATTGGATAAGCGCCGCGCCGATGCCGCAGACCATGTAATAGGTCAGAAAGCGTTTCTGCCCCAATTCATACTCCAGCGTACGCCCGAACATCCAAAGAGCAAACATGTTGAAGAAGATATGTTCGAAATTGGCATGCAGGAACATGTAGGTGATGAACTGATAGACATGGAAAAACGGCGTACCGAGCGACAGGGCGCAGTACTCCATGATCGTATTGCCCGCCTTCGGCAGCAACGCCGTGGCCATGAAGATCAGGACGTTGATGATTATCAGATTCAACACCACCGGGGGCGTCTGGAAATAATTCCTGTTCATAAATTATCTTTTTTCAGTTTCGTTGCGGTTTTCTCCCCGTCCCGTCTCTCAGGGCTGCAAACGCAGCCCGGCCTGCATTCGCAAGCCCGATCCTGCGGGGAGCGGTTTTCAATTTTCCGCCCCGGAAACAAGCCGCATGGAGCCGGCCGGATCAGGGCGCCGAAAATTTATGCAAATGTACGTTTTTCCGCCGGATTATCCCAACTTGGCCCGGATATCTTCGACGGTTATCTCGGCGGTTATGGCTTTGCCCGATGGCGAAAAGCTGAAATTGCCCGAAGCGGCCAGCCGCGCGAGCAGTGCGGCGGCTTCGTCGCGCGACATGAGACGCACAGTCTGCTTCGCGGCTCCGCGCGCCATCACGGCGGCGATCTTCTCGCGCCGCACGTCGGCCAGCGACACGGGCGTCGAGAAAGCCTGCAGCAGTTCGTAAAGCAGCTGGTCCACCGAGTCGGCAGGCATGTCGGCCGGCGTGCCCTTCACCTCGACGGCGCAGTCGCCCTGAAAATCGAGATCGAAGCCCAGCGATGCGAATTCGACGGCATTCTCTTCGAGCAGGGCGTATTCGCTGTCCGAAAGCACCAGCCGTTCGGGAAACAGCAGCTGCTGACTCACCGACGAACCGCTGCCGAGCATCTTCAGGTAGTCTTCGTAAAGTATCCGTTCACGGGCGCGGCGCACGTCCACCACCACGAACCGTCCGCCCAGCAGGGCGGCGACATAGCCGCCTCCGAGCGGCAGCGGATCGGTAAATTCGGGCCGCCCGTCAACGTCGAGACGCTGTTGCTCGACCGTCGCTTCGGAAGGGATGAATTCCAGCTCGCTGGCATCGAACCCACTCTCCGAAGTCACTTCGAAGCCCCCGCCCGACACGAAATCCTCGAAGGCGTCGTCCGCCGCAGAGGGAATCGAAAATTCGTCGGCGCCGCTGCCGGCCGCAGGAAATCCCCCGCCCCCGGCGCTGCGCAGGCCGCCCGGCAAAGCGACACCCGAACCGCGTCCTCCGCCGGGCGGAGCAAAGCCCGCGCCGGCATTGTCGGAGAGAGTTTGGCCGTTGTCGCTGAACGGCACGTCGAATCCGGCGAAATCGACGTTCGGATCGGGCGCCGACGGGTCGATGTACTCTTCGCGGAAAGGATTGTATTCGCTGTTGGACATGGCCCGCGGCTCGCTGTAGACCGCCCCTTTGGTCAGCACCGGAATCTCGACGATGCCTTCGCGGTCGAAATCCATCAGCGGCACGGCGCCCGTCTTGGCGAGCGTTTCGCGCACGGCGGCGTTCACGATCTGCCACACGGCCTCCTCGTCGGCGAATTTCACCTCGGTTTTCTGCGGGTGGACATTGACGTCGATGCGCGACGGGTCGATCGTCAGGTAGAGGAAATACGACGGCGAACTGCTCTCAGGAATCAGCTTCTCGTACGCCTTCATGATGGCGCTCGTGAGGTACGAACTCTTGAAATAGCGGCCGTTTACGAAGAGGTACTGTTCGCCGTTGCGCCGTTTGGCGGCGGCGGGACGACCGATGTAGCCTTCGATGCGGGCGATCGAAGTGTCGGCCTCGACCTCCAGCAGATTCTGCTTGATATGGCGTCCCACCACATCGACGATACGTCCGGCGAGCGACGCCGCACTCAGCGTATAGACCGGGGCGTCGTTGGCGTAAAGTTCGAAGGCGATCTGCGGATTGCACAACGCCACGCGCTGGAATTCCGACTTGATCTGCGCCGCCGACGTGGTGCTCTTGTCCAGAAAACGGCGACGGGCCGGGACATTGTAGAAAAGGTTGCGCACGAAAAACTGCGACCCCACGGGACACATCACCGGGGTCTGTCCGGCGAACTGGCCGCCGTTGATCTCGGTCTGCGTGCCGACTTCGTCGCCCTCCTGCCGCGTCCGCAGTTCGACCTGCGCCACGGCGGCGATCGAAGCCAGCGCTTCGCCGCGGAAACCGAAAGTATTGAGTGCGTAAATATCGTCCACGGAGGTTATCTTGCTCGTGGCGTGGCGGTCGAAAGCCATGCGCGCGTCGATGGGCGACATGCCGCAGCCGTCGTCCACGATCTGAATCAGGTCCTTGCCGCCGTCGCGGAAATTGACCTTTACGGTGCGTGCGCCTGCGTCGATCGCATTCTCCATCATCTCCTTGACCACCGAGGCGGGACGGTTGACGACCTCGCCCGCCGCGATCTGATTGGCTACGACCTCCGGTAATAATCTGATCTTATCTGCCATCTACTCCTGATAATCGTTGGGTACCACCGTGATAGGCTGCTCCTGCCACTCGACGTCGGAAATGCCCGACTGATCAAGCCCGTTGCGCCGCACCGTCTCTTCGGCACCCACCGCTTCGGTCTGCGCCGGGGCCGAGGTCCGCGCCCGCAGGAAAACGTCGGCGAGCCTCGGATAGAGAATATAGATGAACAGCAGCACCAGAACCGCGCCCACGGCCATCTTCCAAATGCGGCCGCGACCCGTCTTCTCCTCCTTGGAACGGCGTGCGGCACGCGCATCGCGCTGGGTGCGGATATATTGTCCGGGGCGGTATTCGCCGCCGGCGTCTTCGGCTCTTTCGCCCCGAAGCTCGGCACGGCGCTGTTCGCGCGCCTCCTTTTCGGGGTCGTAATAACGCGGTATGTAATTGAATTTGTTCGCGTGCTTCTTGAACGGGGTGAAACCTAACATGGCGTGTCCTCCTATTTTTTTGTAAAGATACGAATTCTTCCGCAATTTTATTGCCCCGAATTCCTTTTTCCGGCACGGACGCATGCGTCCGCCGCGCGCGGGAAGCGGGTTGCGGCCGGGGCGGCTCCCGATCTGCCAATACGGCGGAATGCCGGAACCCGCAGGGGTATTCAGCACTCCGCCGTAGAGACGAAACCGTATCGTTTCCTAACGGAAGAAACTCTTCATCCGCTCGAAAATATTCTGGTTTTTGACCGAGTCGGCCTTCTGGAAACCGGGCTGCCGGGACAACTCCTCGACCAGCCGCTTCTCCTCGGCATTGAGTTTCGACGGAATGGTGATGTCCACCACGATCAGCTCGTCGCCGCGGCCGTAGCCGTTCACGTCGGGCAAACCCTTGCCGCCCAGACGCAGCACCTTGCCGGCATGCGTTCCCGGAGCGATCTTGATCTTGGCGCGGCCGTCTACCGTCGGCACCTCGACCGTACCGCCCAGCAGGGCCAGCGTCACGGTGATATTGAGGTTGTGAATCAGGTCGTTGCCGTCGCGCATCAGTTCGGGATGCGGCTCCTCTTCGATCAGCACCTGCAGGTCGCCGTTGACGCCGCCGTGGCGCGCGGCGTTGCCCTTGCCCGTAACGGTAAGCATCATGCCCTCGCCCACGCCGGCCGGAATCTTGATCTCCACGACCTCCGAACCGCGGACGGTGCCTTCGCCCTTGCACTTGTCACAGGGCGAAGTGATGACCTTGCCCGTACCGCCGCAGGTCGGGCACACGCTCTGGGTCTGCATGCGGCCGAAAAAGGTGTTTTCGACGCGCGTCACATGGCCCGTGCCGTTGCACGTCGAGCAGGTCGAATAGGAATCGGCGTCCTTGGCTCCCGTACCGCCGCACTTGTCGCAGGCGACGGTCTTGTTGATCTTGAGCTTCTTGGTGACGCCGTTGGCGATCTCGGCCAGCGTCAGCCTGACCTTGATGCGGATATCGGAGCCGCGGTTCACGCGCCGGCCGCCGGACGACGACGAACGGAACCCGCCCCCGCCGAAATGTCCGCCGAAAATATCGCCGAACTGCGAGAAAATATCCTCCATCGAGAAGCCTCCGCCGCTGAAGCCGCCGAAACCGCCTCCGCCGCCCGCCGCGCCGCTCATGCCGGCATGGCCGAACTGGTCGTAACGGGCACGCTTGTCGGGGTTCGACAACACGTCGTAGGCTTCTGCTGCCTCCTTGAACTTCTCCTCGGCCTGCTTGTCGCCCGGATTCTTGTCCGGGTGATACTGAATGGCAGCCTTGCGGTAGGCCTTCTTTATTTCGTCGGCGTTAGCGTTCTTCTGGACGCCCAGCACTTCGTAGTAATCCCTCTTTTCAGCCATCTTCTTACTCTCCTACAACGACTTTTGCAAAACGCAGCACCTTGTCGCCCAGCATGTAGCCGGTCTGGACGACGTCTACGACCTTGCCCTGCATATCCTCTCCGGCGGCGAACTTGGCCACAGCCTCGCATAGGTCGGCGTCGAACTCCCGGCCCTTGACGTCGATCTCGGTCACGCCCTTCTGACGCAGGGTTTCGGTAAATTTCTGCGATATCAGGTTCACGCCGGCGCGCAGCGCTTCGATATCGTCGCTCTTCTGCATGGCATCGACCGCCCGCTGCACGTCGTCGCGCACGGGAAGCATCGCCAGCAAGACGTCGCGGCCTCCGGTCTGCACCAGATCCATCTTCTCCTTGAGCGTACGCTTGCGGTAGTTGTCGAACTCGGCCTGCAGACGGATGTATTTATCCTGCCATTCGGCGGCGGCCGCCGCAAAATCGGGTGCGGCGCCGCTGTCGGCCCCGTCTGCCATTGTGTCAGTCTCCTCCTGCGGCTCGTCTGACACATTGGCACAGGGTTCGCCGTCGCACGAGGGATAACCGTCGCCCGGCTCGAACCCTTCGTCGCCGTTAATGGCCTCATTATAAGCTTTTTCCTTTTTCATATATAGTTGTTTTTCAGATTTCCCGTCTTATAGTCGATCAAATTGTATACCAACCTCCGGAAGGGCCTATCCGATGATGAAAATAGCAGGGCGTTTGTTCATCGCGGGCAGTTCGGCGGCACGCCATTCGCGGACGCGGAGCGTGCGGATGAATTCGCCGGGAGCCGTGATGTCCATGGCCACCGTCAGCCGCGTTTCGGGCGCAAGGGTCTGCAACAGCTGCTCCATCAGCTTGACGTTGCGGTACGGGGCCTCGATGAAGAGCTGCGACTGGCCTTCGGCGTGCGCGCGGCGTTCGAAACGGCGGATCGCCTGCACCCGTTCGGGCGGTTTGACGGGCAGATAGCCGTTGAAAGCGAACGACTGTCCGTTAAGCCCCGACGCCATGACCGCCATGACGATCGACGAAGGTCCGACGAGAGGCACGACACGGATTCCGCGGCGGTGGCAGGCTTCGACCACCAGCGCCCCCGGATCGGCGACGCCCGGCACGCCCGCTTCGGAAATCACGCCCGCCGAACGTCCCTCGACGAGCGGTTTCACCAGCTCTTCGACCTCACGTCCGGCGACGGTATGTTCGTTCAGTTCGCGGAAGCAGAGCGTGTCGATCGGGCGCGCCGCGCCCGCTTTCGACAGAAACCGCCGCGCCGTGCGGGTATTCTCGACGATAAAATAGTCGAGCGAATCCATAACGGCGCGGTTGGCTGCGGGCAACACGTCCCACGGCGCCGTTTCGTCCGAGATCGGACACGGGATCAGATAGAGTGTTCCGTACATTTTTTCAGTTCAGCGATTTTTCGTTCCAACAATCCGACACGGTTCGTAATGCGGACATACTGCACGGCGAACCAGAGACTCAGCGCCATGGCCCCGACGATCACCAGACCGGGCAACCCGCCGAGACAGAGCCAGCTGAGCAGAAATCCCGCGATCGAAAGCGCCAGCGGAGCTTTCCGGACAAGAAAGGCCAATGCCGCGTAGACGCATGCCAGCGCAGCCATGAAAATCCCGACGGCCAGCATCGTCGCGTCGCCCCCGGCATGCACCAGCACGACCACGCCGCCGACAAGCGCGAAAAACGCGGCGCAGAGCATCGCGACCTTCGCCCGGCCCAGCTGGTCGAGGGCCGACTCCGCTTCGACGCGGGCCGTCAGCAGGCGGGTTTCGAGACACTTCACGGCCTGCGCCCTCTCCGCCGGACAGTTGCAGGCGGGACATTTGTCCGCTCCGGGCGCGATCAGGCCGCCGCAGTCGTAGCATTTCATCCCGTTATTCCTTGAGATAGATGCGTTTCACACGCCCCGAAACCGAGGTCATGATTTCATACGAAATCGTATCGAGCACGCGGGCCATCGTTTCGAGGTCGTTGCCCGGCACGGGCGAGAAGACCGACACTTCGTCGCCCTCCTTCACGCCGGGAATGTCCGTAATGTCGATCATGCAGCTGTCCATGCAGACCCGGCCGACGATCGGCGCAGGCTGTCCGGCCACGAGCACCGACCAGCGGCCGCAGCCCAGATGCCGGTCCAGCCCGTCGGCATAACCGATCGGTATCGTGGCCGTAGTAGTCGGCCGCATGAGCTTCCCGGCGCGGCCATACCCCACCGCATCGCCCGCAGGCAGGCGTTTGATCTGCACGATGCGGGTTTTGAGCGTCGAGACGGGACGCAGGGCGTCGTTGTGCCGGAACCCGAAGCCGTAAAGCCCCAGCCCCAGACGGCACATGTCGAACTGCGCTTCGGGGAAGCGCTCGATGGCGGCCGAATTGGCCGTATGGCGGATGACCGGATAAGGCAGCGAGGCGGCGAGCTGCGCGCTCATGCGGTCGTAGAGGGCGATCTGCGCCCGCGTATAGGCATCCTCTTCGGGCATGTCGGCGCAGTTGAGGTGCGAGAAGACCGAAACCGCCTTGACCTGCGGCGTCGCGGCGAGCGTCGCGCACAACTGCGCGATCTCCTGCTCCATGAACCCCAGCCGGTGCATGCCCGTATCCAGCTTGACATGAATCGGATAACGGGTTTCGCCCGCGTGCGTCACGGCGTCGGCGAAAGCGCCGAGCGAGTGGAAACTGTAGATTTCGGGTTCGAGCCGGTTGGCGATCATGACGTCGAAGCTGTCAGCATCGGCGTTGAGCACCACGATCGGCATCGAAATCCCCCGCTCGCGCAGCAGTACGCCCTCGTCGGCGAACGCCACGGCGAGATAGTCCACCCCCTGATGCTGAAGCATCTGCGCGACTTCGAAATCGCCCGCGCCGTACGAACCGGCCTTGACCATCGCCACGAGCCGGGTCCCGAAGCTCAGCTTCGACCGGAAATAGTTGAGATTATGGATCATGGCGTCGAGATCGACCTCCAGCACCGTCGTATGGCTCTTGCGGGAGAGCAGGTGCACCAGTTTCTCGAAACGGAAATCGCGTGCGCCTTTCAGCAGGATCGCACGCCCGGCCACGGCGTCGCGGTTGATGCGCGCGACGCATTCGTCGGTAGCCGTAAAGAACTCCTTGTCGCAGGCGAACAGCGCGGCATAGCGTTTCAGGCGGGGACCGATACCGATCAGGAAATCGATTCCGGCGCGTGCGACCATGCCCGCCACGCGGCCGTAAAGCTCGTCGTCCGAGAGACCGCTCTGCGAAATGTCCGACAGCACGAGCGTACGGCGGCGGCTCAGCGCCACGCTGTGCAGGTAGTCCAACGCCAGCGCCAGCGAATTGAGGTCGAGGTTGTAGGCGTCGTTGATAAGTATCGAGTCGTTGATGCCCTCCTTCACTTCGAGACGCATCGCCACCGAAGGAGCCGCGGCGAACGAAGGGGCGGGATAATGCATCGCATCGCAGAACGCCTCGACGATCTGGGCGTTGCGGCGCGAAGCGGCGTTGCCGATGACCGATTCCGGCACTTCGGGATACGCGGCGGCATCGACGGGACGGCGGTCGGCGAAATGCGCCGCGACCATACGGCCCAGCGGCTCGTAATAGCTGTGGTAGATGATTTTGGAAGCGCTGCGGGCGAGAATCATCTTCTCGTCGCATTTCTGTTCCAGATTGATGAAATTCTCCTGATGGGCGTCGCCGATCGAAGTGAAGATCACCGCGTCGGGGCGGATGATGCGTTCGAGCCGCTCCATCTCGCCGGGTTTCGAGATGCCCGCTTCGAAAATCGCCAGTTCCTCGTCGCCCTCCAGCATCAGCACCGAAAGCGGCACGCCCAGCTGCGAATTGTAACTCTTCGGCGAACGGTAATATTTCATGCCTTCGGGCAGCTCCTCGGCGATCCACTCCTTGATGACGGTCTTGCCGTTCGAGCCGGTGATGCCGACCACCGTACCCCGGAACTGCGCCCGGTGATAGGCCGCCAGCCGCTGAAGGGCTTCGATGGCGTTGTCCACCTGCACGAAACCGCACTCCCCGGTGCACGAGGAGGCTTCGACGCCCCGCTCGACGAGGAACGCACGAACGCCCCGGCTCTGCATGCCGGCGATGAAATCATGCGAATCGTGGTTCGCGCCGCGCATGGCGACGAACATCGGGCGGCACCCCAGCTCGCACGAAAGCGAACGGCTGTCGGTAACGACCGACCGCACCTCGGAATCGCAGCCCGAAAACTTTCCGCCGCAAATGGCGGCAATACGTGAAAGTCTGTAATTCATCCTCTTATCATTTTCCGTTCCGTCCGCCGTGCGGTCTACTCTTGGCAGCCGACACGACACGCCGCACTCGGCCGGAACGCCGCGAAAAATCGTCAGTCCATCTTAAAAGTCACGATCGTAATGCCCGCCCCGCCGCGGTCGGCATGCTCGTCCTTGGCGCATTCGACCTCAGGGACCGTGCGCAGATAGCGGCGAATCTCCTCCTTCAAGGCCCCCGTACCCTTGCCGTGAAGGATCGCAACCGACCCCACGCCCACCATCAGGGCGTCATCGACGAAATCCTGCACGGCGTCCAGCGCTTCGGCGGCGCGCATGCCCCGCACGTCGATATGGTCCCTGAAATTGAGTTTGCGGGCCGAAATATCGACCGAGACCACCGTACGGGCCGTCTGCGGGCGCGTCGCTTCGCGGAACTCGCTGTTCGACACCACGGTCAGCAGTTTCCGGTCTACCGTGGTAAGTATCTGCCCGAAGGCGACCTGCGCTTTCTTCCCCTTGACCGACTGCACCACGCCGACCATATCCTGCCCGGCCATGCGGACCTTGGAACCGGGTTCGACCTCGCGGGGTTTGGGCGGTTCGGGGGCGGCGGCCGCCGCCTGCGCTTCGCCGCGCTGGGTTTTGCGCTCGATGCGCCGCTGGCGGCGGCGTTCGATGCGCTCGATCTCACGGGCCACCTGCGCGTCCTTCTCGGCCGTATCGGCCTGCTCGACCGCATCGCGGAAGTCGTCCAGCTCGCGGCGCGCCAGCCGCGTCAGCTCTTTTTCGGCCTGCGCTTCGCGGATGGTCCTGATCGTATTCTCGATCTGCTTGTTGGCGTCGGCGATCAGCCGCTGGGCCTCCTGCTTGGCCTTTTTCAGAATCTCCTGCCGCTCGGACTTGATCTTCGCCAGCTGCTCGGCGTAAGTCTGCTCCAGCTCTTCGACCTTGCGGTCCGTCAGGCGGATGCGGTCGCGTTTCTGTTCCCAGTAATGTTTGTCACGGGCGATTTCGCGCAGCTGCTTTTCGATGTTGATATGGTCGCTGCCGGCCTTCTCGCCCGCAATGCGGATAATATCTTCCGGCAGGCCGATCTTGCGGGCGATCTCCACGGCGAATGAACTGCCGGGCTTGCCCGTTTCGAGCCGGAACAGCGGCCTGATATGCTGCCCGTCGAACATCATGGCGCCGTTGGCGATGCCTTCTGTGTTCGACGCATAATATTTGATATTGGCGTAATGGGTCGTGATAACGCCGTAGCACCCCTTGGCCAGCAGGCGTTCGAGGATGGCTTCGGCGATGGCGCCGCCGATGACCGGCTCGGTACCCGACCCGAATTCGTCGATCAGCACCAGCGTCGCGGAGGAGGCCCCGGCCAGCATGTTCTTCATGTTGAGCAGGTGCGACGAGTAGGTCGAAAGATCGTCGTCGATCGACTGTTCGTCGCCGATGTCGATGAAGATCGACCGGAACACGGGCAGCTCGGAGACCTCCGACGCCGGCACGAGGAAACCGCACTGGAACATATACTGCACGAGGCCCGTGGTTTTCAGGCAGACCGACTTGCCGCCCGCGTTAGGCCCCGAAATGACGAGGATATGCTTGCGGCGGTCCAGCTGCATGTCGAGCGGCACGACCTCGCGGCCCTGCGCCCGGAGCGTCTGCTGCAGCAAGGGATGGCGGGCGTTTTTCAGCACCAGCCGGTCGTCGGTCGAGACGATCGGCTTCACGCAGCCGTTCTCCGAGGCCCAGCGCCCTTTGGCGCGCAACATGTCGATCTCGGCGAGGTAATCGCCCGAATCGGCGATCAATTCCGCATCGGGACGCACCGAATCGGTGAACTCCGAGAGGATGCGGACGATCTCGCGCCGCTCGGCGTATTCCAGTTCACGCAGTTCGTTGTTGATCTCCACCACCTCGACCGGCTCGACGTAGAACGTGCGTCCGGTGGCCGACTCATCGTGGATGAAGCCCTGCAGTTTGCGTTTGTTGGCCGCGGCGACCGGAATCACGGCTTTGCCTTCGCGGATCGAAATCTGGGCGTCGGCATCGACGATGCCGGCGTTTTTGGCGGCCGACAGCACGGCCTGCAGGCGTTTGGCGGCCTGTCCCTCGCGTTCGCGGACGGCGCGCCGGATCTCCAGCAGACCGGGCGAAGCGTTGTCCTTCACGTTGCCGAAGCGATCGACGATGGCGTCGATCCGCTGCACGATTTCGGGAAAGGCCGCGACGCCGCGGCTGCGGGCGTGAAGCGCCGGATATTGTTCTTCGCGGTTGAGAATGAACGCGACGATGCCGCCGACGACCGTCAGCGCACGATGCAGCGTCACCACTTCCTCGACGTCGAGGAACGAGCCTTCGACGCGCAGCTTGGCGACGATATGATCGACGTCGGGATACTCCCCGCCGGGAAATTCGTGTTCCATATCGAGCAGCAGACGCATCTCGTCGGCAAGCGTCAGCCGCCGGGCGATCTCGCGCGCCGAAGTCGAAAAGGTCTCGCCGGCCAGCCGCGCACGGGCGGCACGCATGGTACAGCGCGCCGCAACCTGTTCACGAAGCCGGTCGAAGCCGATCTTCTGCTCGAAGTTTGCAGGATAAATCATGGTGCTATGTCGGGTAAAGGGCTACCGCAGCCGCCTGAGCGAATCGCGCTCGGCTTTCTCGGCGGCCTTCGCGGCCTTCCGGTCGGCCCGCTCCTTCATCTTCTCAGGGTTGCGCCCGAAGAGCGAAAGATGGACGTAACGGCCCGGATACTGTTTGACGTCGGCCAGCAGTGCGGAGAGATTCTCGCTGGCCCGGTTGAGCGAATCGTAAAGTTCGGGATCGTTCATCAGCTTGCCCACCGTGCCCTCGCCCTGCGCGATGCGGGCCACCAGATCGTCGAGATGCCCGACGGTCTGCGAAAGCTTGACGGCGAACTCCTCTTCGGAGAACTGCGCGACGACCCGGTCCACATTGCCGATGATGCTGTCCACGCGCTGGGCGTTGTCGCCGAGCATGTCGGAGAACTTCGAAAGGTTCTCCAGCGCGCTTTTCAGGTTGTTTTTCTCGGCGGAAAGGATCTGCGCCATGTCGCCCGTCACGGAGTTGAGATTGCCGAGCGTCCCGGCGATATTGCCGGCGTTGTCCTCCATCAGCCTGTTGAGGTTGTCGAGCGCACGCGACAGATCGCCGGTGAGCTGCGAGACCTTCTGCTTGAAGAAATCCAGCTCCGAACCGGCCACATCCATCAGGTCGCGGTCGCGGCTCGACCGCAGCGTATCACCTTTATGCAGGTAGGTGTCGGCCGTGCCGTAGGTGATTTCGATCGCCTTGGCGCCCATCAGCCCGTTGCTGAAAATCTTGGCTTCCGAATCGGTCGGAATGCGGTACTCGCGTTTGATGGTGAACCGCAGCACGACTTTATCGCTGCGGGCGGGGTCGAACGACAGGCCCGTCACCGAACCGATCTTGACGCCCTTCATCATGATCGGCGAAGCGTTCTGCACGCCGTTGATCTGGTCGTAAGCCGCATAATATTCGACATTGCGGCTGAAAATATCGAATCCTTTCAGAAAGCGGATGCCCGCCCATGCGACGCCGATCATCGCCACGGCGAAAATTCCGATCTTAACTTCCCTTTTCATATCTCGTATGTTTTTATTTCACGATCCGAGTTCCCCGGCAGCTCACCACAAAGGCGTCGGGGAAGACCTTGCGCACCGCCGCCAGTTGCTTCTGCGCCGCAGCGCGGGTCTCGTATTCGCCGACGCAATACTTATAACGGTATTTGCCGTCGGCCGTATATTGCTTTACCTTGCCGCGGTAGCTCTTGAACCGCTCGGACGAAGCCGGCACGGTCTGGGGGCTGGCCAGCACCTGCACGGTATAGCGCAGCGGCTGCGCGTCCTGTTTCGGAGCCGGCTGCTTCGGGGTTTCGGCTTTCGGCGTCTCACGCTTCGGGGCGCCGGCCTTGGGAGTCTCCGTTTTCGGCGTCTGCGTTTTGGACGTCTCCCGCTCTGCCGGCGCAGTCACGGATTCGGATTTGGCGGCGGAGTCCTTCGCCCCCGCCTTTCCGCCAGCCCCGCGCACAGGCTCCTTGCCGACGACCACTTGCTCCGGTTTCTGCTCCGGCTTAGGCGCCGCAGCGGCCTCCTCTTCGGCATTGCGCGTTTCGAGCACATAGGCCGAATAGTTCTTCACGCCCTCGTAAATCGAACGGGCGATCTCGGTCTGGCCCTTCTCCGACTTCATGTAGGCAGCCTCCTGCGAGTTGGAGAGGAATCCGATCTCGGTCAGCACGCCCGGCATGTCGGTCGCATAGAGCACGCGCAGCAGCTGGGGTTTGATGCCCCGCGAGTGGCGGCCCGCTTTCAGGTAGTTGTTCTGAATGCAGCGCGCGATGGCCATGCTGTACTCGCCGTAGGTGAACTGCAGGTTCTGTATATAGGCCCGCACGATGGCCGCCGTACGTTCGTCGGACATGTCGATCAGATCCTCGCGGTTGTTCTCGAACAGCGCGTTTTCGTTGTAACGCTGCTCCTTGGGGCTTTCGCCCATGATCAGCGTCTCGACGCCGCGCGCGGCCGTAGACTTGGCCGCATTGACATGGATCGAAATGAAGAGGTCGCCGCCGGCCTTGTTGGCGATGTCGGCACGCGCCTGCAGGTCTTTCGCCTTGTCGGGTCCCAGCGCCTTGTCCGTCTTGCGCGTATAGACCACCTTCACGCCGGGCATGCCCTCCTCGATCATTTTGCCGAGCTTGAGAGCCACCTTCAGCGTCAGGTCCTTTTCGCTGGTTCCGCCGTAGTGCGCACCGGGATCGTTGCCGCCGTGACCGGGGTCGATCACCACAACTTCGACTCCGTGCGCAATATTCCCGGCCGATGCCACGTTCGTAAGAACGGTTACGGCCGCAAATGCGAATAACAGGAACAGTCGTGTGCGCATATTTAAGAGATCAAGTGTAAGCTTTCTGTAATTTTTTACCTATCTTTGTCGCGCCTGAAAACCCCGCGGGAGGTCGCCGGAGACCTGATTCAGGCGTTTTTGCCGACATGTCGGCAAAGGTACGAAAAATTATTGGAATTTTGGATAAACTTAGGGTAAAATATCTGTTTTCGGCGGCGCTGATCCTGCTCTTCGCCCAGCTGGTGTTCGGCGCGTCCGCACCCCGGAGCATGTTCGCCGCAGCCGCCCCGGACAGCACCCGCACCCACGATTCCGTTCCGGCATATACCCTTCCGGAAGCCGCGGCCGAAGTTCCCGAAGCCGCCCGCACACGCAGCGAACGCCGCGCGCAGGCACGGGCCGCCCGCGAGAAAGCCCGCCGCCACGCCGAATTCGAAGCCATGTCGCAGGAGGAGCGCGACTCGATGTTCAGTTCGCAGGTCGATTCGCTCATCGCCCGCCGGGCCGACTCGCTGGCCGGCAGGCAAGCCGACACCGTGGCCCGCGACTCGTTCAAGCGGCCGCGCAAGCCCGGCGCCTTCCTCGACGATCCGATTTCGGGCAAGAACAAGGACTCGCTGGTTTACGACGTCCGCAACAAGATGGTCTACATCTACAACGAAGGCGACGTCACCTATCAGAACAGCAACCTCAAAGCCGACTACATGCAGATCGACATGAACTCCAAGCTGATCCACGCATACGGCAAACCCGACTCGCTCGAAGGCAAGGCCATCGTCACCAAACCCGAATTCTCCGACGGCGGCGAAGCCCCCTACAAGATGGACACGATCACCTACAACCTCGAATCGAAGAAGGCCAAGATCAAGGGCGTGGCGACACAGCAGGGCGACGGCTGGCTGGTGGGCGGCAGCGTCAAGAAGATGCCCGACAACACGATCAACATCGAGAACGGAAAATATACGACCTGCGACGAAACGGATCATCCGCACTTCTATCTGGCGATGACCAAGGCCAAGGTCATTCCGGGCAAGAAGGTCGTCACGGGTCCGGCCTATCTGGTCATGGAGGACGTGCCGATCTATTTTCTGGGCATTCCCGAAGGCTTCTTCCCGATCAGTTCGGGTCCCAAGTCGGGTCTGCTGATGCCCACCTACGGCGAAGAGTACACCAAGGGATTCTTCCTGCGCGATCTGGGCTACTACTTCACGCTGGGCGATTACGCCGATCTGGCCGTCCGCGGCGGCATCTACACGCTCGGTTCGTGGGAGGCGTCGGCCGCATCGCGCTACATCAAGCGCTACAAGTACAGCGGCAGTTTCAACATGCAGTACTCGAACATCAAGACGGGAGAGAAAGGCGAACCCGACTATATCAAGCAGAGCAACTTCCGCATCCAGTGGACCCATTCGCAGGACCCCAAGGCCAACCCCGGTTCGACCTTCTCGGCGTCGGTGAACTTCGCCACCAGCGGTTACAGCAAGTATTCGGCGACCAACCTCAACGACATTCTCGCCACGCAGACCAACTCGTCGATCGCCTATTCGAAGAACTGGGCCGGCACACCGTTTTCGCTCTCGGCGAACATGTCCATTTCGCAGAACTCGCAGAACAAGACCATTTCGGTAACCCTGCCCACGCTGGTCTTCAACGTCTCGCGCTTCTACCCCTTCAAACGCAAGGAGAAAACCGGCAAGGACCGCTGGTACGAGAAGATTTCGATGCAGTACACGGGTAAAATGACCAACTCGGTGAGCACCACCGAGGACAAAATATTCTCGAAGGAGACGCTCGACAACATGAAGAACGGCATCGAACACAACATCCCGGTTTCGGCGTCGTTCAACCTCTTCAACTACATCAACATCTCGCCGTCGGCCAACTACAACGAGAAGTGGTATTTCAAAAAGGTCGAGCTGGAATGGAATCCCGTCACCAACAGCGTCGACACGCTGCCGGCGCAGTACGGCTTCTACCGTCTGTACAACTACAACTTCAGCGTCTCGACATCGACGACCGTGTACGGCATGTACGACTTCACCAAAAAACGCCGCGACCGCAAGATTCAGGCGATCCGCCATACGATCACGCCGTCGATCGGATTCTCGTACGCCCCGGACTTCGGCGATCCCAAATACGGCTATCAGAGCAACTACCAGTCCGATTCGACCGGTACGTTCCGCCCCTATTCGCCCTATTCGGTCAATGCCTACGGCGTCCCCAGTTCGGGACGTTCGATGTCGATGAACTTCTCGCTGTCGCAGAACCTCGAAATGAAGGTGCTGAGCAAGCGCGACACCTCAGGCGTCAAGAAGATCAAACTGATCGACGAGCTGCGGCTCAGCGGTTCGTATAACTTTCTGGCCGACTCGATGGGACTCTCGACCATCCCCATCTCGTTCCGCACCACGCTGTTCGGCAACTTCGGCATCAACCTCTCGGCGACGCTCAACCTCTACAAGCTGACCCCCGACGGAAAACTGTACGACAAGCTCTTCCTTCCGGGACGTATCGAATCGACGGGCTGGTCGTTCGGCTACACCTTCAAATCGCGTCAGGACCGTACGGAACGCGCCATCAACGACATCACGAGCATTCCGCCCGAATACATGAACCCGTTCTACGACCCCTACGGCAACATGGACCCCGTACTGCGAAGGCAGTACATGGCCCAAACCTATTACGACTTCTCACTGCCGTGGAACTTCGGTTTCAACTACACGGTCAACTACTCCATATCGCGGGGAAATTATCCGCCCAAAGGCTATAAAAAGAACATTACGCAGACGATCGGCTTCAACGGCAGCGTCAATCTGACGCCGAAGACGGGCGTCACGTTCCAAGGCGGTTACGACATCAAGCAAAACAAGCTGACGACCTCGTCGGTCTCCATTTCGCGCGACCTGCACTGCTGGCAGATGTCCTTTTCATGGATTCCGTTCGGCTACCACCGCAGCTGGAGTTTCAACATCGGCGTCAAGGCGGCGTCGCTCTCCGACCTCAAATACGACAAGAGTCAGAGTATGTACGACAATATGTACTAAACGTACAAAAGCCGCCGCCCGTCCGGAAAATGGAAACGCCCTGCCGAGACAGGGCGTTTCCATATATAATAGGGTGTCCGCACAATCGGGACTGCCCCTGCGGAGCTAAATTTTCCGGACTTCAGGTTCTTTGCGGTCGATGTAGTTCGGATAGCGGAACTGCGGCATGCCGAGCGCCATGACGGCGCAGATACGGCGGTCTCGAAGTCCCAGCATCCGGTTCAGCCCGCCTTTCCCGTCCTGCCGCACGGCGGTCAGCACGAATCCCATGTAGACCTGACTCACACCGAGCGATTCGGCCGTCAGCGAGGCGTTCTGATAAGCGAGGTTCGCGTCCTCGGCGCCGAAGCGGCTCTCCTTGGGCGCATGGATGAACAGCACAGCCGTCGCACCCCGCAAAATGCGGTCGACACCCTGCTCCGCATATTCGCGGCGCATCCGTCTGAACGCCGGAATGTAGCGGTAAACGCCCGGCAGCAACCGGCTCAGCCAAGGCCGCACGAGCGGGTTAGACAGACGCTTCACGATCCGGCCGAAAACGCCCAGCGTATATTCGATGATTTCGCGCCGCATAGCGGGGTCCGTCACCAGCGTATAACCCAGCTGGCGGGCGTTGGTCGCCGTCGGCGCGCGGTCGGCGGCGGCAACGATGCGGTCCAGATACTCCTGCGGCACGGGACGCTGGGAAAAAGCGCGGTTCGAACGCCGCACGGCGAGCAGCAGTTCGACCTGTTCGGGCGTCGGCAAAGCCGCATAGTCGATCGGATGCACCTTCTCCGCCGGGAAATCGGCATGTTCGACCGCCCCCGTGGGACATGCCGCCGCGCAATGGCCGCAGACGATGCAGTTTTCGGGTTTATGCAGCGTCACCGCAGCCCCGGCCTTCTCCTGAACGAAAATCTGCGACGGGCACACCTTCACGCAGCGGCCGCAGCGGATGCAGATCGCATCATTTACTCGAATCGTATTCTCCATCATATCTTTCAAATTTTTTCAATATCTTTGGCATCTATCCGACAAACAGCATGCACCCCATCGTCATCAAACATTTCAGCGAAATCTCCGCCGCCGAGTACCACCGCATCGTGCAGGCCCGCGAAGCCGTCTTTTTCCTCGAACAGCACATCACCGAACCCGACGCCGACGAGGTCGATCCGCAGAGCGTCTTTCTCTGGACGGAGGAGGACGGCCGCGTCGTCGCATTCCTGCGGATCATCCCCGCAGGGATCGTCTGCGCCGAGGCATCCGTCGGACGGGTGCTGGTAGACGCCGGTTACCGCCGCCGCGGGTTGTGCCGCCGCCTGATGCACGAAGCCCTGCGGCATATCGCCCGGACGTGGGGTCCGCAGCCCGTCCGCATCTCGGCGCAGGAGTACCTCGTCGGATTTTACGCATCGCTGGGCTTCGAAGCCGTTTCCGGGACCTACCTCGAAGCCGGCATCCCGCATGTCAGGATGCTGAGACGGTAACAAAAACAATTCCGGCGGCAAAGGAAATCCCTGCCGCCGGAATCGTTTTTAGGATTAATGCTTCACCGACGCCATCTCCGCGGGGTTGTGCTTGTATTTGAACACCAAGGCGAAGACCACGGCCACCACGAGGGCGTAGCCTGCGAAGATGTACCACGAATCGGGCCAGTCCCACGCATCGACGACGGCGCCTGCGGCGTACGAGCCGAAGAAGGCGCCGAAGCCGTTGGTCATGATCATGAAGACGCCCTGCGCCGAAGAACGGATTTCGCGGCTGGTCTCCTTCTCGACGAACAGCGAACCCGAAATGTTGAAGAAATCGAACGCCACGCCATACACGACCATCGAGAGGATCAGGAACGCCGCGCCCGAACCGGGATTGCCGATGCCGAAGAATCCGAAGCGGAGCACCCACGCCAGCATCGAAATCAGCATCACCTTCTTGATGCCGAAACGCCGGAGGAAGAACGGGATGAGCAGGATGCAGAACGTCTCGGACATCTGCGAGAGCGACAGCAGGATCACCGAGTGTTTCACGATCGCCGAATCGGCATACTGCGGCATCGACCCGAAGTTCTGAATATAGGTATCGCCGAAAGCGTTGGTTATCTGCAGAGCGGCGCCGAGCAGCATCGAGAAGATGAAGAAGACGGCCATACGCTTCTCCTTGAAAAGCGCGAATGCGCGCAGCCCCAGCGTGTCGATCCACGACTGCGACTTGACGTTGCGGTCCACGGGACATCCGGGCAGCGAGAAGGAGTAGACGGCCAGCACGAACGACAGGAACGCCGAAACATAGAGCTGCCAAGCGGTGAGCTTGATCTGGATGCCGCCGATATGCGTCAGATCGACGAACCACATCGCGGCGATGAATCCCACGGTCCCCCACACGCGGATCGGCGGGAAGTGTTTCACGGTGTCGAGTTTCGCCAAATCGAGGGCGTTGTAGGCCACCGAGTTGGACAGCGCGATCGTCGGCATGTAGAACATCACGCTCAGCAGCATGCAGCTGTACAAAGGCGCATAGGCCGTCTGCGAAGCCGCCGCCACGAGGAAGGCACCGCTGATCAGGTGGCAGATACCCAGCAGCTTCTGCGCCGGAATCCAGCGGTCGGCTATGATTCCCATTACGGCAGGCATGAACAGCGAGGCAATGCCCATCGTCGCGAAGAAACTGCCGATCTGCAGTCCCGTGAAGTCGAGTCCGCCGCCCAGATAGGCGCCCAGCGAAATAAGCCACGAGCCCCAGATGGCGTACTGGAGGAAGTTCATAACGATAAGGCGAAACTTAATTCCCATAATTCTCTGATTTTACGTTATTTTAATTTCAGGTTCATTTTAGTTCGGAAACGATTAAAACAAATGTACGAAATTTTTTTCGGAATTTTCTTTGCAATTGAAAAATAAAGTTCTACTTTTGCATCACCAAAACGTCATTGAGCTATGGTGTAATGGTAACACAACAGATTCTGGTCCTGTTATTCTTGGTTCGAATCCAGGTAGCTCAACTGAAAAGCGAGGAATTATCCTCGCTTTTTTCATTTTATCCGCCGGATTCCGCTGTTTCGATTTCCGAAACAATCCGCAGGCCCGATACCGCTAATCGACACTGCGGCAAAAACCGGACCGCCGATTTTCACAATGCGCGGCCGCACCCCGCCGCTGTTTCGAAATAAGGCGCACAAACTCCCTTCGATTTCTGTTTTCCGTCTTGTTTGACCCGCCGAAATGCAGTACGTTTGTATTGCACAGGAGATATGAAGAATTCAAGTGGGATTGTGCAAGGGGCGGGTTACACCCGCAAAAGTGACGCAAGTGGAAAATCCGTCAGGATTTGAAGCACAGGATAGACATATGGAGCTAGACGCAAGGTTCCGTTTATTCCTGGAAGACTTCGGGGGAGGGTTCTAAGCCCTCCCTTTCCAATTCTGCCACGATCGCACGCTGACGCTTGAAGAAATGAATCCGCTGCAGCTCCCCGCTGCACGAAACCAGCGTCGCAAAACGGCTCAGCGACGTAATCCAACGCCTGACATGCTCGAACATGCCCGGATCGGCGCTTCGCAGCGAATTGATCGAGAACGCCTCGATACAGCTCGCACGGTAGTGGCGCGCCGCGACATAGCAGTAAGTCGCCTCGATATCCATGTCCGATATGTAAATAGACACCGGCTTCCCGCTGCGGAACTGTCCGGCAACGGCTATCTCCTCCAGCTCGTCGAGCAGCTGCAGCAGTTCGCCCTTCAGCATCTCGACGCTCTGGTCGGTTATCAGGTGCATGTTGCGGAACGCGCAGATGGCATTGACCCAGCGCTTGGTGCAGCTGCCGTCGAACACCAGCGTCGTCGCAGGCATCAGCTGCGCCTCCTTCAGCAGGTCGCGGTAACTCCGCAAAAGCGCATCGGGAACTTTCATATCCTCGAATTTAGTCGTCGAACAATCGACAAGCCCCTGTTGGTAAAGCCACTTGAAGAGTTTGAAATTGGTCAGTCCTTCGTAGCGCATGTAAAGCATCCGCGGGAACGAGTTTCCGGCGATAGCCTGCTCTGCATCGGCATCGGACGACACCTCCCGGTAAAAAAGCGTATCCTGATCGATAACGCCCGTATAGTCTTCGAGCGCCGTATGGTAATCGTTGAAGCTGAGACGGAAAAGCACGTTTCCGAAATCGACGGCACCGACAGCGCGGTCGAGCGAAAAATTCATCTGGGCCGAAAGAACGGCCGCTTCCCCGAAGGTAAAGGGCACCTCGCCGCGCAGACGGCGGTAAGCCGCTTCGCGGCCGATGTTGAGTTTATCGGTCAGTATGGCCGCCGGATTGGTATATTCCGGGGTACCGTTTTGAATAGCGGCGATCAGCGCCGCATTCAGTTTGTCAAGAGGCATAGTACAAGTGTTAAATCTAAATCAAATTCTCAATCCCAACCGCAAATTTAGTAAAATATTGACAAATTGATATTTTTCGGACAAAGAAATAAAACAAAAGGGAACCTTCCGGAAGGTTCCCTTTCATTTGTCTCGGATGCGGCGGTCTTACTTTCCCAACCCCATCTTTTCGATCAGCGCCTTGGTCTCCGGTTTGTGGCCGCGGAAGCGTACGTACAGCTCCATCGGATGCTCCGTACCGCCTTTCGAAAGGATGTTCTCACGGAACGATCCGGATACCTCGCGGTTGAAGATGCCCTTCTCCTTGAAAAGCGAGAAAGCGTCGGCTTCCAGCACCTCGGCCCACTTGTAGCCGTAATAGCCGGCAGCGTAACCGCCTGAGAAGATGTGGCCGAAAGCCGGGGCCATCGCCGTCCCCGGCACGACGGGCTGGACCTGCGAAGGAGCCATCGACGCCACTTCGAACTGCTCGACGTCGCCCTCGAAGGGTTCGGTGATCGTATGCCATGCCATGTCGGTCAGGCCGAACGAAAGCTGACGCACGTTCAGGTAGGCGGCCAGATAGTTCTGCGCCGCGATAATGCGTTCCACGATTTCGGCGGGAATCGGCTCGCCGGTCTGGTAGTTCACGGCCCACAGGTCGAGGAACTCCTTCTCGGTAGCCCAGTTCTCCATGATCTGCGAAGGAAGCTCGACGAAGTCGCGGTAAACGCTCGTACCGGTCTGCGACTCGTATTTGCCCTCGCCCAGCATGCCGTGCAGGGCGTGTCCGAACTCGTGGAGGAAAGTCTCCAGCTCGTCGAACGTCAGCAGCGACGGCGCGGTCTCGGTGGGTTTGGTGAAGTTCATCACCAGCGACACCAGCGGACGGGTCTCCTCGCCGTCCTCGATCTTCGTACCGCGGAATTCGGTCATCCACGCACCCGAACGCTTCGACTCGCGGGGGAAGAAGTCGAGGTAGAGCACGGCCATAAAGCGGCCGTTCTCGTCGGTTACGTCATAGGCCGTCACGTCGGGATGATAGACCTCGATCTTGTCGTTGGGCGTGAAATTCAGGCCATAAAGCTTGTTGGCGAGCATGAACACGCCCTTCTTGACGTTTTCGAGCTTCAGATAGGGCTTCACGACCTCGTCGTTGAGCGCATATTTCTCGTCCTTGTATTTTTCGCTGTAATAGCCCCAGTCCCACGGCATCAGCTGGCCCTTGAAGCCGAGCGAGGCGGCATAGTCGCCGATCATCCGGTAATCCTTGTCGGCATAGGCTTTGGTCTCGCCGAGCAGTTCGTCGAGGAACGCCGTGACGGTCGGAGTATTCTCGGCCATGCGGCGTTCGAGCACGTAATCCGCGTAGCACTTGTAACCCAGCAGGTTGGCGATCTTCAGGCGCAGGTTGGCGATCTGCTTCACGATCTGCGTGTTGTCGTTCTCGCCGCCCAGCGCGCGCGAATTGTAGGCGCGCCAGAGCTTCTCCTTCAGGGCGCGGTTCGACGAATAGGTCATGAACGGCACATAGCTCGGCGCCTGCAGCGTCACGGTCCAACCCTTCTCGCCGCGCGCCTTGGCGTCGGCGGCCATACCCTCCCGGACGAATGCGGGCAGTTCGGCAACGACCTTAGGATCGGTAATGTTGATCGTAAAGGCGTTGGTCGCGGCCAGCGCGTTCTGACCGAACTGCAGGGTCGCGGCCGACAGCTCGGAGGTATACTTGCGGTAAAGCTCCTTATCGGCGTCCGAAAGGGCGGCGCCGTTGCGGGCGAAGCTCTGGTAGGTGTCTTCCAGCAGTTTCCTGTCCTCTTTCGAAAGACCGCGGCCGGGTTTCTCGTAAACCGCCTTCACGCGGGCGAAAAGCTCCGGATTGAGCGAAACGTCGTTCGACAGCTCGGTGAGCTTGGGCTGAACGCGCAGCGCGATCTCCTGCATCTGGTCCGAGGTCGCGGCTTCGAGCAGGTTGTAGAAAACACCCGAAATGCGGTCGAGCAGCGCCCCCTGACGCTCCAGCGCCACGATGGTGTTGCCGAAGGTCGGTTTCTTGGGGTTATTGACGATCGCCTCGATCTCGGCGCGCGAGCAGGCGATGGCCGCATCGAACGCAGGCTCGTAATCCGAAAGCTCGATCTGCGAGAACGGCGGCGTCTGGTGGGGCGTGTTCCACTCCGCCAGCAGGGGGTTGGTGGTATCCAGTTCGGGCAGCTGCGCTTTGGGAATCGAATTGTCGGCGCAGCCTGCCGCCATAGCTGAAAAGGTCATAATGATAAGTGCTTTTTTCATGTTACTGCAAATATTGGGTTATTTTTCACGATTCGTCTATTGCCCGTCCGATTCCGGTTCGAGGGGGATCGGGGCCTCTTCGTCCGGCTGCGGATCGGGTTCGGCTAGCAGGCCGCGGCCGCGGAGCATCGCCCGCTTGTCGGGTTCGGCCCCGCGGAAGGCCCGGTAGAGCGTCATGCCGTCCTCGGAACCGCCGCGGGCGAGGATCTTGGTGCGGAAATCGGCGGCGATCTTCTTGTTGAACAGGTCGCCGCTCTCGCGGAAGGCCGCGAACGCATCCTTGTCGAGCACTTCGGCCCACGTATAGAAGTAGTAGCCCGCCGAATAGCCGCCGTCGAAAATATGGCTGAAATAGGGATAACGGTAGCGGGGTTCGATCTGCGGAATCAGGCCGCGCTTCTCGTTGAGCGCCCGGCGTTCAAAGACCATCGGGTCGAACGGTTCGTAGTCGGTGGTCGAGTGGATGTCCATGTCGGAAAGCGACGCGGCGATCAGCTCCGTAGTGGCGAAACCCTGATTGAAGAGTTCGCTCCTGCGCAGTTTATCGACGAGGTATTTGGGAATCACCTCGCCCGTGCGGTGATGCACGGCGTACTGTTTCAGCATTTCGGGTTCGAAAGCCCAGTTTTCCATGATCTGCGACGGAAGCTCCACGAAGTCGCCCTCGACCTCCGTGAGTCCGCGGTATTTCACGTCGTGGAACAGGAAATGGAGCGCATGGCCGAATTCGTGGAAGAGCGTTTCGGTCTCGTCGAGCGTCAGCAGCGCAGGGGTGTTGCGCACCGGACGGGTGAAGTTGCAGACGATGCTCACCACGGGAGCGACGCGCTCGCCGTCCCGGTAGGTCTGTTCGACATAGTTGCCGCACCACGCCCCCTGACTCTTGCCGTCACGCGGAAAGAAGTCGAAATAGAGCACGCCCAGATGCGACTGGTCGGCGTCGAGCACCTCGTAGGCGATCGCCTCAGGATGATAGAGCGGCGCCACGATGGGCTGGAAGGTGATGCCGTAAAGCCGGTTGGCGAGGTAGAAAATGCCGCCCTGCACGTTTTCGAGCGAGAAATAGGGACGCAGCATCTCCTCGTCGAGTGCATAGTTCTGCTTGCGCAGTTTTTCGGCGTAATACCACCAGTCCCACGACTCGAACGTCGCGCCCGGAACGTCCTTCTGCAGGAGTTTGTCCATCTCGGCCAGCTCCTCCCCGGCGCGGTCGAGCGCCGGCGTCCATATCTGGTCCAGCAGCGCGTAGACCGCATCGGTCGTGCCGGCCATCTCGTCGGCCACGACATAGGCGGCGTACGACGGATAGCCCAGCATCTTGGCCTTCTCCGTACGCAGACGGATGAAGTCGTTGATGAGCTGCTTGTTGTCGTACTGATCGCCGTTGTTGCAGCGGTTCAGGTAGGCCTTATAGATCTTTTCGCGCAGGTCCCGCTTGGCCGAATAGGTCAGGAACGGAATCAGACTGGGCTTGTGGAGCGTGAAGACCCACTTGTCGCCCTTGCCCATCGCCTGCGCCTTCTCGCGCGCGGCGTCGCGGACGCCCGAAGGCAGTCCCTCCAGATCGTCCGCCGTCAGTTCGAGCGCGAAGTTGTTGTTCTCGGCCAGAATGTTGTTGCCGAACTTCACGGCTGTAAGCGACAGCTCGCCGTTGATCTCCTTCAGCCGGGCTTTCTGTCCGGCGTCGAGCAGGGCGCCGGAGCGCACGAAAGCGTCGTAGGTCTTCCTGAGCAGTCGGCTCTGCTCGGCGTCGAGTCCCAGCGACGCGCGCCGGTCATAGACATCCTTCACGCGGGCGAAAAGTTTCTCGTCGAGCCGGATCTTATCGCGGTGCGCCGAGAGCAGGGGCATCACCTGCTCCTGCAGGGCCTGCATCCGTTCGTTGGTCTCGGCGGCGCAGAGCATGCCGAAAATCAGCTCGGTCTGCGCGAGCATCTGTCCGGCGTTGTCGTAAGCCAGAATCGTATTCTCGAACGTCGGTTCGTCGTTGTTCGAGGTGATGGCGTCGATCTCGGCGTCGTGCAGCGACATGCCGCGCTCGAAGGCGGGCATGAAGTGTTCGGCGCGGATCTTATCGAAGGGCGGCACGCCGAAAGGCGTGTCCCACTGGGTGAAGAAGGGATTCTCCCCGGCGCTTTTCGGGGAGTTGCATGACGCAAGTGCCATAAGCAGTAAGAGTGTTGTGAATAAACCTGCAATACGTTTCATCTATTCATGTTATTTTATGTAACTTTGCGAGCTGAAAATACGGACGCGCGCAAGGCATCCGTACAATGTTGCAAAGTTAGTAAATTATAAGAGGTATGCAACTTTTTTACGCCCCCGACATCACGCCGCCCCTCCATACGCTGAGCGAAGAGGAGTCGAAACACTGCGTGCGGGTGCTGCGTCTGGGACGCGGAGATACCCTTCATATAACTGACGGGAGGGGCAATTTATTTTGCTGCGAGATTACGGACGACAATCCGAAACGCTGCACGGTGCGCGTCACGGAGACCCGCGCCGGGTGGGAGGCGCTCCCCTATTCGCTGACGATGGCCGTTGCGCCGACCAAGAACGCCGACCGCTTCGAATGGTTCCTCGAAAAGGCGACCGAAGTGGGCGTCGGCACGATCATCCCGCTCGAAACCGAGCACTGCGAACGCCGGGTCTTCAAGCCCGAACGCGGCGAACGGGTCATCACGGCGGCCATGAAGCAGTCGCTCAAAGCCTACCGTCCCACGCTGCGTCCGCTCACGCCTTTCGGCGAAGCGGCGGCCATGCCCTTCGAAGGGCGCAAGTTCATCGCCCACTGCGCCCCGGCGCAGTCGCCCGAAGGCAAAGCCTACCTCCCGGCGACGCTCCGCAGGGGCGAGGCGGCGCTGATCCTGATCGGTCCCGAAGGCGATTTTTCGCCCGAAGAGATCGCTTTCGCACGCGCGAACGGATTCGAGGAGATAACCCTCGGCGCGCAGCGGCTGCGCACCGAAACGGCCGCAGTGGCCGCAGTGGTGATGGTCTCCGTGGCAAACGGTTAGCGATACGGACAAAACGGTCCGCATCGCCGGTTCCGCCGCACGGCGGCACGGTATAAACAGTATAATTACACACAAATAGCTCATGTTTCTCTATTCACTTCTCGCACTGGCGGTGGTGACGGCGCTGATATTCGCCGCCCCTCTCAAGGCCAAGGTGTGGGCGACGCTGGCAGTCGTCGCGGCGGGGGCGCTCTGGGCGTCGGCAACGGCCGTCGGAGTGCTTGCCGGCGGACATACCGTACGGTTGTGGGCGACCGACGTCTTCCTCTTCGGAAGCGACGCTGGCTCGATGGACCCTCTTTCGGCGCTGTTCGCGCTGATCGTCTCGGTCGGGGCCGTCGCCGCGGTGCTCTACTCGCGGGGATATCTCGCGCATTACCTCGGACGCAAATCCCCGGCCCACATCTCGCTGCACTACACCGCGCTGGCGACGATGCTCTACGCCATGCTGGGCGTAGTGACCTCCGAAGGCGGATTTTCATTCCTCTTTTTCTGGGAGCTGATGACCGTCGCATCGTTCCTGCTGATCCTGTTCGACGCCGAGCGCCGCGAAGTGCGCCGCGCCGCGCTGGCCTACGTGATCATGATGCACGTGGGATTCGCCCTGCTGCTCATCGGCTTCGTGCGGTTGGACAGCGTCTGCGGATCGGCCGACTTCGCCCTGTTGGGCGAATATTTCCGCACGCAGCCCGCCCTGCCGCTGTTCGTGGTCTTCCTCGCGGGCTTCGGCATGAAGGCCGGCATGTTCCCGATGCACGTCTGGCTGCCCGAAGCGCATCCCGCCGCCCCGTCGCACGTCTCGGCCCTGATGTCGGGCGTGATGATCAAGACGGGCGTCTACGGCATCCTGCGCGTCACGGCGCAGATCGCCGACCTGCCGACGCTCCGCACCGCAGGCCTGATCCTGCTCGTCGCAGGCATCGTCACGGGACTCTGGGGCGTGATCCTCGCCGCGGCGCAGAACGACGTGAAGCGGCTGCTGGCCTACTCGTCGATCGAAAACATCGGCATCGTCCTGATCGGACTGGGCATCGCGGCGCTGGGCAAGAGTTCGGGCAACCAGCTCGCGGCGATCTGCGGACTTTCGGGCGCACTGCTCCACACGCTCAACCACTCGCTGTTCAAATCGCTGCTCTTCTTCGGAGCCGGCAACATACTCTCCCAAACGCACACCACCTCGCTCGACGCGCTGGGAGGGCTGGGCAGGCACATGCCTGTCACGGGCCTGCTGTTTCTGGCCGGCACGACGGCCATCTGCGCCCTGCCGCCGCTCAACGGATTCGTCTCGGAACTGCTGATCTACCTCGGCATGCTCGACGGCATCGCTTCGGGCAGCGACGTGCTCGCTTCGGCGGCCGGACTGGCCGCACTGGCGCTGATCGGCGGAGTTGTGATTCTGGCTTTCACCAAGCTCTACGGCACGGTGTTCCTCGGCGCGCCCCGCACGCACGAAGTGGCCGAAGCCTCCGAGGTCGATAATTTCCGCATCGCCGCCATGGCGCTGCCGCTGGCCGGAATCCTCTTCATCGGACTCTTTCCGCAGACCGCCGTAAGCGCGGTAACCCGCGCCGCGGGATTTTTCATCCACCACCCCGCCGATGCAGCGGACTACCTGCTGTCGCCCACGCTGGCGGCCGTCAGCCGCACGGCATGGCTGCTGATTCTGGTCGTCGGACTCTTGGCATGGCTTCGCAGCCGCGCCCTGCGCACGCGCAAGGTGACCGACGGCGCGACGTGGGGCTGCGGCTTCACCTCGCCCAACGTGCGGATGCAGTACAGCGGCGAATCCTACTCCGAAGGACTGCAGTCGATCGCCACGTCGCTCACGCAGAACAGCGGCGAAGGCGGCGCCGTCGGCAAAGGCGAGATTTTCCCTGCCGCGCACAACTTCGACATCCGCCACAAGGACCGCTTCGACAAACTCTTCGCGGCATGGTGGGTCGAACTGCTGCGCGTGATAAACAAGCGCGCCATGCGCCTGCGTACGGGCAAGATCAACCACTACGTGCTCTTCGCACTGGCGTTTCTGGTCCTGATATTCCTGTTGTCCATCTTTAACCTGATCTGACGATGACGGCACTCAATACACTCCTGATCCTGCTGACGGCCGTCTGCATTCCGGGCCTGATAAACCGCACGCGGGCCGTGCTGGCGGGCCGCCGGGGCATCCGCTTCGCCCAGCACCTCTACGACGTGCGCCTGCTGCTGCGCAAAGGCGCGGTCTATTCGACGACCGCTTCGGCGCTGTTCCGCGCCGTGCCGTCGGTCTACCTCGGCTCGGCGATCGTCGCCGCGCTCTTCATCCCCGTCGGGGAGCTGAAACCCCTGCTGTCGTTCGACGGCGACATCGTCTGCTTCGCCTACCTGATGGCTCTCGGCCGCTTCGCGCTGATCCTCGGCGCCATGGACACCGGAAGTTCGTTCGAAGGCATGGGCGCGAGCCGCGAAGCCCTCTACGGCGCGCTGGTCGAACCGGCGCTCATGCTCACGGCCGGCACGCTGGCCCTGCTGGCGGGACACACGTCGTTCGCCCGGATCTTCGCCGAAGCGGCGACGGGCGACCTGCAGCTGACCGTCCTGCTGGTGCTCACGGCCTACGTGCTGGTGAAGATCGTCTTCACCGAAAGCGGCCGCGTACCGGTGGACGATCCCCGCACCCACCTCGAACTGACGATGATCCACGAAGTGATGTGCCTCGACTACTGCGGCACGGACCTCGGCATGATCAAAATCGCCGGGTGGCTCAAAACCGCGGCGCTCTCGATGCTGGCGGCCGACGCCGTGACGGCGGCGCTCTGCCCCCACTGGTGGGCCGCGGCGCCGCTGGCGGTACTCCTCACCGGACTCTCGGTCGGCGTGGTCGAATCGACGCAGGCCCGCAACAAACTCTCGCGCAACACCACATTCATTCTCACCATCGCGGCTCTGGCGGCTCTGGTTTTCTTCACGGGCTACCTGCTGCAACTAAACATCAGCATCCAATGATACTCCCGCTGGTCATACTCTACGTCATCACGCTCGTCTATCTGGCGATCACCGAACGTTTCCGCAACTTCGCGTCGATCATCGGACTGCAGGGATGGATTCTCTTCGCCGTCGCCCTGCTGCGCCTGCACGCCATCAATCCGCTGGAACTGATCTTCATCGCCATCGAGACGCTGGCGTTCAAAGCCCTGCTGGTCCCGGCCATCCTCTTCGCCATGATCCGCAAAACCAAGATCAACCGCGTACGCCGCTCCGGATCGTCGCAGTCGGGTTCGCTCCTGCTGTCGCTCATGGCGCTGGCGGTCAGCGCCTCGATCACCTACTACATCGCCGACTCGGCCATCGACCTCGTCTTCTTCGGCGTGGCGTTATACGCCCTGCTGAGCGGCCTGATCCTGATCGTCCTGCGCTCGCGCATCTTCTCGCACATGGTCGGCTTTTTGGTGATCGAGAACGGCGTTTTCCTCTTTTCGATGGCCATAGGCGTCGAAATGCCGCTGCTCATCAACATCGCCATCCTGCTCGACATCCTGATCTCGGTGCTGATGCTGGGTATCTTCTTCACCAAGATCGACGGCAAGATACACGCCGACGACGCCGATTCACTCACCAACGTAAAGGACTGACGCCATGATATACTACCTGATCGCCAGCATCCTGATCGCCGTCACGGCGCTCTTCGCTCGGACCAAACGTGCGGTTCTCGCCGCCGGCATACTCTTCTACGCCGTTCAGATCGCCGCCGCGGGCCTGCTGCTCTGGGGCGGGCTTTACGACACGACCTCGGCCGCATTCTTCACCTTCGACGCGCTCGGCACGCTCTTCTACCTGCTGCTCGTCGTCGTCTCGATGTACGTCTTCGGCCACTCGGAAGCCTACCTGCAAGGGGAGGACCTCCGCTCCTACCGTCTCTATTTCGCCCTGCTGATGCTGCTCACCACGGCCATCGCCGGAGCCTATTTCGCCAACAACCTCGCCGTGACGTGGATTTTCCTCGAAGCGACGACGCTCTGCTCGGCGGGCATCATCTACCACCGCCGCACGGCGCAGGCACTCGAAGCGGCGTGGAAATACGTCTTCGTCTGCTCGACGGGCATCGCCATGGCCTATCTGGGGATCCTGCTGCTGGCCGCCGCGACCAAATGCGAAACGCTTTCGTACGAAGCCGTCGCTGAAGCGGCCTCGTCGGGCAACCCGCTCTACCTGAAGACGGCCTTCCTGCTGATTCTCAGCGGATACAGCTGCAAACTGGAGCTGTTCCCGCTCTACACGGTCGGCATAGATGCCAATTTCGCGGCCCCCGCGCCTGCTTCTGCACTGATCTCCACGGGACTGGTCAACGCCGGATTCCTCGCGCTGCTGCGCGTCTATAAACTGCTCGCCGGAACGGAGGTTTTCCCGTGGGTGCGCTCGGTACTGCTCATCGTGGGCATTCTCTCGCTGGGCGTGGGCGCGCTTTTCCTGCGCCGCACCAACAACTACAAGCGCTTCCTCTCCTACTCCACCGTCGAGAACATGGGCATCGCCGCCATCGGGCTGGGCATCGGCGGCATCGGCGTATGGGCGGCGCTGTTCCACGTATTCTGCCATACGCTCGTCAAGAGCAGTCTCTTCCTGCAGATGGCCGTCGTACGGCAGGTGTATGACAGCTACCGCATCAACCGCATCGGCGACTATATCCGCATCAACCGCGTCGGGGCCGTCGGCCTGCTGACAGGCATGGTCGTACTGCTGGCCTTCCCGCCCTCGCCGCTGTTCGTCTCCGAGCTAATGATCCTCAAGCAGGTCATCACCGACCGGAACTGGTGGCTCGTGGCGGGACTGCTGCTGCTCATGTGCATCGTCATCTACTCGTTCGGATCGCGTCTGATCCGGCTCTGCTATCAGCCCAATCAGGACCGCCTGCACCCCTCGAAAGCCCACAAGGCGCTCTCGTGGTCGGCCCTGTCGCTGCTCGCGGCCGCCGTCGTGCTGGGCATGTGGCAGCCGGAACTCCTGCAACGGATCATCACCGAAATCGCCGCGTTATGAAATATTATATAACCGATAATACAGCCCCCGCCGTACCGCTGTCGGAAATTCCCGAAGCGTCGTACGCCGAATTCTACGCCGATCTGGCCGCCAAGCTGGCCGACGCGCGTTACCATATAGCCCACTATTTCGCCCTGCCGCTCGGCGACCGGCTCCGGTTCTTCTGCCTGCTGCTCGACGACACGGAGGCCAAGGTGCTGATCGCGTCGCACGCCATGGAGTACTACGACGAGCAGGAACTCCCTTCGCTCACAGCCCTGCACCCGCAGGTGCACCCGTTCGAGCGCGACATCGCCGAACGTTACGGCGTGCGTTTCAACGGCATGCCGTGGCCCAAGCCGCTGCGTTTTCCGTTCGACCGGTTCGACCGCGGCAGTACGATGGACAACTACCCTTTCTACACGATGGAGGGCCGTTCGCTGCACGAAGTGAACGTCGGCCCGATTCATGCGGGAATCATCGAACCGGGCGCGTTCCGCTTCATCTGCAACGGCGAGCAGGTGCTCCACCTCGAAATCGCGCTGGGATACCAGCACCGCGGCGTCGAGCATGAATTCGAGACTACGGCCAACCGCCTGCGGCAGATGTGTCTCGCGGAAGCCGTCGCGGGTGACAGCGCCGTGACCCATGCCGCCACGTTCGCGTCGGCGGTCGAGAAACTCACGGGCGGCGTCCCCTCCGCACGGCTCGGTGTCGAACGCGCCGTAGCGCTCGAACTGGAACGGATGGCGATGCAGATCGCCGACACGGGCGCGCTCTGCATGGACGTCGGCTACCAGCTGGGACAGGTGGCCTGCGAAGCGCTCCGGACGATGACGATCAACACCACGCAAGCGTGGTGCGGCAACCGCTTCGGCAAGGGGCTGATCCGCCCCGGCGGCACAAACCATCCGCTGACGGCCGAAAAAGCGGAGATGATCCGCCGCAACGTCGCGCAGATCGCCCGCCGTTACGACGAAGTGCGCCGCGACATCAAGTCGTCGCCGACGCTGCTGGCCCGCTTCGAGCAGTGCGGCATCGTGCCGCGCGAGGAGATGCTCCGCATCGGCGGCGTGGGTCAGGCGGCCCGCGCGAGCGGCGCGGCCCGCGACATCCGCGCCACGCACCCGTGGGGCGTTTTCGCAGGAACGATCCGGCACGAAAGCATCGTCAAACGCCACGGCGACGTGATGGCGCGTCTGATGGTGCGCTGCCGCGAGGTGCTGCAATCGGCCGGGTATATCGACCGCCTGCTGGCGGACTATGTCCCCGGAAGCCTGCCTGCACCCGATTATGCCGCTCCGCCCGCACCCGATTCGCTCGCGTTCGGGCTGATCGAGGGATGGCGCGGCGAAACGTGCCACGTCCTGCTGACCGACGCCCAAGGCCGGATCGCCGCCTGCCGCATCAAGGACCCCAGTCTGCACAACTGGCTGGCGCTGGCGCTGGCCGTGCGCGGCGAAGGCATTTCGGACTTCCCGATCTGCAACAAGAGTTTCAACCTCTCCTACTGCGGCCACGATTTGTAAAGACGAAAAACATGATACTACCGAAAATAAAAGTACTGCGCAGCCACGGGAAACAATACATTCCCGATCTCGACGCCGTCGAACTGACCGAAGAGTTCCGCGGACGGCCCGAACTGACCGAAACCCCGGACACCGCGGACCTCGAACGGGCAGCGGCAATCTGCCCCACCGGGGCGCTGACCACCGCGCCGCTCTCGCTCGACCTCGGCCGCTGTCTCTTCTGCGGCGAATGCGCCCGCACGGCGCCGCGCAATATCCGCTTCACAAACGACTACCGCATCGGCTCGCCGACGCGCGAAGGACTCGTCGTGCGGCCCGGCGACAAATGCGTGCGGTTCGACCCCGCGGCCGTACGCCCCGAAATCGGCCGCTACTTCGGCCGCTCGCTCCAACTGCGCGAGGTCTGCGCCGGGGGCGACGCATCGGTCGAAATGGAACTCAACGCCACGGGCAACGTCAATTTCGACTTGGGACGTTACGGCATCGGCTTCACCGCTTCGCCCCGCCATGCCGACGGCGTGGTGGTGTCCGGCCCGATCACGGTCAATATGGCTGAAGCGCTCCGGATCTGCTTCGACGCCGTTGCCGACCCCAAAATCCTCGTCGTCTGCGGCTCGGAAGCCTGTTCGGGCGGTCTGTTCGCCGGCAGCCGCGCCGTGGACCGCACCTTCTTCGATACGCACGCCGCCGATCTCTGGCTGCCGGGCGCCCCGACGCATCCGATGACCTTCATCGACGGCATCCTCAACCTGTTAGGCAAGAAAAAACGCGAATGACCATGCAACGACTCCGAACGATTTTCGCCTCGTTCTTCAAGATCGGGCTTTTCACCTTCGGCGGCGGATACGCCATGCTGCCGCTCATCGAGCAGGAGCTGATCGCCAAGCGCGGATGGATCGAGCACAAGGAATTCTTGGACCTGCTGACCCTCGCGCAGTCGGTTCCCGGACCGATCGCCATCAATACCTCGGTATTCGTCGGCTACAAGATGCGGGGTCTCAAAGGTGCCGTCGCGGCACTGCTGGGCAGCGTCCTGCCGTCGTTCGTCATCATCCTCGCAATCGCCCTGATGTTCGCCGACATCCGCCACAATCCGGTCGTGGACGCGGCCTTCAAGGGCATGCGCCCGGCTGTCGTTGCGCTGATCGTGGTGCCGGTTTTTTCGCTCGCACGCGGCATGCACTGGTCAATGTTCTTCGTCATCGCGGCAGCGGCCTTCGCCGTATGGTATCTGGGCTGGTCGCCGATCTACATCCTGATCGCCGCGGCCGCGATCGGCATTTCATGGACGCTGCTCATCACTAAAAAGGCAAAAAAATGATCTTCTGGCAACTCTTCGCAAGCTACCTCAAAATAGGGTTCTTCGGCTTCGGCGGCGGATACGCCATGCTCTCCCTGATCCAGAACGAAGTGGTCGTCCAGCACGCATGGATGACCAACGCCGAATTCGCCGACATCGTGGCCGTCTCGCAGATCACGCCCGGTCCCATCGCCATCAACTCCGCGACCTACGTCGGCTATACCGTCGGCGCGCAGGCCGGAAACGAGTGGTGCGGCATTCTGGGGGCGGCGCTGGCGACGTTCGCGGTCTGCCTGCCCTCGCTGACGCTGATGCTGCTCATCACGCGCTTCTTCCTGCGGCTCAAGCAAAATCCGCTCGTCGAAGGAGCCATGAAAGGCATGCGGCCCGTGGTGATCGGCATGATCGCGTCGGCGGCGCTGCTGCTGATGTTCCCCCATAGCAAAGCCCCCGACGAGCAGAATTTCATCGACGGCTGGAGCTGGGCGCTGTTCGGCGGCGTCTTCATCGCTTCGGTCAAAAAAGTGAATCCCATTCTGTTGATCGCCCTCTCGGCCGCAGCGGGAATCCTGATCTATTACGTATTCTGACCCCGTCCCTCTCCTATAAAAACGGCCGGAGCGCATACGCCCCGGCCGCTGTTTTCCCAACAGTCGCCGATCACACCACGGCGACGACCGCCGCACCCGCCAGCAGCAGGAACAGGAAGACTCCGAGACACAACAGCCCCAGAACGGCTATGAACGTGCCGATACAGCCCCAGCGCTGATCGCCGCCCGGCAGCGGATCGGTCAGCAGGGTGATGATCAGGCCGACGAGCGGCGTGAAGATCAGGCTCAGCAGGAAAGCCAGCCCGAAGCCGATGCGCCGGCGGCTGCCGATGATACCCACCAGAACAGCCAGCAAGCAGCCGCTCAACAAACCGAACAACAGAGTCAGAATAGCCATAATCGAAATCTTTTAACGGATGAAACGGTAATAGGTCCCCAACGGCAGCTGCTTGCCCGCTCGGTCGGTGAAACAGAGTTCGCCGTACTGCTCTTCGAGCGGCGCGCCGAAAGCCTGCCGCACGGCGGTACGGGCCAGCGTGGACGAAAGGCCCATCGAGTAGAGGTTCAACACGAGAAACGCCCCCTGCGGCTCCAGCAGCTGCGCGCAGCAGGCGAGCATCTCGCAGATATTCTCCTCCAGAATCCACTTTTCGCCGTTGGCGCCGCGGCCATAGGCCGGGGGATCGAGGATGATGCCGTTGTAGCGGCTGCCGCGCCGCACTTCGCGCCGGACGAATTTGAGCGCGTCTTCGACGATCCACCGGATGCCGTCCAGCCCGCTCAGTTCCATATTCTCGCGCGACCACGTCACCACCTGCTTCACCGAATCGACATGGGTCGTCTCCGCCCCGGCGGCGCGCGCTGCAAGGCTCGCGCCGCCCGTATAGGCGAAAAGGTTCAGCACGCGGGGCGTAACCGGTTTTCGCGGCGCAGTCCGGCCCTTCGGCGCAGCACCGGACAGGACGCCCTCGGATGCGGTTGTGGCCGGAGCGCCCGCAGGAGCGGTAGTGTCCGGCATCGCATCCGGTGCCTTTCCGCCCGCAATCCCCATCGCAGCGGCCCCGCCCGAAGCCAGCGCCCGGCAGTTGTCGTAGATGAAATTCCAGTTGGCGGCCTGCTCCGGGAAGATGCCGACGTGCTTGAACGAGGTGAGTCCCAGCCGCATGCGCAGCCGCATCCCCTTATAGACGTAATCCACCGTCCAGCGCGAGGGCATTTCGGGACCGAGACGCCACTCGCCGCGCTCCTCGCTGCGCGTATCGCGCAGAAAGGAGGCATCGGCCGCGCGACGCCACTCCTCCTCGGAGAGCGTCCGCCGCCAGATGGCCTGCGGTTCGGGACGCCGCGTAACGTAACGCCCGAAGCGTTCGAGTTTCTCGAAATCGCCCGTATCGATCAATTCGTAATCCCCGAAAGCGGGTGTCAGCTGTTCTTGCATAAAAAATCTTCTTTATTTTACCGTCGGCCGAAGCAGGAAGCGGAACGTATAGTCGCCGTAAGGCACCCGGAACCGCTCCTCCGGCAGCTGTCCCCAGCTATCGATACAGCCCAGTCCGGACTGCCGCAGATCGAAGTTCACGAACGTCGCGTCGCGCGCCGTGAGCGTTCCCGAATGCTGCTGGGGCGGGAAGTTCGACACATCGAGATCGGCCGTCGCATAGGGCAGCGCCGATGCCGAGAAAGGAGCGTCGGAGAGGATCGTCAACCCCGTGCCCGAACTGTCGGCCACGGTCCACCAGCGCACGTCGCTCTTGGTGCCCGACTCCTGCGGACGCACATATTCGTCGTGATACTGGTCGGCGACACGCTGTTCGTAAAGCCCCAGATCGGCCGACGAGAGCCGGTCGGCATAGTTTTCATGTTCGCCGCGGCCGTAGTAGATCACGCGGTCGTAACGCGCCGGCATCGTGAGCGTCATGCCGTAGCGCAGCAGGTTGGGAACTTCGGCCGACTTGTCGGCGGTCATACGTTCCGTCACCTCCATTTCCCCCGCGCCGTTGATCCGGTAGGTCAGCGCCAGCGTCGCTTTCACGGCGGGAAGCTCGTAAAGCGCTTCGACGACCGCCACGCCGTCCTTCACGCCGGCGTCGAATTTCGTGAGTTTCAGTTCGGGATTCTTCCAGACCGCGAGTTTGCGGTCGAGCTTTGCGCCGAGGTCGTTCTCGGTCGGAGCGCGCCAGAACTGCGGACGCAGCTCGGCGCCTTCGGCCATCAGTGCGCGGCCATCGACGTCGTAGGCGCTGAGGAAGCCGTCGCGCGAGAAGAACATCTCCCACGTCTGGCCTGCAACCCGCGTGCCGCGCTCCCATACAGTCACCTCGACGGGACGTTCCGACGCAGCAAGGCCGAACCCGGCTTTGCAGTCGTACTCACGCACGACGAACTGCTGCTGCGCCGCCGTATGGCCGATGTCCAACAGCGGCCGTTTGTTTTTCAGTTTGTAGGCCACGTTCACCAGCAGCTCCTTGGCCTGCGGGCAGAAATCGGCGGAAGTAAAGCCCAGCGTATAGGTGCGGCGCTGCCGGGGCGCGACATCGAGTTCGCCGATACGGCCGGCCTTCACAACCCGGCCGTCGGCGACCAGTTCCCACGTCAGTTCGTAATCGTCCAGCCCCACGAAGAAGTTCTCGTTGTACACCTCCACGCGGCCCTGCGCCGGATCGAGAAGCTCGGTCCAGATATTCTGGTACTGCCGCTTCACCTCATAGGCGTGCGGATGCCACGTGCGGTCGGGCGCGATGATGCCGTTGCAGTTGAACGAATTGTCGGTCGCGTCGTAGTTGTTGAAATCGCCGCCGTAGAGGAACGACACGCGGCCGTTCTTTTCGTAGCGGGCGAGTCCCTGATCGACGAAGTCCCAGATGAATCCGCCCTGATACGACGGATATTGGCGCACCAGCTTCCAATAGTGGTCCAGACCGCCCATCGAGTTGCCCATGGCATGCGCGTATTCGCACTGGATCAGCGGTTTGGAGGGGTTGTTCTTCAGGTATTTCTCGCACTGCGCATAGTCCCAGTACATCGGGCAGATGATGTCGGTAAACGCACCGTCCCGATCGTACACGGCGCGTTCGTAATGCACCGGACGCGACGCGTCGTAATCCTTGATCCAGCGGTAGCAGGCCTCGAAGTTTGGCCCCATGCCCGCCTCGTTGCCCATCGACCAGATGATGACCGAGGGGTGGTTCTTGTCGCGCAGCACCATGCGCTGGTTGCGCTCCATATGCGCCTGCGCGAAGGCGGGCACCTTGGCCAGCGTCTCTTCGCCGTAACCCATGCCGTGCGATTCGACGTTCGCCTCGTCCACGACATAGATACCGTACTCGTCGCAGAGTTCGTACCACTGCGGGTCGTTGGGATAGTGGCTCGTACGCACGGCGTTGATGTTCATCTCCTTCATGATGCGGATATCCTCGATCATCCGCTCGCGGCTCACCACATAGCCCCCGATCGGGTCCATCTCGTGGCGGTCGGCGCCCTTGATCAGCACGGGCTGTCCGTTGACGAGCAGCTGCGCATTCCGGATCTCGACCGAACGGAAGCCCACGGGCTGCGTCACGGTTTCGGTCACGTTCCGCCCGTCAGACACGTCGATCCGGAGCGTATAGAGGTTGGGCGCCTCGGCCGACCACTTCGCGGGATCGGCGACACGGAAGAGACACCCCGCTTTGCCGCCCGCCGGCCTGATCTGCTGTTCGGCCACCGCCTCGCCCGCCGCATCCAGCAGCGTCAGGCCGACCGATTTCACACGCGGAGTCGTCTCCACTTCGACGCGCAGCTGGGCGTCCCTATAATCGGCGTCGAGCGTCGGGGTGATGCGCACGTCTTTCAGGTGCGCCTTGTCGCGGGCCGTCAGCGTCACGCCGCGGGCGATGCCCGAAAAGCGCCAGAAGTCCTGATCTTCGAGGTAGGTGCCGTCCGACCAGCGGAACATCTGCAGGGCGATCAAGTTTTCGCCCGGCTTCACGAATTTCGTGACGTCGAATTCCGCCGCAAGCTTGCTGTCCTCGCTGTAGCCGACGAAACGGCCGTTGATCCAGACATAGACGTTCGACGTCGCCGAGCCGATCGAGAGAAAAATATCCTTGCCGCTCCAAGATGCCGGCACCTCAAACGTATGCCGGTAGGAACCGACATGGTTTTCGGCGTCGGGCACGTGCGGCGGATCGTTCTCGAAATTGCCGCGCCACGCATAGCCGATATTCACGTAGAGCGGGTCGCCGTAACCGTTCAGCTCCCACATCCCCGGCACGGGCATCGCGCCCCACGACGCATCGTCGTAATCCTCCTGCCAGATACCGGAGGGACGCTCCGAAGCGTTGCGCACCCAGTGGAATTTCCACACGCCGTCGAGCGGCATGCTCTCGCCCGCCGCAAAGGTCGAGTGCATCGGCAGACGGTTGATTTCATTGACGGCAGGGTCCTGCCATTCGCGGCCGGTCTGGGCCGAAGCGGCCAACGCGCCCGAAAGCGCCGCCGCAAGGATCAAGAGAGTCTTTTTCATCGGTTATGGTTATGGTTTTGGTTTCGCAGTCTCTTTCCGGGTGCAGTCCACCAAGCTCATTTCGCAGCGGACGCAGTCGAATTCCAGCCGGTAGCGGTTCGCGCCGCGCTCCAGCCACAAATCGCCTTTCAGTCGCGGCCGCTCCTTGAGGCATTCGCCGATTTCGCGGCGGATGCAGTAGGCCGAGCGCATCACCCGATGCCCGGCGGTCGTAGCCGCGAGGTCGAGTCCCCGCTCGATTTGCCGGACGCCGTGGTCGCGGTAAAACGCTTCGGCAAGACGGTTGGTGACATTCTCTTCGGCCGAAAGCGTCTCCGACGGATACTCCGCCGCGCCCTCAGACAGAATCCGGTGCTCGACGCCCCGCGCCAGCCGGGCCTGCAGCAAAGCCGCAAGCCCTTCGCGCCGCAGCTGCGACGCCAGCGACGCCGGAACGAACCATTCGGCTCCCTGCACCTCGGCCGAGCGCACCGCAAAAATCGTATCGCCGCTCTTCATGGCCTGCGTCCGCACAGCGGCGGCGTTCGCTTCGGCATTATTCGCCGGCTCCAACGCAACGCGGCGTTCGGCGACAGCCGCCACCCCTTCGCAGTCGGTATAGCGGAACATCACCCCCTCCGCCGACACCGTCACCACGGCCGCGGCCGGAATCACGCGCCGCGTACGGCTCCGTTCGAGCAGCTGGTTGAAGCGGTGGTCGTAATTGCGGTAGACCTCGCATCCCGGAGCGATCCCTTCCATGCGGTTGGGTGTCACGCAGTCGCCGTCGGCGGCATTGACGTTGGTTCCGACCAGTCCGCGCGGCGTCAGGAAGCAGATGCCGTCGCCGGCGGCCAGCGTATGCGCCCGGTCGAGCCGGAAACGGGTCCTTTCGACGCGCGTCACGCGGCCCGCATATTCGCCGACCGCCTTCGGCGTGTCGAACGACGCCACGCCAGCACGTTTGCCCGCAAAGAAGTATTCAGACTCCCCGCGGGTGAAACTCTTGGCCGTATCGGGCGTGAAGTCCGCAACGCTTTCACCGGCCGAAGCACGCCGCAGGTGGGGCCGCACGGTCAGTGCATCGTCCACCGCGCGGCGGTAATAGGCCACCGTATTGCGGATATAATTGATGTCTTTGAGACGCCCCTCTATTTTCAGCGACCTGACGCCGGCATCCAGCAGCTCGCCGACGTGTGCCGAAAGATTCAGGTCGCGGACCGAGAGCAGGTGTTTTCCGGCCAGATAGGTGCGCCCGCTGCCGTCGGTCAGGTCATAGGTCAGGCGGCACGGCTGGCTGCATGCGCCGCGGTTGCCGCTCCGCTCGGACATCGACCGCGACAGAAAACAGCGGCCGCTGTAACCCACGCAGATGGCCCCGTGGACGAAACACTCCACTTCGGCGTTCGTCGCGGCGCATATCGCCCGGATCTCGTCGAGCGACAGCGCCCGTTCGAGAATCACGCGGGCGAAACCGCATTCGCCTAAGAAACGCGCCTGTTCGGGCGTCATGTTGCACACCTGCGTCGAGGCGTGCAGCTCGACCGGAAGATCCATCCGCCGCAGAGCCATGTCCTGCACGATGAGCGCATCGACCCCGGCCGCGATCAGCTCGCGGGCCTGCCGCTCGGCGGTCTCCAGTTCGTCGTCGTAAATCAGGGTATTGAGCGTGGCATGCACCCGCACGCCGTAACGGTGGGCATACTCCGCGACACGGGCGATCTGCTCCGCACTGTTGCCCGCCGCATGGCGCGCTCCGAACTTCGCACCGCCGATATAGACGGCGTCGGCGCCGTAATCCACGGCGGCCACGGCCGACTGCAAATCTCTGGCGGGAGCGAGTAGTTCGACGAAGTTCATGCTTTATTTTTTGCAAAAATAACAAATTCCCCGACAAAAACCGGAGCCGAAGCCGAAAAAACATATCCCTGCCCCGCATTCCCCGCCGCCCGGAATAGCGCCCGCCTTCATCCGGGTTTCACCACGCCCCCCGCCTGTCCCC
>PPYE01661775.1_pt1 | contig 55981 bp, 47 predicted proteins | sample 1559881 | NCBI WGS metagenome assembly PPYE01 (sample SAMN08240022, study PRJNA423297) | Human gut metagenome, whole genome shotgun sequencing project.
CCCATGATCCTCCCGGTCATTATGGAGGTCTGATGCAAACAATGAAAGCGGCTGCCGCAGATGCGGCAGCCGCTTTTTTATATAAAAAACGGGTCCGCTGCCATTGGCAGCGGACCCTTGTGCTTGTCTTCTGTTGTCACGCTTCGCGCCCTCCGCGACGGCACACAGCTCACCGCTGCGCAAAAAACACCTTTGGCCTGCGACCAAACTGCTTTTTTGTCTCCGCGGCTCGCTGTGCGCCTGCTCCCGGGCGCTCAGCGCTTCTCCTTACTTCAGGTTGAAGAAAGCGTCCTTGCCCAGGTACTGAGCCACATCGCCCAGCAATCCCACAGAAAGCTGTAGCTTTCTGCGGGGGCCCAAATTGATTTTACTTGCTCGGGGCAAATGAATTGCCCCTGCGCCAAGGTTTTGGGCAAGCCCAAAACGCTTGTACGGCGCAAAGCGCCGCCCCATCCATGATGGGGCCCAGGAGGAGCCGGGCGATACAAAAAACGGGGCCGCTGCCATTGGCAGCGGCCCCGTTGTGCTTGTCGAAACTTACTTCAGGTTGAAGAAAGCGTCCTTGCCCAGGTACTGAGCCACATCGCCCAGTTCCTCCTCGATGCGGAGCAGCTGGTTGTACTTGGCCACACGGTCGGTGCGGCTGGGAGCGCCGGTCTTGATCTGGCCAGCGTTCAGAGCCACAGCGATGTCGGCAATGGTGGCGTCCTCGGTCTCGCCGGAACGGTGAGACACGATGGCGGTGTAGCCGGCGCGGTTGGCCATCTGGATGGCGTCCAGAGTCTCGGTCAGGGTGCCGATCTGGTTGACCTTGATCAGGATGGAGTTGGCAACCTTCTTCTCAATGCCGGTAGCCAGACGGGTGACGTTGGTGACGAACAGGTCGTCGCCCACCAGCTGCACCTTGTCGCCGATGGCCTTGGTCAGCATAGCCCAGCCTTCCCAGTCGGTCTCGGCCATGCCGTCCTCCAGGGAGATGATGGGGTAGGTCTCCACGAACTTCTTCCACATATTGACCAGCTGCTGCTGAGTCATCTTCTTGCCGGACTTGGGCTGGATATAGCACTTCTCTTCCTCGTTCCACCACTCGGAAGAAGCGGCGTCGATGGCGATCATGAAGTCCTCGCCGGGCTTGAAGCCGGCCTCCTCGATGGCCTTCACGATGACCTTCAGAGCGTCCTCGTCCTTCTTCAGGTTGGGAGCGTAGCCGCCCTCGTCGCCCACGCCGGCGGCGGGAGTGCCGTTCTCCTTCAGGGTGGTCTTCAGCTTGTGGAAGACCTCGGCGCACATCCGCAGAGCCTCACGGAAGCAGCAGGCGCCCACGGGCATGATCATGAACTCCTGGATCTCCACGTTGTTGGTGGCGTGAGCGCCGCCGTTGATTCACAGCGGTGAGGACGCCCTTGCCCAGGTAACGGCTCTTGTCGCCGTCGCGGAGCTCACAGGCCTCATAGATGCCGGTGGAAGCGCCGGAGGGCACAGCAGCGCGGCCCACAGTGCCGTCTTCCAGATAAACCTCAACCTCAACGGTGGGGTTGCCGCGGCTGTCCAGGATCTCACGGCCCAGAACGTCAACGATCTCGATGATCTGCTTCATGGTAAAAAACTCCTTTCGTATTGGCGGCGGGGGATGACCCCCGCCATACAGGGGTATCGGATTGTGGGGGGCGGGCCTTCGGCCCGCCGGGTCAATATTTGGTACGGCGGAACTTCCGCCGGATACCGCTTAGTTGAGGATCAGCGTCTCTCCGTCCATTTCAGACGGCTTCTCAAGGCCCATCAGATCCAGCATGGTGGGGGCGATGTCGGCCAGGCGACCGTCCCGCAGCTTCACATCGGCGCCCACGATGTAGAAGGGCACCAGGTTGGTGGTGTGGGCGGTGTAGGGAGTAACCCCGTCGTCGTCCAGCATCCGGTCGGCGTTGCCGTGGTCGGCGGTGATGAGGGTCACGCCGCCCATCTTGGTGGTGGCCTCCACCACCTTGCCCACGCCCTCGTCCACAGCCTCCACGGCCTTCACAGCGGCGTCAAACACGCCGGTGTGACCCACCATGTCGCAGTTGGCGAAGTTGAGGATGATGACGTCGTACTTGCCGCTCTCGATGCGCTTAACGGCCTCCTCGGTGACCTCGGGGGCACTCATCTCGGGCTGCAGGTCATAGGTGGCCACCTTGGGAGAGGGGATCAGGCACCGATCCTCGCCGGGGAAGACCTGCTCAGCGCCGCCGTTGAAGAAGAAGGTCACATGGGCATACTTCTCGGTCTCGGCGATGCGCAGCTGGGTGTAGCCCTGGCGGGCAATGTACTCGCCAAAGATGTTCTCCAGCTCCCGGTGGGGGAAGGCAATGAGCACATTGGGCATGGTAGCATCATACTCGGTGGTGCAGACGTAGGTCACGGGGAAGTAACCCTTCTTCCGCTCCACGTCGGTGAAGGCGGGGTCCACAAAGCAGCGGGTGATCTCCCGGGCCCGGTCGGGGCGGAAGTTCATGAAGATGATGGAGTCGCCCTCCTTCACCTTGCCCTCCTTGGTGCACACGATGGGCTCCACGAACTCGTCGGTGACTCCGGCGTCATAGGACTTCTGCACACCGTCCACAGGATCGGCGTTCTCAGTGCCCACACCCAGCACGATGGCGTCATAGGCCCGCTGCAGGCGGTCCCAGCGCTTATCGCGGTCCATGGCGTAGAAGCGGCCCATAACGGTGGCCACCTGGCCCACGCCCAGCTCCTTGCACTTGTTCACCAGCTGCTCCACGTACTCCTTGCCGGAGGCGGGGGGCACGTCACGGCCATCTAGGAAGCAGTGGACAAACACCTTGTGCAGGCCGCGCTTCTTGGCCATCTCCAGCAGGGCGAAGATGTGGGTGATGTGGCTGTGGACGCCGCCGTCGGACAGCAGGCCGAACACGTGCAGCGCACCGTCCCGCTCCTTGCAGTCGTCCATAGCCTCGATATAGGCCTCATTCTCAAAGAAGGTGCCGTCCTGAATGGACTTGGTGATCCGGGGCAGGTCCTGGAACACCACCCGGCCTGCGCCGATGTTGGTGTGACCCACCTCGGAGTTACCCATCTGTCCCTCAGGCAGGCCCACATCCATGCCGGAAGCCGCCAGCTTGCAGCCGGGGTTCTCGGCAAAGATCTTGTCCAGATTGGGGGTGTGGGCGGCGGCGATGGCGTTGCCGGTCTTGTCGCCCCGCAGGCCGAAGCCGTCCATGATAATGAGGGTAGTCGGTGTTTTACTCATAGTTTACCTCTGTTCTCTGCACAAAAGCGGGGGCTTATTCCTGATTGGCAGCGTTGATGATCTGCACGAAGTCGGGGGCCTTCAGGGAAGCGCCGCCGATGAGGCCGCCGTCCACGTCGGGCTGAGCCAGCAGCTCCTGGGCGTTCTTGGCGTTCATGGAGCCGCCGTACTGGATGGTGACGGAGCGGGCCACGCGGGCGCCGTACAGCTTGCGGATGACGGCACGAATGGCTTCGCACACCTCGTTGGCCTGCTCGGCAGTGGCTGTCTTGCCGGTGCCGATGGCCCAGATGGGCTCATAGGCGATGACCACATGACGCATCTTGTCGGCGGGCACACCGGCCAGAGCGGCCTTCACCTGATAGGAGATCAGGTCCATGGTGACACCCAGCTCACGCTGCTCCAGGCTCTCGCCCACGCACACGATGGGGTACAGGCCAGCCTCCAGGGCGGCGTGGACCTTCTTGTTGACGGTGAAGTCGGTCTCATTGTAGTACTGACGGCGCTCGGAGTGGCCGATGATGACGTACTTCACGCCGATCTCCTTGAGCATCTCAGGAGAAACCTCGCCGGTGAAGGCGCCGTGGGACTCATAGTGGCAGGTCTCGGCGCCGATGGCCACCCGGCTCTCCTTGAAGAGGCGCACAGCGGCCTGGAGGTTCACAGAGGGCACGCACAGCACAACCTCGCACCACTTGGGCTTGCCGATGAGGGGCTTGAGCTCCTCAGCAAAGGCGCGGGTCTCGGAGAGGGTCTTGTTCATCTTCCAGTTGCCGGCAATGATGGTCTTGCGATATCTTCTGTTCATGGGTAAATGGGCCCCTTTCTTCAAATCTTCTCTCTTAGGTTTAGACCCGGTTGGGCCTGATGTCACGCTGTAGCAGCGCTTATCTATTTAGGCGTCCAGCAGGCAGGCCACGCCGGGCAGCTCCTTGCCCTCCATAAACTCCAGGGAAGCGCCGCCGCCGGTGGAGATGTGGGTCATCTTATCGGCATAGCCCAGCTGCTGCACAGCAGCAGCGGAGTCGCCGCCGCCAATGATGGTGATGGCGTTGCTGTTGCTCAGGGCCTCGGCCACAGCCTGGGTGCCCTTGGCAAAGGCGGGGAACTCAAACACGCCCATGGGGCCGTTCCAGATCACAGTGCCCGCATCCTTCACGGCGTCAGCGTAGGCGGCGATGGCCTTGGGGCCAATGTCCATGCCCATGCAGTCGTCGGGGATGTTCATGCTGTCCACCAGGATGGGCTCGGCGTCGGCAGAGAACTCCTTGGCGCAGATGGTATCCTCGGGCAGGAGCAGCTTGACGCCCTTCTCCTTGGCCTTCTTCATCATGTCGTTGCAGTAATCCAGCCAGTCCTCTTCCAGCAGAGACTTGCCGATGGAGCCGCCCTGAGCCTTGAGGAAGGTGTAGGTCATGCCGCCGCCGATGATGATGGTGTCGGCAATCTCCAGCAGGTTGTTGATGACGCCGATCTTGGAGGACACCTTGGAGCCGCCCAGGATAGCCACCAGGGGACGCTTGGGATTGGCCAGAGCGCCACCGATGATCTCCAGCTCCTTCTGGATCAGGAAGCCGGACACGGCGGGCAGGTAGGCAGCCACACCGGCGGTGGAGGCGTGAGCGCGGTGGACGGCGCCGAAGGCATCGGACACATACACCTCAGCCATATCAGCCATGGCCTTGGCCAGAGCGGGATCGTTCTTGGTCTCACCCTTCTCAAAGCGGGTGTTCTCCAGCAGCAGGATCTGGCCGGGCTGGAGAGCGGCGGCCTTGGCCTGGGCGTCGGGGCCCACCACATCGGAGGCCATGATGACCTCACGGCCCAGCAGCTCGCTCAGGCGCTTGGCCACAGGAGCCAGAGACAGCTTGGCCAGGGACTTCTTCCACTCCTCCTCGGTGATGGAGGCGGGGTCCTTGCCCTTCTCGGCCTGCTTCTTCACATAGGAGTCAAAAGTAGCCACGGGCTTGCCCATATGAGAGCAGGCAATCACGGCGGCATTCTGGTCCAGCAGGTACTGGATGGTGGGCAGGGCCGCGCGGATACGCTTGTCGTCGGTGATGACGCCGCTGCCGTCCTTGGCCATGGGCACGTTAAAGTCGCAGCGCAGCAGTACCTTCTTGCCGGCTACGTCGATGTCTTTTACGGTCTTCTTGTTGTAGTTCATACTATACTAGCTCCTTTCATCTCGCCTTCCCCGGTCAATCCGGGAAAATCCAGTTGTCGCAGGGCTTCGTACGCTAGGATCGCCGCTGAGTTGGAAAGATTGAGGCACCGGGCCTCCGCCCGGATTGGGATACGAATACAGCGCTGGCGGTATTTCTCCCGGAAGGCCTCCGGCAGCCCGGCGGTCTCCTTGCCGAAGATGAGATAGCACCCATCCCGGAACGTGGCCTCTGTATAGGGCCTCGGGGCTTTGGAGGTGGCCAGCCAGATATCCTCTGCGCCGGTTTTCTGAAAGAAGTCCTCCAGATTTTCATACACCCGCAGATCCACCAGATGCCAGTAGTCTAAGCCGGCCCTTTTTACGGCTTTATCACTGATATCAAAGCCTAACGGCTTAATCAGGTGGAGTCGAATCCCGGTAACAGCGCAGGTACGGGCAATGTTGCCGGTGTTTTGGGGTATTTCCGGTTCGTAGAGCACGATATTCAGCATTTTATTCCCTCTTTACACCTCTATCACTGTTCAGCGCAGGCTATTGTACTCCAAAATTCCGTGGATTTCAACCGTAAAAGCATGAAAAAGTGGTAAAACGTATAGTTTTCTTTGCGCAAACCATCACTTCTTTCCTTTACTGCATTGCGAAACTGTGGTATGATGCTCTCAGACGCAAGATCAGGCAAGGAGGATGAACGCTTTGCAGCGCAAGAAACAGGTACGTCGATTGGTGGTCAAGGTGGGTACTTCCACCCTCACCCGGGACACCGGGAGCCTCAATCTTCAAAATATGGAACGACTGGCCCGGGTGCTCTCCGATCTGGAGGGGATGGGCTATCAGGTGGTGCTGGTCTCCTCCGGCGCCATCGGCATCGGCACCAAGAAGCTGCGGCTGGATGCCCGCCCCACCGAGCTACGGATGAAGCAGGCCACCGCCGCCGTGGGCCAGTGCATGATGATGCACATCTACGACAAGCTTTTCGCAGAGTATAACCGCACCGTGGCTCAGATCCTGCTCACCGGCGAGGATGTAGACGCCCCCGTCCGGTCGGAGCACCTGCACAACACCTTTGAGGCCCTGCTGGAGCTGGGGGTCATCCCGGTGGTCAACGAGAACGACTCGGTGTCCTCAGCGGAGATCGAGACCGGCCAGTGCAAGGTGCTGGGCGACAACGACACCCTGTCCGCCATCGTGGCCCGGCTGTGCGGGGCCGACCTGCTGGTGCTGCTCAGCGACATTGACGGACTGTACGACGCCGACCCCCGCACCCATCCCGAGGCCCAGCTGATCCACCATGTGGAGGCTGTCACCCCGGAGCTGCGGGCCATGGCCGGCGGCGCCGGCACCTGGCGGGGCACCGGTGGCATGGCCACCAAGCTCAACGCCGCCCAGATCGCTCTGGACGCCGGTATCGAGATGGTCATTGCCAATGGCAGCAACATCGAGTCTCTTTATGATATTGTAAACGGCGCCGACATCGGCACCCGTTTTGCCGCCCCCTGAATTCCCTCGCCCAACCTTATACATAAAAGGAGTGACAAGTTATGACGCAGCTGGAAATGCAGGGTCTGGCCGCCAAAAACGCCAGCCGGGTGCTCTCCATTGCGGGCACCGCCAAGAAGAACGCCGCTCTGGAGGCCATTGCCTCCGCTCTGGAGACCCGCCAGGAGGAGATTCTGGCCGCCAACCAGGAAGATATGACCGCCGCCAAAGCCGCCGGAATGCGCCCCTCCCTCCAGGACCGGCTGGCGCTGGACGGCTCCCGCATCGCAGGTATCGTGGACGGTGTGCGGCAGGTGGCCGCCCTTCCCGATCCCATCGGTGAGACCACCAAGTTGTCCACCCGGCCCAACGGCCTGGTCATCGGCAAGCGCCGGGTGCCTCTGGGTGTCATTGGCATCATCTATGAGGCCCGGCCCAACGTCACTGTGGACGCCGCCGCCCTCTGCCTGAAGTCGGGCAACGCCGTCATTCTCCGGGGCGGCAAAGAGGCCTTTCACTCCAACCAGGCCTTTGTCTCCATCATGCGGGACGCCCTGGAATCCGCCGGCCTGCCCCGGGACTGCGTGGCCCTGGTCACCGACACCACCCGCCAGAGCGCCACCGAGCTGATGAACCTGACGGAATATCTGGACGTGCTCATCCCCCGTGGCGGCGCCGGTCTGATTAAAAATGTAGTAGAGAACGCCAAGGTGCCGGTGATCCAGACCGGCGTGGGCGTGTGCCATGTATACGTCCACGGGGAGGCCGACCTGGATATGGCCGCCCGTATCATCCACAACGCCAAGACCTCCCGGCCCTCGGTGTGCAACGCCGCCGAGTGCCTGCTGGTGGACCGGGCGGTGGCCCGGGACTTCCTGCCCATGGCTTGGCAGCTGCTTCAGACCAAGAACGTGGAACTGCGGGGCTGCCCTGAGACCCGGGCCATCCTGGGCGACTTCGTGGTCCCCGCCACCGAGGAGGATTGGGACACCGAGTTCGGCGACTATATCCTGGCCGTTAAGGTGGTGGGCGGCTTTGAGGAGGCGGTGGAGTTCATCCACGCCCACGGCACCGGCCACTCCGAGGCCATCGTCACCAACAACTACTTTGCCGCCCAGCAGTTCCTGGACCAGGTGGACGCGGCGGCGGTGTACGTCAATGCCTCCACCCGCTTCACCGACGGCAACGAGTTCGGCCTGGGCGCCGAGATCGGCATCTCTACTCAGAAGATGCACGCCCGGGGCCCCATGGGCCTGGAGGAACTGACCTCCAGCAAGTTCGTGATCTACGGTACCGGCCAGATCCGCTGAGCATAGAATGGAGCGGCCCCATACTGAATTCTTGTTACATACGGCGGGCAGCAATGCCCGCCGTATGAATTTGTAGGGGGTGCTTCCATGCTGGAACGCCAGATCAAGCCGGAGGGCGGCGTGGTATACTGCGACCTGGGCAAGCTGTGCCCGGAGGCCGGTCAGATCATCGACTGTGCCCTGACCCTGACCCAAGTGCTGCCGGAGCGGCGGGTGGCCCTGGCGGCGGAACTGATGGACGGGGATACCTGTCTGGGGGCCCGGCTGTTCACCATCCCGCCCCACCATGAACCGGCCGCCGCCGATCTCAGGCTCACCGGCCTGCGCTTCTACCTGCCCGAAGGGACCGACCGTCCACTCATTCTGCGGGCCGACGCCCACTATATGGACCGAAACGAGCGCTGTCTGCTTTAAACATACAGGGGCCGCTGCCAATGGCAGCGGCCCCTGTGCTTTTTATTGTTCGTCCATGACCTGGAAGATGTAAAATTTCAGATAGAGGGACTGATCCGCCCCCCACAGCACCGGGTGGTCGGCAGCCTGGGTACGGTATTCCACCTGCCGCAGGCGGCGGTGAGCGTCCCGGGCGGCCTCCCCGATGGTCTTGGCCAGCAGCTCGGGGGTCATGAAGTGGGAGCAGGAACAGGTGGCCAGATAGCCTCCGTTTTTCACCAGGCGTATGCCCCGCAGGTTAATCTCCCGGTAGCCGGTCACCGCCTTCTTGACGGAGGCCCGGGACTTGGTAAAGGCAGGCGGGTCCAAGATCACCAAGTCAAATTTTTCGCCCTTTCTTTCGAGTTCAGGCAGCAATTCAAACACATCATGGCACTCAAATCGCACCCGGTCGCTCATGCCGTTGAGTTCTGCGTTGCGGGTGGCCTGATCCACACCCAGCTGGGAGGCGTCCACGCCCAGCACCTCTCTGGCGCCGCCCTTGGCGGCGTTGAGGGCAAAGGCGCCCGTGTGGGTGAAGCAGTCCAGCACTCGTCCTCCCTTGGCCAGAGGCTGGATGGCCAGCCGGTTGTACTTCTGGTCCAGGAAGAAGCCGGTTTTCTGGCCCTCGGCTACATCCACCTGGTACCGGACCCCGTTTTCCATAATTTCCACCACCGGGTCGAAGGGCTCGGACAGGAAGCCCTTCACCCGCTCCATGCCCTCCTTCAGGCGCACCTTGGCATCGCTGCGTTCATAGATGCCCCGGATGGCAATGCCGTCCTCGGCCAGAATATCCACAAGCAGCTTCAAAATGGTGGATTTCATCCGGTCAATGCCCAGGGCCAGGGATTCCACCACCAGTACGTCGGAGAACTTATCCACCACCAGGCCGGGCAGGAAGTCGGCCTCACCGAAGATGATGCGGCAGGAGGAGGTGTCCACCGTGTCCTTGCGGTACTGCCAGGCGGCCCGCACCCGCATCTCCAGAAAAGCCTCATCAACCACGGTGTCCGCCTTCCGGGACAGTACCCGCACCGTGATGGTGGAGGTGCGGTTGAGGAAGCCCACACCCAGGGGGTAGCCGTTGTAGTCCTCAATGCGGATCACGTCGCCGTCGGCGGGCTGCCCCACGATCTCACCGATCTCATTGTCATAGATCCAGGGGCCGCCGGTCTTGAAGGAGCGGCCCTCTCCCCGCTTCAGGCGGATAGCAGGCATATCAGCCATACACAAAATCCTCTCTATTCAAAATGGGGCGGGGCTCTGCCCCGCCCCTATGGTTTTTCCTTCTCAGCCGTGGTCAGGTTACACGCCGTGCTTCACCCGGTCGTGCTCCTCGGCCCGCTTGGCGTTGTTGAAGCGGTCCAGGGTGCCCACCAGGTAGCCGGTGATGCGGCGGATGCGCTCAAAGGGCACGCCGTCGGCCTCGGTGCGGCCGCAGCCGGGGCAGCGGTCCCCGATGATGCCGGAGAAGCCGCACACCGGGTCCCGGTCCACCGGATGGTTGACGGAGCCGTAGCCGATGCCGCTCTCCTTCATGCAGCGGATGACCTTCTCAAAGGCCTCCAGGTTGTCGGTGGGATCGCCGTCCATCTCGATGTAGCTGATATGCCCGGCGTTGGTGAGGGCGTGGTAGGGCGCCTCGATCTTGATTTTGTCGTAAGCGGAGATGGGGTAATACACCGGCACATGGAAGGAGTTGGTGTAGTAATCCCGGTCAGTGATGCCCTCCATAACTCCGAAGCGGGCCTTGTCCATCCGGACGAAACGGCCGGACAATCCCTCGGCGGGGGTGGCCAGCAGGGAGAAATTGAGGCCCCGCTTTTCGCTCTCAGCGTCCATCCGGGCCCGCATATGAGAGATGATCTCCATACCCAGCACCCGAGCCTTCTCGCTCTCGCCGTGGTGGACACCGATGAGGGCCTTCAGGGTCTCGGCAAGGCCAATGAAGCCCACGGACAGGGTGCCGTGCTTGAGCACCTCCCGCACCTCGTCGTTCCAGTCCAGCTTCTCGCTGTCCAGCCACACCCCCTGGCCCATGAGGAAGGGGAAGTTGTAGACGTGCTTGCGGCACTGGATCTCAAACCGCTCCAGCAGCTGGTCCACGCACAGGTCCATCATTCGGTCCAGGGACTCAAAGAATGTGTTGATGTCCCCCCGGGCCTTGATGGCCAGCCGGGGCAGGTTGATGGTGGTAAAGGACAGGTTGCCCCGGCCATTGCAGATCTCCCGCTCGGGGTCGTATACGTTGCCGATGACCCGGGTGCGGCAGCCCATGTAGGCGATCTCGGTCTCGGGATGGCCGGGCTTATAGTACTGCAGGTTAAAGGGGGCGTCGATGAAAGAGAAATTGGGGAACAGCCGCTTGGCGGAGCACCGCATGGCCAGCTGAAACAGGTCATAGTTGGGTTCACCGGGGTTGTAGTTAACCCCTTCCTTCACCCGGAAGATCTGGATGGGGAAAATGGGCGTCTCGCCGCCGCCCAGGCCGGCTTCGGTGGCCAGCATGACATTCTTCATCACTATGCGGCCCTCAGGAGAGGTGTCCATGCCGTAGTTGATGGAGGAGAAGGGAGTCTGGGCGCCGGCGCGGGAATGCATGGTATTCAGGTTGTGGATCAGGGCCTCCATGGCCTGATAGGTGGCCCGGTCGGTCTCCTTCACCGCCCGCTGCTGGGCAAACTTCTGGGCCTTCTCCACGGTGGCCTCATCCCCGAATCTGGGCGTCAAAGCCGCCCGCTCGGCGGCAAAGTACTCCCCACTGCCCGCCAGAATGGGGCACAGGCCGGTCTTCTTTTCCAGATCGGCCATAACAGCCTTCAGCTCCTGCTCGGGGTCACGCTCGTCCTCCAGCAGCATGAGGGCCCGGGCCAGGTTCTGGCGGTACAGCCGCTTGAAGGTCTTGCGGACGCCGTCAGCCATGCCGTAGTCAAAGTTCACCACGCTCTGGCCTCCGTGCTGATCGTTCTGATTGGACTGGATGGCGATGCAGCAGAGAGCTGCGTAGGAGGCAATATCGTTGGGTTCCCGCAGGGTGCCGTGCCCGGTGGAGAAGCCCCTTTCAAACAGCTTCTTGATGTCGATCTGACAGCAGGTGGTGGTGAGTGTCAGGAAGTCCAGATCGTGGATGTGGATATCACCCTCCCGGTGGGCCCGGGCGTGGTCGGGATTGAGGACGAACATATCGTAGAACTGCTTGGCGCCCTCGGAGCCGAACTTGAGCATGGAGCCCATGGCGGTATCCCCGTCAATGTTGGCGTTCTCCCGCTTGATGTCCGAGTCCTTGGCGGCAGAGAAGGTGATGTCCTCGTAGGTTTTCATCAGCCGGGTATTCATCTCCCGGGCCCGGCTGCGTTCCTCCCGGTACAGGATGTAGGCCCGGGCAGTCTGGATGTAGCCGTTGTCCATCAGTACCCGCTCCACCAGATCCTGAATATGCTCCACGCCGGGCTGCTTCTCCCCCTCCACCTCCAGGATGGAGAGGACCTCGTCGGCCAGCCGTCTGGCCTCGGCCTCCTTGCCCGGCTTGTAGGTTGCCCGGAAGGCCTTGTCTATGGCGCCGGCGATTTTGTCCTCGTTGAACTCCGCCAGCCGGCCGTCCCGTTTTCTGATTTTGGTGAGTGTCATTGCGATCCGTTCCTTTCCCGCTCCACGGTTGCAGGCGATTACCGCCCGTTATATTTCGACACAATATCTTGTGTTTTGGTTCTTTGCACAACATCTATGATACAGTATCTTGATATGCGCCGTCAAGGCGCAAAACAAAAAGCCCGTCCCAAAAAGGGGACGCGCTTTTTGTCTGTTTCGCTGATTTTATTTTTGGGCCCAACGACCCGTTGACAGGGCCTCTTACAGCAGCACCAGGCCGTACCGGCCTGCCATCTCCCGGAGGAAATCCTCCTCCAGATCTCCGGTACCATCCCAGAAGGCCCGGCCCTGGTAGAGCCGCAGGGCCTTCTCCAGCAGCTCGGGTACGTCGGACCACAGGCAGAGGGCGTCCTTCACCACATACTGATTCTCGGCAAAGATGTCCAGGTCGTCTTCCTCCAGGATGGCAATCTTCAGCGCGCCCTGGGGGGACTCCTCCTCCGCCTCCAGGATGTCCTCCATCAGGTCAGGGGTACACTCGATGGTCTCCCCCACGTCCACATCGGGGGTGATGAACCGAGCCTCCTTCTCGCTGGCGCAGGGGATCACATCCGGGTCCCGCTCCACCGGACGGAAGGCGGAAAAGTCCACCTGAGCCATGGCCCGTGCCACTGCCTCCAGATGCTCCGGCCCCGCCCCGCAGCATCCTCCGAACATACGGGCTCCAGCAGCGGCGTATTGGGGTACAAAGCCTGCCAGCTCCTCCGGGGTACAGCAGGCCCCGGGCAGCCCGGAAGAGGGCTTTGCGATCAGGGGTACGGAGGCATAGGGGGTCAGCCGCTCCAGCTGCTCCGCCGTGTCCTCGGGGCTGGTGCAGTTGAGGCCGAAAGCAGACACCCCCATGCCCTGCATAACGATGAGACCGGCCAGCACATCGGTGCCTCCGGGGGTGCGGCCCTCGTCGTCACAGGTGAAGCACACCCACACCGGCTTGTCCGACACACTCTTGCAGGCCAGCACCGCCGCCCGGGCCTGAGCCATGTCTATCATAGTCTCCAGGAAAAACAGGTCCACCCCGGCAGCCTCCAAAGCGGCGGCCTGCTCCGTGTAGACTGCCACCAATTCCTCAAAGCTGCTCTCGCCAAAGGGCACCAGCGTCAGCCCGGCGGGGGCCATGTCACCCGCCACCAGTACGCCGTCGCCTGCAGCCTGCCGGGTGAACTCCACCAGCCGCTGGTTGTATTCTCTTACCTGTCCCAGGATGCCCCTGCGCTCCAGGCTGGCCCGGTTGGCCCCAAAGGTGGGGGCAAGCAGAATACGGCTGCCCGCCTGCACATAGCGCCGCTGTACCTCCAGCAAAGCCTGGGGATGCTCCAGCACCCACTGCTCGGTGCAGGCTCCGTCGGGCATACCCAGCCGGCGCAACTCGGTTCCGGTAGCGCCGTCCATCAGAATGGGCATGGATAAGGGAATGGTGTCCATAATTGCTCGGTTCCTCCTGTATTGCACATTTGGATGGTATTATATCACAGTTTCACGATTCAATGCAAGCCTGATTGCGAAAGCAAAAGAGACCTGCAGTCAAGCAGGTCTCTTTCCAGTGGTCCCGGTTCAGCCCGCCCCCACCCGCTTGGTGGAGGTGTGGTAGATGGGTTTCCACTCCACCTTTTTCACCAGAGCGGCGATGGAGATGGGAATATACGTAAACATGAAAATGGGGAAGGTAAAGACGTAACCCAGCTTCCGCAGAGGAGTCGCACTGATGTGTTTCCATTCGGAAAGCACCGTCAGCAGGCCGTAGAAAAACAGGCCCACATAGAAATTCCACAGAGCGGACAGCATGAAGCCGACGGTCACATCGATGACCTTGGCGGCGATATAGGCGGGCTGGGTCATGCAGCTGGCCAGGATGATGCCGTTGAACAGGATCATCACCAGGGTGAGCAGCATACCGGGGGCCACGGTCACGAACATATCGTAGCAGGAGGTACCCAGCCGTCCGGGGCGGAAACAGCCCTTCAGCAGGGGCACGGTATAATCCCGGTCCACCTCATAGAAGCCCTTGGACCACCGCAGCCGCTGGTCCCAGGACTGGCGGAAGGTGGTGGGCTGCTCGTCGTACACCACGGCGGTATCGCAGTAGCCGATCTTGCGGCCCTGGATGGCACAGTCCACAGAGAACTGGATATCTTCGGTGAGCAGGTGGAAGGGCCAGCCCCCGTTGTCCCGGATGACCTTGGAGGACACCAGGAAACCGGTACCGGACACATGGCAGTTGGTGCCCAGCAGGGTACGGGGGAAGTTGAGGAAGCGGGCCTCCCGCAGGAACCAGATGGAGTATCCGGCAGAGATCCAGTTGTCCCCGAAGTTCTTGGAGTTGCGGTAGCAGGTGATGGCGTCGTACCCCTTGTCAAAGGTCCGGTTCATCTCAGCCACAAAATTGGGGTCCACCAGGTTGTCGGCGTCAAAGACGAAGTAACCGTCGTAGACGTCCTTACCCTCCTCCTCCAGACGGTGGAAGAGGTAATCCATCGCGTAGCCCTTGCCCTTCTTCTGCTGGTCGAAGCGCTCATACACAAAGGCGCCGGCCTTGCGGGCCACACCGGCGGTATCGTCAGTGCAGTTGTCGGCCACCACATAGAGGTCCAGCAGCTCTTTGGGATAATTTTGCTTGTTTAAGCTATCCAGCAGTTCTCCGATTACCTCTTCTTCGTTGCGCGCGGATACTACCACAGCAAAGCGATGGAGCTTTTCAGGCTGATGGGTCTCTTTCCAGCGCCGGCGCACCAGCCCCACCACCACATAGAAGCCCTGGTAAAGATAGAGCAGGGTAAAAAGCAACACCACTGCAAAATTCAAATCTTTTACAAATTCTAGTATCGTCATTCCATGATCCTCCGTCTGTTGATCGCTGAAGGAACCTGCCCGCGGTGGATAGCCGCGTGCATTGCATATCATACCACACCCAAAAAAGATTACAAGAGTGTTACATACCAATTAACAGAAGATTAAGGGAAAGTTTTTATTTCTTTTATACAAATGTAAGAAATCCGACCTCTCCTCTGTAAACAGATTCCATATCCCTCTAATTCGTCTGTTTTTGAAACATTCAGCACAGTTTCAGGTAGACATAATATTCTTGTATCATCGCGGTTTCTTCTTGGACGAAAATTTACAAAAAAAGATCCCGCCTTTTTGAAAAAAGGCGGGATCTTTTTCCTTACATCTTTTCAGGAGCGGTAACGCCGATGAGGGCCAGGCAGTTGGCAATGACGGAACGAACGGTGTCCGCCAGCTTGAGGCGGGCGGACAGCAGGCCGGCCTCCTCCCCCTTGATGCGGCAGGCGTTGTAGAAACGGTGGAAGTCGCCGGCCAGGGTAATAAGGTAGCGATTGACGTGGGAGGGGTCGTAGTCCCGGGCGGAGATACGGATCACCTCGGGCAGCTGGGACAGGGTCTTGATGAGGGCCTTCTCCTCGGCGGTGGTGAAGAGAGCGGCATTCACAGCGGCCGCGTCAGGCATCTGGGCGCCTTCCTCAGTGAGGCGGCTCACCAGGGAGCAGATGCGGGCGTGGGCATACTGCACATAGTACACCGGGTTATCGGAGTCCTGCCGCACCGCCAGATCCAGATCGAAGTCCAGGGCGGAGGTGGAGGACCGGGAGTTGAAGAAGAACCGGGCGGCATCCACGCTGACCTCGTCCAGCAGGTCCCGCAGGGCGATGGCCTTGCCGGAGCGCTTGGACATCCGGACGGGCTGACCGTCCTGCAGCAGATTGACCAGCTGCATCAGCACCACTACCAGCCGGTGGGAACCGTCCAGGCCCAGGCCGTCCAGGGCAGCCTGGAGGCGGGCCACATGGCCGTGGTGGTCGGCGCCCCAGATGTTGATGGCCTTGGAGAATCCACGCTTCTCCAGCTTGTTGCGGTGGTAGGCAATGTCGGCGGCGAAGTAGGTGTAGAAGCCGTTGGCCCGGCGGAGCACATCGTCCTTCAGGTCCAGCTTGTCCACCTGCTCCTGGGTCTTGCGAGCAGATCGGTGGTGTTGAGCCACAGAGCGCCGTCCTTTTCATAAGTCCAGCCCTTGCCGGCCAGCATCCCCACCGTCTCGGCCACATAGCCGGAGCTGTGGAGGCCGGACTCCAGGAACCACTCGTCGTACTCAATCTGGTAGCGGCGCAGATCAGCCTTCATCTTGGGGATGTTGACGGACAGGCCGTACTGGGCCATGGCCTCCTGCCGCTCCTGCTCCGGCTTGTCCTTCCAGTCGGGGCCATGCTGGTCGTAAAAGGCCTGGGCCAGCTCCTTGATGTCGTCACCGTGATAGCCGTCCTCGGGGAAGGGATAGTTCTCCTCACCCAGCACGATCTGGAGGTACCGGGCGTCGATGGACATGGCGAACTTGTGAATCTGGTTGCCGGCGTCGTTGACGTAGAACTCACGCCACACGTCGTACCCAGCCCGGGTGAGAACGCTGGCCAGAGCGTCGCCCAGCACGCCGCCCCGGGCGTTGCCGATGTGCATGGGGCCGGTGGGGTTGGCAGAGACGAACTCCACCATCACTTTTTCGCCGTGGCCCTCGTCCACCGCGCCGTAGGTGCTCCCCTCAGCCTGGATGTCGGTGAGGACCTCGCCGTACCACTTGCTGCCCAGGGTGAAGTTGAGGAAGCCGGGGCCGGCGATCTCCACCTTATCAAAGAAGGTACCCGCCAGATCCAGATTGTCCACAATGGTCTGGGCGATCTGCCGGGGGGCCTTGTGGAGAGCCTTAGCGCCCGCCATGGCGAAGGAGGAGGCGTAGTCGCCGTGGGTGGGGTCCTTGGGGATCTCGATGGTGGCCTTGACCTCCGCCCCTGCGGGCAGCAGGCCCTGGGCCGCGGCCTTCTCGTAGGCCGCCTGGGTCAGCTGGGCGACCTGCTCCCGGGCCGCCTGGATCATATTGGACATATCTATCACCTTTTCTTTATTTCTCAAAATACAGCCCTCAGACGGAGAACCTCTGCCAGGGCTTTACTGCTGGATATGATTTCTCTTCTGCCGCACCTGGATGTGGAAGAGGTTCTCACCCGCCACGGCATGGTCGATCTCCAGGGCATAATTGATCTCAATGCTGCCGCCGTCGGGGCTGAGCTGGGTCCGCATCTTCTTGGTGTTGATGCCTACCGCCAGCGCACCGTAGGGCGTGTTGTACATGGACAGGTGCCGCCGTCCCTCCTCAAAGACCATCTGGGAGTTGACCTCCCCCACCCGCAGCAGGGTGACCCGCTCAGGCTCGATCTGGAAGGTGGTAAGGGTACCCTCCAACCCGGTGAGCTCGCTCTCCTGATAGCTGAGGGTGTAGCCGTCCTCGCCGTCGAGGGACAGCCTGCCCTCGGTCACCAGTTCGATGACTTCCGGCTCCTGATCCTCAAAGGACTGCTTGCCCCGAATGGATATGATAACGTTGTTCTCCATGGTTCTATGTTCCCTCTTTATCGGCCCTTCCGGCCGCAAATTGCACCATATTATATCCAATTCCCGCCCTAATGTAAAGGGCTGGTTTTCAATAGCAGCTGATATCCACCTGGCCCACGGTACCGGTGACGTCCCAACCCAGGAAAATGGAGGCCAGCCGGGAGAAATCCTCCTGACGGTCGCTGACAAAGTACCGGCAGCTGCCTCCCTCCGTCTTTCCGGACAAAGCGTCATCGGCTGCCAGCCGGGCGGCAGCGGCGCGGGCGCCCTCCGCTCCGGCGTTGACCAGCCGGACCTGGGGCCCCATCTGGGCGGCGATCACATCCTGGAGCAGCGGATAGTGGGTACAGCCAAGTACCAGGGTGTCCACTCCCGCCTCCTTCAGGGGGGCCAGATACTCCCCCGCCACCGTCTCGATGACAACATCGCCGGGCCTGAAGCGCCCGTTCTCCACCAGGGGCACAAAGAGGGGGCAGGGCTGGGCGGTCACCTGGGCCGCCGGGTCGGCCTTGCGGATGAGGGCCTCATAGGCGCCGCTGCGGATGGATGCCTGGGTGCCGATGAGTCCGATCCTGCCGTTTTGCGTGGTCTCCGCGGCGGCGGCAGCAGCAGGGGCCACCACGCCCAACACCGGGATGGGGTTCTCATTGGCCAGGATGTCCAGGGCCGTGGTGGACACCGTGCCGCAGGCAATGACGATGAGTTTCAAATCAAAGGTACGCAGAAAGGCCACGTCCTGGCGGGCGTACCGGATGATGGTCTCCTTGGAGCGGCTGCCGTAGGGCACCCGTCCGGTGTCTCCGAAATAGACGATATCCTCCCCTGGCAGCAGGCGGCACAGCTCCCGCACCGTGGTCAGGCCGCCCAGGCCGGAGTCAAATACGCCAATGGGTCGACTGTCCAAGTCGTTCCCTCCTTGTAATACTATGGTTCTTTTAATGATAGGGGAAACAGGGCAGGAAAACAAGGGGTTATTTTCACATTTTTCCCTCCCTGGTTTGACATTTCTTCGGGGGTGATTATAATATGAGAGTGGGGTATGGTCCCTCCTGCCCCAACGTCATGACAGCGAGGAGGTCGCATTGGTATGAAGCTGGAACTGACGACCAAGCAGTTTCGCCGTCTGCTGGATATGGCCTATATCGGCAACTGGATCTTGAATTCCACCCGGGGCGACGACCGGTTCAGGGACTATGACGAGGTAGAGAGCCTGCTCTTTGCCAAGGCCCGGGCGGAGGGAATGCCCACGCTGGCCGAGGACTGGCAGGGCGAAGTGGTCCCCTCCCGCGCCTTTGCCGAGGGCGGCATCCACGAGGCCATCATGGAATACGAAAACAATGTGTTCTTCGATATTCTGGCGGAGGACCTGGCCCGCCGGGACATGGACGACGCCCCTATCGACGAGAGCAATTATGACGAATTGGCCAGCCGCATCGACGCCTATATCGCTGAATTTGAGGAACACGGTACCGATAACATCCTGGTAGACAGCGATCACCTGTAAGACGGCTCAAAGCCCCTGCCAATATGGCAGGGGCTCTTTTTATGCCTCCGGCTGGTCCTCCTTCAGATCCTCCACCGTCAGCGCCATCAGCTCCTCCTTGCCGGGAGCCTCCAGCGCAGCCACCCGGTCAGACTGCCGGGCCACCGCCCGTTCGAACAGGTTGCGCACATCCCGGGCGTTGCCGAAGTTCTCATCCCGCTCCTCATACAGCGTTTTAAAATACTCCTCGGCATATCTCCAGCTCTCATCACTGAGTGTATACCCATTTTTCCTGCACATGGAACAGAAGATCTCCATCAACTGCTCTCCGTTATAGTCTTCAAAGTAGAAATATTTGTTGAACCGGCTCTCCAGGCCCGGGTTGGCGTGGAGGAAGCGGTCCATCAACTGGGTATAGCCCGCCACGATGACCACCAGATCCGCCCGGTGGTCCTCCATCCCCTTCAGCAGAGTCTCGATGGCCTCCCTGCCAAAGTCGTTGGGGTTGTCCTGCCCCGCCAGGGCGTAGGCCTCGTCGATGAAGAGCACGCCTCCCAGGGCCTTCTGGATCACCTCGCTGGTCTTGATGGCGGTCTGTCCAACGAAGCCGGCCACCAGACCGGACCGGTCCACCTCCACCAGCTGTCCCTTGGACAGTATGCCGATGGCCTTGTACAGCTGGGCCAGCAGCCGGGCCACGGTGGTCTTGCCGGTGCCCGGATTGCCCATGAACACCAGATGAAGGGACAGGGGCGGCACCGGCAGATCGTGCTCCTGCCGCAGCTTGCGCACCTTCACCAGGTTGACCAGACTCTTCACGTCGGCCTTCACCTTTTCCAGGCCGCACAGCTCATCCAGCTGGGCCATCAGCTCCTCCAGAGTAGGCTCCGGCTCCTCCGACTTGTCCTCCTCCTTTTGCTCCGCCGCCGGAGCGGTCTGAGGCGTTTGGGGGACGGGCCTGCGGGTCACAAAGTCCCCCACGTCCAGAGGCGCCTTCTCCCCCTTCAATCCCTCCTGATCACACAGGGCGGAGAGGGCATCGGCGCACTGGTTGACAAACCCGGCCTCGGCCTCGCTGACCTGATCGTCCACCGCGGCAAAGAGCAGCAGCATCAGAGTGGTCAGATCGATAAACCGGCGGGCCAGGCTGGTGCCCGATACCTTGTCGCAGGCCCGCATCCGGTTGAAAAATTCCGGCGGCCGGAATCCGGGATAACCCGCCACCTCCGAGGACAGTTCCCAAAACAGCACCGATGGGGCCGGATTGCCCTTGGTGTAGATGGCGTTGTAAAATTCCACATATCTGGGTGTGGGAGAGGCCCCATCCCGCTGCCACAGGCCCAGAGCGCAGGCACGAAAGAAGGGATCGGCCTCCCGGCCAAACCGCTCCCGCAGCACCTGGTCCGGGATCTGACGCCGGAACGCGGCCACAGCTTCGCTGTACTGTTTGTGGGCTTCCGCAGCACTGATGGAACCTTTCATATGCTCTGCCTCCCCTGCCGTTCTGCCTGCTATTATATCCAATTTGTTTTGACGGTGCAACCCCGCCCATCAGTTGACATAATTGTTAAAAAACTTTTATATTTCCTGAAGTACCGTTGACGGGCTGCGCGTCGGCGTTGTACAATAGACACAAGAATGTCGATTGGAGGGATTTCCTATGGCATCCAGACGAAGCAGGGACGACCGTCCCAAAATGATTCATTGCGAATACTGCGGCGAAGACTACGCCTCTACTTATAAGCACTGCCCGTTCTGTGACGAGATTCCGCTGGACGACGAGGACTTTGACGGCGATGAGGATTCCCCCCGCCGTACCCGGGGCGGCAAGCGGCTGGTGACCAACACCAGAGGCGGCGGCTATGGCCGCGGCCCCTCTCCCCTCCGTCTGGTGGGGATCATCGTTTCTCTGGCTATTATCATCGCGGCGGTGATCATTGTGATCTCGGTGATCATTCCTCTGGTGACCAAGGGCGGCTCTGTGGACGATCCGTCCGGCGTGGAAAGCGTCATGCCCACCGACTCCGCTCAGCCCAGCATAGAACCCACCGAATCGCCCGATCCGTCGGAGACCATTCCCGCCGACCAGACGGCCACCGACTTCACCCTGAGTCTGACGGAGTTCTCCCTCAGTAACCGCTATCCCGATCCCATCACCCTCACCGTTACCTTTATCCCTGAGGGTTCCACCGGCACCATCACCTGGACCAGCAGCGATCCCGAGGTGGTCAGCGTGGATGAGACCGGCAAGGTAAGTGCCGGGACCAAGACAGGCAACGCCACCATTACCGCCACCATGCCCGGCGGCGTGACCCACACCTGTCTGGTTCACAACTCGGTAACTACCGGCGGCTCTACCACCACCGGCTCCGGCACCACTACGTCTACCTCTCTGTCTCTGAGCCGGACGGATTTCACCCTGAGCAAGACCTACCCCTCCTTCCAGGTGAAAGTGAGCGGCACCTCCTCCACCCCCGTGTGGAGCATTGGCAACAGCGCCGTGGCCACCGTGTCCTCCAACGGCACCGTGACCTATGTGGGCAAGGGCACCACCACCCTGACCTGCACCGTGGACGGCCAGACTCTGACCTGCACCGTACGCTGTACCTGATTCAAATAACAAGGAAGCCCCGGACGGCGATGCCGTCCGGGGCTTCCTTTGTTTGTTTGGAGGATTCCATCTGTATCTCATCACTCGGCAGCGCCAGGTGTTGTTTTTGGTCTGCCCCCACAGCCGGGGGGCAGTCACAAGGGCGGGCCGGTCTGTTGAACGCGCTCTGGATGGCATTTGTCCTCCGCACGCTCCCGGCGCGGCGCCCTTGCCTTCTTGCTTGGCTGTGCCTATAAGATACCACAGCCGCCCTGTCGAGTGATGGATAATTTTTGGACCTTATGTAAACGTTTTATGAAGTACCCTTCTGTCCGAAGTCCATGCCGCCGGACAGGCCGTCCTTCTCCAGCATCCGCTCCAGCACCTCCACGTCGGCGGTGATGTCCATGGTGTCCACCTCAAAGAGGCGGTCCAACTGCTTCTCGAAGCCGTCCACCACCTTGTCCATCATACCCTCAATGCGGGCCTTGGCAGTACGGATGTTCTCTCCCTCCACACCCTGGTCCTCCATACGGGCGTAGGCCTTAAGGATCTTCAGGGTGGTGGGCAGATAGTAGTTGAGGAAGGAGCGCAGCTGCCCCTCCTTGCTGGGATTCTGTTTTACATAGCCATAGATCTTGCTGGTGATCTCCCCGATCCGGTCAATCTTGCGGCTCATCTCGGGGTCGTCGATGTCGTCGTTGAGGCGGCGGATCTCCCGGAGTACCGCGTCGTCGTCCCGGATATCCAGGGGTTCCTCCTCTTCCGGGCTCTGGTCCTGAGTCTCTTCCGCCGATTCCGGCTCATCCTTCAGGCCCTCGTCGCTGAGGATCAGCTGATAGGAGGACATATCCAGATATCCCGCGGGCAGGATGCCCCGGTCCAGCATCTCCTGCAAATCGTTGCACGCCTTGCGCACAGGCACCGGCATGGCGTGGGCCAGCTGTACCACCGACACGCTCTCCCTCCGGCCAATGAGGGCCAGATATTTCCGGAACCGCCGGATCTTACGGGTATTGAGACTGCCCGCCAGCATAAGGGCCAGGCCACCGGCACACAGACCGATCACCGGAGACATGGCTGCCAGCGACAGAGGGAAGCCCATGATGCTGCTCACCACCGGCAGTCCCGCCGCGGTGGCAATGCCGAAGATAACAGCCATGATAGCTCCGCCGATGGTCATGGCCTTGCCTTTCCCAAGGCCCAGCCCTCTGCCCGCCGCCCCTGCGGGTGGGGTATGAAATCCCTGTGTACCAGGACTGGGCCCCAGATAAGGAAACTGCGGTCTGCGGCCCAGCGCGTTCAGCTTGCGGAACAGCAGGATCAGTCCCACAAACCACAGCGGACTGATCAACAGGATCAGCGTCACGATCCAGGAACCCAGATCCCCGTTCCCGTCCGGACGTCTGTATCGGTCATATGACATGGATACCGCCCCTTTTGCTCTCTAAAGTCAAAAAATGTTGTCATTCCATCACAAAAGTGTCAAAGTTTCGCTGGATATGATCCGCTGGACGGGCCATGCTGTAATAGCGGACAATCGCCGATATGATCCGCCGTCCAGGTGCATATAATCATACACTGAATCCGCTTTTCTGTAAAGCGATTTCCGCCGCCGGACCATGTAACCAATCTGTAATTGCTTTTCTCATAGGAAACACCTATAATATGGGTTACTGAATCATTTTTGATGCAGCCCGGCAGTTTCTGCTGTCTTTCTGGTAACGATCTGCCGGATTTTCTGCCCAGGCCCCAGGCCGGGCAATTATACGAGTTGGAGTGATCGAATATGGCACAAACAGCGGGCAAGCGAACCGCTCAGGCCGAAAAGCCCAGGGGCGGTAAGATCGCCCTCATTGTGGCACTGGCGGTGGTCGTCATCCTGATTGGCGGCTACCTCATTCTGTGCGCCGCCGCGGGCAGCGGCACTTTCCTGCCCAATACGACCGTCGCCGGGATCGACCTGGGCGGTCAAACCCAGGAACAGGCCCTGGATACCCTCAAAACCCAGCTGCCTGACCGGCTTTCTCAGCTCTCCGTATCCTTTGTGTGCGAGGGGCAGGAATTTACCATCCCGGGCAGCGACGCCACGGTGGATGACCAGGCAGTGGAATCCGCCCTCCAGGAGGCCCTGGACCAGCAGTCCGGCAGCTTCTTCACTCGCGGCGCCCAGTATCTGGGAGCCATCACCGGCGGCACCCATTATTCCGTCCCTGTGACCCTGAAGGACACTCCCGTTGTTGTGACTGAGGCGGTGGAAAAACACGCGGACCCGGAGGCCCAGACCACCTGGGAGGTGTCGGGGGATCAGCTGGTGTTCCACAAGGGTGTTACCGGCCGCACCATTGATGTGACCACCCTGACCGACGCCGCCGAGGAGCGCTTCACCCAGCTGCTCAACGACAGCAGCGCCGAAAATTCCCCCCTGGAAACCCAGGTTACCACCGCTCCTCCCCTGGACCCGGATTTTGATGCCATCCAGAAGGAGGTCACCGTGGAGGCAGCCGACGCCTACTTAGACAAGAGCACCAAGCAGATCGTGCCCTCTGTCACCGGCGTCAGCCTGGATACTGCCGCCGCCAAGTCTGCCCTGGACAGTGCGGCGGAGGGCTCCGATGTCTCCGTGCCTCTTACCAAGACTGAGCCCGAAATGACCACCGCCGACCTGGAGGCCAACCTCTTCAAGGACGTGCTGGGCCAGTCCTCCACCCGTACTGCCGGCGGCTCCTCCCGCTGGCACAATGTGGACCTGGCCTGTCAGCGGGTCAACGGCACCATTCTGCTGCCCGGCGAGACTTTCTCCTACAACGCCGTCTGCGGCCCCTATTCCCAGGCCGGCGGTTATCAGAAGGCCGGCGCCTATATCAGCGGCACCACCAAGGACACCTGGGCCGGCGGCATCTGCCAGCTGTCCTCCACCCTGTACTGGACCACGCTGAAGGCCAACCTGGAGACGGTGGAGCGCTACTGTCACCAGTTTGACGTGGGCTATCTTCCCTCCGGCATGGATGCCACCGTCTACAGCAACTCCCTGGATTTCAAATTTAAAAACGACACCGGCTATCCCATCAAGATCGAGGCCTCTCTGACCAAGAACAGCAACGGCACCCGCTACTGCAACGTGACCATCTACGGCACCAACAGCACGGGCGTTTACGGCGATCCCTACTCGGTGGTGCTGAGTACCATCTCCCCCCAGACCAAATATGAGCCCAACGCCTCCATCCCCCAGGGTTCCAAGCCCCAGAAAGATCCGGAGCGCACCGCCTACACCGGCAAGAAGGTGGCGGTGTACCAGCGTCTGCGGGACGCCAACGGCAATGTGATCAGCGAAACCCTGATCCACACCGATACCTTCTCTCACCGGGACGCCTACTACTTCTACAATCCCGCCGACGCCGCGCTTTGGGGCATCGATCCCTCCACCGGGCTGAAAACCCTTACCCCGGTGCAGCCCACTCCCACGCCTGCCGCCACGCCGTCGGCCACACCCAGCGCCACACCTTCCGCAACCCCCAGCGCAACCCCGTCGGCTACCCCCTCTGCCACACCTTCCGCAACGCCCTCGGCAACGCCCAGTCCGGCGCCCAGTGCCACTCCCACACCGGAGCCCACACCTACCACCGGTCCCGGTATGCTGCCTGAGGACAGCGTACCGCCCGCATCGGAGGCCCCCGCGGCCTGACCTCAGCATCTGCCAAGGCCCCCCGCCCGGCGGGGGGGCCTTGCTTGCCCAAATACGAAATGAGAAAGGAATTACTATGTTTGAAGGATTTTCCGGGGCCACCGTGGACTTTATGTGGGGCATCCGCTTCAACAATGAAAAGTCCTGGTTTGAGGCCCATAAAGAGGAGTACCTCACCCACTTCCAGCGCCCTATGAAGGAGCTGGCCAACGAGGTATACGCCCGTTTTCTGGACAAGCACCCCGACCTGGATCTGGTGTGCAAGGTCTCCCGCATCTATCGGGACGCCCGGCGGCTCTTTGGCCGTGACCCCTACAAGGACCACCTGTGGATGAGTTTGGTTCGCCCCCATGTGGAAGCTGGCTCCGAGCCGGTGTTCTGGTTTGAACTGGAGCCGGAGGGCTGGTCCTGCGGCATGGGGTTCTGGATGGCTCCCGCGGTAACCATGGCCAAATTCCGGGCCCGGATGGACCGGGACCCCAAGCCCATGGAGCAGCTGACCCGCCGTCTCAATAAACAGGACCAGTTTATCTTGGAAGGTACGGACTACAAACGGCCCAAGGCTGCGCCCTCCCCCCTGCTGCAGCCCTGGTATGATAAAAAGAGCTTTGCCATCTCCCACAGCGCCCCCCATCAGGATCTGCTGTGGAGCCATGAACTGGCCGATGTGCTGGTTGACAGTTACGAATTCCTGCTGCCCTATTACCAGTACATTCTTTCCCTCAGCGGCGATCCCGATCCCCGCCAGGCCTGACTGACAGATTTTGTGTGAAAACTTCCCCGCCGCCCTGCACATACTATGCCACACAACGGCGAAACGGGGGCGAGGGGCGTGAGTCAGCTTCAAAAGCGGTGGATGGTGGTCATTCTGGCAGTTTCTATAGTCTGTCTGACCTTCTCCCTGGGTGTCCGGCAGAGTGTGCTGTCGGTTGACGCCCCCACCCAGCTGCCTCAGCAAAAACTCATCGCCCTTACCTTTGATGACGGCCCCCGCCGCTCCACCACCACCCGCCTGCTGGATGGTCTGGCGGAACGAGGCGTAAAGGCCACCTTTTTCCTCATCGGCCGCCAGATTGCTGACAACGCCGACGTGGTAGAACGGATGGACCGGGAGGGCCACCAGATTGGTATCCACACCTTTGACCATGTGCAGCTCACCGACTTGAACCAGACGGATTTTGACGCCCAGGTGGAGTCCACCCGCACCCTGCTGAAGGATCTGCTGGACCACAACGACTTTCTCCTCCGCCCGCCCTACGGCAAGTGGGATGAGGGCGTAAAAAAGCGGGCGGGCTGTCCCATCATCCTGTGGTCCATTGATCCGGAGGACTGGGACGACAAAAACACCGACCGGGTGGTAAACATGGTGGTAAACCAGGCCCGGGACGGCGGCATTATCCTGCTCCACGACATCTATCCAGAGTCGGTGGATGCCGCGTTGCAGATTGTGGACAAGCTCCACGCCCAGGGCTACTATTTCTGCACCATTGACCAGCTCTTTGCCGCCCGGGGGCTCTCCCTAGACCCGGGTGAGGTATATTGGAATGCCTACCCATGAACCAAAAAGGACCTGCCTCACGGCAGGTCCTTTTTGCAGGTTTATGCGAATTTCTCAATGTAGCCCATGACAAAGATGATCAGTACGATGATGGGCACCACCACGGTGAAATACATCCGCAGCTTTGCGGGGAAGCGCACGCCCTTGCCCTGGTCGGCCTCGGCCAGGAAGCCGTCGAAGCCCCAGGCAATCTTCTTGGACAGGCAGCAGAACAGCAGGTAGATCACCGAGCCGATGGGCAGCAGGTTGTTGCTCACCAGGAAGTCCTCAAAGTCCATGACGCCCATGCCCAGGATCTTGATACCGCTCCAGATGTTGTTGCCCAGCAGGCAGGGCAGGCTGAGCAGGAAGATAAGCACCAGGTTGATGGCCACCGCCTTACCACGGGACACCCCCCACTTGTCCATCCAGCAGGCCAGGATGTTTTCAAACACGGCGGTGATAGTGGACAGGGCGGCAAAGAACAGGAACACGAAGAACAGCGCGCCCCACAGCCGTCCGCCGGGCATGGCGTTGAACACATTGGGCAGGGTGATGAAGATCAGGTTGGAACCGGCGTCGGGATTGACACCGAAGGCGAAGGCAGAGGGGAAGATAATCAGGCCGGATACAAAGGCCACGCAGGTATCCAGGATGCCCACGCTGATGGTCTCGCCGAAGAGGCGGCGGTCCTTGCCGATGTAGCTGCCGAAGATGGCCATGGCGCCGATGCCCAGGCTCAGGGTAAAGAAGGCCTGTCCCATGGCGGCGTAGATGGCCTCGCCCAGCCGGAAGTTGCCGTTGGCATCGTACATCAGGTTGTCGAAATTAGGCACCAGATAGAACTCCAGGCCCTTGATGGCCCCGGGCAGGGTGATGGCCCGGATGGCCAGGATCACCAGCAGGCAGAGCAGGCAGAGCATCATAAACTTGTTGGCCTTCTCCACGCCGTTGCGCAGGCCGCGGCTGCAGATTACCATACCCAGCACCACCACAATGGCCATGAAGAGCAGCTGGATTCCAGGCTGAGACACCATGGTACCGAAGCTCTGCTCCACACCAGACTTGTCCAGTCCCTCAAATTGACCGGCAGCGATCTTGAAGAAATACATCAGCAGCCAGCCGGCAATGGTGGTATAGAACATCATCAGCAGGTAGTTGCCCGCCATACCAAACCAGCCGTACCAGTGCCACTTGGTGCCCTTGGGCTCCAGTTCCTGGAAGGACACAATGATGCTTTTCCGGCTGGCCCGGCCCACGGCAAACTCCATTGCCATGATAGGCAGGCCCATGGCCACCAGAAATACCAGATAGATCAGCACAAAGGCGGCGCCGCCGTACTGCCCCACGATGTAGGGGAAACGCCAGACGTTGCCCAGGCCGATGGCGCACCCGGCAGAGATGAGCACAAAGCCCAGCCGGGACGCAAAGGTCTCTCTCTCTTTCACGATTTTTCCTCCTTGGCTTGGCCGCCTGACGGCGGCCTTCTGAGCCGATTCCGTTCAATATCCGGCCTCAGCCCCGCTGTTTTCCCGGGAGGAAAGGTCCTCCACAAAGAGAATTCCCGCGGCCCTCACCGCGGGAAACAAACTACTTTGCCGCCTAAACAGCAGTTTTTTGTCTTTTTTCCTCTCGAACGTCTGCCCAAGCGGAGCGCAAAGCAGTTGATTCAGCAGACAATATCATAGCCGATTTTACCGGCTCTGTCAATGCAAAGCGTTACATTGATCTGCATCATTATCCATTTTTCTTACAGCCAGTCCTCCACCACATCCCGCAGCGTCACCGGCGACACCTGATTGCGCCGGACCAGCTCAGCCAACTCATCAATACGCCCGGCGCTCACCGTGATATTGGGCACCGCCTGACTGTCCCCATCCGGGCCGGTCACCTTGATGCCGTAGCTCTCGCAGCACAGCCCTCCTACTGCCATCTCATCCACCAGGATGGCATAGCGGTAACCGCAGCCCTCCGGACTCTCCAGCAGCAGCTCTCGCATGGCGTTCTCCCCCTTTGTACGGTTCTATGACTCAATTATACATCTTTACCATAAATTGTAAAGTTTTACCGTTCGTATTCTTTCGTCATAAATCGCCATAGAGGATTAGGTTTCCTTCCGCTCCGCCCAGGTATAGAGGAGCACCGCTCCCAGGATAATTCCTGCGCCCAGCAGCTGCATAGGGGCGGGGATCTCTCCAAACAGGGGGACGGCCAGCACCCCGGAGAACACCGGCTCGCACAGCTTAGCAGCCGACACATAGGCAGGGGACAGATATTTCAGGCACCAGCTGAACAGGCTGTGTCCCATCAGGGTACACAGCACTGCCAGACCCAGACCGATGAGCCACTCCCGGCCCCCATAGCCCACCAAGGGGGTGCCGCTGGCCAGTGCCATGATCAGTAGAGTCAGGAAGCAGACCAGGTAGGTTAAAAAGGTATATACTGTGGTAGAAAGGTATCCTCTCTGTATTCTTCCAATCAAAGTATACAGAGCGACAAAGAAAGCCGCTAACAATGCCAGGATATTTCCATACCACTCGCTGCCCTGTCCGCCTCCCGCCAGGGCCAGTATTGCGCTGCCGCCGAAGGCCAGCAGGATGGCGGCCACTCCCAGGGGCGGGATCTTACCTTTCAGAAAGAGTGCAAAGCCCAGGGCGGTGAAGATCACTTCCGTACTCACCAGCACGGTGGATACCGCCACACCGGTCCATTTCAGGGATTCAAACCAAGTGAGGAAGTGGAGGGCCAGACAGATTCCGCTGAGCGTACACAGCAGTACATCTCTCCCCCGCACCCGCTTGAGCTCCTGCCGGAACTTGGTCAGTACCGCCGGCAGCAACAGCAGTACCGTCCAGCCCAGGCGGTAGACTGCGGTGATCACCGAAGGGGCCAGAGAAAAGCGTATCAGGATGGCAGAAATGGAGATGCCCACCACTCCCAGCAGCAAGATTCCTTTGGGATGTCGTTCCCACATTGTTTTCGCCCCCAATCTTTTCCCAGTATACTCCCTCCATCCCGTGGGTGCAATTCAAAACAGCAGAAGTCTACTCAATCGATAGCATAAAAAAGGACCTGTTGCGATTGCAACAGGTCCTTTTGATGTAAGCCTTCTTACTTGGCAGCCTTGGCAGCCCGGATGGCCTCGATGAGCATGGGAGTGACCTTGTACAGGTCGCCCACGATGCCGTAGGAAGCCACGTCGAAGATGGGGGCAGACTCGTTCTTGTTCACCGCGATGATGCACTCGGAGTCCTGCATACCAGCCAGGTGCTGGATAGCGCCGGAGATACCCAGAGCAACATAGATGCGGGGATGGACGGTCTTGCCGGTCTGGCCGACCTGGTGGTCAGCACCGATCCAGCCGGCGTCCACGCAGGCACGGGAGGAGCCCACAACGCCGCCCAGGACGGAAGCCAGCTCCTCAGCCAGCTTGATGCCGCCCTCAACGTCCTTGCTGATGCCGCGGCCCACGGAGACCACCACGTCGGCGCCGATCAGGTCGACCAGCTTCTTGGCAGCCTTCTTGACCTCCAGCACCTCAACATGGATGTCGGACTTGTCCAGCTTGACGTCCACGTTCTCGATGACGGTCTTGGCAGCGCCGGCCTCGTCGTAGGGCTGGGTCTGCATCACGCCGGGACGGACGGTGGACATCTGGGGACGGAAGCGGGGGCAGATGATGGTAGCCATCAGGTGACCGCCGAAAGCAGGACGGGTCATCTTCAGGTTGGTGTTCTCCTCGAACACGGTGTTGTCCACGTCGATGGTGGAGGTGGTCTTCAGGAACTCCTTGTACTTGGCCACGTCCACATCCAGGTGGGTACAGTCGGCGGTCAGACCGGTGTGCAGCCGGGCAGCGCAGCGGGGGCCCAGGTCACGGCCGATGTTGGTGGCGCCGATGAGGAAGATCTCGGGCTTCTTGTCCTCCACCAGGTCGCAGATGACCTTGGTGTAGGCGTCGGTGGTGTAAACGTCCAGCAGCTCGTGGTTGCAGTAGTACACCTTGTCGGCGCCGTAGCCGCCCAGAGCCTTCAGGTACTCTTCCTTGATGTCCTTGCCCAGAACCACGCCGCACAGCTCAACGCCCAGATCGTTGGCCAGCTTACGGCCCTCGGAGAGGAGCTGGTAGCTGGTGGACATGATAACGCCCTCGCGCTGCTCACAGAAAACCCATACGCCCTTGAAGGCGGCGGTATCGCTACTATTGAAAGCCATTCTATTGCTCTCCTTTCGATTAGATAATGTGCTTGTCGTTGAGGATGGAGACCAGCTTCTCGACAGTCGCCTTGTCGGCGCCCTCCATCATCATACCGGCGCCCTTCACCGGGGGAGAGAAGGACTTGTACACATTCGTGGGAGAGCCCTTCAGGCCGATGGTAGTAACATCAATCAGGGGATCGTCCTTCAGAGTCTCATAGTTGTAGACTTCCAGAGGCTTCTGGTAGCACTCCATGATGCCGCCGACGCTCATGTAACGGGCGTCGTTGAGCTCCTTCACGCAGGTCAGCAGGCAGGGGGTCTGGACCTTGATGGTCATGTAGCCGTCCTCCAGCAGACGCTTCACGGTGACAGCCTTGCCGTCCACGTTGATCTCGGCCACATAGGAGACCTGGGGCATACCCAGCTTCTCAGCGATCTGGGGACCGACCTGGGCGGTATCGCCGTCGATGGCCTGACGGCCGCAGAACACGATGTCGTCGTCGTCCACGCCGATCTTCTTGATGGCAGCAGCCAGGATCTGAGAAGTGGCGTAAGTATCGGAACCGCCGAACTCACGGGCGGAGACCAGAACGGCCTCGTCGCAGCCCATGGCCAGCAGCTCGCGGAGCATACCCTCGGCGGGCGGGGGGCCCATGGAGACCACCACGACCTTGCAGCCGGTGGCGTCCTTGATCCGCAGAGCGGCCTCGACAGCAGCCAGGTCGTCGTGGTTGGTGATGGTAGCCATGGCGGCACGGTCCATGGTGCCGTCTTCCTTCACCGCCACCACACCGGAGGTATCCGGGACCTGCTTGACACAAACGATTGCTTTCATATCGTAACTTCCCTCCAGTTCCTTTAGTTCACGCCCAGGTTGGCAGAAATAACCATGCGCTGGACCTCGCTGGTACCCTCGTAGATCTCAGTGATCTTGGCGTCGCGCATCATGCGCTCCACGGGGTACTCACGGGTGTAGCCGTAGCCGCCGAACAGCTGCACGCAGCGGCGGGTCACGTCGCTGGCGGTCTCAGCAGCAAACAGCTTGGCCATAGCAGCGTCCATGGTGTAGGGCTCATGGTTCTGCTTCTTCATAGCGGCGGAGTAAACCAGCCACTTGGCAGCCTCGGTCTTGGCGTGCATATCAGCCAGCTGGAACTGGGTGTTCTGGAACTGGGAAATGCGCTTACCGAACTGGACACGCTCCTTGGTGTACTTGATGGTCTCCTCGATGGCGCCCTCAGCCAGGCCCAGAGCCTGAGAAGCGATACCGATACGGCCGCCGTCCAGGGTCTTCATGGCGATGCCGAAGCCCTTGCCCTGCTTGCCCAGCAGACGGTCGGCGGGGATCACGCAGTCCTCCATGATCAGCTCGCAGGTGGAGGAGCCCTTGATGCCCATCTTCTTCTCGTGCTTGCCCACGGAGAAGCCGGGATCAGTGCGCTCCACGATGAAGGCGGAAATTTCCTTCTTCTTGCGGCCGCGCTTGTCGGTGGAGACACCGGTGATGGCGAAGATCACGAACACATTGGCATAGCCGGCGTTGGTGATGAAGATCTTGGAGCCGTTGAGCACCCAGTTGCCGTTCTCGTCCTTCACGGCGGTGGTCTGCTGGCCCTGGGCGTCGGTGCCGGCGCCGGGCTCGGTCAGACCGAAGGCGCCGATCCACTCGCCGGAGCACAGCTTGGGCAGATACTTCATCTTCTGCTCCTCGGTGCCGTTCTCATAGATGGGAGCGCAGCACAGGGAGGTGTGAGCGGAGATGATAACGCCGGTGGTACCACAGACCTTGCTCATCTCCTCGACGGCCATGACGTAGGACAGAACGTCCGCGCCGGCGCCGCCATACTCCTTGGGGAAATAGATGCCCATCATGCCCAGCTTGGCCATCTTCTTGACGGTCTCCTCGGGGAACGCCTCGTTCTCGTCCACCCACTCAGCCAGGGGCTTGACTTCGTTTTCGGCAAAGTCACGGTACATCTTGCGGAGCATTTCCTGCTCTTTGGAAAGGTGCAGATCCATTTGTTGCCTTCCTCCTAGATATGTATTTCACAACGGCGGGCGGGAGTGTTTTGGGCTCCCGCCCGTCGTTTTGCGCAGTATGAATGAGCTTCTTACTTCTTGGTGTAGTCGTAGAAGCCGATGCCAGTCTTGCGGCCCAGCTTGCCGGCGCGGACCATCTTCCGCAGCAGCAGGGAGGCGCGGTACTTGGGATCGTGGGTCTCGTTGTACAGGGTGTCCATGATGGCCAGGCACACGTCCAGGCCCACCAGATCGCCCAGAGCCAGGGGGCCCATGGGGTGGTTGGCACCCAGCTTCATGGCGGTATCAACGCCCTCAACGGTGGCCACGCCGGTGTACACCAGGTCGATGCCCTCATTGATCATGGGGATCAGGATCTTGTTGACAACGAAACCGGGGGCCTCGTTGACCTCGACGGGCTCCTTACCGATCTCAACGGACAGGTCGCGGATGGTGTTGAAGGTCTCGTCGGAGGTGTGAGCGCCCCGGATGACCTCAACCAGCTTCATGACGGTAGCGGGGTTAAAGAAGTGCATACCGATGAACTTGTCGGCGCGCTTGGTAGCAGCGGCGATCGCGGTGATGGAGATAGAAGAGGTATTGGAGGCCAGGATGGTCTCGGGCTTGCAGATGCTGTCCAGCTCGGCAAAGATGCTCTTCTTGATGTCCAGGTTCTCGATAGCGGCCTCAACAACCAGGTCAGCATCGGCAGCAGCCTTCAGATCGGTGGTGAAGGTCATGTGAGCCAGGATGTCGGCCTTCTTGGCCTCGTCCATCTTGCCCTTGGCCACCAGCTTGTCCAGGCTCTTGTTCAGGCGGGCCTCGGAAGCCTTGATGATGTCGTCGTTGATGTCGCGGACAACAACGTCAAAATCCTTCTTGGCAAAAACCTGGGCAATGTCCAGACCCATGGTGCCGCCACCGATGACAACAATCTTTTTCATAGCAGAAAACCTCTTTTCAAATACTATAATGTATGTAGTTGGTTTGCTGAATCAAATTCGCCGAACTTCCTTACTTGTTCTGGAAGTGCTTCTCAGCGCGCTTCTCCAGGAAAGCGCCCATGCCCCCGCCCCACCCGGTGCTGCGCACCGTGCGGGATCCCCATGATTTCACTCAAATCGCCGGAAATGAATTCCGCCGATTTCAAGGTTTTGGCCACAGGCCAAAACGCTTGACGGCGCAAGCGCCGGGGACTCAGCCATGGGCCAGGTAAGTACTCACTTCCGGATAGTTTACTTGTTCTGGAAGTGCTTCTCAGCGCGCTTCTCCAGGAAGGCGCCCATGCCCTCGTCCTTGTCGGCAGTGCCGCAGCAGACGCCGAAAGCCTCGGCCTCAAAAGCGGAGCCGGTGGCGATGTCGGTCTGCATACCCATGCGGATGCAGCGCTTGGACTCCTGCACGGCGATCTGAGCGTTGGCACAGATGGCGTTGGCCAGCTCCATGGCCTTGGCCATCAGCTCCTCGGCGGGATAGACCTCGCTGACCAGGCCGATGGCCTTGGCCTCGTCGGCCTTGATGACCTTGGCGGTGAGGATCAGCTCCATAGCCTTGGAAACGCCCACGATGCGGGGCAGCCGCTGAGTGCCGGCAAAGCCGGGGGTGATGCCCAGGCCCACCTCAGGCTGACCAAACTTGGCCTTCTCACTGGCCAGACGGATGTCGCAGGCCATGCTCAGCTCGCAGCCGCCGCCCAGAGCGAACCCGTTGATGGCGGCAATGACCGGCTTGGCCATATTCTCCAGCTTCAGGAACACACCGCCGCCGTGTACGCCGAACTTCTTGCCGTCGATGGAAGAGAAGTTCTTCATCTCGCCGATGTCAGCGCCCGCCACAAAGGAACGGCCCGCGCCGGTGAGGATCATCACATAGATCTCGTCGTCGGCAGCCACCTGATCGATGACCGCGTCCAGATCGCTCAGAACCTGGCTGTTCAGCGCGTTCAGCGCCTCCTGCCGGTCAATGGTGACCACGCCAACGTGGCCCTGCTTTTCCAGCTTCACAAAACCCATTATGTTCTGCCTCCTTGTCCTGTAACCTATCTAGAATTGTTATATTTTTAACAAGTTCTTACCTAATAAGTATAACGCACCGCCGCCCAACAGGCAAGTAAAATGCAAGAGAAATTCGTTATTTTTTTATCAATGATTATAGCCAATATGCACAACTCGGTTTCAGAAAGCCGCCTTAACTCTCAGCCGAATTGGCAAACCACATGGTTTTTGGCCCGGTTTTCCCTTTTTTCGCCCTGTTGGCAAGGCGCCGCATTTATGCAATATGTACAAGTGCCGGGGCAAACGCCCCGGCGGGGCTCACGGCACAAAGTGGATCTGCTGCTCCGTGACCAGAGGATGGCAGATCAGCGTTTCTCCCTCCCGCTTTGCCTCGTCCATGGACACCGCGGTGATCTGACTGTTGTCATAGGTCTTGTAGTAATAGGTGCCCGTCCAGCCGTCAATGCAGCAGGAGTAATCCGTGAGGTCCCACTTCCCCTCCGGTGTCCGCACTGCACCCCGGGGCATGGCCACCGCGTCCAGGATGTGAAAGGCCTGGCTGACACTGGATATCTCGTCCCGCTCGCAGACGCTGTTCCACTTAAGGAAGGCGGCCCGGACAAAGCGGGAGGCAGGTGACCAGTCTCCCGGCAGGCCCAACGTGCCCATTCCCTGGCCAAAGGGACGCAGTTCCACTCCTCCGAAGCGGTTCTCCGGCTGGGCGGCGGACAGGCCCATATACTGGTTCAGATTGGTCAGGTGGAAATCAAAGGTGGGGTTGTTGGTAAGCACCCCCACCGGGTCCTCAAACAGTCTCAGGCCGTCGGCCATAGGCTCCGCCACCAGGGCCCGCTTTCCGTCGGCCAGGTGCCAATGGAGGGGGGCGTTTGGCATATTGGGGGCAAAGGGGGTATCCAAAATACGGACAGAGCGCAGCTTTTCCTCCGCCTGGTCCACGCTGTCGCAGCTGCCCAGCAGCCAGGGGATCAGCTCATAGGGGGCGGCGGGGGTACCGTCCTCCGAGCCGCAGGGATAACAGGCGTTACCCGGGAAGTTGAGGCCTGCCATATAGAGGCCCTTCTCGTTGACCCCCTCAGCATAGAGGGGGTAGTCCTCCGCCACTGTGGCCATGCCGATGATGGCATAGTGCTTCTTCAGGGTGGGCATGGCTTGAAAGGAAAATGGGTAATTACGTGGAGTAATGACCACCTGCTGGCCAAACTGGTATTCCAGATCCAGGTTCCGCCCAAAATAAGTGTGGTCGGTGGTAAAGGTCAGGCTGGTACACATGGCTGACGCCTCCTGTATTCAAATGAAATGCCTTCCGGCGCATCCCTTAGTGTGACTGTCCCCGCTTCAGGTTATCCGGACTCTGTTGCAAAAAGGGCCTGCCGGAGCAGGCCCTTTTCTGTTTTAGCCGCACTTGGAGTAGCCGCAGTCACGGCAGGTGACGCAGCCGCCTTCGTGCTCCAGCTTCGCCCCGCACTCAGGGCAGAACTTGGCCAGCTTGGCCTCGGCAGGAGTCATGCCGGGCCGGGGAATGGGAGCCGCAGCCTTGGTTGCCGCACTGATGGGAGCAGGAGCGGGCTCGTGGGTGCCCTTGGACACCTTGAGCACCTTCTCCAGAGCCTTGGCAATGGCGTCAGGGCAAGAGGTCACCGGCACACCGGGCTGACGCAGGCAGGAGGGGCAGCGGATGCCCTTGAGCTGCTGGATGATCTCCTTGGGGTCCATGCCGGAGCGGATACCCACGCTGACCAGCCGGGCGGTGGCCTCAGACTGGCTGGGGCAGCCGCCGGCCCGACCGGTGTTGGTGAACACCTCGCAGATACCGTTCTCATCATAGTTTACAGTGATATACAGGTTGCCGCAGCCGATGCGCACCTTCTCGGTGAAGCCGGTGGTCACCGCCGGGCGGGGCCGGGGCTGGATGTGGCCATAGGCCTCCTGAGGCACCTGGCACTCCTCACATACCCGGCCGGTGGGGGCGGGGGCAGCCTCCTTACCGTCGTTGACCTTGCCGATGTTGAGCACCTGCTCGTTGCGGCTGCCGTCCCGGTAGATGGTGGTGCCCTTGCAGCCCAAGGTATAGGCCAGGCGGTAGACCTCGGCCACCTCAGCCTTGGTGGCGGAGTTGGGGAAGTTCACCGTCTTGCTGACGGCATTATCAGTGTACTGCTGGAAGGCGGCCTGCATCTTCACGTGCCAGATGGGGGACACGTCGTGGGCGCACACGAATACCCGCTTGATCTCCTCGGGGATACCGTCCACATGGGCCAGAGAGCCCTGCTCCACGATCTGCTTCATCAGAGTCTCGGAGTAGATCCCCGCCTCCACCAGCTTGTCCTTCAGGATCTGGTTGGTCTCAATGAGGTGGGTATTGTCCATGACATTGCGGATATATGCATAGGCAAACACCGGCTCCACACCGGAGGACACGCCGGCAATGATGGACAGGGTGCCGGTGGGGGCGATGGTGGTGACAGTGGCATTGCGGATGGGCTTGCCGTCCTTATAGATGCTCTGGTCAAAGAGGGGGAAGGCGCCCCGGCTCTCGGCCAGCTTTTCGCTCTCCTGGTGGCCGATGGTGTTGATGGTGTCCATGATCTCCTGGGCCAGGGCCACACCCTCCTCGCTGTTGTAGGGCACACCCATGTAGAGAAGCATATCGGCAAAGCCCATGACGCCCAGGCCGATCTTCCGGGTGGAGCGGGTCATCTTGTCAATCTCGGGCAGGGGGTACTGGTTGACCTCAATGACGTTGTCCAGGAAGTGGACGGCGGTACGGATGGTCTTTTCCAGCTTGGCCCGGTCCAGCACCCAGCCCGCCACGGTCTTGGTGATGTGGTTGACCAGGTTGATAGAGCCCAGATTGCAGCTCTCATAGGGCAGCAGGGGCTGCTCACCGCAGGGGTTGGTGGACTCAATCTCGCCCTGGCTGGGCACCGCGTTGTCCCGGTTGAGCCGGTCCAGGAAGATGATGCCCGGCTCGCCGGTCTGCCAGGCAGAGGTCACGATGGTGTCAAAGACCTCCCGGGCCTTCAGCTGGCCCATCACCCGGCCGGTGGCCGGATCCACCAGATCGTACATCCCGTCCGCACTCACCGCCTCCATAAAGGCCTCGGTGATGCCCACGGAGATGTTGAAGTTGGTGATCTCGGAGGTATCGTTCTTGCAGGTAATAAAGTCCATAATGTCGGGGTGATCCACCCGGAGGATGCCCATGTTGGCCCCCCGGCGGGTGCCGCCCTGCTTCACCGCCTCGGTGGCGGCATTGAACACTTTCATAAAGGAGATGGGGCCGCTTGCCACACCGCCGGTGGAGTTGACGGTGGAACCCTTGGGACGCAGCCGGGAGAAGGAAAAACCGGTGCCGCCGCCGCTCTTGTGGATGAGAGCTGCGTTCTTAATGGCGTCAAAGATGTCCTCCATAGAGTCGGCCACCGGCAGCACAAAGCAGGCGGACAGCTGTCCCAGAGGGCGGCCGGCGTTCATCAGGGTGGGGGAGTTAGGCAGGAAGTCCAGATTGGTCATCATCTCATAGAATTCCGCCGCTGTGGCCACCACATCGGCCTTGGGGTCAAAATGGCGGTCGCCTTCGGCTACCGCGTTGGCCACACGACGGAACAAGCCATCCACCGTCTCGGTGGGATTCCCCTGCTCATCCCGGGCCAGATAACGCCGCTCCAGCACAGCCTTGGCGTTTTCAGAAATAGGCATATCGTATCTCTCCTCTGAGTTAGTATCATGCGTGAACACAAGATATTGTATCATAGAAAAGCGCCATGTCAATATGTCCGATTTCTTGCCCTTTTCACCCGTTCTTGCTATAATGGAGCCCGGAAGCCCTTGTGCCTGAAGCAGGTGCGAATTTCGGACCGTGCTTTGACGGCCCGGCTGGGCTCAATTTGGATTTATTTTTGTGCGAGGTGACGGAATGGATCTCCATCAACCGGACCGGGCCCAACTGCTGCGCCCCCACTGTCAATGGTTCTCCCGGCTGGGATGGGCCCTGTTTGCCCAGATGGCCGCCATGCTGGCGGTCCAGCTGTTGGTGGCCGGCATCGTCCCCAGCGTTCTGAATCACCCCATTTCCCGCTGGTGCCTCTCCGTGGGCTCAGCCTACGGCGCGGGCGTGCCCGCCTTCTGCCTGGTGCTGCGCGGCGTGCCCGCCCCGGGCCCCTCCGCACGCCGCCCCATGGGGCCGCTGAACCTGGGCAAAACCCTGGTGACCACCCTTGGTCTGGTCTATTTGTCCAATCTGCTCACCCTGCTTCTCACCCAACTGATTGGGATTCTCCGGGGCCAGGCGGTCACCAATCCGGTGGACAGTCTGGCTGGCTACCCTACGGTACTCAACCTCCTGCTGGGCTGCGTCATTGCGCCCCTGTCAGAGGAATATCTCTTCCGCTATTTGCTGCTGAACCGTCTGCGGCCTTACGGGGATAAATTTGCCATCCTGGCCTCCGCCCTGTGCTTTGGCCTGTTTCACGGCAATCTGAATCAGCTGTTCTATGCCTTTGCCGTGGGGGCTCTCTTTGCCTATGTAGTGCTCCGGACCGGCCGCCTGTGGCAGTCCATCCTGCTCCACGCCCTGATCAACTTTACCTCGGTGGGCCTGGTACCCCTGCTGACGCTGCTGGGCCAGACCGGAGAACTGCTGACCTCCCTGCTGGTGCTGGGGTCCATCGTGGTGGGCATGACCTTTCTGGTCACCAGCTGGCGGGATATCAAACTGGAACCCGGCCTGGTACCCTTCTCCGAGGGCATGAAATGGCGGCTCTTCTTTGAAAATCCCGGCGTCATCGCTTTCTGTCTGCTGGCACTCATCCTGATGGCCAGCTATGTTCTGTAACCTACCTCAAGCGGAAAAGCCGATGCAGCCGCACCCCCTGGGCCTGGAGGGCCGCCAGGTAGAGCACCACACCGAAGAGGGTGCAGGCCCCCACCGCCGTCCACTCCCCTACTCCGCTGTCCAGCAGCACCTGAAAGAGCAGGTTGCCGGTGAGGCCGGTCAGCAGGGCCGCCAGGCCGGGGGCTACCCCCCAGTCAAAGAGCCGCAGCTTCAGTCCGGTAACCCGCCGCACCTGGAACCAGTTCAGGAGCACCCCCAGGGCGGAGGAGGCCACCACCCCCACCCAGTAGCCGCCGATCCCCACACCGGGGAGTCCCAATAACAGATAGGTGCAGCCCAGCTGCAGCCCGCCGGACAGAATGGAACTGCGGGCTGCAGCTTTTTGTCTGCCCAGGCCGTTGAGCGCACACCCCAGCACTGCCTGCCAACAGGACAGCAGCACCCCTACCGACAGAGGCAGCAGATACCGGCCCACCCCCTCCTCCCGAAAGAGAAGCTGACCCAGGGTAGGGCCTACCACCACCAGCAGGGCCATGGCGGGAAACATAAGCACCGAGGTGGCCAGCATAGACCGGTCGATCCGCCGCCGGATCAGCGGGGTGTTGCCCAGAGCTGCCCCCTGGGCCAGCTTGGGCATGAGCACCAGCCCCAGGGCGCCGATGAAGGCAGTGGGCAGGCAGAGCATGGGCATGGTCATGCCGCACAACACACCGAACTCCTCCATGGCCCGGCTCACCTCCGCTCCGGCGGCCACCAGCCGCTGGGGGATGAGCACGGCGTTGGCCGAGCCCATGAGATTGCCCAGCAGACTGGTAAACCCCACCGGCAGGGCGATGGCCAGGATCTGCCGGTTCATCCGCCGGGAGGCCCCCGGCTCTCCCAGCTTCTCCCCTGCCAGCCTGCGGCGGGCCAGCAGCATCAGCGTGATGGAGGAAAAGAGCTCGCACACGATCATGCCCACCACGATGACGGCCACAGTCCGCTCCGGATTCTGGGGCAGGAAGAGCACCAGCAGCCCGAGAACCGCAGCCGCCCGGATGACCTGCTCGCACAGCTCCACCGCCGCCGGGGGCCGGATGGCGCCGGTACCGTAGAAAAAGTGCTTGTGCAGGTTCTCCACACCGGTAAGGAGAATACAGGGCAGCAGCAGCAAAAGCCCCATCTGGGTGCGGGCATCCCCCAGCAAGTACACCGAAATAGGGTCATACAGCAGGGCAGTAACCGTGGCCAGCACCCCAAACAGTCCCAGGAAGCACAGCAGGCACCGGCGGAGCACCTGGGCCGCCGCTCCCCGCTGCCCTCGGGCATAGTATCCGGCAGACAGGTTGGATACCGCTGCTGTCAGCCCCACCGCCGTCAGAGAGAGCAGCACGGAATAGACCGGCATAATGAGCTGGTAGAGGCCCATGATCTCCGCTCCGATGAGGCGGGAGAGTAAGATCCGGTAGACAAAGCCCAAAAACTGCCCGGCAATGCCGGTACCGGTGAGCAGCAGGGTGCCGTAGAGCATGGATGTCCGGTCGAGCTTCAATGGGCCCTCCCCCTTTCAATGGTCCACTTCCACTCTATTCCGCAGGGTCGTCCGGCATACATCCAGAAACCTTTTGACAAATGACGGCAAAGGTTTTATCATAGAACCGTATATTTTAGTGAATTGCAGTATAAAAGTGAGGAATCCCTATGATCGCCACCGTCATCAATGTGGTCCTGATCCTGCTGGGCAGCTGTCTGGGCCTTCTGTTCAAAAACCGCATCAGCCCCCGCTTTGCCTCAGGCATCACCTTTGCTCTGGGTCTGTGCACCATGGGTATCGGCATCACCGGCATGATCGGCACGGCGGACACTCTGTGCGTCATTGTGTGTATGGTGATCGGTACTCTGATCGGTGAGGCAATCAATATTGAGGGCCGGATGGACGGCGTAGGAGAGCTGCTTCACCGCAAGCTGCTCCGCAAGGATGAAAACAGCCGTTTTGTAGAGGGCTTCGTCACCGCTTCCGTCCTCTTCTGCGTGGGGGCTATGGCCATCAACGGCGCTATGGAGGCAGGCATGAACGGCAATTACGATATCCTGATCTCCAAGTCTGTGATGGACGGCGTCACCGCCATCACCTTCTCTGCGGCCATGGGCATCGGCGTAGCCTTCTCCGCTCTACCGATTCTGATGTATGAGGGCGGCATGACTTTGATTTTCGGCCTGGTAGGCCAGCAGATCGACCCAGCTATCGTCAATGAAATGAGTTCCGTGGGCGGCACCATTATCGTCGGCATCGGCATCAATATGCTGGGCTTGCCCAAGGAGAAGCTGCGGGTGGGCAATATGTTGCCCGCTATCTTCCTGCCCCTGGCCTACATTCCCATCTGCAACTGGCTGGCGGGGCTGCCGGGCTGAGCGCCACAGGAAAACCTGTGGCGGTTGAAAGAAAAAGAGTGCTGATATTCCATATCAGCACTCTTTTTCTTATGATATTAACATTTCCCGATATTCTGGCTCTTCCGTCTGAACATATTGTTTTCCCTTTATTATAAGGAAAACATATCTTGCTTTTATGCTCAGTTGAACTTATAGATCTTGCGGGCCAGACGGTACAGCTTCACCGATAGTTTCCGGCCCTGATAGCCGGGGATATTGCCTACAAAGGAGAGGGAGCGGTACTTGTACTTGTGGTAGAGCCCCACATCCTTATGCCGCAGGTACTCCCACAGCTCAGTCTTTTTGCCCAGGGCCTCAGGAGAGCCGTCCAGAATGAGGAAGATGGAGGAGATGGTCATCATCATGGACAGGTAGCTGCTCATATACCGGGCCAGTCGGGGCTGCTGAGCGTGGAGTTTGCGGAGATCGTGACTATCGATCATGATCTTGTTGACCCGCAACTGCTGGTCCACCCGGCCCACCATCACCTGCTCGTTGACGCTCTGGTCAGCCCGGCCGATGAAGTAGCGGTACAGATCAATGTCCATGTAATAGATCCGCTTCACATAGGGCAAAGGCTGGTAGACAAAGATGTTGTCCACATAGAAGGTGTGCTTAGGCAGCTCCAGGCCGCAGTCCCGCAACAGCTGGGTGCGGTAGATCACGCTGTGCATCAGCAGGAACTGGGAGGGGCGGAACCGGCCCACCTTGCTCCAGGAAAAGATCTTGTTCTGGGGGAACACATTGGTGTACCGGACCACCTTCTGGGTGTTGTCCTCCACGTGCTCGTAGACGTAGTTGGCCACGAACATATCCACCGGCTTCTCCATTTTGGCAAACTTCCGCAGTTTCTCCAGAGCCTTCTGGAGGGCGGCCTCATCCAGCCAGTCGTCGGAATCCACCACCTTGAAATAAAAACCGGTGGCGTTTCGGATGCCCTGGTTGACGCCCTCACCGTGGCCGCCGTTCTCCTGGTGGATGGCCTTGACGATGTTGGGATACTGGGCAGCGTAGCGGTCGCAGATGGCGGGGGTATCGTCCTTGGTGGAGCCGTCGTCCACCAGGATAATCTCAACGTCCTCCCCGCCGGTAAGCAGGGTCTCCACACAGTGCTCCATGTAGGCCGCGGAGTTGTAACAGGGCACCGCGAAAGTAATGAGCTTTGACATATGTACCTTTCCTCACTTCAACAGATCATCACACAGCGCCAGAGCCCGGGCGGCGATGGCGTCCATGTTGTAATACTTGTATTCCGCCAGCCGGCCCAGCAGGTGGAACCGGGGGAAGCGGTCGGCCTCCGCCTTGTACTTGGCGTAGAGGGCGTTGTTGGTCTCATTGATAATGGCGTAGTAGGGAATCTCTCCCTCCGCCCCGGTGTAAGCGCTGGAGTACTCCTTCATAATGGTGGTCACTCCGGGCAGATCCTGGCCGGTGAGATACTTGAACTCGGTGATACGGGTATAGTCCTGGTCCACGGTGTAGTTCACCGTGCCGTGGCTCTGCCAGTAATCCACCGGGTAGGTCTCAAACTGGAAGGTCAGGGTGCGGTAGGGCAGCCGGCCGTACTTGCAGCCGAACAGCTCGTCCGCCGCGCCGGTATAGATTATCGTACCATCGAAGGGCTCCCCGTCCAACAGCACCGCTCCGTCGGCCAGGGTCAGGCGTTCCCCGGCGTCAACATTCAGCTCCACGGTGATGTCCGGATGGTCCAGCATCCGCTCGAACATGGGGGTATAGCCCTCCTTGGGCATCCCCTGATGGGTGTCCTGGAAGTAGCGGCAGTCCTCGGACAGGAACACCGGCACCCGGGCAGTGGTGTTGGGGTCGATGTCCTCTGGGCGCTGTCCCCACTGCTTCATGGTGTAGTGGACAAAGACGTGCTCATACACATAATCGGCCAGAGCGGCGATCTCGGGATCGGGATTCTGCCGCAGCTCCAGAATGGTGACCTTCTTCTCTGCGCCGTAGGCAGCGATGAGCCGCTTGGCCAGGCTGTCGGCCTTCTCCGCTCCGAAGGCCGCCCGCATGGACACCAGATTGAAGGGCACCGGCATTTCCATCCGGCCGTCTTCCGCCGGAATGTTGGCCACCACCTGATGCTGATAATTCAGCCAGGGGGTGAAGCGGGACAGGTAGTCAAAGACCCGCTTATCGTTGGTGTGAAAGATATGGGGACCGTACCGGTGGATGAGCACACCGGCCTGGTCAAAGCAGTCGTAGGCGTTGCCGCCCACATGGTCCCGGCGCTCCAGCACCAGCACCTTTTTCCCGCCCCGCTCGGCCAGCTCCCGGGCGCAGATGGCACCCGCCATACCGGCGCCGATGACCAGGCAGTCAAATGGATGACCCATGGTATCCGTCCTCTCTCATTGGAATGATCGCAGCGATTGGATGCGGCCATATGCCCAGTCCAGGCATATAACGGATTCATTTTAACACAGAATCAAAGAAATGGGGGAAAAGAATCCATTAAGTTTTCCTTAACGGTGTTATCGGTCCGAAGCCCGGTGATCCACCCGGGGGGCGGCTCCGCCCAGGAAGCACTCGGCATAGTGATCCATGGCCCGCTGGATGACCTGAATGGCGGCCTGCCGGTCGTTCACGTCGCCAGCCACGGCCTCCTTGCCCTCCAGAGCCTTGTAGACCGTGAAGAAGTGGGCCATCTCATCAAAGATGTGGCCGGGCAGATCCATCAGATCCTGATAGGTATTATAGGTAGGATCGGAGAAGGGGATGGCGATGATTTTTTCGTCGTTCTTGCCGCCGTCCAGCATGGAGATATAGCCCACCGGATAGCAGCGCACCAGAGTCAGGGGGTCCATGGCCTCGGAGCAGAGCACCAGCACGTCCAGGGGGTCGCCGTCGTCGCCGTAGGTCCGGGGAATGAAGCCATAGTTGGCGGGATAGTGGGTAGAGGTGTGGAGCACCCGGTCCAGAATGATGAGACCAGTCTCCTTGTCCAGCTCATACTTCTTCTTGCTGCCCTTGGGAATCTCAATGACCGCCACAAAGTCCTCAGGCTGGATGCGGCTGGGGCTGATATCATGCCAAATATTAGACATCTCTGTATCTCCTTTTATTTTATGATCTGCTTATGTCCGTTCTGGATCGTCAGACGGACACAGAATAAGCTGATTCAGTAATCATTATTATATCTTTCCTCCCGAAAGAATACAATACCTTGCCCCGTTCATTTTTCCACGTTTTGTCTTTTTCTGCCCACTGCTCCAAATTGGCCGGTATTCCTTTTGTAAAATGGGACATCCTACAATGTAAAGTCCGGAAATCACTGGGAGAGAGCAGCTTTACTCATTCTTTACAATTCGTTGAAGGACAACTTTACAATGGGCCGTTATACTGTAGCTTGTTCCGAGACACCAAAAGACACCAAGAATACATTGCATGATTGGAGATTGAACACCATGAAAAAGAGAACTCTTGCGCTGATGCTTTCCGCCGCTCTGTGCGTGGGTATGCTGGCCGGCTGCGGCGGCGGCGATGCCGGCAGCGCCAACAGCCCCGCCGGCAACACCAACAGCCCCGCTGTGACTGAGTCCGAGACTCCCGACAACACCACCGAGCTGACCGGCACCGTGGTCACCAACGGCTCCACCTCCATGGAGAGCGTGATGGGCTCCCTGACCGAGGCCTTCCGTGAGGTCCAGCCCGGCATCCAGGTTCAGTACACCGGTTCCGGTTCCGGCGCCGGCATCACCTCCGCTCAGGACGGCACCGCCGACATCGGTCTGGCCAGCCGCGACCTGAAGGATGATGAGACCGGCGTGAAGGCCATCACCGTGGCCAAGGACGGCATCGCCATCATCATCAACCCCGAGAACCCTGTGGCTGACCTGAGCGTGGAGCAGATCGCTCAGCTGGCCACCGGTGAGATCACCAACTGGTCCGAGGTTGGCGGCAACGACGCTCAGGTCGTGTTCATCGGCCGTGAGGCCGGCTCCGGCACCCGCGACGGCTTCGAGTCCATCACCGGCACCGAGGACGCCTGCAAGTACCAGAACGAGCTGACCTCCACCGGCGAAGTGATCGCCAACGTGGCTTCCAACCCCGACGCCATCGGCTACGCCTCCCTGTCCGCTGTGGATGACACCGTGAAGGCCATCACCGTGGGCGGTGTGGCTCCCACCGAGGAGACCGTTCTGGACGGCACCTACGCCATTCAGCGTAACTTCAACTTCATCGTCAGCGACAGCACCGAGCTCTCCGACGCGGCTCAGGCCTTCATCGACTGGGCTACCTCCGCTGATGCCGCCGATCTGATCGCCGGCGCCGGCGCGGTGCCCGTGGCCGAGTAAATCCATCCGCCGTTCCGATTGCCCCCTCGGTCACGAGGGGGCAATCTCCATGATTTCAACTTTTTACGAAAGGCCGGTCATCAACCATGAAACAAAAGCTCCGACCGTTGGAAGTGACCATGAACCTGCTGTTCTTTCTGTGCGGTTTCATCGCGGTCGTCTTCGTCCTGTTCATCAGCATCTACCTGATCATCTCCGGCCTGCCCGCCATTAAGGAGATCGGGCTGGTGGAATTTCTGTTCGGGACCAAGTGGGCCTCCACTGCATCAGAGCCTTCCTTCGGTATCCTTCCTTTTATTCTGACCTCCATCTACGGCACCGCCGGCGCCATTGTGCTGGGCGTTCCGGTGGGCTTTATGACGGCGGTATTCCTGGCCAAGATCGCCCCGCCCAGAGTCGCCTCCGCCGTGCGCACCGCCGTGGACCTGCTGGCAGGCATTCCCTCGGTAGTCTACGGTCTCATCGGCATGATGGTGCTGGTTCCCGCCGTCCGGGAACTGTTCAACCTGCCTGACGGCGCCAGCCTGTTCTGCGCCATCATCGTGCTGGCCGTCATGATCCTGCCCTCCATCATCTCTGTGTCCGAGACCGCCCTGAAAGCGGTCCCCAAGGAGTATGAGGAGGCCTCCCTGGCCCTGGGCGCCACCCACATTGAGACGGTTTTCCGGGTAAGCGTTCCCGCCGCCTCCAGCGGTATCGCCGCCTCTATCGTGCTGGGCATCGGCCGTGCCATCGGCGAGGCTATGGCCGTCATCATGGTGGCGGGCAACGTGGCCAATATGCCCTCCCTCTTCTCCTCCGTCCGCTTCCTGACCACCGCTGTGGCCAGCGAAATGTCCTACGCCTCCGGCCTCCAGCGTCAGGCTCTGTTTTCCATCGCGCTGGTGCTCTTCCTCTTTATCATGCTTATCAATGTGATCCTCAACACGCTTCTCAAACGGAAGAAGGGGTGATATACTGTGATCGAAATGAAACCTCTTTCCGGAAAGCGGAAGGCCTATGACCGTACCCTCCGTTTCCTGCTCTACTTCTGCGCGATCCTGACCTGCGCGCTGCTGGTGTTCGTCATCGGCTATATCTTCATCAATGGTCTGCCCCACATCTCCTGGGAGTTCCTGACCTCCGAAACCAGCTATATCAAGGACACCATTGGTATCCTGCCCAACATTCTTAACACGGTCTATATCGTAGTTGTCACCCTGATCTTTATCCTGCCTCTGGGCGTGGGGGCAGCCATCTACCTCACCGAGTACGCCCGCAACCGGCGGCTGGTAAGCATTCTGGAGTTTGCCACCGAGACTCTCACCGGCATCCCCTCCATTATTTTCGGTCTGGTGGGTATGCTGTTCTTCTGTCAGTTTCTGGGCCTGAAGGCCTCCCTGCTGGCCGGCTCCCTCACCCTGGTCATCATGACCCTGCCCACCATCGTCCGCACCACCCAGGAGGCCCTCAAGACCGTTCCCCAGTCCTACCGGGAGGCCGCCCTGGGCCTGGGCGCCGGCAAGTGGCGGATGATCCGCACGGTGGTGCTTCCCTCCTCGGTGGACGGCATCGTCACCGGCTGCATCCTGTCCATCGGCCGCATTGTGGGCGAGTCCGCCGCCCTGCTCTTTACCGCCGGTATGGGCATGGCGCTCAACGACTTCTTCGGCTCCTTTGACCAGTTTATCCACTCCTCCGGTGCTTCCCTCACCGTGGCTCTGTATGTGTATGCCAAGGAGCGGGCCGAGTTTGACGTGGCCTTTGCCATCGCCGCCATCCTGATGCTGCTCACCCTGGTCATCAACTTGACCGCCAAGCTGGTGGGCAAGAAATTAAAGAAGAAATAAGGAGTTCCAACCATGGATGAAAATACGATTCTGTCTGTAAAGGGGCTGGACCTCTGGTACGGCCAGACCCAGGCCCTGAAGGATGTCAGCGTGGATATTCCCGAAAAGCAGGTCACCGCCCTCATCGGCCCCTCCGGCTGCGGCAAGTCCACCTTCCTGAAAACCCTGGACCGGATGAACGACCTGGTGCCCGGCATCAAGATCACCGGCTCCATTCAATACCGGGGCCAGGAGATCTACGACTCCAAGGTGGACGTGACCTGGCTGCGCAAGCAGATCGGCATGGTGTTCCAGAAGCCCAACCCCTTCCCCATGTCCATCTATGATAACATCGCCTACGGCCCCCGCACCCATGGCATCAAGAATAAGAGCCGTCTGGACGACATCGTGGAGAAGTCCCTCCAGGGCGCCGCTATCTGGGACGAGGTGAAGGATCGCCTCAAAAAGTCGGCTCTGGGCCTGTCCGGCGGCCAGCAGCAGCGTATCTGCATTGCCCGTGCTCTGGCTGTGGAGCCTGACATCCTGCTGATGGACGAGGCCACCTCCGCTCTGGACCCCATCTCCACCTCCAAGATCGAGGACCTGATCGCCGATCTGAAGAAAGATTACACCATTGTCATCGTCACCCACAATATGCAGCAGGCCACCCGTGTGTCCGACAAATGCGCCTTCTTCCTGCTGGGCCAGCTCATCGAGTTTGGGGATACCACCCAGCTCTTCTCCGTGCCCAAGGATAAGCGCACCGAGGACTACATCACCGGCCGCTTCGGTTAACAGGAGGCTCTCATGAGAAAAACCTTTGACGCCGAGCTTCAGGAGCTCAACTATGAAATGATCGACATGGCGGCCGCCGCTGAGGACGCCATCGACGTGGTGGTGGAGTCTCTGGCCTCCAGCGACGATGCCGCCGCCAAATCCGCGGTGGAAATGACCAAGCACATGGACGAGATGGAGCGGGATATCGAGAACCGCTGCCTGCGCCTGCTCCTCCAGCAGCAGCCCGTGGCCCGGGACCTGCGCACCATCTCCGCCGCCCTGAAGATGGTCACCGACCTGCAGCGCATCGGCGACCAGTGCTCCAACATCGCCGAGATTTCCCTGCTGTTGAAGGAACAGCAGCAGACCCAGACCCTGGCGGACATCCGCACCATGAGCCAGAAGGCCGGCGTCATGGTGAAACGGGCCATTTTCGCCTATGTCAACCGGGACACCGAGGCGGCCAACGCCGTGGTCAGCCTGGACGATGAGATCGACCAGCTCTTCCGTACCATTAAGAGCGAGCTGGTAGAGCTCATCCTAGAGAACCGGGAGGCGGCTGACCAGGCCATCGACCTGATTATCATCGCCAAATATCTGGAGCGCATCGCGGACCATGCGGTGAACATCGCCCAGTGGGCAATCTTCTGCGTCACCGGAGAGATCCAACTCCAGGCCTGAGCCCCCCAATACGAAATGGAAGGTGATCCCATGTCCAGAGCCATCGTGGTGGTGGAGGACGACGAGAGCATCCGGGAGATGCTCCGGTACTATTTTCAATCCGTGGGCTATACCGTTCGCCCCTATGAATCCGGCGAGGCCATGTTCGAGGGCGAGACGGCCCATAGCCTTCCCGTGCTGTTTATTCTGGACATCATGCTCCCCGGCATGGATGGTCTGGAGATCCTCCGCCGCCTGCGGGAAGGCCGGGACACCGCCGAGGTGCCGGTCATCATGCTCACCGCCCGCAGCGCTGAGATGGACCGGGTATCCGGCCTGGAAAACGGAGCCGACGACTATGTGGTCAAGCCCTTCGGCATCATGGAGCTCCAGGCCCGGGTGAAGGCGGTGCTTCGCCGCACCGAGCGCCGGGGCGACCAGGTGCTGACCTGCGGGGATCTGGAGATCGATCCCGCTGCCCGGGAAGTCCGCAAGGGCGGCAAGCTGGTGGACCTTACCTTCAAGGAGTTTGAGCTGCTCAAGCTGCTGTGTGCCCGCCGGGGCGTGGCCCTCACCCGGGATGAGATTCTCCAGACGGTTTGGGATTACGACTATACCGGCGAGACCCGTACTGTGGATATGCACGTCAAGGCCCTGCGGCAGAAGCTGGGCGAGGACGTGATTACCACGGTCCGTGGCGTGGGCTATAAAATGTCCTGACGGCCCGTCTCCCTGCCGGGCGGCTGCCGTCGCACCACGGGCGGCCTCCATCCGCCCGTTTTCCCATTATCTGCGAGAGGAGCCTATTATGAAGAAACGAATCATCGGCGCAACACTGCTCACCGTGGTGTTCGCCCTGCTGATCTCCAATGTTGTGGGGATCCTGATGTTCCGCAGCCGGGAGATGGACGCCGCCCGCTCCACCTTGCAGGAGCTGCTGGAGCTGATGGACGCCCAGAGCGCCATCACCGAGCCGGAGGCTTTGATGGAGCAGTTCCATGCCGCCGCCCCCGACAAGCGTCTCACCATCATCGACACCGACGGCACCGTGTTGGCGGATACCGACGCGGACGCCTCCCAGCTGGAGGATCACAACAGCCGTCCCGAGGTGATTGACGCCGAGCGCTCCGGCTGGGGCGAGGCGGCACGCCATTCTGATACCCTTGGAACCTCCATGTTCTATGTTGCCAAGCGCTTTGCCGACGGCATGATCGGCCGGGCCGCCATGCCCCTGTCCTCCATCAACTCTCTGGTGATGAGCGGCGTCTGGGGTTTCCTGATCGCCTCCATTGCCGCCCTGCTGCTGGCCTTCCTGCTGTCCCACCGCACCGCCAACCGTATCATAACCCCTCTCAACTCGGTAGGCGGCGCTCTCCAGGGCGTATTGGACGGCAAAAAGACACCCGGACTGGAGGATCTTCAGGCCGATGACGAGCTGCGTCCCATCCTGCGCTACATTGACAAGCTGATGGATCAGCTGGGCGGCTACATTCAGTCCATTACCGCCGAGCGGGACAAGGTCAGCCTGATCTTGGACTGCATGGACGAGGGCCTGATCCTGCTGGATGAGGAGGGTAAAGTTCTGGCCATCAACCGGGCCGCCCGTATTCTGTTCGGCTTCCCTGAGGGAGGAGAGCAGGAGGACGGCGCTCTGCTGCTCACCCGCAGCCGCCGGCTCCGTGAGGCCATCCATGACTGCCAGGAGAAGCATTCCTCCATCATGCTGGATGTGGATGCTCTCACCGAGGATGCCCGCTCCCTGCGGCTGTTTGTCTCCCCCGTCTCCGGCCGGCAGTATGAGGGCCAGCCGGTGGGTACTTCCATTCTGGTGTCCGACGTCACCGAGCTGAAGAAGGCTGAGGGTATCCGCAGCGAATTTACCGCCAATGTATCCCATGAACTGAAAACCCCCCTGACCAGCATCAAGGGCTTTACCGATATGCTGTCCAGCGGCATGGTGACCTCTCCCGCCGATCAAAAGCGGTTTATCACCATGATCGGTGTGGAAGTGGACCGGCTCATCGATCTCATCAACGACATTCTCAAGCTGTCCGAGTTGGAATCGGTGGCCATTGACCAGACCGAGGAGCGCTCCGCGGTGCTGGACGCGGCCCGAGAAACCGCCTCCCTGCTGGAGCCCTCCGCCAAGGCCGCCGGCGTGACCTTAGCCGTAGAGGGTGAGCCCGCCACCGTGGCCGTCCCCATGAGCCGGTTGAAAGAGCTGCTCTTCAACCTGGTGGGCAACGGCATCAAGTACAGCGAAAACGGCGGCACCGTGACCACCCGTATCCATGTACAGGACGGCAAGGCTGTGATCTCGGTGGAGGACCATGGCATCGGTATCCCCGAGGAAGATCAGAGCCGGGTGTTCGAGCGGTTCTACCGGGTGGAAAAAGGCCGGGCCCGCAAGAACGGCGGTACCGGCCTGGGGCTGGCCATCGTCAAGCACATCACGCAACTTTACGGCGGCACCGTCAGCCTGGAGAGCCAGGTAGGCAAAGGTTCCACCTTCACTGTGATCCTTCCCATTCCCAACAACTAAGACAAATCCCCTGCCGGTTCTCCGGCAGGGGATTTTTTATGCCATAAACGTGCCCGCCCCGGAGCCTTCCGGAGCGGGCCGTTTTGCTTTGTTCGTTTGGAGTTTGCTTGGATTACTGATGGATAGCGGTACCAGTCTTGCCGGCCACGCCGTCCTTGGCCTTCTCCAGCAGGGTGATGAGGGCGGAGCGGCCGGGAGCGCTCTCAGCGAACTCCACAGCGGCCTGCACCTTGGGCAGCATGGAGCCGGGGGCGAAGTGACCCTCAGCAATGTACTTGCGGGCCTCGTCGGGGGTCAGAGAGTCCAGCCACTGCTCGTTGGGCTTGCCGAAGTTGATGGCCACCTTCTCCACGGCGGTGAGGATGATAAGGGTGTCGGCCTCCACCTGCTGAGCCAGCACGCAGGAGGCGAAGTCCTTGTCGATAACGGCAGCAGCGCCCTTCAGGTGATGACCCTCGGTCTTGTAGACGGGGATACCGCCGCCGCCGCAGGCCACCACCACCAGGCCGGCAGCCACCATGTCACGGATGGACTGGATCTCAATGATGGACTGGGGCTTGGGAGAAGCCACCACACGGCGATAGCCGCGGCCGGCGTCCTCAATGACGTTGTAGCCGCGCTCGGCCACCATCTTGTCGGCCTCTTCCTTGGTCATGAAGGCGCCGATGGGCTTGGTGGGATTCTGGAAAGCCTTGTCCTCGGGGTCCACCTCAACCTGGGTCAGCACGGTAGCCACGCCCTTGTTGATGCCGCGGTCCAGCAGCTCCTCACGCAGAGCGTTCTGCAGATCGTAGCCGATGTAGCCCTGGCTCATGGCCACGCACACGGACAGGGGGCAGGGGATATACTTCTCGGGGTCGGAACGGGTCAGCTCGGTCATGGCCTTCTGAATCATGCCAACCTGGGGACCGTTGCCGTGGGCAATGATAACCTCATGGCCCTCCTGGATCAGGTCCACGATGGCCTTGGCGGTCTGCTTCACGGCGATCATCTGCTCAGGAAGATTGTTGCCCAGAGCATTGCCGCCCAGGGCGATCACGATACGCTTGCCCATGTTAAAACACCTCATAATCAAAAATTTATGCTAGGGTCCAGGCGGCGGCAATGCTCACCGCGCCTCTGGCGCGCACAAGCGTTTTGCCCCAAGCAAAACCTTGGCGCAGGCGGAATTCATTTCCGCCGAGCAGGTTAAAGTCTTGAGGGGTCCCCAGGGCAGCGTGCTGCTCTGGGGAAATTGCCGCCCAGGGCCATCACGATACGCTTGCCCATGTTAAACACCTCAATATTCGTAAAATAGTGGGGCCCGTCCGCACAGATACAGGCAGGTTGACCTATGCGGACGGGCCTTTAAAAGGAAGGGGAAGGAAAAATGGAAGTCAGATATGGATCAGAATCTTACTTCTGGAACCAACGGGCCATGCCGCGCTCCTCCAGGGCCTTCAGAGTGGCCTGGGGATCCTTAACCTTAGCCAGGAAGATCATAGCGGCGATGATGTAGGGCTTGTAGGAAGCCTCCTTGTACAGAGGATCACGATAGCGATCGAACACGGAAGCCTCGACCTCGCCGTCCTTGCAGGACACGTCGTTGATGTCGGCGGGCAGGCAGTGCATATACAGAGCCTTGCCGTCCTTGGTGGTCTTCATCAGCTCCTCGGTGCAGCACCAATCCTTGTGGTTGGCGTTCTGAGCCAGCAGCTCCTTCTCCAGAGCCTTGATGCCCTCGCTGTCGCCCTCGGCGTACAGGTTGGTGCGCTTCTCCATGGCAGCGAAGGGAGCCCAGCTCTTGGGATACACGATGTCGGCATCCTTGAAGGCCTCAGCCATGCTGTTGGTCTTGGTGAAGGTGCCGCCGGACTTCTCGGCGTTCTTCTTGGCGACCTCCTCGACCTCGGGCATAACCTCGTATCCCTCGGGGTGAGCCAGGACGACGTCCATGCCGAAGCGGCTCATCAGGCCGATGATGCCCTGGGGCACGGAGAGGGGCTTGCCGTAAGAGGGGCTGTAAGCCCAGGTCATGGCGATCTTCTTGCCCTTCAGGTTCTCAACGCCGCCGAAGTGATGGATGATGTGCAGCATATCGGCCATAGCCTGGGTGGGGTGGTCGATGTCGCACTGCAGGTTGACCAGGGTGGGCTTCTGCTCCAGAACGCCGTCCTTGTGGCCCTGGGTCACGGCCTCAACCACTTCCTTCTGATAGGTGTGGCCCTTGCCGATATACATATCGTCGCGGATGCCGATGACGTCGGCCATGAAGGAGATCATGTTAGCGGTCTCGCGGACGGTCTCGCCGTGAGCGATCTGGCTCTTGCCCTCGTCCAGGTCCTGAACCTCCAGGCCCAGCAGGTTACAAGCGGAAGCGAAGGAGAAACGGGTACGGGTGGAGTTGTCGCGGAACAGGGAGATGCCCAGGCCGGACTCGAAGATCTTGGTGGAGATGTTGTTCTCACGCATATAGCGCAGAGCGTCGGCCACGGTGAAGACGGCCTCGATCTCGTCGTCGGTCTTGTCCCAGGTCAGGAAGAAATCGCCCTCGTACATCTCCTTGAAGTTCAGGGCATTCAGCTTGTCGATATACATCTGCAGAGTCTTGTCCATTGCAATCGATCTCCTTTTCAATATTTAGTCGGTTGGTGGATGGATACGGGTTTCATATCCGCAGGGGCGGCTTGCGCCGCCCCATATGGCCTATGTCAGCGCTTCTTACTTAATGTCGTTGTTGGTCTTGCCGGCGCGGAACTGGGTCACGTCAGCGGTCTTGTTCTCCTCCTTGTACAGGCCGGGCACGGCAGCGTACAGGGCGGCGCAGGAAACCAGGTCCTGCTTCCAGGTGATCTCGTTGGGGGCGTGAGCCTGAGACTCAGCACCGGGGCCGAAGCCCACGCAGGGGATGCCGTAGCGGCCCTGGATGGCAACGCCGTTGGTGGAGAAGGTCCACTTGTCGATCAGAGGACGGTGACGCAGGTGCATGGCGCCGTCGGGCCCGATGCGCTCCTCGCCGAACAGGGCGTGGTGAGCGTCGGCCAGAGCCTGAACGTGAGCGGCGTTCTCCTTGTTGATCCAGGTGGGGAAGTAAGCCTCGGTCTCGTACACCTCGCCGGTCCAGGAGGGACGGTCATACATATACATGGAGACCTTCACGTCGTCGCCGTACTTCTTCACGCTGGGCAGGTTGCGGATCTCATCCAGGCAGGAATCCCAGGTCTCGCCGGCGGTCATGCGGCGGTCGATGGAGATGGAGCAGGAGTCAGCCACAGCGCAGCGGCTGGGAGAGGTGTAGAAAATCTGGCTGGTGGTGCAGGTGCCGCGGCCCAGGAAACGGGCGTCCTCGTAGTGCTCGGGGTTGTACTTGGGGTTGAGCATCTTCACGAGGCCCTTGACTTCCTTGTCGTCGGCGTCGTCGTTCTCGTTGAGGGCGCGGACGTCCTGGAG
>PPYE01559188.1_pt1 | contig 55931 bp, 39 predicted proteins | sample 1559881 | NCBI WGS metagenome assembly PPYE01 (sample SAMN08240022, study PRJNA423297) | Human gut metagenome, whole genome shotgun sequencing project.
TGGATTAAGATTATAATGAAGCCACAAAGGTAGGAAGGAAAAGAGGGGAAAAAAACACGCACGAGGCCGAATGCTTACACACCTTCGACCTATTGACAAGTTAAATTACAATGTCTTGAAGTATGTTTATTCGAGCTACCCTGATCAGATAGCAAAGATGGCTCATGAATATGGATTTGACATACGCGACAAAAGCGAGATAGAACCATACGATTTGATTACGGAAATAAAGGATCGACTTTCTTTGGAATTCCCTATAGTACCAGAATTAATGATGAGTATTAGGGAAAATTTCATTTCAGAATCAAATGAAAAATATCTGCGTAACATCATCGATGGGTATTATGATGCAGAAAGCGTTCCTTTGGAAGACATGCGATACATTCTGGAGGATATATTTGTCCATCTGACAAAAACACGCCTTATTAACTTTAATGCTCTTCCTAAGAATGCTGGATTAAGTGACAAAGTTAAATTTCTGTTAGAAGGCGGAGAATTAAATGGCACAAAAATTCATATTCCTTATTGGGTTTGTCCAATCGAAATTCGATATGCAATGCAGTGTCTTGAACCTTGTTCTCAATTGTATCACCATGATAGTAATACTGTCTGGTCACGTATGGATAATATGGTATTTAAGAATAGTTATGAGCAATTCTTCAAAGAAATGGCTTATAACACTTTCTTCCTAACTATGAGATGGTATTATCACTTTATGCTAAATGAGAAAAATTCTCCATCTAACGGAAATTATTCGAACAAGCATAAGCAGTACTACTATTAATATACCTACAGTTGGGTAGTTGGGCTTTGATAATAATACAACAACATTTCCTATATGCAGAAAACAGGTAAAATTGAAAAATTATCCATCGGGGATATTCGAAATACGACTAAAGATAATTGCACTAAGTTAATTGATGCAATTGGTGCAGTTGTAGATCGCAATCTGGGAATGTCATGTTCTGTTGTTTCTGTAAATCATTCTTATGAGTACAAAATACTGATTACAAATAAAACGTCATCAGTACAACTGGAAACAAAAGAAAAACCAGGAAATATCCTACGAAAGACGAACGAGCCAACAGAATTGCATTTTTTTACCTATGAGAAGCTGAAAGAATCTGCAAAGCTAAATCATGGTAAATATCGTGGTAAATTGTATGGAACTATAGAATTGTGCAAGTGCGACAAAACAATATCCTGCCCCGATTGTGATGGAACTGGAATCTGTTCTTCATGCGATGGAGAAAAACAAATTGTATGCACAGTTTGCAATGGAGATAAGGAATGTATATCTTGCAATGGAACTGGAACTTATACCTGCACGAATTGCGATGGCGATGGAGATTGCCCAGAATGCAATGATGGTTGGTATACTTGCGACGAGTGCAATGGTGACGGAACCATGGACTGTCCTGATTGTAATGGCTCTGGTAATTATGTTGATTCTACATGTAATAAGTGTGGAGGAAGTGGTTATTATGATTATTACAATAACAAAGTTTGTAGAGCGTGTGGTGGCTCCGGCAGATTTGTGATAACGTGTAAACGTTGCGATGGTGATGGCACTGTTGACTGCGATAATTGCGATGGCGATGGAGGATGGGATTGTAAAGAGTGCCATGGATCTGGGAAATGCTCGCATTGCCATGGTGAAGGTGGGTTTACTTGTAAAGCATGTAGCGGAAGTGGCTCTTGTGGGAAATGTAAAGGAAGGGGAAAGATTTGGTGTCCAGATTGTCATGGTAAAGGCAAATGTTTTGACTGTAAAGGTGAAAAGATAGTTACTTGCCCTCGCTGTGATGGTTTAGGCAAATACCAATCATATACACAATACTCACTATCTGATAACGAAACAAAACGTGAACTATGTTCTATTCCTATAAACGCCAGTGATATAGAAGCTGCTGATGGAGATTGCATATATAACAATGTTATCTATGATTTCTTTGCAGGAAGAGCAAACACCTATGATGATAAAAGTATATTACAACAAGTATCGGCTGACAAAATTGAAATTGTAAAAGATTGGATTTCACTAGAGAAGAATTCTACTTTTACAAAAGACCATATAGGCAAAGACTACCTTAACACAAAAGTAGAATTAACAAAACTACCTGTTTCAAAGATAGTTATAAGGTGTAATAGTACAAGCTATTCAATATGGATAGTTGGAAAAAACAAAGTGATATTCTATGATGATCTACCAAGTTTTGCTGCTAGATTATTTGGAGGTCTAAACAAGTTATTTGGGGGAAAATAATTATCAAAACAGTTTAATCAATAGGTTCTCATAATCAGGAACCATTGTTTAAACTGTTTTTTTTGTGTGCATAAAGAAAAGTTCCTACCTTTGCACCGTCAATCTGAGACGACAGGTTGTTAACACTAGAAAATAAAAAAATAAAAAAGGGAATAACAAGTTAACGACACTCACTTGCCCAGCATACCCAAAAGGTATGGAAGTATGTCTAATTTAATTCTTATGCTCATGGCAAAGGAAATTCGTAATTCTAGTGTTAATGGTGTTGCTTCAGTTGCATCTACCCAGTGTACTAACGATCAGCAGTGGACAAAATACCACTCAAAGCAAGGTCACGGCTTTGCTGCAGAAGATGCTAATGCAATGTGGGATCGCTGGCATGGTAAGTCTGTAAATAAGGTTGGTCTTGACAATTCTCTCAATGGTGCAGATCGTATTAGCGACGGAGTTCAAATTCAGACTAAGTATTGTGCTGATGCTGGCAAGTCTGTAGGCGCAGCATTCGAGAACGGAACTTATCGTTATGGTGGCATGAAGATTGAGGTTCCAAGCGACCAGTACGAGGAAGCTGTTCGTATTATGCGCGCTCGCATCTCGAATGGAGAGGTTCCAGGTGTGGCAGATCCAAACATGGCAGATCAGATTGTCATCAAAGGTCATTACACTTACGATGAAGCAATCCGCATCGCCAAAGCTGGAAACCTGGATTCCATTAAGTTTGACATCCAAACACAGTCTGTCGCTTGTGCTTTTGCCTGTGGTCTTTCTTTTGCTGTGACATATTGTTCTGCTAAATCACAGGGTGTGTCACACACTGAAGCATTGAAGATAGCTTCCAAACAGGCTGCAAAGTCTGGTGCAACTACAATGGTGACAGGAGTTGCTGCTCAACAACTCCTTCGTACAGAAGTTGGTCGAAATTTTGCTGCTGTAGCAACCAAAGCTATCAAACCAGCAGTTCAAGCTGCTATGAAGTCTGAACTTGGCAAACAGGTCGTTGCTAAAACCGCAACTGCTATTGCCGGAAAACAAGTTGCGGGTGCGGCTGCAGCAAATGTTGTGACTAAGGCTTTGCGTACAAATGCAGTTGTTAGCACTGTTGTATTTGTAGGCACAACAATTCCTGATGCAGTAAATCTTTGTCGTGGAAAGATTTCAGGTGCAGAGTTCGCTGAAAACACCACAACTAATGCCGCAGGTGTAGGTGGTGGTTGGGCTGGTGCAAGTGCTGGTGCTGCTGTTGGTTCTATGATTTGCCCTGGAGTTGGAACCGTTATTGGAGGAATTGTTGGCGGTCTAGGAGGAGGTATTGGTGCCTCGTTAGGTATGAAGAAGGTATTCAGCCTCTTTAAGTAATTCAGTGTATCTCGTTTCCCTCATTTGAGGGGAACGAGGCTAATAATACATTCACAAATGGTTCTTGAATGTAAGAACCTATAAGTCGCTCGTTTTTTTTTGCTTGCCTAAAATTTTTGAAGTAACTTTGCACCAGAAAATAAACGGTTAGAAGCCGAACACTCTCATTTATAAAAACAAAAAATAAGATTTAAGGCAATGGCTGAAGCCTGAATTACACCTAAATATGGGTGCAGTTATAGATGCCGAAATTCTTCTACCTTAATTATTGTCGATTATGGTTAGTACATCTTCAGAGAGTGTTTGTAACTTTATCTATCCTCCGTTCATTTTAGTTGATCCCTGTCCTCCTATTCTCACAAAGACAGTTGTAAGGACAGTAGCAACTATCGCTGGTATTGCTTTAGCTCCATGTGGAATACCAGGCAAAATTGTAGGAGGAGTGATAGGTCATGTATGTGGTTCAATAATTGCCGACAAGGTGCTTTAATTCTCATATACATACTATACGAAGTGTTTTCATTATTTTCTAATTGTTTTATTTTTGACTCTATGAGACCTGATTTTGATTTACAGTTTCTTCAGTTTTGCGAGAACGAGGATCTTCGCATCCTTTGTGATATTCTCATGTATGATAATAATGGAAAAATTCGCTTGAGCGAAGGTATTTCCAATAGTGACGAATATCTGGCATCATATCCAGATAATATGATTGGAATGTGGAAAGATCTTGCATCTGAACTCCAGAAATTCGGTGGCAACAGTATTGTTAATGTATTCCGAAATGGACATGGGCCATCTTACGAAAAGGTTGTTTATGACGTTTGCAAGCGAATGGGCGTACACGACATAGACAAGCATGATACTGCTGAGGAAATGGAACAGAAGCTACTCGTTGCCATATCCAAGAACGCTATCGGACAGATGAACGAGGATGATATACGTTCCATTATGGAAGAATGTCATGTTGAAGGATATGACTATACACGTGCAGGATTGATTGCTGCTATTATGGCTCTTCAGATTGTAAACCGTAGGCTTTTCATCATCGTTATCAATTCTGTGATGAGATTGGCAAGTCAGATACTTGTAGGACGTGGTGTTATGATGGTTGGAATGGGTATTCTATCACGAGGTATCGGCATTTTATGCGGACCTGTTGGATGGGCATTGTTGTGTGGCTGGACAGCATGGGATATAATGGGGCCTGCCTACCGCGTTACAATTCCTGCCGTGATACAAGTAGCATATATGCGTTCTAAGTATCAGGCAAAGTCTAACTCTAATTCTGAATGCGCATGATAACAGCTATTGAAATAATGCATCCTGAGGACAGAAAAGCCCTCCAGATGCTTCAGGCAATCCCTTGTATCGACACTATATGTAGGAAGCTTATGAATATTGGCTATGAACGGATATTCAGAGGCGAGAATCTTTCCAACATGGTAAGATGTTCTGAGAATTGTATGCCTAAGGTCTTTGAACTAATGTCAATTGTTGCGACAAAAATAGGTATTCCAGTACCAGAGGTTTATGTGTACAATGATCCTGGTATGAACGCTTATACATATGGCGAAGATAATACATTTATATGTATATCCAGCTCATGTGTTGAACGCCTTGACGATAATGAGTTGATGTGTTTAATGGCCCACGAATGTGGTCATATACTCTGTAAACATGTTCTTTATAATAGTGTAGTGGAACTGCTAAGTGAACTTGGCGAGAGATATGGCTTTATCTCATATACGCTATCTGGTCCAATGTATCTTGCACTACAATATTGGTCAAGACGAAGTGAGTTATCGGCTGATAGATGTGCTGCCGCAGTAATGGGTGAAGAGACCTTTCAAAGAATGACTATGAAAATGGCTTCTGGTCTAACCGAGATAGGTAATGATTCATACCAGTTCGTAAGGCAAGCCAGGGAGTACCATAGACACGAGAATCATTCTCTTTGGAATAAAGTTCAGCAGAATTGTAGAATGGCATTTTATTCCCACCCACAAATGGTAAATCGAGCTTACGAGATAGATCGCTGGAAGTGCAGTTCTGTTTATCGTAAGTACCAAAATCATTGATTATAATGTGTGCAATTATTGTATTTTCAATGACCTGTCCAAAATGTGGTCAGAGGTTCCGTTGGTGTAATGGTGGTGATGTCATCGTACTTCACTCACAACTATTTCCTACATGTCCTAATTGCAAATACGAAAGTTTTGCGAATGAATTTAATCCTAGTATCTCGAAGTCTGGTTTGTTTAATCATAATTGACTATTTTATGAATGAGTTTACATTTAAGGTTTTGAAAGCTGCAATATGTGCAGCTGCTAGTTGTGCGGCTGGTAAAGCATTTGAATCAGTCGTTAACAAATTAACGAGAACGGTTAGATACTAGCATGAGACAGGACAATTGGAATATTGAACAGCTCCGGCAGTCGCTGGACAGGAAAATTACCGGTACGGAAGAACGGATACGCAAGGGGCTGGAAGAGGCGAAAAAGGACTATTCCCGTTTCTTTGAATGGCAGGCGGACGATGTGTACAAGGCAGGCCGCCTGCGTGATTACTACGGCGTGTTCCGCAACAAGGTGAACGGGACGGATGATGTGGAGGAACTGCAAAGGTACTTCAAGGATATCGTAAGATACCAGCAGGAAAGGCTGCTTGCCAATCCGCCCGCAAGGAACAGCACCAGCCCGATGGCGAACATGGCGCATACCCTGTCATTGGAATGCATGCAAAGGCTGATTCAGGACTGTCAGGGATTCTTGCATACTCTTTCCCTCAAGGAACCGAAAAGGGAAATGAAAGAGGCAAACAGGCAGCCTGTGAAGAAAAAGTCGAACGGATTAAAAAGATAATAAAATGGTACAACAGAATTCCAACGTTACAAGATTGATGGAACGTCTGGACGCTACAATGGAAGTGTTGGACGGGAAGATCCAGGAAGGCACGGCAAGGTCCAATGCAAACTACCTTTCTTTCTTTGAAGACAAGTCTGAGGAGTTATACAGGCTGTATTATATGTATAAATGCTTAAATGACCTGCGTTCCAATATAAGAAAACTTGAGACACCGCAGCAGATTCAGGAATACATACAGCGAAGAAGGAATATCTGTCTGGATAAACTGCTGGAACAGGACATCTCCGCCAGGAGTACAAGCCCGATGAGCAATCTGGCCCATACACTCCGGCTCGAGTGTTCGCAGCAGCTTATCCGTGAATATGACCTGTTTATCCGTTTCCTTACCGCGACACCGCGACAGAGGCAGGAAGAGGAGTGTATTTCAAAAGTCAACCGGGATAAAGTCCGGAAGGGGGGATTAAGATTATAGTAAAAAATGAAACAGGTAAAGAGAATTTCTGTTTGAAGAGGAAAGGCAATACTATGCCTGCTTATGATGGTACTGTTGCCGTCAGGACTGACTGTCGGCCTGTCGGCACAGTCTGTAAAAATGCGACAGAAACCGGATCCGGCAAAATTTGAGCTTGCAGTCAGTCTTATAAAAAAAATCGAAGGACTTCATGAAAGGGACAATTTTCCCTACTACGGATTTGGACACAGGTTATTACCAGGCGAAAATCTGTCCTACGACATGACGGAGGCAGAAGCGGAGGCACTGCTGCGTAGGGATCTCATGAAACGCTATGCATTGTTTCGCAGCTACGGCAAGGATGCACTTCTTTTAATGGTCTTGAGCTACAATGTCGGGACATCCGCATTGCTCGGCTATGGGAAACGCCCCAAAAGCTGCCTGCTCCGAAAGCTGGAAGCCGGAGACCGTGATATATACAGGGAATACATTTCCTATTGCCACTACCGGGGACGGAAGGTCAAATCAATAGAAAGACGCAGAAAAATGGAATTTTTACTGCTTTATGAGAAATAAAAGGAACGAGGGAGAGCATACGCCGTTTCGTAGTGCCCTCCCTTCATTCATATAGGATTTTCAATACTTCCCACATTATAAATCCGGTTGTTTATAATGTGGGGAATATGTCATGCCTAATACCCGATATTGAAATTCAGCAGCTGATGGATAAAAAGCCTGCCGCGTTCCGTCCATACGGTATGCATGGCCGTTCCGGTTTTGCCATACATGCGTATGTGTCCGGGTATATCCTTCCTTATGATATCGGGCGGTAAGCATCCATGTTCCTGACTGGCGGAACTGGACTCCAAGCAATTTCAACCTGTAATTCAGCTCCCTTCCGCTCATTCCAAGTTCTTTGGCTATCTGTGTGGTCGTGTAGGTACTTGCCGAATGCAGGACCTCTTCAAAATACCTTACCTTAGGAGCCTGCCGGCTTAATTTGATGGCGTTCTGCGCGTTTTTCTCTTCCAGTACGGATATATGCCTGTCACGTTCCTTTATCCTGTTTTCTGCGAGCAACAAGGCCCGTGAAAGCAGTTCGGAGTCGGTTTCTCCCTTTATGTCAAGCAGGTATCCGCCTTCTTTTAATGTTCGTGGGACGAGGTCGTCAAAGATCCAGCTTTCAAACCTTTCAGCTGAGGGCAGACGGCTTCCGGCTATAAGCCTGTACACGTTCCCTTCATCTATGAACTTGATTTTCTGACGTCCGCCCCTGGTAGGGATGTCGTGAACGGATGCTGCTGAAAAAGTAGCCATATGACTTGAATCACATCTTTAACAAGTGGAGGATGTTTGCATTCACAAGAATCAAGCATCCTTCATTTTTCTATAATCCGGCATTATTTTACTTGTGTATATTATTGATTTTCAATATATTTGTACAACAAATCAATGATAATTCCATGTTAAATCCACAGACAGGAATCAAGTTTAGCGACTATAATTCGCTTTATGATATATTAATTCCTCAAGACAGCAAATATCGTCAGCTAAATGAACTGATAGATTTTGCATCGATCCGTAAGGAATTGGTTAAGAACTATAGTAAGAATATGGGTCGCGAGGCCATAGACCCTATTATCCTTTTTAAATACTTATTGTTGAAGACCATGCACCCTGTCTCAGACAGAGACCTAATAGCACGTTCTCGCACGGATATGGCATATAAGTATTTCCTTGGATTGCGCCCAGAGGATGATGTCATTGATCCATCTCTGTTGACTGTATTTCGTCGCCAGAGAATTAGAGACATTAACCTAATGGATTTACTGTTGCGCTCCAGTCTGGATAAAGCCAAGGCTTTGGGTTTGATAGTCTCAAAGAAGATACTTGTAGACTCCACTCATACATTATCCGTCTTCAGAAGATACACTCCTGCAGAAGCCATCAAGCACCGTAGTGGTGCTTTGCTACAGGTAATAAGGGCAACAGATATGGAGTTATATAAGTTGCTCCCAGCAGCTGTTGTCTCCAAGAATGCAGATGAGATGATAGACTATGCGGAACGCCTTTTGAATGCCATCTCAAAATCAGACAGGATTATAACGCCAGGAATAGAAGAAGGCATGAATTATCTTCAGGAAGCCCTGGCAGATATAGAAACTCGTGCCATGGTATGTCGCGACCCCGACGCCCGCTCCGGGCACAAGGACAGGAGTAAGCCTTTCACCGGATACAAGGTACACATAGCCGAGACTGAGAATGGTTTTATCACCGCCACAACTGTCACCTCGGGCGATAAAGATGATGGTTCGCAATTATCAGGACTGATAGAAAAAACAGAGGAAAACGGAGTAAAAGATATAGAGTGTGTTATCGCAGATACAGCCTACAGTTCCAAAGACAACATAAGCGCATGCAAAGAGAAGAACATAAAGCTAGTCGCTCCTTTGAATCCTACTGTGAATGGATTCCGCGATAAGAATGATGGCTTCATATATAACAAAGACGCGGACTGTGTAACATGTCCGGCAGGAGAAATATCGGTAAAAAAGAGATTGATAAAGTATAATGCAAAAAAGAAGTGCAATGGAGGTTATGAATATCGTTTCGACATAGAGAAATGCAAACATTGTCCATTGAAGGAGGGTTGTTATAAGGACGGGGCTGAGAGCAAAACCTATATGATAAGGATTCTATCGGAAGAGCATGCAAGGCAGAAAGAATTCCAGAAGACGGACGAGTTCAAACGCGATATAAGCATCCGCAAACGCATAGAGAGCAAGAACTCTGAACTAAAGAATAGACATGGATTAAAAACGACGATATCTTTTGGCATGGAAAGCCTTGAGATACAGACCGCCGTGGCCGTATTCTATGTCAATCTCAAGCGAATAATGACACTTAAGGCTGCAAAGTAGCCAAAAAGTGGGCTATATTTGAGGAAAATCGATTAAATTAGAGAGAAAACTGCAAATCAACTCTAAAAATCTTGGGAAATCTAATTGAATTTGTCCGTCAGTCTGAGTTCCCAAGATTTTTATGATACTTCAAAGAAACAAGGAAAAAAAAGAGGTCGCTTTTTCAGCAGCATCGAACGCAGACTCCCTTCTGTTTACAGTGCCGGTCTATGGCATCCCTTGTATTGGCGTATCCCAATGATGCGGCGACATCCTTTGCGCAAAACCATATTTTGCCGTCCTTCTCGACTGTCCGGATTTTACCGAACTCAGGATGTTCCGCTATAACAAATGTATGCATGCTGTCTATTATTTATAAGTTGATTCTATCGCTTTGAATATCTCATGGATTACCTGGGGGACGATGGCGTTTCCATATCCCTTGACGGACTGCTGCCGCCAGGAAGAAAAGGTAATACCGTCCAATTGACGGGGAACCCCATCATCTCGGCCACAAACAGGGGATTGAGTTGGAAACTCCTCCCAGCCCGGGCAAAGAAATCGGGAAGGCTGCCCTGATGCGGGTTCTTCCCCTTCCTTTTGAAATTTTCCAAGGTCGGCGCGCCCTTCCAGTCCCTTGCCGTCGGCGTCGGGAGCAGCCCGTGGAAGTCCAGGAAGTCCGTCAGGCCGTTGGGGTTCTTCTCCCCGTCCTCCGTCTCGTGCATCGACACGCGCCCCTGACGTTTCCAGCGTTCCACCCGCTGCCGGTGGTGTATCTCCGTCGCTGTCGGGGTGGGCAGCAACATCTCGCGGATGATTTCCGGAAGACCCTTCTGGAGACAGTTCGGTCCCCTCGGGCTGTAATCCCTCGCCATCGGCGTGGGCAACAAACCATATGCGGTCCCTTCTGTGCGGGGCACCGACGGCACAAGCCGGAATAAGCAGCGGCTGGACGGTATATCCTTCACGCTCAAGATCACGGCAGATGGTCTCGACGACGTATTCCTCCCGCTTGCGGTATACAGGCTGATCCTCTCCGAACAGAGAGGGCTGACATCCCATGTGAGCCGCCTTGCCGGGCTGTACCATCGTGAGGATGCCACCAACGTTCTCACCAACAATCCAACCGGGCCGGATCTCGTGAATGGCACGGAGCATGTGAGGCCAGAGGTAACGGCTGTCCTCCGCGCCCTTTCGCCGGCCGGCAACGGAAAAGGGCTGGCATGGGAAACCTCCTGTGAGGATGTCGATCCGTCCCCTTCATCCCCGAAAATCCGTAGTTGTAATATCCGTATAACTTTCTGCATGGCTGAACCAGTAATTTAAAATTCGGTTACAAAACTCATCTATCTCACAATGGAAGGCGTTACGCCATCCCATTCATTCGGCGGCAAGATCCGCCGCACCAAACCCGCTGAACAGCGAGGCATGTACCAACTGTCTCATATTGAATCCTATTAATCGGTTAATGAATCCGTTACATTTCCTGTCTCTTTTTTCACCGGAACGGTTATCGCCATTCCGTCGATCTTGCGGTATATCTTTCCCATCTCCAGCATGTTCTTTAACCGCAGAATGTCCGTAATCTCGTAGACGGTTATACCATTCTGCACGCTGAAACGGATATACCCCTTCTGACGTTGCGCCTCCACTTCCTCACGGGTCATCTGGAGAAGCTCGCAGATCTCCTCCAGCGTGAAGGTCAGTTGCACTTCCTTGACGGTATGCGCATAGGTCAGGATACTCAGTATCTGCAGGCATTTACGGTGTGCCTTGACAAGGGCGGCAAACTTGTTCCGCTCGATCATGATGTACTTACTTTGATTTTCCATTCTTCTTATTATTAATTGTTATTGGTTTCTGTTCTTCGAGGGCTTCCGGCAGGACGGCCGTGCCATATTCCTCCCGGAGGAACTTGTACACGTCGAATGCCCAGAAGTACACCTTGCCGCTGATCTTGAAGGACGGCAGCTTTCCCGACATGCGCCAGCGTATCAGCGTCCGGTCGCAGACTTTCAGCTGGAGACGCATGTCGCGGCTGTCCAGCATCTGCTTGCCGTTGAAATTACTAAGTGCTTCCAACTCCATTTCCAGACGGGCGATGAGCTTGTTCTGACGCTCGAAGCATCCTTCGATCATCTGCCTGAGCTCCATGATTTCATTCTTGCCTTCTTCCATTTGTCGGTTGTTTTTAGTTCGATACTGTTTTTGTCTTTCTTCGCTTGCAAAGTTTGGGAAAATCGGAGCGTGAACATAGGGCTGACGGATACCGCCAGCCCCATATTTTGCCAGTAAACCATTATGTATCAATGATGTATTTTTTGAAGTTTTTTGAGAGGGTAAAACCCTATTACCGGGAATAAACTATTCGGAGGAGAGGTAATACAGTAAAAAGAGGATATCTTACGGATGGCAATAAAAAAGGAGACCAAGTCCGAAATAGGACCTGATCTCCCTTGAAAATCCCGCATAAAAACTTGCTAAGGTCAAGTAAATTAACTACTTTTGTAGCTGAAGAGTTATTTGAGGTTATGCAGAAAAACGCAAGCAAGCGATGGATTTTCGTCACCTAATCGTTACCTGCCTATTTTCTATGCTCCGCTTACCTTTTGACAATCAAAAGGTTAAAGAAAACTACGCTATTTTTTAGCACAAAGGTGTAACTTTCTCTTCTTTTCACCGACTAACCTAATAAAAACACCTTTGAAAGCTGATGAGTATAGAACAGGAATTTGCCGACAAGCTAGTGCAATACAAGCACATCATTTACAAGGTATGCTTCATGTATGCAGACAACAAGGACGATGTGAACGACCTTTTTCAAGAGTCTGTATTCAATATATGGAAGTCATACAAAAACTTCCGGGGGGAAAGTTCGTTTGTCACATGGGTTTACCGCATATCCCTGAACACGTGTATCTCGGACTTCCGAAAGAAAAAGAAGTATGACTATGTACCTTTGGAACAGCAGGTAGATATTCTGGAAGATTGTGAACACAACGAACTGCTGAAAGAAATGTATTCACTCATCAAACGACTGAACAAGGTGGACCGTATGTTTATCCTGCTCTGGCTGGACGAGAAATCATACGATGAAATAGCCGAAATCACCGGAACGAACCGCAATAATGTCGCGATAAAACTGCACCGTATAAAAGAGAAATTAAAAAATATGTCGAACTTGTAATCATACAATTATATGGAACTTGAAGAATTGCAAAAAGCATGGAAAGAGTTGAATGAACGGGTCAGCCAGAATGAACTGGTTCATCAGCAACAGATTATAGAGATGTTGTCACGGCAAAAAGAAAGTTGCCTGCAAAGAATGCTGAGGATGGACAAAATAGCTTCTATATTTATGTTAGGAGTAACGATTCTAATGTTCGTTGATTTTATTCATTTGAACGGTAAATTAGTGTTTTGGCCGGCAATATTCGGACTTCTGCTATATGCTCTTACAGTCAACTTTGCAGGAGTTATTTTATTGACTAAAATAAAAAAAGAAACAAACCTTGAAATGCAAATAAAGAATATACTCCGATATAAAATGCTTATCAATTGGAGTTATATCATCGGATATTTGCTGGTAACTCCTTTTATATGCATATTCCTTTACACCTACCGCCACCTGTGGTGGCTCATGATAACAATGTTTGGTTTAATCTTAGCAGGTGTACTGACAGACTACTTCCTCTTCCATCATGTATCGGACAGAATTAAAGAATTGACACACGTCAATAAAGAATTGATGGAACTGAAAAAGAAGCATAAAGAATAAATTTTCACTCTACAGTGAGGGTACTTATCCGGATATTTTATTCCTTTGTACCCTCAATCAGAATAAAAAGCACTTTATGTTTCAACTGTATCTGCTGCTTCGTCTGAAAAATTTTGGAAGAATAGTTATAGAATTGGGTATCTTCAGAATAGTCTTCCTTACCATCTTAACGGTGGCTGCCATCATGATATTGTTCTTGGCAGAAAACCGTTTCGCTATTCCTGTGGTATGCGTTCTCTTATTAGCCGGTTATCATAATGTCCGGAAAGACAAAGAGTTTTTACGCACTTTAACACCTCATCTTTCTGTGTTCCTGATAAAAGAATACACCTTGATCGCATTACCTTTTGCCGGAATAGAAATAATAAAAGGACAATTTACCGACGCTATCGGCTTATGGCTGTTCGCCGCCTTATTACCTTGCCTGAAAAAAATAAAACTGGAACACAAACCTGTCCGTCTTCCTTTTCTTTACAAAGGAAGTTATGAATATATACGAATGTTCCGCCAATCTTTCTGGGTCTATATCCTACTCTTTCTTTTTGCAACCGCAGGAACCGTACACGGAAATATAAAAATAAACAAAGTATGTCTCATACTATGGGGATTGGTACAGGCATCAGGCTATCTGCAAACAATGGACAACAGATATCTTCTTCATTTCAAAAATTTCAAGACTTTATGCCTTTTCCAACTAAAAAGCATAGCATGGAATGTTTTCATCACCTCCATTCCTTTCAGCTTAACGCTTATAGCGTCTACCTATGACCAAGATGAAATCCTCTTTTTCTTATCTTATTATACTGCCACCTTAATTTATGCCATTGGTATCGGTATGTTGCGCCATATCATCCCATCCCCCCTATTGCTGTTTATTGTGCAATTAAGTATATTAATGCCTTTTTATTTAGGCTCTCTTTTTGTTCCAATTATTTTAATACCCGGCATAGCACTTACAGCATTGCTGACCTGCCATGCGCACAAACGCTTAAAAAGATTATTATGATAGAAGTGAATGATTTACATAAAAGTTTCGGTAAGGTCAAAGTATTAAACGGCATTCATTTGGAGTATCACCCTGGAAAAATATATGGCTTGGTGGGCGAGAATGGAGCCGGAAAGACTACTTTATTCAATTGTATAATGGGAATCTATGATTATACCGGAAGCATAACCAAAAGCAAAACTTTAAAAACAGGTTATCTGTCTGCATCCAACTTCTTTTATTCCCAAATCACGGGTCTTGAACACTTGGAATTCTGTATGAAGGCCAAAGGTCTGCCGGTCAATACACCCACCATTCAACATTTAAATGAAATTTTCCAACTGCCCCTTGACAGGTATGCTGCCGAATATTCTACCGGAATGAAAAAGAAACTGGGATTTATGGCATTATTGTTGCAAGACAATGACGTATTTATTCTTGACGAGCCGTTCAATGGGGTGGACTTGAAGGGATGTATCCTGATGAAAAGACTCATCCGGCAACTGAAAGCAAAAGAAAAGACGGTGATAATTTCCTCACATCTCATTGCCTCGCTAAGGGAAATATGTGATATTATCCACTATCTGAACGAAGGGGGTATTTACAAAGAATACCATGAAGAAACAACAGAAGAGATAGAAGAGGATATATTATGCAATACTAAAAGCTGATTCATCTATCATGATGAAACAAATATAACAGTGGTTTTACCACTGAACTACCATGAAAAAATAGAATGAAAACCTAAAGAAATATTTGTTCATAATGCATTGTTTTTATAATTAAAGAAAATCTCCTTTCACCATAACAAATTGTAAATCAATAGAATTATAATCCGTTTGGTGTGAAAGGAGATTTTATAAAGTCCTGTTTCCGTTCTTATTCAGCCGGTTCTTACAAAGTACAAGTTCCTTCGACCAGCTTGCCCATTGCCCATACGGCACGGATATTCAAGTCCTGGTCAAGAATCAAGATATCGGCATCTTTGCCTTTCTGAAGTGAGCCCTTGCGGTCATATACTCCCATAATCCTGGACGGAGTTTCCGAAGCCATACGGACAGCATCTTCCAATGGGATTTCTGCCTTTTGCACCAAGGTACGGATCAAACGGTCCATGGTAGCCACACTGCCTGCCAAAGCAGAACGGTCGGCCAGTTTGCACACACCATCCTCAATGATGACACGAGGGTCAAAAGCTACATTGCTTTCACTGGCGGCACATGCCAAAGCATCGGTAATAACACAAGCACGTTCCACACCCTTAATCTTATATATCAGGCGCAAGATAGTAGGAGGAACATGAATACCATCGGCTACCACTTCCACTGTCATATCGTCTATCAGATAGATACTTTCTACTGTACCTTCATATTTATACTCACGGCGCTTATGGAAGCCCGGCATCGCATTATAGAAATGTGTAGCATGAGAATAACCGGACTCCCAGGCTGCACGGATATCTTCATATTCGGCCTGTGTATGTGCCACAGAAGCCAAGATGCCTTTTCCTGTGATATACTTACCAAACTGCATGGCACCCGGCAATTCGGGTGCAGCATCCCAACGCTTGATACAGCCCCACTTCTCTACAATAGGAAAATACTGGTAGTACCATGTTTCATGTGAGCATTAATGGCTGTACGGAAAGCCTCTTCCGTACCTTCCATAAAATCACCGCCACCACCACCATGACAATGGATTTCCACACCACCGGGAACAACATACATACCTTTAGCGTCAATCAGCTCGGCTCCGATAACAGCTAAATCACAATTGGTAACTTCTAAAATCTTATTGTCGCGCATAAGGACAGATCCGTCCTTCAACCAGCCCTGTGGGGTAAGAATCTTTGCGTTAATGATTTGGGTCAACATGATACTATGATAAGTTAGAATTTTTAATTGGCATATTAAATTTGCCAACAAAAATAGCAACTTTTTCACTTTCTAAAACAGATTTCCCCAATTATTTTCCAACTTTTTTTAATAAATAAGCCCCGCTTAATAAAATCAAGCGGGGCACAGATAGTGGAAATTGAAACAAATCTTTTTACTTACTCATTAAAACTAGCCTACCTGATTTAAGTCCTTTACCTGTTGCGGTCAATATGATTTCTCCCGGTTTATCAGTACTTTGCACAACAGCAGTCATCATTCCGTTAAACACTTTCATCTGCGGAACATGGAAAAGTTCCAATGAAGTGGGATCTCCGTTTGCACCGGCACGATAGGTTCCCGCACCTTTTACAGAATACTTGATGAGATGCTGCGCATCGGGACAAAGATTACCCTCTTTGTCCACCACTCTTACTGTGACAAATGACAAATCCTTGCCATCAGCCTTTATTTCATTGCGATCTGTAACCAGTTCTATATGGTCGGGCTTGCCTGCCGTATGGATTTCCTTTTCGGCCACAGCTTCCCCCTTATCATTATAGGCAACCACTTTTACGGTTCCCGGCTCATACTTTGTATCCATCCACATCAAACGGTAGCGTTTCTGGCGTTTGAAATCTGCTATGGAAGCAGAATCCGCACTATTTTCAGCCGTTACAGTCAAATCTTTGGTACGCTTACCCTGACTCTTGCCATTGATAAACACTTCTGCCGACGGATAATTTGTATAAACAAAGATAGGAGTCACTTCTCCTTCACGTCCCGGCCATGTCCAATGAGGAAGGATATGCAGCGTTTCTTCATCTTTGTTCCAATGACTGCGGTACAGATAGTAACGGTCTTTGGGCAATCCGGCCAGGTCGATGATACCGAACAAAGAAGAATGGCTGGGCCAATCAGTATAATAAGGAGTCGGTTCGCCCAAATAATCGAAGCCCGTCCATACAAATTCTCCGATACCCCATGCGTTATCCTCATGCCAAATCCAGTCATCCTCCGGCAAATTGGACCAACCACAATGTTCCACATCGTAAGAAGAAGACTGATGATCGTCATATTTCTTCATAGCCTGACGGACAACAGGGAATTTATAGACGCCACGCGAACTTACTGTAGAAGCTGTTTCACTACCTAGAATAATCTGCTGAGGCAATTTCTTATAGTTTTCTGGATATTTATGAGGGCGGTAATTGAAACCGGCCACATCCATCACAGCAGCCATATTATTATTTACTACAGCATCAGGCGCATCCATACCTTGTGTTACAGGACGGGTAGGATCTTCACGATGACAGATATCCTGTAACATACGCGAAAGCTTTGGTCCGTTATTGCCATTCCACTGGTCGGGTACTTCGTTACCGATGCACCACATAACAATACTCGGATTGTTACGGTAATGACGGATCAGATTAGTCAGATCCTTCTCCACCCATTCATCAAATATTTTATGATAACCGTTGGCCATCTTTGCCGATTTCCACTCGTCGAAAGACTCCACCATCAGCATCATACCCATTTCATCACAAACCTCCACCAATTCGGGTGCCGGCATATTATGAGAAGTACGGATGGCATTACAACCCATATCTTTCAGAATACGAATCTGACGACGTATAGCGGCATCATTTACAGCACCGCCTAACGGACCCAAGTCATGATGGTTACATACCCCTTTGAATTTGGTCAGCTTTCCATTCAGGAAAAAGCCCTTGCCGGGAACAATCTCCAAAGTACGGATACCAAAGCGGGTGGTATATTCGTCTTTCAAGGTATTCCCTTCATATACTTTGGATTCAGCTGTATAAAGAACCGGAGTATCAGGACTCCACAACTCAGGATTAGCCACTGCAAACTCCTGTTCAAACAAAGCATTATCAAAAACACTCAACTTGTTTTCCCCGGTAGCAACCACTTTGCCGTTTTTATCCTTGATCTGCGTCACAATACGGTAATTATCCTTATTAGCTCCTTCAGGGCTAACCAAAGAAGTTTTCAAAGACACTTTTGCATATTTGTCTGTCACCACAGGAGTGGTAACATACGTCCCCCAAGCAGGAATATGCGTATCTTCATTGATTACCAGATGAACATTGCGGTACAATCCGGCCCCCGGATACCAACGTGATGATTCAGGCTCGTTTTCCAAACGGACTGCCAGTTCGTTCCTCTCACCCAGTTTCAGATAAGGGGTCGCATCCACATAAAAAGAATTATAACCGTAGGGCCAATAACCGGCCTCCTGCCCGTTCACATAAACACGGGCATGGCTCATTGCTCCATCAAATATCAAAGTCGCTTTCTTGCCTTTCTCAAAACCAGGAGCATCAAAGTTCAGGCGATACCATCCGGTTCCTACAAACGGAAGACCTCCGGTACGTCCGGCATGTTCCATCGCCTCGGTCTGTCCATCTTGAGTAATAGCCATTTCCTGCTTGTCGTTATTGATACTGAACGGACCATAAATCGCCCAATCATGAGGAACGGTGACGTTCTGCCATTTACTGTCATTATAACCGGGATTGGCAAATTCCGCATTATCTTCACGCGTAAATTTCCACCCTTTTTCGAAAGTCTGCTCTGTACGTACCTGCGCTTGCAAAAAAGCAAAATAACAAACAGCTCCTAACGCAGCACACAAAAATCGTTTCGTATTCATAGTTATTTCTTATTAGGATTTTCTGTTACTATAAAAGTAATTTCACCTGCCTTGATCAAATCATCATGCGAAATCAAATATTTATTAATTTTCTTATTGCCCAGTCTGATTTCCTTTATATAATCCCCTTGTCCTTCTTTCTTGATAACCAATTCTTTCTTGCCCCAATATTTAGGATCAAGCTGAACGGTCACTTTATCAAAAGTAGGAGTGGTCAATGTATATTCGGGCACACCCGGACAATCCGGATAGAATCCCATCATACTGAATATAGCCCATGCAGACATCGTACCCGTATCATCATTGCCGGGAATTCCATCCGGCTTAGTTGTGAAATACTTAGCCAGCAATTCCTTCACCAATTTCTGTGTACGCCATTCTTCACCTTTGAAACGACTGAACAGGTAAGGATAGGCTATATCGGGTTCATTGGCCGGATCATAATTCCCTTCATCAAACACGCTTTGCAATTTATCAACAAATTTCTTGTCGCCCCCCATCAACTTTACCAAGCCATTGATATCATGAGGCACAAAGAAAGTGTAATTCCATGCATTACCTTCATGGAAACCGGGACTAGGTGCAAAATTAGCTCCTTCTTTCGGATCAAACGGTTCATAGAATTTGCCTTCTTTAGTTATCGGACGCAAGGTTCCGAAATCCTTGCTATAATAATTTTTATAGCCCATAGAACGTTTGCGGAACAATTTCGCATCTTCTTTCTTACCTAAAGCCTCCGCCAAGGTAGAAAGTGCATAGTCGGCAACATAGTATTCCAAAGCATGAGAAACCGAATTATCATACTGACTTTCCATCGGCACATACCCTTTGGACATATAATCGTCATTATCCGGACGCATCAGATTATCCTTGCCCGGAGTAGTGGCCGACTTATACATTCCCTTATAAGCTTCGTCAATGTCAAAGTCTTGCAATCCCTTCATCCAACTGTCTACCAGAACAGGAATAGAAGGGTCACCTTCCATCGTCAATGTTTCACGACCATACAATTCCCATTTCGGGAACCATCCGTGTTCCTTGTATATGCCCATCATGGTGTGAATCATATCCATCTGACGCTCCGGATATACCAAAGTCATCAACTGGTGATAGTTACGATAAGTATCCCACAATGAGAATACCGTGTAACGGTTATGGTTGGTGGTCAAAATCTTATCTCCCTCCATTTGTGGATATTGTCCGCTTACATCCTGCAAAATATTCGGATGAACCATCGTGTGATACATAGCGGTATAGAATACTCCTTTTTGCTCTTCCGTTCCACCTTCCACTTTGATACGGGAAAGATCATCGTTCCATTTCTTACGGGCTTCCGCACGCAGTTTGTCGAATGTTGTACCGAAAGGCTGTTCTTTTTCCAGATTCAAACGGGCATTCTCTATGCTGACAAAAGACACGCCCATACTGACTTCAATCACTTCTTCCGCTGTGGTATCGTAAGTAAACCACACTCCTATATCATCTCCGCTTATTTCTTTTGTATAAGCAGTATAGAGTTTGTATTTACCGGCCGTATCATCCCATTGCGCCTCCACACCCATCGGACGCATCATTTTCCAATAACCGCGTTTTGCCGGTACTTTGTTGATACGCATTACAAAATAGATAGGAAATACCGCCTGAGGATTATAACAGAAAGTTCCCAACAATTTGGTACCTTCAATCTCACGGTCGTTTACAAAACGAACGGTAGCACCACTCTCATTGGTCAATCCCTCTCCCAGATTCAACAAGATATTGCTTTGTCCGGCAGGAAAAGTAAAGCGTGCCATACTGGTACGTGGAGTGGCAGTCAGTTCACATTTCACATTGTATTTATCCAGTATATTGGTATAATAACCCGGATTTGCAGTTTCACCTTGATAGAAGCTTCCATAATTATGATAATCCACATCCAGTTTGCCGGTGGTAGGCATTAATAACAATGATCCCAATTCCGGACAGCCTACCCCGCTAAGATTAACGTGCGCAAAGCCGGTAAGATATTTATTATTGAATTCGTATGGAGTGGACCACCATTGCTTGTCTTTATCCTTATCCCCTTCGGGAACCCCCATCACATTGAAAGGAGTCACCGACATCATTCCATGAGGGGTTAATGCTCCGGGGTTTGTCGTACCGTAATTAGTAGTACCCACAAAAGGGTTTACATAATCTACCGGCTCTTTCTGTGCTGCCGCAGAAAAAACTGAGATACAAGCCAGAACAGCCGATAACAAAATTTGTTTCTTCATGCTATTTGTTGTTTATATAAGTTCTATTATTTCACTACAATTTCATCTGTAAACAAGAAACCTCCGAATTCGCCCGAAGATGCCTGATAACGTATGTAACGTGCTTTGGCATTTCCTTCCCAACCAAAGTTGATGAAAGTCACTTTGTCATCCTTCACTACTTTATGCTCCATGCGCTTCAGTTCCGTAAACTCCTTACCATCATTGGAAACGGAAATGATCACTTCTGAAGGCACAAAGACTTCAGGTCCACACACCTGCATAAAGTCTGCTCCAACAGAATGAATTTCTGTTTCTTTTTCCATATCAATGGTCACATCCATTCTTTTCTTGTCTATAAAACCTTGCCAACGCCTGTCACCATAAGTCCAGCCTCCGATCACACCATCTACCAAGGCACTGTCACCACCGGCCGAATAGCCGGGATAATAAGCGGCATCCGGTCCGTAAGCCACTTTCTTACCTACTGCCAAATGCTGTACGGGCTGATCCGCTCCCGGACGATTTCCTATCTCATTTTTCAATTCAAAAGGATGGTATCCTTCAGCTTTCAATGCCTCTACCTCTTTCAATGCACGAACATGAAAATCATCATAGTTCTTCACAGAAGGGGCACTCCAAGCAACTTCCGCCAAGGCAAGAATACGAGGATAAATCATCATTTCCGCATGTTCCGGAGTCGGAATATATTCTGTGAATAAATTAGCTTGTACTCCATACACCAACTGGACTTTATCCGCACTCAAAGTATCGGGTACAGGATTAAATGAATAAACTTTGGACAAAGGCAGATAGCCTCCTATTGCTTCCGGCTGGGAATCAGGAGCATCCTGATAAGAATCAAAATAGCAGAACTCACCCGGACTCATAATAGCCATGTGGCCGGAATCAACCGCTTTCATTCCCCCTTCCGTGCCACGCCATGACATGACAGTGGCATTAGGTGCCAAACCACCTTCCAATATTTCATCCCAACCCAATAATTTACGTCCGTGGGCATTCAAAAAGACCTCAATACGATGAATCAGATAACTCTGTAACTCGTTCACATCTTTCAAGCCTTCTTTTTTCATACGTGCCTGGCACAGTTTGCAAGTGGGCCATGAGGCTTTACCTGCCTCATCCCCTCCTATATGAATATATTCGGACGGGAAAAGTTCCATTACCTCTGTCAGCACATTTTCCAGAAACTCGAAAGTCTTTTCATTACCGACACAGAAATCGGCTTGTTTGTAAGGTTCGTGTGTACAAGACAACTCGGGATAAGCAGTCAGTACTTCTTCCGAATGCGCAGGCATCTCTATCTCAGGAATAACAGTAATAAAACGCTCCTGAGCGTATGCCACCAGTTCGCGGATATCATCTTGAGTATAATAACCTCCGTGAGCATCTTTACTGCCTTCTTCTTCATACCGTCGTCCGTTATTCCACCATTCTTTCCAGGTAGGAAACTCACGCCATGCCGCAAATTCTGTCAGACGGGGATATTTTTTTATTTCAAGACGCCAGCCCGCAGCGTCAGTAAGATGCAGATGCAGACGGTTCAATTTATAATATGCCAAAGCATCCATCTGCTTTTTTATAAATTCCTTATCGAAGAAATGACGGGAAACATCCATCATAAAGCCACGATAAGCAAAACGGGGTTCATCTGTAATGACTCCTGCCGGCAATCCTTTTTCATCAACCATTTGCAGCATAGTCTGAACTCCATAGAACAATCCTGCCCCGGAAGTTGCACGAATAAGTACCTGATCAGGAGTTACCGTCAGAACATATCCCTCGGAAGAGTTTACCTCCGGCAGTTCCGCCACTTGTTTCAAGACAACATTATGTCCCTCTTCTGCTATTACCGGTTTCAAATTCATGGAAGAAGCCACCAGATAATCTTCCAAAATCTTCTTGTCCCCCTCAGACGCATCTATATATAACCCTGTTTCCGAATTCAATGAAAACACTTCCTGCTGTAATTCCACCTTTAATGGTGCGGGAATAACAGAAAGTGTGCGTTGCTCTTCTTTCGTGCAACTTGCAAACAGCAAGCCCAATGCAACTTCCGCCAATATAATCAATCTTCTCATCTTCTCTTTTCTTTAATTCTATTAATTTCATTAGTACGAATGCCCGGTTTCAATTCTCCATTAATAATGTAATGAAATCCGTCCTGCGAAACTATTACAGCTCCGGCACGCGCACCTTGCTCATATTCGCCTAATGTAGTCCATTTATCCGTCTGCGGATGATAGAGCAGCAGGTTTCTATTAAACCGATACCACTCTACAGGATGTGACAAATATTCTTTTCCCGCATAAATACCTTGCAGAGCTTTTAAGAATATATCCTTATCAACTCCTCCGGCACACAATATCATACCCTCGCCAAAAGAGGTTCCCATTCCACCACCTAAAGAGATCTCATTACCTTCCGCATCATACGGGGTGGCAACCGATGACCATTCTTTCGTTTCCGGAGAATACATATATCCATCTACTGACAAAGAAGCCTGATGCCCTTCAACAGCCGGGGCAAATCCCCCCCACACATAAAGTTTTCCATCTTGTGCCACGCAAACAGGTTGTACTCTGGGTTCACCCGGAATATCTGTTTCTCTTTTCCATCCTCCAGACAAATCCGACAGATCAAGCATGTACATGGCCGAGGATGGAATGCCATTTACATTTCCACCGACAATATATAGTGAATGTCCTACTAATGCACCTGCCATATTATCCATAGTTACAGGCAAAGAGGGCAAAGTATCTCTTTTCAAGGTGTCTTTTTGCAAAGATAAAAGAAAAACATCAGACAAGCTGTGTGTTGCCGTAGTCCCTCCAACACAAATTAACCCTTTTTCAGTAGAAATAGTGACTCCATAAGCTGCTGCCTGAGGCAGTTGGCCTATTTTCTTCCACTCAAAAGCCGTATCATTTGACAAAGGGGCGATATATATATCCCGATAATAAGCTTTTTTTCCTCCATCGGCTACCGGTATATCAGGGAAATTACAACCTCCGGCTATCAGCAAATTTCCTTCAATCACTCCCGCATATAATGCAGAAACTCCCTTAAGAAAACCGGTATTCTCTGTAGGGAACCCATGCATTTTCTCAAGAGATATTTCAGAAGCATCCGATTGACCGCTACAAGCAGCCATTGTCATCATGCCCAGTATCGCATAAACGCCATATATTATTTTTCTGATCATGTTTTCATGGTGAAGCAAATAATAAAAAGTGTGCCAAAAGCAAATCAGCCATCCCGCTTGCCCCAGAAACGGATTGCACCAACGCAAACACAGCATTCCTTACGCATATGGACGGAGGCATTCCACCTCACGCCCAACGGTACTCTATCACACTTTTGGCACACAGTCATTATTTGAATATAACTATCAATTTAATGAAATTTCATCAACAAACAAGAAAGCCGGATTTCCTTTGCCACCGTGCCAAGCAGGAATGCTATGTTCCGCTAAAGCGGTCACTTTCACATAACGGGCAGTCACCGGATCGAAAGTCAACGTATGGTTGAACACTCCATTCTTGTCATCCTGCTTCATTGCCGGATATTTTTCTGAAGCAATTTCCTTAAAGTTCTTTCCGTCTTCGGATACAGCTACAGAAAAAGCACGGGCATCAAACACCCAGTCACCTTTTTCCACACAAGTAGAAATAGAAGCGCTGCTGATTTCTGTCGGTTGCTGCATATCAATAACTGCTTCCATATCATTTTTATAGAAAGCAATCCAACGGCCCGTCTTATAGTTACCGTTACCTTTCAATCCGTCCACCAAAGTGGGAGCTCCTTTGAATTCATATTGCTTGTTTACCGGTTGCAACATAGTGACAGGTTTCATACTAGCCTTGTTAAAAGCAATTTCCTCTGTAACCACGCGGCTATTTCCTGCAGGACGTACAGTAATCGCTTTAAAAGTACAATTCTGTTTCAATTTCAATGTTTCCGTATACAACTGGGAAGCAGCGGAAGGTTCCGTTCCATCCAAAGTGTAATAGATAGGACTATTATCAATAGTAGATAAAGTAACATCCAGCGTACCATCTTTCGGATTAGGAGTAAATACAGCATTTACATCAAAGACATGCTTGGCATAATTATATTTATAAACATCATAAATATCTACCAACTGAGGCAAACGCTTCAAGAAACCTTCATAGTTTTTCTTTTCCGGCATGGTCCACTGAATTTCAGACAAAGCAGCCATACGGGGTAATTCCATATATTCTACCTGACTGTAGGTAGGAATGTATTCAGTCCATAAGTTGGCCTGTACGCCAATGATGTATTTCTGCTCTTCCGGAGTCAGATCAGCCGGCATCGGCTCATAGTTATATACCGTTTCAACGGGTACATATCCACCAATAGCCTCAGGTTCATTAGCAATATCCTTGGTTTGGTAATAGTCGAAATACAAATAAGTATTAGGAGTCATAATTACATCATGTTTCTGTTTTGCGGCTTCAATACCTCCGGCAACACCACGCCATGACATTACAGTGGCATTGGGAGCCAATCCGCCTTCCAGAATTTCATCCCAACCGATAATCTGACGTCCGTGTCCGTTCAGGAACTTCTCTGCATGATTGATAATGAAACTCTGCAATCTTTCCTCGGCAGTATGATTCTTGTCAGACTTAAGACCTAAAGCCTTGATACGAGCCTGGCACTTTGGACATTTTGCCCAACGTACCTTAGGACATTCGTCACCACCTACATGAATATATTCTGACGGGAAAATCTGAATAATTTCCCCTAATACATCTTCAATGAATTTCAAGGTTTCATCATTTCCTGCGCAAAGCACATCTTCTGATACCCCCCAGATTTTCCATACTTCGTACGGACCACCAGTACAGCCCAAGTTAGGATATGCAGCCAAAGCAGCCTGCATGTGTCCCGGCATATCAATTTCCGGTATAACCGTAATATGACGTTCGGCAGCATAAGCTACAATTTCTTTTGCTTCTTCCTGTGTGAAGAATCCACCATAAGGCTTGCCATCATATTTTCCCGAGTTATGTCCGATAACCGTTTCCGCTCTTTTAGAACCTATTTCAGTCAGTTCAGGACGACTCTTGATTTCGATTCTCCATCCCTGGTCTTCAGACAAATGCCAGTGGAAACGGTTGATGTTGTGCAAAGCCAGCATATCAATAAAACGCTTTACTGAATCTACCGGGAAAAAATGACGTGACACATCCAACATTGCACCACGATAAGAGAAACGAGGATAGTCATTGATTTCAACCGCCGGTAAAGCGATATCCACTCCTTGTGCTACCGGAATAGATTTACGCAACGTCTGGATGCCATAAAATACTCCGGCTTCCGTAGGTCCTGAAATAACCACTTGGTCGCTGGTTACCTTTAACTGGTATCCTTCAGGATTTTCAGCATTTCCACCTAATTGCAGGATTATTCCTTTGCCGTCTGTACCGGCTTGTACAGCCAATGACTTTCCGGTAAGATCTTTGATATAACTTGCCAAAAATTCAGCGTTCTTTTGCATTTTTTCATTGCCTTCCGGATACATTATCTTAGTTCCATTTGACAAAATAAACGGAGCAGCCTGATCCATTACCGAAATTTCCTGCGGTAACGGAATTATCTGATAATTTGCTTCTTTCACTTCTGTGTTACAGGATAAAAGCATAAAACCTGCCATTGTCAGCCCTGCAAGGCCCATTAAAGTTTTCATAATAGATATTAATTGATTAGTTAGTATCACTTAATTGCTTAATAGTTATATCAACCTTTTCATTCTTCTTCAGTTTATCTGAAGTAATAATCACTTTCTTTGTCTGTCCCGGCAACAAGTCAAAGAAGTTGTCAGTAAATCTCGCACCCTGAACAGGAATCTCTATGAACACATCCCTGGCCAGCTGTCTGGCAGACAGAGTCACTTCATATTTTCCATCCATCGGCTTCACTTTATAGCGGATCTCAGTCTTCGGAAGCTCCTGATCTTTTGCGTGGTTAAAGTAATAAATTTCTTCGGATAAAACCTCACCTTTCTTATTTTTTAATGTCATTAGAAGAAAAGTATTTTGAGGACTTGTTGTTATACCCGCATAAGGTTCCTTATAATATAAGGTGGAAGCATTGGCCGGAACCTCACCCTTGATACTCTTTTTAGTCAGAACTTTTCCATTAAAATCCATCACACGCAACAATAAAGTCACCTCTTTATCCGCTTCCAGCTTGTCCGACATAACATAAATATTCAAATCCTCCCCTTCCTTGACAGCATCTACCAATACCGGAGCAAAAGCTCTTTTTGCCTGATAATGCAACGCTTTCCAATTGCCATAATAATCAATGCTCGACCAGGAAACGACCGGCCAGCTGTCATTCAGCTGCCAATATAAAGTCCCCATACAATAGGGACGGTTACGACGATGGGCTTCCAAACCCTGGCGCACTCCTACCCCCTGCAAAACCAAACCCATATAAACCAACTGATCGAAATCTTCAGGCACTTTATAATACAGTCCCATAGTCTTCTTGATGAGGAAATTACCGATAGTGGCTTTTTGATGAGCATTCATCACCTCCGATTCCAATGCATAATCTTCCGGTGAGGCAAAAGTAGCAATCGTCTTCATTTCAGGAAATGCCTGAAAACCAAACTCACTCATAAAACGCGGAATTTCCGTATCCAGACTTTCAAACGGTTTCTGACCATACCAGATACCCCAATTATGGCTGTCGGCAATCTTCCAACTTTCGGGACGTCCCCAATTGGCCTCGTACGGAGAACCATGCATATAGAAACGGTCCGGATCAAGTTCAGCTACTTTACGAGGCAACAACTCACGGAAAAGTTTGTCATAGCCCTGCTTCATTCCTTCCATAATACCGGGATCAGTGTATTTCTTATCCCATCCCCAGTAGCGCATACCTTCATAAATTTCATTGTTTCCACACCACATAGCCAGACTGGCATGGTTCCGTAAACGCTTGATATTATATTCCGCCTCGGCCTCTACCCGTTTCATAAAAGCAGGATCGGACGGATAAGTAGTGCAGGCAAAAATAAAATCCTGCCAAACTAAAATTCCATTCTCGTCCGCCGCCTGGTAAAAAGCATCATCCTCATAAATTCCTCCACCCCATACACGAATCATATTCATATTGGCATCTTTCACATCCTTGAACAACTGGCGGTAACGTTCTTCAGTAATGTTAGGCAGCAAAGCATCATCCGGGATAAAATTCGCGCCTTTGGCAAACATAGGTTCACCATTGACTACAAAATAGAAGGATTCTCCCTGATCGTCTTTTTCTTTCACCACCTTTATTGTACGGAGTCCGATACGCTCTTTTTGAGAAGCTATCACTTTACCATCCACCTTTATTACGGCTTCAAAGTCATACAATGCAGGTTCCCCCCAACCATTAGGCATCCATAAATGAGGCTGCCGTATCTCTATGGGAAGAAGAATATGGTTTGTTCCCGGCTGCAATGTCACCTCTTTCTGTTCGGTTACCTTTTCACCCTCCTTATAAGAATAAGCAACGGTTACTTCCGCTTTCTGAGGAGTTGCAGAAACACTGTTTACAGTCAGGCGGTTTTCAACTTTCGCCAGATCTTTTGTTACCGAAGCCTGACGTACATAGTAATCATCAATGCGTGCCACATCATAGAAAGTCAGTGTCACAGGCCGCCAGATACCACTGGTTACCAAGCGGATTCCCCAATCCCAGCCATAACTGTAAGGCGCTTTACGGCTATAGATACTAACCCGCTTATCACTATGATCATTATCAGCAGGATAATCAAAACCATTGGTTTCCCATTGGGGTAAAGTTTGCTTGACAGGTGAATGAAACAGAATCTGCAAATGGTTTTCTCCCTTCCGCAACACCTCTTTTACCGGAAGAGTATAGCCGACAAACATATTGTCCGTACGTTCCAACAAAGAACCGTTCAGGTAAATATCCGCATACGTATCCAACCCTTCCAAAATCAACAAGGCAGCATCCCGCGAGAGCTGCTCATCCGTCACATTAAAAGTAGTTTTATAGACCCAGTCCTCATTCTCTACCCACTGCACTTTTTGCTCATTCATCCCATAAAATGGATTGGGCAGCTTATTATGAGAAATCAAATCCTGATGTACCGTTCCGGGCACCGTAGCCGGCAACCATTCATTCCGGCCGACCTGGGCGAACTCCCATCCCTTATCAAGACTCAGACTCTCTGACTTCTTATACTCCTTTGCACTGAGCATCATCGGAAAGCATCCTAACATCATCAAAACTTTTAATGTTTTCTTCATCTTACCTATCTTTATTAATTTATATACTATTCAGCCCGGAATGTGGATGCAGGCAAACCGGCGCCATTTACCAGATTGGCACGGGTAAATGGCTGCCATCCGTAACGAACCGTTTCCGGCTCTTTCACCTTGTCACTCCATACTTTTATTTTACCGTTTTCAACAACAGCCTGTGCCGGATAAAATAATCCATCATCACCTGCCACTTCGAATGTACGAAGCGGTTTCCCATCCGAAGTGGACAACTTCTCCGCATAATCAAAAGAAATATAAGCCGCACCTCCACTAAATACGACCGATTTATAAAGCGGTCCCGAAGGAATGACATTTTTATATCCGTATGTTTTATTCAAAGCCCATGCAGCCAACCGTTCACCGACTTCTCTTTTCTGTTTGGGGTGTACGTCCAATGAGTCTCCCCTATCTGAACTGACAGCCATACCGGTATGAGGAATCTCCGCCATCAAACGACGCTGGCTATCACGGAACCAAGTCCATGACGGACGGTCTATACTGGACAATTGGACAAAATAGAATGGAAGTTCCGCATCCCCCCAATTCTTGCGCCAACTTTCCACCAACAATCCGAACAACTTTTCATGAGCCTCCCGATTATGGGCATTGGACTCACCCTGATACCAAATAAAGCCTTTGACCGGAAACTGTTCCAAAGGACGGATACCCGATTCATACAAATAACAAGGCTCATAAGGATGGCGTTGCAATTTATTGGAAGACTGCTTTACATTCAAGGCAGCACGCCCACGCACCCAGTCTTGGATAAAATCATTCTGCATCCAATTACGTAAGATAGCCGGAAAACGATATTCCAATGTACTACGGTCTATCCATGCTTCAGTAGGAGATCCGCCAATGGCATTGCAAATCAGTCCTACAGGAACTTGCAAACTATCCTGCAATTTCTTTCCGAAATAGTAAGCCACCGCCGAGAAATTACCGGCTGTTTCAGGCGAACAAACTGTCCACCGTGTATCCTTATAATATTGCAGATGATTCAATGAATCGAGTACCGAAGCATCCCACTCCACCGCATCCGTACGCCAACGGGCTTTCATATCATATAAACGGATATTGCTATTTGCAGCTTGAGGAACATCTTGTGCGGCAGTCGCACTCCAATTCAGATAAAACTCCATATTCGATTGTCCGGAACAGAGCCACACTTCTCCCGCCAACACATTTTCATAGACCAGTTTCCGTTTTTCTGTAGAAACAGTCAGCGTATATGGACCGCCCGCCTTCAATGGCCGGACATCCACCGCCCACTTTCCATCTGCTCCCGTCACAGCCTGAAGTTTCTGCCTGTCTATGGAAACAGTCACTTTCTCACCGGCATCCGCTTTTCCCTGAATAGTCAGCAGACGCCCATGCTGCAATACCATATTGTCCGTATAAATTTCCGGCATTTGCAAACCGCCAAAATCACCGGTTATGCCTTCATACACCGTTTTTGCCAGGACAGCCGCACCTTCCTTATCTGGATGGACAGCATCGGGCAACATAAAAGGATATGGATATAAAGGTGCATGAAAATCTATCAACTGTACTTGTGCGTATTTCGCTATCGTTTCTATAGCCAGCTGAATCTCATCATGCCAGTCGCGTGTGCCGGACTCAAACCGCGGATGGCGGTCGGCAATCGGAGTCAGACGGGCAATCAAAATACGACATTCAGGATTCGCCACTCTGAACGAATCAATCAGTGCACGATAATCCGCTATAAAAAAATCACGGTAATTGGGCCAATCACGCGGATCTGTATCATTCACTCCTAAATGAATAACCACTACATCACCAGCAAAAGCCAATGCATCCTTAAACTCTTTCTGTTGCATAAAAGGCCGGTGTCCCTTGTTCAGCAACGTAGCTCCCGGCTTTCCAAAACGCTCCACCGTATACCCTTCACCCAGCATTTGCTGTAACCGGGCAGGATAGGACTCCTTATCAGGATCGGATACACCTATGCCATAGGTAATGCTATTACCTACACAAGCAACCTTCACCCCCTTCCGTGCAAATGAAACGGTACAAAGAAACAAACATAAAATCAGTATTAATGTCTTCTTCATTTCTGGTCAACATAAGGTTTTACAATATCACGCCACAGCAAGTATCCCTTTCCTAATAAATGTAATCCGTCATTAGTGTATACTGGATTCATCTTGCCTGTCTCTTTCTCCACAAAATGACTATACAAATCAATATAGGCAACTCCTTCCTTTACCGCCAATGGTTCCAACAAATCATTAATTTGTTTTACCACCTGCCAGCGTGATGTATGCCCGTTAAACATACCGTAACAATCATTCACCGGCAATACACTTTGCAAATATAATTTTGTTTTTGGAGATTCTTGCTTTATTTTCCGAACAATCATACTTATTTCTGAAATAATTTTATCCGCAGACGTTCCCCGAGAAACATCATTGATACCGATCAATAAAAAAATCTTTGCCGGTTTTCCCTTTACAATCGGATCCAAACGGTCATATACCCCCATACAGATATCTCCACTGATACCCCTGTTCTTCACATTCTTATTTTGGAACAACTCAGCCCACTCGCAACCGTTGGTGATACTGTTCCCTAAAAAAATAATATCTTTTGAAGTAACCGGAAGTTCTTCAAACAAAGTCGCTCTCTGCTCATAAAAAGTAGAATACTTGCGTTCCTGAGCAAACTGGGGTAACGCTAATAATAATCCCAATAACAATAAGACAATACGTTTCATTTTATTTTTGTTTATCTGGTGAATAAATCAATCCCTCTGCCGCCCTTTCTCCGTCAGGAGTCACAAAGACAGCAGTAAACATCCACTTCACAAGACGCGTCTGGTCCATCCGGAACTTACCGACAGGTAATTTCAGGAACACTTTATTCCAACCCTTATTTAAATGCACAGCCAGCGGAGAACGTGCCACACAATTTTCATTTCCTAATGGAATTTCATTACTCTTCACCTGATGGGTTGCTGTCCATACAGGAGGCATTATCTCCCTATCATTAATCCAAATACGGCTACCTTTATAATCCCATTTACCTTGCAGCGGAGCCAGATCCATCTCCGAACGGCTATAATTCTGAAATTCTGCCCATAACCCCACTTCCTGATCTTTAGGAGAATATACCCAAGTATATGCATACGCGGTATGATCCTCTTTAGGATCGGCATAAAATCCGGGAACAAACGTCCCCCAGACATGGCGTAAATAAATACCTGCCCCTATTGCCTGACGTACACCATACGTATTCCCGTTATAATGATAGGTATCCTTTAACTCCTGTTCAGGCGGGAACACCTTATCCATATCTCCCCCATTAGGAAAAGCATCCGTAATATTCCATTTTACATTAGTCTGTTTTACATAGGCGAAAGGATATCCTTTAAACGTATGCTCCTTATGCCACAACATACGCTTTTCAAAATCAGCGAATTCTTTGAATGCTTCCGTGTCTTCGGGTGGAAGTATCGTACCCAGTCCGTCAAAATATTCCGTACCTCCCCCTCTCCAGGCACGCTCGGCAATAGCAAGCATATTGGGATACAAGCCATTTTCAATAACCAGATTCCACTCATTGTCAATCAAACGATCGTGCCACAAAGCCAATATAGTTCCCGCAATGTCCTCACTGCCTTCTGCCTGATCATAAATACGGCTGTTGTACAAAGCTACAATATCACCGAAAACATCAAAATGATTCAGATAATGAAATTTGGAATCGATAGCAGGAATACCCGGTTGCGCCTTTCCACGGTAACTCCACAAATGTGTCATGTCTATTTCCCCCGGTTTATAGTGCCAGCCCGGATTCCAAGATATTACTTTTTTCCCTTTTGAGCGTACATACGCCACCATTTCGGGTACAAAATGCGGATTGGTAAACTCCACCTCATCCGTACCTATATGTAAATAAGGCACATCAAATGTCTCACACACCTCATCCAGCAACAGTTTCAATATTTTCATCCCTTCCGGACTTTGCATATCATGGCGGAAAGCACGCACAAAGGCAGCACTATGCCCCGGCATATCTATCTCAGGAATCAACAACACCTGATGTTTCTTACAAAAATCCACCAAATCACGTGCCTCTTCCAGCGTATAATATTTACCCGGCATACGGATGGTATTCACACTATCATTCAGCATAGGAAAGATTTTACTTTCCAATCTCCATGCCTGGTTTTCAGTAAGATGCCAATGAAATACATTAATCTTAAACCGGGATAAAATCTCGATCTCTCTTTTCAATTCTTCCATTGAAATATAGCTGCGTCCCACATCCTGCATAAATCCGCGTATCCGGAATGCCGGCCAGTCTACAATCTCACATCCGGCAACAGAACTTCTCTTCCCTTTTTTCCGTTCCAATTGCCGAAGTGTCTGCATAGCCCAATACACCCCCTGTTCTGTTACAGCCTCTATCTTTATCCGCTTGTTTGAAACAGAAAGACGATAGGCTTCAGCCCCGTTTAGCCTGGCTTCCTCAATAGACGGAACCAGTTCCACTTCAATCACCGATGACGAATGTTCAACAATCTCACCACCTGCATTCATGATAAAAACTTCCCACTCCGGCCTCAACACCGGAGTAGAAAGCTTCACCTTTCCCATAGTAAAGTTCTTCCCCGTATCCTTATACAACTGAGGTTTAGGAAGTAACGAGATACTGGTTTGTGCTATAGTTATAGCACAAACCAGTATCATACCAATAAAACTAGAAAATCTGCGTTTCATTATTTATTTGGTCTTAATAATATCTTTCAGCTTTATCGCTTGGAAAGTCATGTGGGCCACACTGCTTTCATATAAAATTCCTACTGTTTCCTTGTCAATCATAGTCAAGCAGCTGTATCCCCAACCCCAACCGGCATCCAGCAGCAATTGATTCTCGGGCAACCAAGTCACCCCACCATCCAGACTTGCTTTGATGGTAATGCTATGACGGTTCTTGGCATCATTCGGATTAGAGAACAAAAGGATGTCTTTACCCAATACATTCTCTTTAGCTTTAACACTAATCAAACTGGCCATACAAACCGGTTCCTGTAAGGCTGTACGTGAAGATTCATGTTCTTTCCATGTTTTACCTAAATCTGTAGTTGTAGAAACGGCACGACTGCCACCACGATTATCACGCATATTCAGCATCAGCACTCCCGGTTCCACTTCCGCTACCTGAGATTCAGTTGTATTAGTGCGTGCCAATGTACTGATATTCCAAGTTTTTCCATGATCCTTACTGTATATAATACCGGCATTAGGAATACGGTCATTGCCAATATACTGGCTGGCAAAGACCAATGTTCCATCTTCCATAGAGATACCTCTACCGGGACCTTGCAGCAAGAAATACCATGACGGATCTTTCACCTGTTCTGTTATATTCATAGGCTCCGACCAGGTCTTACCATCATCATCACTTTTCACCATCATTAATTGTGCTGTATGATTACGATCCATGCCTGTTTGTGAATTCCACCACGCACGCCCATTTCCCATACCATGTGTCCAGGCAGCGACAATCCAGATAGTTCCTGTCTTCTTATCAACCAAAATGGCCGGATCGCCTACTCCATTCTGTGCTTTAGGCAACCCATCATATTCACCAAATGCCATCGGAATGCGCATTTTCTCCCAAGTCTGACCTCCGTCCGTACTTCTGCTCAGACCTATTTCCACATACTCCTGTAAATCCGCACTATTATTATAGCGTACATCATATACCCCCAACAAGGTTCCTTTATTTGAAGTGGCCAATCCGGGAATACGATAGGCAGCAGCCCCGTCGTCACCGGCATGGCGCACGCCGATCCCCATATAATGGGTATCCGCCTTACGGGCTATCTTCAAAGGAGCAACCTGTCCGTCAATCTTAGCTTCCACCACTTCTGCCGACACTTTGGACAAGATAGAAGCAACAGGCTTCATTTGCAGGCTAATCCAAAAATAATTCACTCCCGGAAACAATTTTTGGTCAGCTTTCAATACAACCTCACGCTTCGGGGCTTTCACTTCCGACTTCAAAACGGAATAAGAAGTATTGGCAGCCAATGTTTTTCCCGGAGTATTATTAGATATATAATCTACCGGAGCAAAATAAGTCTTTCCCCTCCTCTCCACGCTTTCAGTTCCACCATAATACAGTTTCACAGATTCAATTTCATTCAAATTCACGTCTTTGCCGAAGTCCAACTTCACTTCATTCAGCATCTGACTTTGAGTAGCCTCTATACGTAAATGAAACAACTCATTATCCTGCCTTTCAATCAACACAGGAATCCGGGTTTCGCGGACAACAACCGTATCTGCCGCCGCACTCAACTTGAAGGGTGCTAATATAAAAACAACAATTAGCAGTAATAAGCTAGGGTTTCTCATAATATTTATAATTTTACGGGTGTAAAAATAAAAGTTTTTATTGAAATTAGAAAATAAAAAGACGGTTTCTTTATTAATTTCATAAAAAAACACCGTCTTTTTATGCAATTAAAGATTCTTATCCGACAAAAATTTAATAACCAACCGTTTGTTTCAACAATGGATTATTAGTAAGAGCTCCTTGGTTGATAGGCCAAAGCAGACGGGCAGGCTCCGCCGGAGTATAGTCAAGCACGTACGAATCGCCAAAACGCCTCAAGTCATACCATCGTTTACCTTCCAGCATAAATTCAAACAAACGTTCCTGCAAGACAGCATCCGCCGGACGCTTATCGACTTCCTGATTGGGAAACCCCACTGTTGAAGCATCATACGCATCACCAAATGCACGCCGGCGCACCCGGTTTATCTCTGTAGCCGGATCCTCACCCAAAAGCACTTTCGCCTCAGCCAGCATCAATAGCAAATCCGAATATCTATAAATAGGATAATCATCACATCTCACCCGTGTACTCCCATTCATAACTCCCCAATACTTATGCGGATACACCCCCACCAATTCCAACTTGCCATTTTCCACCTTATTATATACATCTTTCAATGTAACGTCACGACGGGTGTCTCCCGGCAGAAACTTCTTGAAGTTTTCCAATTTCACCATCAGGCGCATGATACCGAAATTATTCTCGACCGACGTATTTATCAAAGTACCATCCGCATTATAGAATTTCCCTAAATAATCAGCCTGTGGAAACAAATCATTATTTCCATTCCACAGATTGTATTCAAACAATTCATTATGAATGGTAAAGATAATCTCTTTATTACCTTTATTATCATAAGCAAACACTCCCTGATAAGTATCCATCAAGTCCAGATTGCTACGGCTGATATTATTCTGTATGTCAACCAACGCATTCTTTGCTGTCCGGGCATCTCCTTCTCCCCCGTCACGATGGGCACTCCACAGATATACATCCGCTTTCAGCATCAATGTGGCAGCCTTTGACCACAGCGATTTTTTTTCCTTTATGGTATAATCGGATCCAAAATAACTTAATGAAGATTCTATATCTTTTTTTACCTGCTCAAAGATTTCGGCAGCCGGAGTCGCCGCCTTTGCCAGTTTACCCACTTCAAAACCCAGGCTAGGCTCTTCCGTAAACACGACATCTCCCCATGAACGATATAGCTGATACATATAGTAAGCACGCAATCCATACACCTGTCCCAAATAATAATTCCTGGCACTTTCAGTCAGCACATCCGTATGAAGAGTTCTGCTGATAAACAAGTTCATCTGGTTGATATTCTGATACAAATCACCAAACCCGCTGATTCCGGGATTCTCCGCATTCAATGTATTATAAGGAAAACGTTCCATCCCCTGGGTAGCTTCTCCACCGAAAGGAATTCCCCCAAAGACATCACTTCTTGCCTCACCCAACAAAAACATATTCCACGAATGGCTCCTGAAGCGACTATGCAGTCCAAAAACAAATGAATCAAACTGTTCCGGAGTTTTCCAGTAATTCAAGTCAGTGATATCGCTCACCGGGTCCATATCCAACGAAGTACATCCACCGGCCAACATAGCCGATGCGGCAAAAGCCAATATTATCTTTTTTATGTTCATACCTTTTCTTTTTTACACATTAAAATGACAATTGTAAACCAAACAGGACGGTTCTTGGTGTAGGATAGCGTCCATTGTCTATACCGCCACGACCATTTGCCTGAATATCCATAACCGGTTCCGGAGAAGTTCCATCATATCCGGTAATATAGAATAAATTCTGTCCCGTAACATACACGGACGCATCGGTCAAGAACACCTTATTTATAAGATTCTTCGGGAATTTATAACTCAAGGTTACCTCACGCAGACACAAATAATCCCCCTTTTCATAGAAAGTAGAGTTATTATTGTTCAGATTCGTTGTACCATTATTGGAACGGGTAATGTTCTTTTTCGCATTCTGGTCGGCCCAATAGAATTTAGGAATACTAGTTTCCGTATTGTTTTCAGACCACGAATTTCTGACATCCGTAATCAAATTGAACGACCCGTTATACTGCCCCAAGATTCTTGCTTTCAAATCATTGTAAATGGTATGACCCACCGCATAGTCAAAACGACCATACAAAGACCAGTTTTTATAGTTCAGCGTGGTAGAAAAACCACCGGTCCATTTCGGATAAATATTACCCACCACCTGACGGTCGTATGAATTTATAACATTATCCCCATTCTTGTCATCCCACAGTACATCTCCCGGCTCAATGGGTTTCCATCCCGGTTTACCCGCATATTCGGCAGCCTTATTCGGCCCATACAGGTTGGCAACCTCATCCACAAAATCACCGGCATGATTTCTCACATCATCCCAGTCACGCAAGATACGCACTTGTTTATAAGCAATGATATCACCCAAGCTTTTTCCTTCTTGAATGCCGCCTACCCAAACCAACGAGTTGGATTTTGGATCCCATACCTGCTCACCCCCCTGACGGTTGTTTACATTCCCGTTAAAAGGCAGCTTCTTCACCATATTTTTCACAAACGAAGTATTAGCGGTGACATCCCATGACCAGTCCTTCCTTGTCAGCAGATTCACCTTGGCTTCCAGTTCGAAACCACGGTTGCTGATAGTACCCAGATTCGTTTTGAACGAGGGAAATCCTGTATATTCCGGCAAATTCACATCAGTCAGCAAATCGGAAGTCGTGCGGTCATAATAGTCCATAATCATATGAATACGATTATTGAAAAAGCCCAAGTCAAGCCCCAGTTCAAACGTATGGCTCTTTTCCCAACGCAATTTACTATTGACCACCCCTGTATTCAAATAACCCAGATTACCATTATAAGCACCTACCGAACCATATTTACCATATACATCAAAATTACCGATACCGTTTACATTACCGTTCAACCCATAACTGATACGCGGTTTAATCAAGGATACTACTTCCGCAAACTTTGAATCTTTAAAGAAAGCTTCCTCATGCACATTCCAACCGGCAGATATACCCGGAAAAAATCCCCAACGATTGTCGGACAATTTGGAAATACCGTCATAACGGGCTACCAAGGACACCATATAACGATAATTATAATCATAGTTAACACGGGCGAAACCGGAAAGAATGCGATATCCGGTTTTGACAGAAGTAGTATAAGTACGGTTAGTGCCCGCATTTAAAGTAGGTATATCATCTGTAGGAGCACCGGAAACACGCGCTTCCAGGTTCTGATACTGATAATCAAAATACTCACCACCTGCCATGGCATTGATATTATGTCCGCTAAAACCTTTTTTATATTCCAGAGTCAATGCATGCTGTTGTTGAAAAACTTTTGTATTTGTTTGAGAAGCATTACGATTGGTATTGGGAGCTTGTCCTATCTGTTGATATTTCTTTTCAAACAGTTCAAACTGACTATCTGTATAATACATAGAACTGTTTCCATTCAGGAACAATTGCTGCGGAAGGATTTCCAAAGCAAAACCGATATTAAACGAAGTCTTACGGTTCGTTGTAGAACGAGTCAGTTTATCTTTCCAATAATAAGGATTACCATCCTGATTACTCCATCCGGCAGCAGGACTTCCATCCTCATTCCACGGATTCCAAGTGGGAAACATACTCATGGTACGATAGAACAACTCATACTCTCCCGTTTCTCCGTTCCAAGGGCTTTTCAAGTCGTAAGTCCATAAATCGGGCATCTTGGACCATGAAAAACTACCGCCGGCATTCACTGTCAAAACGGGCAACAACTTGTATGAACCGTTGATAGTCCCGTTCACACGCTGATAATTGGTAGAAATTATCTGACCGTCTTCCGAATAATACCCTAAAGATGAGGAAAATGTTCCTTTGTCATTACCTCCCGACAAATTCAGATAATGATCTTGTGTAAACGCGGCATTGCGGAAAGTCAGATCATGCAGCTCACCGGCATGGTTTCTAAAAATCAAAGTTTTATCAGGGTCCACAGGATCCGCCATAGACCGCCATCCTTCATTCAGCAAATGTTTGTTTGCATCTGTCATAAAGGCCAGATCCACTCCGGAGTTAACCCCAAAACCTTTCTGGTTCTCCATACTTGTACCGCCATTGGTACGCTGCCAACCTAAACGTTGATAATACAAATAGTCACCGGCATCCAAATACTTATACCCTTCACGTGCAAAGTTCACACCCCCTTTGAACTTATAAGTAATTTGTGTCCTGCCTTCCACCCCCTTCTTGGTTGTCACCAGAATTACGCCGTTATTGGCACGGGCACCATAAATAGCTGTGGAAGCCGCATCTTTCAGTACCTGTATGGATTCAATATCTGAAGGATTGATATCATCCATAGAACGCACAAGGCCATCCACCACGACCAACGGCCCTTCCAGATTCTTGTTTATGGAAGCACCACCACGCAAAACGATATTGGGCGAACTACCCGGTTTACCCGAAGTATTTGTCACACGCAATCCGCTGACAGTTCCCTGCAAGGATTGGGCCGCATTACTCATAGCTGCATTTTGTAATACTTTATCATCCAACTTTGAAATAGAGTTCGTCATCAACGAACGTTTCTGACTCATTCCATAACCGGTCACCACGACCTCATCCAGCATTTCTGCATCTTCTTTTAAAATAACCTTGTAGGTGTTTGGCACTCCCACTACAATTTGTTGTGTTTTGTAACCTATATAACTCACATCCAGTTTTGCCCCCACAGGCACTTGGATAGTAAAGTTACCGTCTACATCAGTTATTGTACCATTTGTTGTCCCCACCTCCAGGACACTTGCTCCGATAACAGGTTCACCGGTGGCATCTACCACTACCCCTGTTATCGTTTTTGTTTGCGCCATCATGTTTATTGCAAAACAGAGGCATACGATAAAAAAGAGAGCTTTCTTCATGAATCTCAGATTTGGTTGATAAATTAATGTTTAAATAAAAAAGTTTAATTAAGTGTTAGTTTTAAAACCCCTCAAAAAGAAAATAATTTTAAAATCAACAGCGAATATATACACGTATATTTAGTATATACAAGAAACAAAAGGAACTATATTCTTTATTAGTCTTTGTTTTTTAGAATAAACTAAATATTAAGGCATATTTTAAAAAGTTACATAAGGGAATAACTCAAAAAAGGAAAAAAGGTTCATACGGAGAAGATATAACAAGAAAAAACCTCCTTGCAATTCTTTGCAAAGAGGTTACTGAATTGTACACCCGATGAGAATCGAACTCATATCGTCGGAACCGGAATCCGGTATTCTATCCATTGAACTACGGGTGCGTCTGAAACTTGGACGTGCAAAAGTACAAAATATATTGTCTTTATCCTAATAATTTGGGATATTTATCTATCAAAATAATATTTTGCTCATTAATTTAAGTATAAAACAATCAATTTGATTATATTTTCGGCTAAACATATAACAATATCACAAATAATTTCTATATTTGCAAGCAATTAAAACAACTAGATCTATTTTACAATGAGTTACCTAATTAAACCAGCTAACTATAAAGCCTTGCTTGATTTAAAACAAACAGAGTTAGGCATTAAGCAAATAAAAGAGTTCTTTCAACAGAACCTGTCGTCAGAATTACGTCTGCGCCGTGTCACCGCCCCGCTATTTGTATTGAAGGGAATGGGTATCAATGATGACTTGAGCGGAACCGAACGGGCGGTATCTTTCCCTATTAAAGACTTGGGAGACGCACAGGCCGAAGTTGTCCATTCACTGGCAAAATGGAAAAGGCTGACTTTGGCCGATTACAATATAGAGCCGGGTTATGGCATCTATACAGACATGAACGCCATCCGGGCTGACGAGGAATTAGGTAATCTCCACTCGCTATATGTAGACCAGTGGGACTGGGAGCGTGTAATTACCAAAGAACAACGCACGGTTGATTTCCTGAAACAAATAGTAACCCGTATTTATGCAGCCATGCGCCGCACAGAATATATGGTATGTGAAATGTACCCGCAGATCAAACCCTTCCTGCCACATGACATTCATTTCATCCACTCGGAAGAGCTTTGCCAGATGTATCCCGACAAGAGTCCGAAAGAACGTGAACATGCCATCTCACAAAAATACGGTGCGGTATTTATTATAGGTATAGGCTGCAAACTGAGTGACGGTAAAGAACATGACTTGCGCGCACCTGACTATGACGACTATACCACAATCAACCCGGAAACCGGACTTCCCGGTCTGAATGGCGACCTGTTAGTTTGGGACAAAGTACTGGACCGTTCCGTCGAACTTTCCTCTATGGGTATCCGTGTAGACAAAGAAGCGCTGCTCCGCCAACTGACACTCAGCGGACAGGAAAAACGTAAAGAACTGTATTTCCACAAACGCCTGCTAAATGAAACTCTTCCTTTGTGTATCGGCGGTGGTATAGGACAGTCACGACTCTGTATGCTTTATTTACAGAAAGCCCACATAGGTGAAATCCAAGCCAGTATATGGCCCGAAGATATGAGAAAAGAATGCGCTCAACTGGGTATGCAACTTATTTGATTATAATCTATCAGCAATGAAAGAAGAGGATGATTATAAAAAGTCATCCTCTTTTTATTTGTCATTTTTACAAATTACCCCTATCTTTAACGCACATTTTATAATAAAAGAAATGCCATGAACGTACAAATAGAAGAAAGCTGGAAACAACATCTGGCACCCGAATTTGAAAAAGATTACTTTATCAGACTCACTGAGTTTGTAAGAAGCGAATACCAGACTGCCACTATTTACCCACCGGGCAGATTTATATTCAACGCCTTCAATCTGTGCCCGTTTGACAAAGTGAAAGTCGTCATTATCGGCCAAGATCCCTACCATGGTCCCGGCCAGGCGCACGGACTCTGCTTCTCTGTTAATGACGGAGTACCTTTTCCTCCTTCCCTACAAAATATTTTCAAAGAAATACAAAGCGATTTGGGTGCTCCCATCCCTACTTCAGGCAACCTGACCCGCTGGGCGAATCAAGGAGTTTTATTACTCAATGCCACACTGACGGTCCGTGCCCATCAGGCAGGCTCTCATCAACGACGGGGCTGGGAGGAATTTACAGATGCCGCCATCCGTGTATTGGCAGAACAACGTGAAAATATTGTATTCATCTTATGGGGATCTTATGCACAGAAAAAAGGCGCCTTCATAGACCGCAACAAGCACCTGGTACTGGCTTCCGCACATCCGTCCCCCCTGTCAGCCTATAACGGTTTCTTTGGCAACAAGCACTTCAGCCGTACCAACGAATATTTGCAAGCGCACGGGCAAACACCGATTGAGTGGTAGACATAAATAAAAAACAGAATAAAAAAATGAGAAATGGTTGCGTGTTGTTATCAGAAACCATTTCTCATTTTTTTATTCCCAACTTCTTCCTAGTACCAATTCACCGCACTACCCGTATTGCTTCGCTGATCCCATTTCAAAGCATCGGTCAGCATACTGGAGTTAGCACGAATACTGAAGTTATAGGAAGTAAAGGGACCGAATACCAAGCCACAGCTCATATTGAAACAGTGCAGGTCACGGCTGATATTGACCGTTGTCATTGACATCTCTTTCGTATTAAAATCATACCCCGAAGAATAATTCACATTCCAGCGGCTACCCAACTTCACATTACCGGAAACATTCAATGAATGAGTCACCGAATAAGGATATCGCATCGTCTTGATATTAATCTGCTTGCTTCTGTCCTCACGAATACTATAACTATAACTCAAGCTCAATGACCATGGCATCTTGAAAGCCATATAGCCATCCGGATCTATAGCCGCCTTCTCTGTCTTTCTCAAACCGGAGTTATCTTCTTCCTCCGTGTTTTCATTGCCATCATCACTGTACTCATCCAGATTTTCATTCTTCTTGTCTTTATCCCCCTTACTGTCCTTTTCATCTTTCGGACCAAACCACTTTTTCCACGAATCATTATTCAATGTATACGAGAAAGAACCGCTATACCCCTGAAAACGACCAAAACGTCCGTATGACCATTCTGTACGGTTGCCTTCCACTACCTTGCCGTCTTTATCAAACTCATAAGCATACGTAGCAAACTGGGCGTTCATATTAAAAGTATAACTCTTGGTCAGTTTCAAGCGCAGATTCATACTCAAATTTCCCCAAGGTTTCTCTTTAGCCGCCGCATTATAGGAAATACTGGCTCCCAACTGGTCAATCAAGCTGATTTTCTTCACTCCGGTAGTATCCGCATCGGATTTCACTTTCATTTCCACATTATTATCTATAGAGAAAGTGAAATTCTCGGATTTACCACTGGGCGAGAAAGAGTAAGGCAAACCTTCATATGGATTATAAGTCTGAGTACGTACTTCTCCATCCGTATCAGTATAAGTATACGTTCCCACATATCCATACCTGGACGTACTGAAGTCCGGTGCATAACTCATGCTCACCGAAGGAGTAAAGACGTGACGGATCATTTCAATTTTGTCGCCAAACAATTTCTTCCACGGTTTGTAGAAACCATACATCTTGGTATTCACCTGCAAGCTCAAATCATAGTTATACACACGGTTGAAACCGTTGATTGTATCTCTCCGCACATTATTAGGTGCCGACGGATCATAACTCTGCTCCACCTTGCGCATATACCAGCGCTCGGTATAGTTGAAAGAAGGCACAACGTTGATATATTTAAACAAAGTGAATGTAGCGCTGATAGGAATCTTATGCTGCATACCATTAGTCCATTTATTCAAACCCTGCTTCAGAATCAGATTATCCTTGGTATTAATCGAGTTCGTCATCTGGCCGGTATATTGGAGTGAGATTTTCTCATACCAACGTTCATCACCTACCGCTTTCTTACGCTTGAACGGATAAATACGGTTCAATGAAATATTCAAATCCGGCAACGTCACACTGATAGAAGAGTCACGCGTATTCTGAGAGATATTGAATGTACTGGACAGATTCAATCCTATTTCGGGGAAATTGCGCGAATAACTCACACTAGACGTCTTGGTGTTATTTGAATACTGCTGCGGGTTATACAAACTACTCAGGTTACGCTGGTCATAACTACTGGTCGCAAAGTTCACATTCGCCGAAAAAGAGCTGTTAGGGTTAGCCTTGGCATCCTGTCTGTGACTCCATGCAATTCTGAAATCTTTTGTAACCATATAGTCCGGCATATTCTTCTCACCGGTTTTCGTTACCAGATAACTGGCATTGAAATTACCGCTATATTTATATCTCTTGTTATAATTAGACTGCACGGACAGTCCCCATGAACCTTTCGTAAAGATCTCACCCAACACTTTCAAATCCATACGGTCACTGATGGCGAAATAATATCCCCCATCACGCAAATAAAAACCACGATTCATTTCATCACCGTATGTAGGCATAATGAATCCTGACGAATAACTGCTGTTAAACGGAAAAAATCCGAAAGGAATGGCAATAGGCAACGGCACATCCTCCACCACCAGCTGGGCAGGACCGAAAACCACATTTTTCTTAGGACGCACTTTCGCCATGGAAAGTTTCAGATAGAAGTGAGGATGTTCGTGATTATCACACGTAGTATATCGTCCGTGACGCAAATAAAGTTCATCATTAGCACCTTTCTTCGACTCCTCACTGGTAACGTATCCTTCCCCCTGCTGAGTAACGATATTATTAATGAACCCCTTCTTCGACTTGAAGTTATAACGCATGATTTTTGACTCATACGGAGTCTCGCCATCCTTAAAGACAGGAGTACCTTTTTCCACGCCAGCCGAGTCGGGAACACCACGGGCATACACCGTACTGCTATCCATGTTCATTGTAATCACGGCAGAGGTCAACTCTATTTTCTCATAGTTCACCTTACCGTCACCATACAGATGGGCATATCCGCCCTCAGTGAATACGATAGAGTCATTTGCTTCATAAATAACAGGCGCATCCAACGGCTGTTTCTTTTTAGGTGCAACCGTATCGATAGACAACGTATCTACCAAAGCACTATCTACTTTCAGGGAATCATTACCGGATGCAGAATTCCGCTTTCTGCGTTGAGCACCTGTACTTAAAGAAAGTGACAGGCATGCAAATAGTAGTAGGAATGTTATAAATCTATGTCGTTTTAGTGGCGTCATTCACAAATCATTTACGCTTTTGAGGGGCAAAATTAAGCATTATCCGCCAATAATGAACTATTTAGCGGATATTTAATTTATTTTTAAGGCTTACAAGAAACATTCGCACCAATGGTTAAAACGGATTATCCCATCTTCCCCATAACGTGAAATACTCTTTAACGCTTTCTCCACGCTCTTTTCCCTGTCCAGATGCGTCTTTGAGAAAAACTTGTCGGCAAAGCAAATAACCTGTTCTTCCAGCGAAACCGGAACCATATTCCGATGAGGAACAGGCAACTGCTGGTCAATAATACTTTGCAAAGACATACCCGCTCCCGTATGTCTCTCACAGACCAATGCATGACGCGGAAATCCTTCTTTCCGCATCAGATCAGCCCCCAAATATCCATGACAAATATAAGGATAAGATCCGAAACAACAAATGCCCTCAGCATCCGTCATAAAAATACCAATATCGTGCAGCATCGCCGCCTCTTCCAGAAACTGCTTGTCCAGATTCAATTCCGGATGCTTTCCGGCAATCCATAACGCCTTATCGGCCACCGAACGGCTATGCGCCAGCAGGATATGTTTCAGTTCATTATCTTCAGGATAATATTTATTAATGATAGCAAGTGCGTCCATTCTCAATTAAATTCTTATTTTTGTGCAATATTACAAAATAATCGCCACATATCATGAAAACAAAATACATTTTCCTATACTGCCTCTTGTTTATCTGCAACGCCGTGACCGCGCAAAAGGTTATCACCGGAGCCGAACAGATGGACCGTCTCTTACCTATATTAAAAGGGAAGCGTGTGGCATTGGTTGTAAACCAAACCTCCAAAGTAGGAGAAACCCATCTGTTGGACACCCTGCTTGCAGCGCATATACAAATAAAAAAGGTATTCGCTCCCGAACACGGATTCCGGGGTGACGCCGATGCCGGAGAAACCATCAGGAACGGAAAAGATACCCGCACGGGAATACCCATCCTGTCCCTTTACGGTAAAAATAAGAAACCTACAGCCACACAGCTACAGGACATAGACCTGATTGTGTTCGACATTCAGGATGTAGGTGCCCGTTTCTATACCTATATCAGCACCATGCAGTATGTAATGGAAGCTTGTGCCGAGAACCGGAAACAACTGGTCATCACAGACCGGCCCAATCCTTGTGATTACGTGGACGGCCCTGTGCGACAGAAAAACCAGAAAAGTTTTGTGGGTATGCACGCCATCCCCATTTTACACGGTTGCACTGTAGGCGAGCTGGCTCAAATGATCAATGGCGAAGGCTGGCTGCCCAATGGCAAAAAATGCGCGTTGACCGTCATCCCCGTGGAAGGCTGGAAACACGGACAACCCTATTCGCTTCCGGTAAAACCCTCTCCCAACCTGCCCAACGACCAGGCAATTGCCTTATATCCTTCACTCTGTCCGTTTGAAGGTACAGCCATCAGTGTGGGCAGAGGTACTCTTTATCCTTTTCAAGTAATCGGTTCACCGGATATCCGCATCTCCTCCTTTTCTTTCAGACCGGAAGCCTTGGAAGGCTTTGACAAGAATCCGATGTATAAAAACCAATACTGCTATGGCAATAATCTCCGCCATATCACCGCCCCGAAAGGATTCTCTTTAAAATACATCATCACCTATTATCAAGCTTATCAAGACCTTGGGAAAGCGGACAAGTTCTTTACCCGCCCGCAATGGTTCGACCTGCTGATAGGGAACCGTACCGTAAGGGAACAAATCATGAAAGGAGCCAGTGAAGAAGAAATCCGTGCAGGATGGCAGAATGAACTGGAAGCCTACAAAAAGATGAGAGAGAAATACCTGCTTTATGAATAATATTTCCTTCCAAGCTGACAGATTTCGTCAAAAAAGGAGACAACAACCCAATCTATTCAGGACACGCAGCACCATTCCTCTGCATCCACCAAGCCCCAACCACAAACGGCTTTCCAACCGCCAACACATGGAATCCGTTTCAATCTTCTTTCCGGAAGGCCTGCATACCTTTCTCACCACCCCGATGATATCCGTGTCCTCACATTCCTCATAAAAACGGCAGACGCCATCCCCCTGCATCAGATAACGACTGTCTCTTTTTTGAATAATCCGATGCAATACATACCGGTCTGTCTGCCGGAACAGAATGACATCAAAAAGTTTCAACTCCTCCTTATCATACGGCCCCACCACCACTTCATCCTTCCCATTTCTCAGTAAAGGCATCATGGAATTGCCTTTCACCCGGAACTTCACACTCCTGCCACTTTTGATTTCCGACTCCACCCACGCAAAGAAACATTCATTCGCTATCCGCTTCATACCCATCTCCATATAAAGTACGACATACTAATTTCACCGCCTCCGCATCGGGCAAACACTCCAGATGATAAACAGGAATGGATGAAACCATCTTTTCCAACAGACTACAAACCCCACAGTATAATTCCTCCTCGTATGCAAATGCAGGAGGAGCAGACGGATGCAAAGCTGCATAAGCCTGCAAAGTGTTCAATCTCCGTATCTTGTTATACGGTGCTTGTGACAAACGTACACATCCGGCCAACGGATAACGCTCCGCCTTATAACAAGGAGTCTTCCCACTCCACGGGCTGCCATATACCCACACGCCCCCCTCTTCATAACGCACAATGGGACTGTCATCATTCAGCAACTTACTTCCTGCTATATTTTCCCTCCACAAACGGGTATGGGTACTTTTTCCGGTTCCGCTTTCACCTAAAAAAAGAACCGCTTTCCCCTTATAAACAATACAACTGCCATGCAAGGCAACCGTATCTTTCCGTACCGTCATCAGGCCATACCCCATCCATAAGGCAAACCTTAAAAGACGGGGAGAATAATGACCATATAAACAGATACCTCTCCCGGTTCCACCCATCGTCCGGAGATAAAGCGACGGTTCTCCCTGCGGAGCCAGTTCCAACAAAAAGCTATCCCCACTCACACCAAAAGTACCGGTTACATCTTCATATCCGAACCCATAGGACTTTCTCTGAAAAGCCGGAAACCCCCAACCGTTTCCCTCCCAAACAGTAAAATCCGGCAACCAAGCACCCTCATATACATCTTTTGCCGAAACCAGATCCGGTTGCCAACTAAAAGGCTTGAAACCGCTGATACCATCCACCGCCTCCATCAACCTTTCGTCCGGCAGCGCGAAGCAGTGGCCACCTATTTTATAAATTCGATCCATTGTCTTTTCCATTTAATCTGATTACACGATGACAATACGCCAACGAACTTTCCCGATGGGCTATCGTAAGAACAGTCAGCCCCCTACACTCCTTCATCAGACCGAGAAGCATTTCATTGACAGCCCGTTCAGTCTCATTATCCAATGCAGAAGTAGCCTCATCCAGTAGAAGCACCTCCGCTTTCTTATACAAAGCACGGGCTATGCCTACCCGTTGTTTCTGACCTCCCGAAAGCCTTCCTCCCCCTTCACCCAAAGGAGTATCCATTCCTTGCGGCAATTCATCCACCCAAGCATCCAATCTCACCAGCCTCACTATCTCCGCTACCCGTTCCTTATCTATAGACCGGCATCCCAAAGCAATGTTTTCCGCCAAGGTCCCATCCAGCACAAACACTTCCTGTTGCACATATCCCACCCTGCGATGCCATTCCTGCCTCGGCACATCGGCAAGCGGCCTGCCATCTATCCGAATAACGCCTTTATCCGGAGTGATAAATCCCAAAAGCAGATTAAACAAGGTAGATTTACCCACGCCACTCTCACCACAGATACCTACATATTCCCCCTTACGAATAGTACAACAAAAGTCCTTTAGAACCTCTTTACTTTCAGGATAAGCATAGGTGAGGTGTTCTATCCGTATCTCTTTTTGAAAAGAAAACGCTTCCTGCCCCCATGATGGAGAAACTGCTTCCATCCCCTTATCCCCCAACCCTTCCTCTATAATCCGCAGAGAATAGACCGCATTCTGTACTTGTGTCCAACCACCTAAGATGCCGCGCAAAGCGGGTAACAGCCGGAAAGCCGCCACAGCAAAGACACCTACCAACGCTTTGATATCCCCTGTTCCGAAAACGGTGAGCAAGGTCAGCCCCGATATGACCGCCATTTCGGAAAGGCAAAGAGGAAGATGCTGTATCGTTTCCAGTTTCAAACGGCTCTCACTGATTTTCCTTACCCTCTGGGCGAATGCCTGCTGAAGAAAAGGAAACGCCGCATTCAGTTCCAATTCGGCATACCCTTTCATCGTTTCCGTGACCAGCCGGGATTGCTCACGACGAGCCTGCTGCTCCTGCTCACCATAACGGCGCATCGGTTTCCTGATCCCCCATCCGTAAATCAGCATGAAAGGCAGAAAGGCAATATACAGCATCAGTACCGTCAACGGAGCGTAAACCAACAAAGCTGCCGTCACCCAAAAAACAAGCAGCAGTTCTCCTGTCATGCGAAGCAAGGGGGAAAGAAGGTTTAAAGAAAAAGCATAACAGATATAGTTCACCTCATATCCCAGCCGGATACTCCCCCTGCTGCGTATAAACAATAATCCCCGTTGATAGTAAGAAGTAAAGAGAGAAAAGCTGAGCCGACGGTAAAGAGACATCAGAAAATGGTTTTGAAAACGTGAAAGCCCCGCTGCCAAAGCGTTTTTCACCAAAATAAAGACTATTGCCACCAGACAAAATAACAGGGCGGCATCTTTATCCCTCCCGTCATCCAACAGAAAAAACAAGACAGGCAACAGGGCAGCGAGTCCGGCAAAGTCAAGTAATGCGCAAAGAAATACGGCACAAACCACCCTTATCCCCATTTTCCTTTCATCAGGCAACAATAAACGGCAGATTCTTTTCAACATAAACCGCCTATTTTCGTTCCGTCTGGAAGATGGTATGGGGAGAGCGCAGATGCAACAGAATAGAATTTCCAACCCATTTGCACAGTGAAATGCGCAACACGCTGTTGCACGCACGATGAGTATGCAGCATACGTTTGGTTTTATAAACCAGAATGCCCCATTTATTCTTCGCCGGAACTGACATCGTATAGGGTGGCCGGATGATTTCCCGTAAGATTTCCTCCGCCAACCCTTCTCCTCCATATACAGGAACGGAAGTTCCCAAATAATCATTACAGAGGCGGGTCATTGCCAATATCATATTTCTAAAACGAATATCCGTCACTTCCTCAGGAATATGCAGGCCGTATTTATTCAACAGGCAAGCCCAGTCGCAAAGATGATGAAGTGCCAGGCCGCGTGCATAATGCTGGGCGGCATGAAAAGCGAGAAATACGGTATTAAAGGTGGAAGATGGGATTAAAATGGAGCATTTTCCGTCCAATTCCGCCGATACGGGTTGTAGCAGTTTTTGAAGGAGCTTATCCATCTTCACCGCTATACGGTATGTTTCCGAATTAATAAAGGTTTTATGATTCTCTATCGGAATACCTTTATAGTAAAACATACTATGCTTTTCGGAGTGTTCAAAGTCCACCTCTATTCCTTTTTCTTCCATTAACCGGTCTGCCAGCCGGTTGGCCTCGGCATCACTTTTCCGGGAATGGTCTGCCGAATAAGTGAAGATGTCTATATCTCCCCCTTCCCTGTGCGAAGGAATGGGATAATAGGTGGAGAGGCCCACTCCTTTCAACTGGACCGTGGTAATGCCATGCGTTTTATAAAAAGCTGAAAGTTCGGCTATGGTATGGCAGTACCGCCGGTAGCGTTTTTCATAGTTCTCTACCGCCATCGCCCAGTTTAACTTCAAAGCCTTCGGGGGTTGCAAACAGGCCGGCAGGGTTTGTATTCCGTCCCATGCCAAGGCCATCACTCCCTGAGTGCAAGCTAGTCTGTAACACGCCTGCCAAAGGGCAGGAGATATATCGGTAAAAAGGATTTCACTAACCGGCTTTGTGCTGTTCAACGCGGATCGGAGCAAGGCAAATAGCATTTGCTCCGGTTTATCGAGTATTATATCCATTGTTATATCAATCAAGTAAGGCTGAACATTTCTTTAGTGCATCTGCCCAAATCACCACATCTCTTTCGGCCTGCTCTTGAGAAATATGATAAGATTCCACCAACACCAAGGCTGCCTCTTGTAAAGTGAAATCCTTTCCCGAAAGTCGTTTCCAAAGTAAGCAAGCGGAAAAATTAAAGGAAATAATACGGGTCAAATCAGTATCGGGAACACCTTGGTTCACAATTATTGTTTCTCCGGCTATGGAGCGGAGTTTGAAATGGGGATTAAGTTTCATAATCTTCTAATCTTAAAAAAAGAAAGCCGCCCGACCTTTCGAGACAGGACGACCTTCTTTTATTACAAATCACTTTCTGCCATGACTAATAACATGATAGCAAATAATTCTCTTATTTTTTATAACTATCCCAACCGGTTCCTGTAAAAGAAGGAGTACCTGTCACATTAATGATAGAGGAAGCATCTGTTATCGATGAATCAACAACCAAATTGCCGCTAAAAGTACCACCCTCAATATTTAATTCCATAGGTTCGGTGTTTCCGGTACTTTTTGATAATTCCACGTTACCATTAATAATACTAGTACCTTTAACAGTTACTTTAACTCCGTCAGTGTAGGTTGAAAAGCCGCAAACATCAAATGCATATGCACCAGTTCCGGCATTAATCGTAGTATTGTTAATTAAAATATTACCACAATTGTTACTCAATACATATAAGGCATTTAGCCCCCTCACTGTCATAGCATCCAACGTCAAATTACAGTAGTTCTGAATCATAATTTTATCATTATCACTTGCCAGTGTTCCGTTTTTCATAGTAACGGTAGAACCTTTCAACAATTGACAACTGTTCGTTTCTGTGCCAGCCGAACCAACGGTCGGTTTAGCAAGTGTAAGCACATGGTTGTTCAAGTCCAATTCTACAGATTGTCCACTTTGCGTTTTAAAGCCATTACAAGTAGCGTCTCCATTCAAACGTATCTTCACGTTAGCATTACCGCTTAAGTATAAAAGTGCGGACGGATCGGAAAAAGTACCACCGGTAACAGCCAGCGATGCACCTGCACCAACCACATAGATCTTGCCATTCAGTGTTCCACCACTGATAGTCATCTGTCCCAAGTCATTGGCTGCACCATTATGGCCTTCATTATCCACCACATACTGAGCGGAACCAGTCGTATTGAATGTACCTCCTTTGATTTCAGCCACATGATGATTCTGTACAGTTGCCTGAGACATATTGGTGAACGTACCGTCGTTGATGACAAGCTGGGCTCCATCATCATTTTTAATGGTATTAAGACCTCCGGCAAATGTACCACCGTTTATGATAAGTGAAGGATTCTGATGATTAGTACCGCTTACATATCCATTTCGCGGATTCTTATTGGTATAATCATAATACCCATTGGCTATCATCGAAGAATAATGCCCGTTTTGCGATATCTCCACATTTGGATTAATCGTCATCTCGCCATGATTCAGAATATTATAATAGCTGTTACCACCTGAACTTTCTGAGTCCTGACCGTTTTCCTTACTTCTAATATAGGTTCCGCCATTAAGAATTACTGTACCGTTATTATAGATACAAGCTTTCCCGTGACTTACATTATCCACTGTACCATTTCCGTTAATGGTCAGTTTACTATCCTTGTTTACGGTAAATGTATCACCAGATTTGTTGGTGATTTTATGACCGTTCAAATTGATGATAACTTCATTCGTTGCGGAAATAGTAAAATCTCCCGTCAAGTCTGTGGCAAGAGTATAAGTTCCACCATTTTTTGCGACATTTTGCAAGTCGGCTACGGCAGCATCAACTACTTCAAATGCATCATTACCGGACAGATTGGGTAATTCAGCACCCTCTTCTTTATAAATAATGACAGTTGAAGTGTTACCGCTTTCACGACTGATGGCTGTTACTTTGGCACCACTCTTCACTCTTACATTACCGGCTTTTACCTTCAATGTATTAACAGTAACTCCTTTACCAAGAACCAATGTGTTTGCAGCAGTAGTTGCCGTTACTTCATCATAAGTAGCTGTTTCGCCATTGGCAGCCAAAGTTACGGTAGAAGAAGGCAGATCTATCTCAAATTTAGGCGCAGTATCTAATTGCGGTACAGATACCAACACGTTTTCAGGTGCAGCTGTACCACCAGTACCAGTGCTCTCTTCTTTAATGGCAACAGCATTTGTTGTAGAAATATTTTCAAAGGATATGCTGACATTTTCTGCCGGTGTATCTTTTTTCGGTATTGAAACCGTAGGACTGGGTTCAGTTGAAGCCACATCAGCCACAGAAACAGAATTGGTTTCTTTTAAAGCATCGGCTACCTCTGATACACTTTCAACTGTTGTCGGTACACTTCCGGATACTTCGTCCAACGTTATAGTTGTGGTATAACGTTCGTTACGTTTAGCATCTAAAGCTTTTGTCTTTAAAACCTGGCTTGTAGCGCCATTACCAATGGAAAGTTCCAAGGCAGGATACTCGGCTACAGGCAACGGGAAATAGAATGTTTTACTGGTCACGACGTCACTGCTGGCAGTAAAGTTTATAGTTATGGATGAGGAATTTGACGTTTCTGTGGTTGTCAATGTAGGGATACCACCAGCGAATGCTATTTGTGCATTTCCAGCAATGGCTGGAACAGTAGTTTTTTCTTGAGCGGTCATAGAAGTCAGTTTCGCCCAAGTATAGTCCTTCGGGATATTATTGACAGTTATGCTCATCAGGGCACCTGCATTTTTAAAAGCCAAGACATCCTGTGCGCTCTCATTTATTTGGCAAGCCATAAGAGCACTGCTGTTTTCTCCTTCCTTATAATTATAGGTATCCTTCAACGTTAATGATATTTTACTTCCATCATAAGAAGCATCGCTACCATAAGGATAAAAAGCAGCTTTCTTTACAGGACTCTCACCTTCCAGTACCCCTGAGAACCCTGCGTTCTTGGTTCCGGCTCCACTGGATAATGAATAGTTAATGTTAGTGTAAGTAGAAGAACTTCCATTCGTTACAAAAATGCCAATCTCGTCACCTATACTCCAAACGACAGAATTGCCATTCATAGCAGTACGCGATTCAGCATCTCCCATAGTGGCACATACTTCATCAACGCCACTTTTCGCCACGCCCAAATCTTCATTGGAACAACCGGTTATTCCTAATCCAAGAACAGCTAAAGATGTGAACAATATCTTTTTCATACGTGTATGTTTTTAAATTATTTATTTCAATTACCAAGGCTGCGGGTTATAGTCTTCTGTTCCACCACTTACTGCAAATCCTTTTTCCACTTCTACTTCGATAACCTCCACTTTAGGAGCCTCATACATTTCCATATTGTTTGTTTCCATAATTTCCGTACAATAAATTTAGATTATAATTTTTCAATGATTCTGTTCAGACATTATACGCCCCAATTATACCATAGAATATTTTTTATAGAAAGATGCTATAATTGCCGTCTGTGGGCAGAAGACTCCTGGCGGTCCGGTGACATATACTGTGTCTCCGCAACCTCGACTTGACAGATAACGGGAAATAAGGATTCGCATTCCCGCTTGCAGTGTTGTTTTCATACGTCTGTAAATGTTAGATCAGTCTATCTTGTCAAAAGACTTTGCCTAACTCCCCCTCCTCTGTTCGGCGGTTAA